>Ga0302325_10030485_pt1 | contig 11118 bp, 9 predicted proteins | sample Palsa_T0_2_FD_201948 | JGI IMG/M metagenome (GOLD analysis project Ga0302325, IMG submission 201948) | Peat permafrost microbial communities from Stordalen Mire near Abisko, Sweden - Palsa_T0_2 | ecosystem: Environmental > Terrestrial > Soil > Palsa > Peat permafrost | place: Sweden: Abisko...
GCGGTCCTCTTCGATCACGTCGTGGCCGATCGGTACGGCTGCCCGCTCTCCGGCGTCGAGTGCTTGCCCGGCGAGGTCGCGCGCGGGGTCTACGTCGTCGGCCTGCGGCCTGGCGACGCGACGCTCGCGGCGGCCGTGGACGACGCCATCGCCGGGCTCATCGCCGACGGCGAGCTCCGGCGCATCCTGTCGCGATGGCACCTCTGGGACGATGGGCAAGCCGCCATCGCGTCGTCGAGTGCACCGCAGCATGCGCCCGATGCGCCGCGGCGGCGCCTCGATCGCGCGCAGGTCGTGCTCTTCGCCGAAGGGGCGGCCGTGACGGTGCTGATCTCTGCCCTTGCCTTCGCGATCGCGATGCCGCTCGGTCTGCTCCTCGCGACGGTCCGCGTGACCGCCGGGCCCTTCGCCCGCGCGGCCGCGACGACGTACGTCGAAGTGCTGCGGGGCACGCCCGTGCTCCTGCAGCTCTACCTCCTCTATTTCGGCCTCGCCCCCGTGCTCAAGCTGGGGGCGATGACGGCGGCCACCGTCGGGCTCGGCCTGAACTACGCCGCGTACGAAGCCGAGGTGTACCGCGGCGCGCTTCTCGGCTTGCCGCGCGGGCAGGTCGAGGCCGCGGCGGCGCTCGGGCTCACTCCCTCGCAGGCCTTGCGCCACGTGACGCTTCCGCAGGCGATGCGCGCGGCGTTGCCCGCCGTGACGAACGACCTCGTCTCTCTGCTCAAGGACTCGTCGCTCGTCAGCGTTCTTACGGTCGTCGAGCTCACGAAGCGAATGACGATCGCCGCCGTCGAGCTGCGCAGCTGGCTCGGCCCGGGCCTCCTCTGCGCGGCGCTTTATTTTGCCATGAGCTTCCCGCTGTCCCGGCTGTCGCGGCGCCTCGAGGCGAGGCTCGCGCCGTGATCGACGTCCGCGGCGTGCACCGAGGCTTCGGGGGGCGCGTCGCGCTCGCGGGGATCGACGCGCACGTCCGCGAGCGCGAGTGCGTCGCCATCGTCGGACCGAGCGGATGCGGCAAGACGACGCTACTCCGATGCCTCAACGCCCTCGAACCCATCGACCAGGGTTCGGTCGAGGTAGCAGGCTTCTCGCTGCATCCGGGCGTCGCGGCGCCTGCGAAGGTGCGCGCGCTGCGCGAGTCGGTCGGGATGGTCTTCCAGGAGCTGCACCTCTTCCCGCACCTGACCGCGCTCGACAACGTGGCGCTCGCGCCGCGCGTCGTGATGCGCCGGTCCCGCGCCGAGGCCGAAGCTCGCGCGCACGAGCTGCTGGCGCGCGTCGGCCTGGGCGACAGGGGGAGCTCTTACCCCCATCAGCTCTCGGGCGGTCAAAAGCAGCGCGTCGCCATCGCGCGCGCCCTGGCCATGCCCCTGCGGGTGCTTCTGCTCGACGAACCCACGAGCGCCCTCGATCCCGCGCTTCGTGAAGAAGTGCGGTCGGTGCTGCGCCTCCTGGCGCGCGAAAGTGCGCTCACCATGATCCTCGTCACCCACGAGGAGCGCCTCGCCGCCGAGCTCGCGGACCGCGTTTGGCGGATGAACGCCGGCCAGATCGTCGCGCAGGGGACCCCGCGCGAGGTCCTCACGTCCCTGCCGTAAGTGCCTCTCGCTCCCGAGGAGCCTCCACAGGCGCCTCGGCGAGGGCCGCCGACGCCGTCAAGACGAGGCCGATCCATACGAGATCCGCGAGCGTCAGGTGCACGAGCTGCATCCACACGGGCGCGCGCGAGAGCACGTCGCCGATCCCGGCGCCCACCTGCAAGGCCGCCAGCACCGACGTCGCGCGCGACAGCCTGCGAACGGCAGGGGCCGGCCGCGCCGCCCGCACGAAGCCCATGCCCACGACGATCGCCGCCGCCGTCGTCGCCGCCAGCATCGGGTGGATCGCGCGCAGGCGCAGGAACAGGTGCGCGCCCGGCGAGAAGTCCTGCGCGAACCCCTCGGACAGCGACCGCGCCGGAAAGAGCGTATCCCCCAGCGCCGTCACCGACCCGCTCGCGCCGACGATCAGCATCGCGGCCATCAAGCAACCCGTCGCCCACAGGACCGCCCGCTGCCCCGGCCACCTGGGCGCGCGCCCCCCCGACGCCCACCACGCGGTCGTCGAGAGCGCCGCGAGCAGGAGGAACGTGTTCATCAAGTGCAGGCTCATCGACAGCGCGCGCTTCATCGACGCGTCGTGCGCCACGAGCTCGAAGAGGACGAGCCCGGCCCCGATGAGCGCCTCGGCGCCCATGAGCGCGGCCGTGACGTAGGCGCCCTTGCGCACGCGGTGCCCGGCCGGGAAGGCGCGTACCGCCCAGACGACGAGCGCCGCCGTCGCCACGAGGCCGACGCCGCTCGAGACCCGGTGCGAGAGCTCGATGAGCGTCTCGATGCGCGGCGCCCGCGGGATGACCTCGCCGTTGCACATCGGCCAGTGCCGCCCGCACCCCGCGCCCGACCCCGTCGCGCGCACGAACGCCCCCCACGCGACGACCAGGACGTCGTACGCGAGAAGCGACCACGCGAAGCGCGCGAACGGTGGAAGCGATCGACTGCCAGCTTGCATCTTTTGCCACCCGTCACGCCGCGCGCATCCGCGCTTCCATCACGTCCGTCGCGAGGGCCGCCATGATGCGCGGGTCGCGGAAGACGTTCAGGCGCGGGGCGAGCAGCTTGGCGTACCGGTCGAAGTACAGCATCTGCTTCACGACCAGGACGAAGTCGCGAGGCATCCGCATCCCGTGGCGTACCGCCGTGCGCATGATCGCGGGGATGACGTCGGCGTACTTCATGGCCCCGTCCTCCTTGGCCAGGAGCGGCTCGTAGGCGCGCGCCAGCTCCTTGGCCACGGCGTCGAGGTCGACGTCGCCTCCCATGGACCCCATCGCGTGCATCACCTCGGCGAGCTTGCGGAAGTCGCCCGAGGAGAAGGCCATCAGGTAGTCGGTCACCTGCTCGCGCCGCTCACGGCCGAACCGCCCCACGATCCCGAAATCGAGGAAGCCGATGCGGCCGTCCGAGAGCGCCATCAAGTTCCCCGCGTGCACGTCTCCGTGGAAAAAGCCGTGCAGGATGAGACACTGAAACCATGCGCGCATGCCGAGCAGCAGGATCTCCTCGCCGTCGATGTTGGCGGCCTTGATCTTGTCGACCTCGTCGACGCGGCTGCCGAAGAAGCGCTCCATCACGAGCACGCGCGGCGTAGTCAGCTCGGTCAACGGCCGCGGCGCCGCGACGCGCGTCTGGCCGTGCTCCTTCATGATCTGGTTGAACTCGGTCATGTTCGCGGCCTCGAGGCGGAAGTCGAGCTCCTCCCGGATGTTCGACTCGAAGTCCTCGACGATGCCGACCGGGTTCGCGAGCTCGCCGAGCGGCATCGCGGCCATGATCCGCGCGGCCACCTTGAGTACGCGCAGGTCGGCCGCGACCATCGCGCCAATCTTGGGCCGCTGCACTTTGACGACGACGTCCTGGCCGTCGCGCATCTTGGCGACGTGCACCTGCGCGATCGACGCCGACGCGAGGGGCTTCGGATCGATGGACTCGAAGACGTCCTTGGGGTCCCGGCCGAGGTCGGCGCGCAACGTCGCCTCGACGTCGACGAACGAGAACGGCCGGACCCGGTCGAGGCACTTGCGAAACTCGAGGCTGTAGCGCTCCGGGAACAGGCCCTGGCTCGACGCGACGAGCTGCCCGAGCTTGATGTAGGTGGGGCCGAGCTCCTCGAAACCGCGCCGCACGACGATGGGGCCTGCGTTCTTTTCCCCCCGAAGGCGCAGGATCCCGGCGGCACCGACCGCCTTGCCGGCGACCAAGATCGTGAGGATGACCCGACGGACCGTCCGGGAGGCCAATGCGGCGACGACGAACAGCGCGAATACGAGCGCCGCGGCCGCGATCCACACGAACGAAGGGCTCTCTGCCATCAGGACCGATTCATGGGCCAGCGTACAGGGGCCGTCAAGGATAGGTAGGATAGAGTAGGGGGCGCCGAGCTTCAGCTCGGGCGGAGGGTTGACGTGAGGGAGGAGTGCTGGCTAGCTCTCGCCCTCCTATCCTGTTTGGGAGCGCGACAAGACTATGAGCGATGTCGTTCACTTCGAGAACCGTGGCCGCATCGGGATCATCTGGGTCGACAATCCTCCTGTCAACGCACTCAGCCAGGCTCTGCGCGCCGGCATGATCGACGCGCTGACCAAGGCGCAGGGCATGCCGGAGATCCAGGCTCTCGTGCTGGCCGGCAAGGGGCGGACGTTCATCGCCGGCGCCGACATCACCGAGTTCGGTCAGCCCCCCAAGGCGCCCTCGCTCCTCGACGTCATCGCGCGCTACGAGGCGAGCGAGAAGGCGATCGTCGCGGCGCTTCACGGGACGACGCTGGGCGGCGGACTCGAGGTCGCCCTCGGCTGCCACTATCGCGTCGCCGTGCGCGACGCGAAATGCGGGTTCCCCGAGGTCAAGCTGGGCATCTTGCCTGGGGCGGGGGGCACCCAGCGGCTGCCGCGCCTCGTCGGCGTGCAAAAAGCGCTCGACATGGTCGTGAGCGGCGAGCCTATCGGCGCGATCGAGGCCAAGGCGATTGGCCTCGTGGACCAGATCGCGGAGGGCGATCTTGTCACGGCCGCCGTGGCGTTCGCGGAGCAGGTCATCGGGCGCAAGCCGCTGCCGAGCGTCCGTGAGCTTGCCGGCCACATCGACCAGGCGAAGCGCGAGCCGTCGACCTTCGAGAAGGTGCGCAAAGACATCGCGGCCCGATCGCGCGGCGGCAAGGCGGCGCTTCGCTGCGTCGACGCCGTGCAGGCCGCCGTCGACCTTCCGTTCGACGAGGGCATGAAGCGCGAGCAGGCCCTCTTCAAGGAGGCGCTCGAATCGACCGAATCCCTCGCGCTCCGGCACATCTTCTTCGCGGAGCGGCAGGCGGCGAAGATCCCCGACGTCGAGGCAAACACCCCGACCTTGCCCGTGCGCCGGGTCGCCGTGCTGGGGGCCGGCACGATGGGGGGCGGGATCGCGATGGCGTTCGCCAACGCGGGCATCGCAGCCATCCTCGTCGATCGCGAGCAGGCCCTCGTCGACAAGGGCCTCGAGATCATCAAGAAGAACTACGCGTCGACCGTCAGCAAGGGCAAGCTCGCCCAGAGCGAGATGGACGCCCGCGTGGCGCGGGTCACCGGCGCGACGAACTGGGACGGCTTCGGCGAGGTGGACCTCGTCATCGAGGCCGTCTTCGAGGAGATGGGCCTGAAGAAGGAGATCTTCGGCAAGCTCGACAAAGCCTGCCGCAAAGACGCCATCCTCGCGACGAACACGTCGACGCTCGACGTCAACGAGATCGCGCAGTCGACGTCACGCCCCGAGCAGGTCATCGGCCTGCATTTCTTCAGCCCCGCAAACGTGATGCGCTTGCTCGAGATCGTGCGCGGCTCGGCGACGAGCAAGCCCGTCGTCGCCACGGCGATGAAGCTCTCCAAGCAGATCAACAAGGTGGGCGTACTCGTCGGCGTGTGCCCCGGCTTCGTCGGCAACCGGATGCTGCACGCGTACTTCCGCGAGTCGAACTTCTTGCTCGAGGAGGGGGCGCTGCCGCAGCAGATCGACGGCGTGATGACGCGCTTCGGCCTGGCGATGGGCCCGTGCGCGACGAGCGACCTCGCCGGGCTCGACGTCGGCTGGCGCATCCGCAAAGGCCAGCCCAAGCCCAAGCCTCCGGAGCGGTACAGCGGCGCGGTCGGCGATCGCCTCGCCGAGATGGGCCGCTTCGGGCAGAAGACGGGCGCGGGCTTCTACCGCTACCAGCCCGGCAGCCGCACACCCACGCCGGACCCGGAGGTCGAGGCGATCATCGTCGCCGTGTCCAAGGAGCTCGGCATCGAGCGCCGCGCGGTGACCGACGACGAGATCCTCGAGCGCTGCATGTACTCGATGATCAACGAAGGCGCGAAAATCCTCGACGAGGGGATCGCTCTCCGGGCGTCCGACATCGATACCGTGTGGATCAACGGGTACGGCTTCCCGGCGCACCGCGGTGGCCCCATGTTCTACGCAGACACGGTGGGCCTCCCGGTGATTTACGCGCGCGTCCTCGAGTTTGCGGCCAAGCATGGCAAGGTGTGGACGCCGTCGCCCCTTCTCGAGCGGCTCGCGCGCGAGAAAAAGACGTTCGCGTCCCTCGACGCCGACAAGGGTTGATCAAAGAGGAGTCGTCCGTGAGAGAAGCCGTCATCGTATCGACCGCACGCACCGCCATCGGCAAGGCCTACCGGGGCGCGTTCAACAACCTCGAGGCGCCGACGCTCGCATCGCACGCCATCCGCGCGGCGGTCGAGCGGGCGCGCCTCGATCCCGCCGAGGTCGACGACGTCGTCATCGGCGCGGCCGTGCAACAAGGGACGCAGGGGTACAACGTCGGGCGGCAGTGCGCGATCGCCGCGGGGTTGCCCGTCACCGTGTCGGGGATGAGCGTCGATCGCCAGTGTGCGTCCGGCCTCATGGCCATCGCCACGGCGGCCAAGGCGGTCGTCTTCGACGCGATGCCGATCGTCGTCGCGGGCGGGCTCGAGTCGATCAGTCTGGTGCAGAACGAGCACCGCAACGCGTTCCGGACGGCCGACCCGACGGTCATGGCGCGCAAGCCCGAGCTCTACATGGCCATGCTCGACACCGCCGAGGTGGTGGCCAAAAGATACGCGATCACGCGCGAGGCGCAGGACGTGTACTCGCTGGAGAGCCAGAAGCGCACCGCCGCCGCCCAAGAGCAGGGCAAGTTCGACGACGAGATCGTCCCCGTCACGTGCAGCAAGGCGATCACCAACAAGGACACCGGCGCCGTCACGTACGAAGAGGTCACTCTGCGCAAGGACGAGGGCAACCGCGCGGACACGACGCTCGAGGGCCTGCGCAAGCTCAAGCCCGTTCGCGAGGGCGGATCCATCACGGCGGGCAACGCCAGCCAGCTCTCCGATGGGGCCAGCGCGTGCGTCGTGATGGAGCGCAAGGTGGCGCAGCAGCGCGGCCTCACGCCGCTCGGCACGTACCGCGGCATGGCCGTCGCGGGCTGCGAGCCGGACGAGATGGGGATCGGCCCCGTCTTCGCGGTCCCGAAGCTGCTCGAGCGCAACGGGCTGAAGATGGCCGACGTGGGGCTCTGGGAGCTCAACGAGGCCTTCGCCGTCCAGGTGATCTACTGCCGCGACCGACTAGGCATCCCCGACGAGCGCCTCAACGTCAACGGCGGCGCCGTCGCGATCGGCCACCCTTACGGCATGAGCGGCGCGCGGATGGTGGGCCACGCCCTCATCGAGGGCAAGCGCCGCGGCGTGAAGTACGTCGTCGTCACCATGTGCATCGGCGGCGGCATGGGCGCCGCGGGCCTCTTCGAAGTGGCGCTGTCATCCTGAGGCCGAAGGCCGAAGGGCTCCACAGAAACCGCGGTTCATGTGGGGTCCTTCGCTCCCGCTCAGGATGACAGCAAACCCTTCGCTTACCCCCGCAGCCGGTAGCCGACGCCCGGTTCGGTGAGGAAATAGCGCGGGTTTGCCGGGTCTTCTTCGAACTTGTGGCGGAGCTGGCCGATGTAGACGCGCAGGTACTGCGTCTCCTTGGTGTACGCCGGGCCCCACACGGAGAAGAGGATCTGCTCGTGGGTCAGCACCCGGCCCGCCATCCGCATCATGGTGCCGAACAGCTTGTATTGCGTGGGCGTGAGGCGCACCTCACGGCCCGAGACGAAGGCGAGGCGCTTCTCGAAATCGATGCGGAGGTCGCCCACGTCGAGCGTGGCGGACGTCGTGTCGGCCTCTTCGCGCTGGGTCTGCCGGAGCCAGACGCGGACGCGCGCCAGCAGCTCGCTCGTCACGAACGGCTTGATCACGTAGTCGTTGGCGCCGGCGTCCAGCGCCGCCACTTTGTCGTGCTCTTCGCCCAGCTGGGACACGATGATGATCGGGGCGGCGGTCCATTCGCGGAGGCTCGTCGTCAGCTGGACGCCGTCGAAGCCGGCGGCGCCCGATTCGATGATCATCAGGACCGGGTTGTACTTGGCCGCCTGCGCGAGCGTGTCCCCGCTCGTCGTCGCTTCGACGACGCGCATTTGCTGCGCGGTGAGGGCGCTGCGCAGCGCTTTCCTCGTCCGCGAGTCGGCGGCCGCGACCAGGATGATGGGCAGGGCGGCCGGCGCCGTCACGAGTCTGTCCTCCGCGCCCGGGATGTCGGGACCCCTTCGGTATCATCCAGCCAGGTATAAAATAGACGTTAATTTCGGCCGGAAGGCCGTCGCCCGACGCTGCAAAGACCGCTTTTATTATTCGGTCACGACGCGAGACATGCACGCTACGGACACGACACAGAGTCCGCGTCCGCGCCGCCGTCGTACGGGTTCACGTATGTCAGCTTCGCCGTCCCCGTGACCTGATACGCGCCCGCGGCGTACGCGATCTCGTCCTGGGCCGGGATCGCGTAGACGCCCCCGTCGACCAGGAGCGAGAACATCCCGCCCGCCGGGAACGACCCTCCGGCTCCGAAGTCGTCGAGCGTCGCGACGAGCCAGTAGGGACCGGTGCCGATCACCCAGCCCGGGACGCTGACCCCCGTGACACCGGCGTCGCCGCTCACGTCGGCGCAGGGAGACTCCGCTGCACCGAAGAGGTACGTGCCACTGCTGCCGATCGCGCTCGTGTTCACCGCGGTGATCGTCAGCGGGCCCTGCCCGTTGCCTGCCGGTGTCAGGTTGGGCTCGCGCGAGACCGTGACCGTCAGCTTGCGCAGGGCGATGAGGTCGATCGTGATGTTCGTGGCCTGACCCGCCGTCAGGCTCACCGGGACGAGCGGAGCGTCCTCTATCCCCATCGAGAGGTCGAGGCCGCCAATCCACCACCCGGCTTGCAGCGTGCCGCCATCCGCGAGCGACGCGGGATTGTCGATGAAGATCGCGCGGACGTACACGGTCGCGGCCGGCAACTCGAACCGCACGGGCTTCACGGGCATCGACAGATCGACGAGCGCCGCTCCCCCGTCGGCGGTTCCCGCGTCGGGAGAGGGAAGGAGCACCGCGGCGAGGCCGGCGTCGACCGTAGGGTGGGCGTCGGAAAAGACGCCCACCGTCAGCAGGCCCTTGCCGTCGAAGTCGGGGTCGCTGAGAAAGGCGATGGCCTCGGGGCTGATCGTCACGCAAAGGGCTGCGTTCGTCGCGACGCTGGGGGCAGCGCACCCCGTGGCTCCGGCATCCCCCGCGTCCCCTCCGTCGCCCGTTGGCGCGCTCGCGCCGTCTTGAACCGCAGCCTCGGTTGCGGATCCCGCTTCCACGACCGGCATCGTGGCATCCGTCCCGCCGTCGCCGGGAGAGCCGGACGAAGTGCCGGAGCCGCCCCCGCCCCCGCAAGCGACCGCGATCCCAGCGGCGCAGGCCACCGTCGCCCCCACGAGACAGAGATTCAAGCGGTTCATCGTTGCAAAGCCTCCCGAGCGCGAATCATGGCCCGGTCTTGCGCGCCCTCCAAGGTCTTACGGAACGGCGCCGGGATCCGCGAGGATGGCCCGGGTGAAGCGGGCGCGTAGATAAAAGCCGCGCGGGACGGTGGATACCCGATCGCCGTCTTGACCGGGGGCGTCCGTGCGAACCTGCCCGTGGGCGGCCTTGGGACGCAGCTGGAGCCAGCGTCCAACGCGGGCCGACAGCCCTTCGATCCCTCCCGCCCCTACGCGCCCCAGGATCTCCTCGAAGTCGCCCGCGAGCACGTCTTCTTGCTCCGTCGTCGGCGTCCAGAGGCGCGCCTCGCCGATCGCGCGCGATCCGTCGGCCCTCGCCTCGACGGGGACCCAGAGGACCCTCGCGAGCTTCGCGCGGACCCAGGAGCCGTCCCACTCGGCGCGGTCGGCGTCGAGGAGCGAGACGCTGCACACGAACGTGGACTCGCTGGGCACCCCGCGCGTTCCCAGCGGGATCGTCTTGAGCTCCACGCGAAGCGCGGGAAAGTCCCACGTCGCGGCCGACCCGCCCGTCGCCCCGAGCGCTCGCTCGAGCAGCTCTCCCACTTTGCCCTTGGTGGCGACGGCCGCGCCGCGAAGGCTCAGCCCAAAGCGAGCGCTCAAAGACTCGAGGGACTGACCGCGAAGGGCCCGCGCACGGTCGAGGAGCTCCGCTTCGTCCTTCGGCGGCGCCGGCAGCATCTCGCGCCAAGGTACCAGCTTCGTTCCGCGCCTCCTTGGGGCTAGAAAGGGCAAGGATGGGCACACGTACCGCGATCGTCGTCGAAGGGGGAGCGATGAGAGGCATCTTCTCCGTCGGCGTCCTCGACGTGTTCCTCGAGCGGGGCTTCGAGCCGTTCGATCTCGCCATCGGCGTCTCGGCGGGCGCGTGCAACCTGGCCTCCCACGTCGCCCGGCAACCGGGTCGCAACTGGCGCTCGTACTTCAATCTCATGACCCGGCGCGAGTTCATCGACGTGCGACGCGCCGTGCGGCGCGGATCGATCGTCGACCTCGACTGGCTCTGGGCCACGCTCGCCGAGCGCGACCCCCTCGACGTCGCGGCGCTTGACCGGTCGCCCGTCGAATTCGTCGTCGTCGCCACGGCCATGGAGACGGGCGAGCCCGTCTACTTGCGCCCCGGTCCAGTCGACATGTTCGACGTGCTGCGAGGCTCGTGCGCGCTGCCGGGCCTTTACCGCGGGCGCGTGTCGCTCGACGGCGTCTCCCTCGTCGACGGCGGCGTATCGGACCCCATCCCCGTCGCAGAGGCGTACCGGCGCGGCGCCCGGCGAATCGTGGTCGTGCGATCGCGACCGGCGGCCGCCGTGAAGAAGAACAGCTTCCTATCGTCGCGCCTCACGCCCCTCCTGTTTCGCGAGTACCCGGTCCTCGCGCGGGCCATGTTCCGCACCGCGGAGCGGTACCAGGAGGCGGTGCGGTGGATCCACGCGCCGCCCGGTGACTGCGAGGTCGTGCATGTTGCGCCGGAAGGGGAGATGGCGACGTCGAGGATGACGCAGGAGAGGGGGAGGCTCGAGAGGGACTATGCGATGGGGAGGGGGGCGGGGGAGAGGGTGGTGAGGGAATGGGCGTGAGCGCGGGGGCGTGCGCGTGCGCGGGCGCGTGCGCAGGCGCGTGCGCGGACGCAGGCGCGGGCGCGGGCGCG
>Ga0302325_10030486_pt1 | contig 11118 bp, 10 predicted proteins | sample Palsa_T0_2_FD_201948 | JGI IMG/M metagenome (GOLD analysis project Ga0302325, IMG submission 201948) | Peat permafrost microbial communities from Stordalen Mire near Abisko, Sweden - Palsa_T0_2 | ecosystem: Environmental > Terrestrial > Soil > Palsa > Peat permafrost | place: Sweden: Abisko...
CGCTGCGCGTCTTGCGCGTCGTCGGCCGGTCGCCGAGCGCGACGACGGCCGACCGTTCGACTGCGATCGCATCGAAGAGTTCGAGCACGCGGCGACCCTCCGCATCGTCGCCGACCGTGCCGGCAAACGAGACGCGCGCGCCGATCGCTCGCAAGTTGTTGGCGACGTTCCCGGCTCCTCCGAGCGTGAACGAATGATCGTCGACCGCGACGACCGGCACCGGCGCTTCGGGCGAGATCCGCGTGACGCTGCCCCAAACCCACTCGTCGAGCATCACGTCGCCGACGACCAGGATGCGCTTGTCGCGCATGCGCGCGAACAGTTCGCGCGCGCCCGGCACCGCCAGCGCCGCCGCCGTGCTAGACATGAACGCGGTCCAAGAAGAAACGCACGCCCTCGAGCAGCGAGACCGCACGGTACAACGGCGGCGGCCCGTCGTAGTCGGGCAATTCGTTGACGAGGATTCCGGGGATACCCGCATTCGCGGCGAGCGCCATGTCGCTGCCGCGATCGCCGAACACGACGCTACGCCCGAGATCGAGGTCGCGCTCTTCGACCGCGCGGCGGATCATGCCGAGGGCCGGTTTGCGGCAATCGCAGTCTTCCAAGTGCGAACAGAAATAGAATGCATCGAGCGCCGCACCGCGGACCTCGAGAGCGGCCACGAGCGCCCGGTGGACGTTGCGCACGTCGGCTTCGCCGAACATCCCGCGCGCGACACCGGACTGGTTGGTAACGACGATGCGTTCGAAGCCGGCGTCGCCGAGCGCGGTCAGCGCCTCGGCGACGCCGGCGAGGATGCGAACGCGCTTGGGATCGCCGATGAAACCTGAATCTTCCATCAGCGTACCGTCGCGGTCGAGGAAGGCCGCCGGCTTTTTCACGCCTCGGGGAAGAGCGCTTGCTCGACGAGATCGCAGACGATGTGGCCGAGCGTGATGTGAACCTCTTGCACGAGCGCGGAATAGCCGTCGGGACCGATGAGGTTGATATCGGCGAACTCGGTCATCCGGCCTCCGCCGTTTCCGCTGAAAGCGATGGTGGTCGCGCCGATCCGTTTGCCCTCTTCGAGCGCCGCGACGACGTTGGCTGAGTTGCCGCTGGTCGAGATGCCGATCACCACGTCGCCGGGTTGCGCGAATGCCGCGACTTGGCGCGCGAAGACGTTCTCGTAGCCGTAGTCGTTTGCGATCGCCGTTACCGCCGACGGGTTCACCGAAAGCGCTTCGGAGGGTAAGGCCCGGCGCTCGCGCAGGAAACGGCCCGAAAACTCGGCCGCCAGATGCTGGGCATCGGCGGCGCTGCCACCGTTGCCGCACCAGAGCACTTTGCGGCCCGCACTGAAGGCGGCGATCAGCGTGCGCGCGATCCGGTCGACGACCGCCTCGTAGCGATCCGCATCGAGCAACCCGCGGCGGTCGTCCAGCATTTCGCGGAACGTGCGCGCCGTCATGGTTCGATCCAAAACATCTCCTCCCCAAGCGAGACGAGCGCTCCATTTTCCGGGAGGATGCGCCGCACGATTCCCGCGTAGTCGCTCGTGATTTCGTTCATCAGCTTCATCGCTTCCAGGATGCAAAGAACCTGGCCGACTTCGACCCGGTCGCCGACCTCGACGAACGATTCGACTCCGGGGGCTGGCGAGCGGTAGAACACGCCGATGATCGGCGCGGTAACTTTCTTCGCGTTGGCTGCGGCGGCCGGCGATGCGGCCGGCACGGGCGCGGCCGAAGCCGGCGCATCGCCCGCGCTCGGCGCCGCGGCGGCCGAAACGGCTCCTTCGGTGCGCGCGACCAACTCGTAGGTCGATGCACCGACGCGGACCGTCAATGCGTCGAGATCGTGCTCGCGGACGATGTCGAGCATTGCGGCGAGCGCCTCGCGTTCGGTCACGCCACCACTCCGTTGGACGACGGCAGCGCGTGGTACCACGCGAGCACCCGCGCCGCGACCGCGGCATCGTCGGTAACCGCTTCGAGCGAGTCTTGTACCCGCGTCACGAGGTCGCGCACGACGACCGTACCGTTTGCCAGCTCGTCGTCGCCGAGAATGACGGCGACTCGCGCGTGCGCGCGCTCGGCCTTCTTGAATTGGGCCGCGATTTTGCCTTCGTTGTAGTCGATCGTGACCGGAAAATCGCCCGCGCGCCGCAACGCGGCAACCAGGGTCACCGCGCGCGCGCGCGCCGCGCCGCCGAGCGTGACGACCGCGATTCCCGCGGGCCGCGGCACGGGCTCACCGCGTTCGGCCAAGATCATCAGGAAGCGCTCGAGGCCCAGGGCGAACCCTACGCCGGGCGTCGGCGGCCCGCCGAGCGCGGCGACGAGGCCGTCGTAGCGCCCGCCCGCGCAGACGGTCGACTGCGCTCCCAGATCCTCCGAGATGAACTCGAATACCGTGCGCGTGTAGTAGTCGAGCCCGCGCACGATGCGCGGATCGATCCGAAACGGAATCCCGAGCACCTCGAGTTCGGCGCGGACGCGGGCGAAATGTTCGGCGCAGGGTTCGCACAGCACGTCGAGCATCGCCGGCGCGCTCTCGACGAGCGCGCGGTCTTCGGGCGCTTTGCTGTCGAGGATGCGCAGCGGGTTGCGTTCGAGGCGCCGTTGCGAATCGGCCGAGAGCGCGTCCTTGTGCGGCCCGAAGTGAGCCGTCAGCGCCGCGCGATAGCGCGGCCGGCAGACGTCGTCGCCGATCGAGTTGAGCGCCAACGTCACATTCAAGTCGTACGCGCGAAGCGCGTCGTTCGCGAGCGCGATCGTTTCCACGTCGGCCTCGGGGCCGGCGAACCCGAAACATTCGACCCCGAATTGGTGCGCCTGGCGATACCGCCCGGCTTGCGGACGCTCGTAGCGGAAGATCGGTCCCAGATAGTAGAGCCGCTGCGGCCCTTGGGCCAGCAGGTTGTGCTCGAGAACCGCGCGGACGACCGGCGCCGTCCACTCCGGCCGCAGGGTCAGCGAGCGGTCGCCCTTGTCCTTGAACGTGTACATCTCGTGCTCGACGATGTCCGTCGTCTCGCCGACGCCGCGCACGAAGAGGTCGGTCGATTCAAACGCGGGCGTGCGGACGAGGCCGTAGCCGTAGCGGCGCGCGAGGCCGTGCAGCCGGTCCTCCAGCTCTTGCCAGCGCGCGCTTTCCGGGGGAAAGAGGTCTGCCGTTCCCCGCGGGGCGGCGATCTTACTCATCTCGTCATTCTTCTTAAGACTGCCGCATAATGCCGCCCTCCGGCGGCCTGCGGCTCCTGCAAGGTGCGATGATCCGACTCCGCTTTCGCAAGGCCGTGGCGGTAGCCGCCGCACTTGCCTGCGCCGCCCTCCCGTCGCCGCTCCTGCACGGGGCGCTGGCCGCGACGGTCAGCGTCCTCTTCGAAGCCGCGCCGCTCGTCCTTGCTCTGGGCCTGGTTCGAGGGCGGTTCCTGAGGGCGGCGGCGGCGTTAGCCGGCTGCGGTTGCGGCCCGGCCGCCGGTCCCGCGGCGCTCTCCCTTCCGGCCACTGCCCTGTGCTGGATCGCCTTCGGCCCGGCCGCTGCGCTCGCACGTTTCGCCGCCGCGGTGCTCCTAGCGGCTGGCCGCTCGCAGCGGGCAGGCGCGGAAGCCGAGGCCGACGCCCTCGAAACGCTCGCCGCGATCGCGGCGCCGGCTTTTCTGCTCGCGCTCGGGACCGAGTTCGTGCGGGATGGCCGCCCGGCGGGCGTTGTGTCGGCACTGCCGCCGGAGGTCCTTGTGCCGCTCGAACTGGCCGCCGGCCTCGGCGCCGGAGCGCTCGCTCCGTGCTGCGTCGCGGCGGTCGCGCTCGCGGCGATGCTGCGCGTCTCGGCTCCCGTTGCCGCCGCAGGCATTCTCATCACGGCCGGCCTCGTGCCCGCGGCGCGCCCTCGCGCCCCCGCACCAGGCCTCCCGCTCGCGTACGACGCGCGCCTCGGGCTCGCGCTGCTGGGCTGCGCCTGCGCGGCCCTGGCCGCGCTCCACGGCCGCGGCTTCGTTCACCCGCGGCTCGTGCCGCTGCTGTGGTCGGCGTTGCCCGCCGCGTTGTTCGCGATCCGGCGCCGTCCGGCGACGCGAGCGCGATTCGGCGCGTTTTTCCCGGCTGCAATGCTCGCCGCGCTCGCGCTCGGGTCGCCGGCGCCGCCCGCAACGCTCCCGGCCAGTCCGCTCGACGGCGTCTATCCCGGTGAAACGATCGCGTTCAGCGGCGTGGCCACGTTCGCGCGCGAACGGACGACGCTCGTGCGTTACGCGATCACGTGCTGCCGTGCCGACGCGAGCGCGATCGCGTTGCCCACGGACTTGCGGCTACGCGTACCGCGCGATACCTGGCTCGCGATTCGCGGTACGATCGAACGCGACGGCGACGGCCTCTTCGTCCACGCCGCGGAATGGCGGCGGATCGCACCGCCGGCCGATCCGTATCTCTATCGCTAAGTGCGACGGACCCGTTCCTTGAGCAAGAGCGCGCGCTTGCGCCCGATGCCCCAGCGATAACCGCCCTCGCCGCCGTCGCGCCGGAGAACCCGATGGCACGGGATCGCGAGTGCCGCCGGGTTCGCAGCGCATGCCGACGCGACGGCGCGGACCGCGCGCGGTGCACCGATGGCGGTGGCGATCTCGCCATAACTCGTCGTACTTCCCAGCGGAATGCGGCGCAGCTCTTGCCACACGCGCAGTTGAAACGCCGTACCACGGATGTCGAGCGGCAACGCGACGCTCTCGTCACCCCTCTCGATCCGGTCCACGATCGCCGCGAGCATCGCGCGCAGACCGATCGCGTCTTCGGTCAATCGTGCGTTCGGAAAGCGGCGCCGCAGCGCGCTCTCGAAGCCTGCGCCGTCGACGGCGAATTCGATCGCGCACACGCCGCGCTCGGTTGCGGCTACACCGACACTGCCGAGCGAGGACGCGGTCAGCGCGAAGGCGATACGTTCGCCGGCACCGCCCGCGCGGTAGGTCGTCGCCGTCATGCCGAGGCCGCAGTCCGCGCTCTCGTACGCGCGCGACGCCGAACCGAAACCGGCATCGAACAGCGCCTCCGTGACCGATCGATTCGAGGCAAGGCCTTCGCGATAACGCTGCAAGCGCTGCGCCGCGGCGTATTGCGTCGGCGTCACGCCGACATGCTTGCGGAAGACGCGATGAAAGTGATATCGGCTCAATCCCGCGGCCGCAGCGAGCTCTTCGAGGCGCACGGGTTCTTGCGAGGTTTCGATGCGGCGGCAGGCGGCGCGCACGGCATCGAGCGCGGGCTGCGGCTGATGCCGGCGATCGGGAGCGCAACGCTTGCAGGCCCGGAAGCCGGCCGACTCCGCCTGCGCGGCGCCTGCATGGAACTCGACGTTCGCGCGCAGCGGGAGCCGCGAACGGCAGTGCGGCCGGCAATACACACCGGTTGTGCGAACGGCGAAGACGAAACTCCCATCGGCGGCCGGATCCCGGGTCTGGACAGCGCGCCAACGCTCGGCGTCGGATTCAAAGTGCGGGTTCATATTGCTAGCATACGCGTCCCGAGCCGGCCCTGCGTCACGATTCTTGCGTCGCAATTCGTGCGACCTCCGGCAGCTCGGGCCGGTTGCGAATCGGCCGCCGGGCTCGCCCCGCGAGATGAGAATTCCCTTATAAATAGAGCGCTCGGGGCTACGGCGAGATATCTGGCCCGCGAGTTTGTCGAAATACCACGCAAAGGGGTGTCTATGCTCGTGTCGCTTCTACGTTCTTTTGCGCGCACAGGCGCGGCCGCCGTGCCGGCGCTGGCAATACTGCTCTATGGTGCGCCCGCCCGGGCGGACGACGGCCGAGATCCCGGCGTCGCGCGCCTCAGCGTGCTCGCGGGCGAGGTCGACATCAAGCGCGCCGACTCCGACGACAGCTTCGCGGGTGCCCTCAACGCACCGGTGTCGCCCGGCGACTACTTGACGACGCAGGACGACTCGCGCGCCGAAGTCGAGCTCGACTACGGCGCGGCGCTGCGCGTCGCTCCGAATACGCAACTGCGGTTCACGCAACTCGCTCCGCAGACTCATCAATTGCAACTCGCCGTCGGCACGGTGGAACTGCGCGTTTTCCGCGGGCTCGAGGCGCATCCCGAAGTCGAAACGCCCTCGGCGTCGGTGCGGCCCGACGCGCACGGCAGCTATCGCGTCACGGTGACCGAGGACGGCAACACGCAAGTGACGGTGCGCGCGGGCCAAGCCGACGTCGCGACCGCGTCGGGCGTGCAGACGATCGGCCCCGGCGCGACGCTAGTGGTCACCGGGTCCGGCAACGCCGCACAGTTTGCGACGCTCGCGGCGGTACCGCTCGACGCTTTCGATCGCTTCAACGACGACCGCGACGCGTTCATCGCACGCGCGCGTGATGATCGCTACGTCGACGCAGGGATGGTCGGTGCCGACGATCTCGATCAATACGGGCACTGGATCGACGCGCCGTCCTACGGCCAGGTCTGGGTCCCGAGCGAGCAAGATACCGGCTGGGCGCCGTATCACGACGGCCGCTGGGTGTGGACGCCGTACTACGGCTGGACGTGGGTCGGCTACGAGCCGTGGGGCTGGGCACCGTACCACTACGGCAACTGGTTCTACGCGGCCGGCACGGGTTGGTGTTGGTATCCCGGGGCCTACGCCATCGCGCGGCCCTACGTGTACCGCCCGGCGTTGGTTGCGTTCTTCTCGTTCGGCGGCGGCGTCGGCCCTAGCCTCGCCTTCGGCAACGTGGGCTGGGTCCCGGTCGCGCCCTTCGAGCCGTTCCGGCCCTGGTGGGGCGGCGGTGGCTGGGGCTACGGCGGCACGACCATCGTCAACAACACGACGGTCGTAAACATCAACAACGTCTACCGCAACGCGGGCGCACCCGGCGGCGCGGTCGCGGTCAGCAGTGGCAACTTCTCGAGCGGCAACTTCAGCCACGTGCAGCCCGTCACGCCGGCCGAACTGCGGACGGTGGAACCCGTTCACGGCGTCGTTCCGATCGTGCCGACAACCCACAACCTCGCGTTCAATCCGAGCAGACTCGCGCCCGTAGCGGCACCGCTCGCGGATGCGAGGTTCGCGCATTTCGCGCCGCCGCCGAGAGCCCCGCAACCGTTCGTGGCGCAGCGCGCAGCGGTCGCGACGACCGCGCAGAAGACCTACCCCGAGCGCGCGAACTTCTTCTCGACGCAGGCGCATCCGCAAACCGTGCCGCCGAAGTTCGGTTCGCCGGCAAACGCGACGGGCTCTAGCGATCCCTGGAGCCGCTTCAACGCACCGCCGCGACAGAACCCTTCGACGCCGTCCTACGCCGAACCCAAGACCTACGTAGCGCCGAAGACCTACGTTCCGCCGAGCACATACGTCGCGCCGAAAACGTCTGTCGCGCCGAAGACGTACGTTGCGCCAAAGAGCTTCGTCGCGCCAAAAACGTCGAACGGCACGTCGCATCCAGCGCACCCGAGCAAGTCCGCCCACGACAAGGAAAAGACGAAGACCTAGTCGCGTTGCCGGCCGGAACCGGCAAGCCCTCGATACGGGCTGCGAACTGGCAGATGATAACTGGATGAGAATTTTTGGCGGAACGAGCGTTTCGGCGAGCGGATTGGCCAACGCCCTACGTTCCGGGAAAGCAACACCTCACCCGGTGCCCGGGTCGACGAAACCGAGGTCCTCAAGATGAAGCTGAACGTCACCCTTGCGCTGGGCGCGACGCTCGTGCCGGCGCTCCTGCTCGCGCTGTCGAGCGCGCCCGCCGCCGCCGGCGATTACGCGAACCAAGGCGACCCGGGCGTCGCCCGCATCAGCGACCTCGCGGGCGGCGTCGACGTGCGCCGCGCCGACGCCAACGATTCGTATGCCGCGGCACTCAACGCGCCGGTGAATCCCGGCGACTACGTGACGACGCAAGACGATTCGCGTGCCGAGGTCGAGTTCGACTACGCCGCGCTGCTGCGCGTCGGGCCCGACACACAGATCCGGTTCACGCAACTCGAACCGAACCAACACACGCTGCAACTCGCCGAAGGAACCGTCGAGCTGCGCGTTCTGCGCGGGCTCGACGCGCACCCCGAAGTCGACACGCCTTCGGCAACGATCCGTCCGGGCGCGAGCGGCCGCTACCGGATCACCGTCACGAGCGATGGGAATACGGAAGTAACGGTGCGCGAGGGCCGCGCCGACGTCGCGCTCGGCGACGGCTTCTCGACGCAGACGCTCGGCCCGGGATCGACGTTATTGGTCACGGGGCAAGGCTCCGACGTTCGCGCGCAGACGATCGCAACGGTCGCCTACGAGGACTTCGACCGTTGGACCGACGGCCGCGACGCACGCTACGCGCACGTCGACGACTGGGCCTACGTCGATCACGGACTCGTCGGCGCGGACGACCTCGGGCAATACGGTCACTGGACCAACTCGACCGACTACGGCCAAGTTTGGGTGCCGACCGACGAGCCGGCGGACTGGGCGCCGTACACCGACGGCCGCTGGGTGTGGGAGCCGTACTACGGCTGGACCTGGGTTTCGAGCGAGCCGTGGGGCTGGGCGCCGTACCACTACGGGCGCTGGTTCTACGCGGCCGACGCCGGCTGGTGCTGGTATCCCGGCGCGTACGGCGGCGAGCCGTTCGTCTACTCGCCGGCGCTCGTCGGGTTCTTCGGCTACGGTATCGACGTCGCGTTCGGGAACATCGGCTGGACGCCGCTCGCGCCGTTCGAAACTTTCCATCCGTGGTGGGGCCGCGGCGGCCGCTTCTTCGGCGACACGTTCGCCAACCAAGGAAACGCAGGGCGGTTCTTCCGCAACGCGGGCGCACCCGGCGGCGTGGTCGGCGTGAGCGGCGCGAACTTCGCCGCAGGCCATTTCGAGCACATCCAACCGCTTCACGGTTCGCTGATCGGCGCGATCACGCCGGTCCGCGGCGTGCTGCCGATCTTGCCCACCACGCACAACCTCGCGCTCAACCCGCGATTCACCGAACCCGTTCACCTCGGCCCGCTCTCGCCCCACTTCGAGCACCTGACGCCGGTGCGGGCCGTGACGCCGCTTTTCGACGAACAGCGTCAAACCGTGGCGGCCCTCGCGCGGCAGCAGTTCCCGCACTTGCCGACGATCGGCCACGACACCGCTTCCGAGCGGACGCCGGGCTGGGACCGCTTCTCGCACGCAACCCCGGTCGAATCCCATGACAATGCGTTCCACCAAACGCTTCCGGTGCATGAGAGTGTTCCGGCACGCGATGTCGCGCCGCGGATGAACGGCGACGTTTGGAACCGATTCGGGGAACCCGGCGGCCACGCCGAGACGTTCGAACGCGCACCCGAACGCGCGAACTCCACGCCGGAACGCTCGCCGATCATCCCGCGGGTCGAAACATTCTCGCAATCGCACGCGTTCTCGCAGTCCGTGCAGCCGTACTCGCCGCCGGCCCGCTCGTATTCGGAGCCCGTTCGTTCGTACTCGGCACCCGAGCGGTCGTTCTCGGCTCCGGCGCGCTCGTATTCGGCTCCGGCGCGCTCGTACTCGGCTCCCGTCCGATCGTATTCCGCGCCGGCGCGCTCGTTCTCGGCGCCCGCGCGGGCTCCGGCACGCAGCTACTCCCCACCCGCGCACGCATCGTCCGGAAGCGCGCGCGGCGGAGATATCCACAACCGCCGCTGATTCGAGCGGCGCCGCGAAAATCTGGGCTTGAGGCGAAAGGGTCGTGGCGTGCGAGCGGGAACTCGCGGCCATGCTCTGCGCCGCCCGATCAATTCGAGCGACGCTCGCGTTCGTACTCGTCCTGGCGCCGTTGCCATGCCTGGCCGATACGCATCTCGCGACCGTCAGCTACGCCCACGTCCTGCGCGCGATAAACCCGAAATTACACGAAGACCAGAGCCGCGTTTATGCCTCGGCTCTGCTTCTGGATTCACGGCGCATGCATCTCGACCCGCGCCTGGTCATGGCGGTCGTGACGGTCGAGTCGGGCTGGAACGCGCGGGCTCTTTCGCCCGACGGCGCGCAGGGACTGGGACAGTTCTTGCCCGAGACCGCGCGCGAGCTCGGTGTAAACAGCTGGTCCGGTCGCAGCAACCTGCGCGGTATCACCGTCTACCTCCACCAGCTGCTCGGGCTCTTTCGTTCGTCGCGCCATGCGATGAGCCAGGCGCTCGCAAGTTATAACGTCGGCCCCTACACGGTGAAGTCGAATGGTGGCGTGCCGCCGCGCAGCGCGCAGCGCTACGTCGTGAAGGTCATGGCCGCGTGGCATGCGTTCAAAGCGCGTTTGTCGGCGCAGCCGACGATCGCAGCCGTCGCGGTCGCACTCGATGCAACGACCGTCGCGCGCGACCAAGCCGCTTACTGGGGCGTGCGCTAGCATCTTCACCGGCGCCCAAACCGGACGCGTCGAGGCGTGCCTGGCGCGGCTGATTCCGCATCTCGATACCGGGCGCGTCGCGCTGACCGGCGGCGTAGCCATCGAACTGCATCTTGCTGCCAGCGGGCGGCCACGAGAAAATCTCGCGCGGCACCGGCGCCGACCGCGTTCGCGCCCTGCGCGATGAAATCGAGTCGGCGATCTTTCGGCGGCTTGGTGCATCGGCGGCGAGCCCGGTCGATCCGAAGCACTGGCGCGACGCGAAAACGCTCGCGGATCTGTGCGGGCGCGCGCAGCCGCCGCGGCCGCGTCACGCGGCGCGCACGCCGCTCTGCATCGACATCAGGCAGGTTTGCACGCGTTGCGAGTTGAGCCGTTCCCCGAACTTCCCGCTTGCCCCTAAACGGGACATCTTCGCGGTCCTTGGGTACGTGTAGCGACCGCGCTAGTGTAAGAAATAGCGGTGGGTCGAGAACACGAGCGCGACGTCGCGCAGGTCGGCGGCGGCGATGACCTCGGCGTCGCGGATCGAGCCTTCGGGCGCGATCACCGCCGTGCAACCCACGTCGGCGGCCGCTTCGAGGCCGTCGGAAAACGGAAAGTAACCGTCGCTCGCGCAGGCGGCGCCGCGCGCGAACTCGGCGGCTCGCACCCCCGCGATGCGCACGGCGCTCACGCGGTTGGTTTGACCTGCGCAGATCCCGCGCGTGACGCCGTCGCGCGCGATCACGACGCCGTTCGATTTCACGTGCCGCACCACGTCCCACGCGAACCAAAGATCGCGCCATTCCCCG
>Ga0302325_10030487_pt1 | contig 11118 bp, 13 predicted proteins | sample Palsa_T0_2_FD_201948 | JGI IMG/M metagenome (GOLD analysis project Ga0302325, IMG submission 201948) | Peat permafrost microbial communities from Stordalen Mire near Abisko, Sweden - Palsa_T0_2 | ecosystem: Environmental > Terrestrial > Soil > Palsa > Peat permafrost | place: Sweden: Abisko...
GCCCCCCCCCCGCCCCCCCCCCCCCCCCCCCCGCCCCCCCCCCCCCCCCCCCCCCCCCCCCCCCCCCCCCCCCCCCCCCCCCCCCCCCCCCCGCAACCCACCGGGCCAGTCAGGGCTGCATTACAACGCCTCGGGAGGCCTTATGTAAACGGCTACACGCAAGTTCTCAATTGCTTACTTTGCAAATGAGACAGTCCCCCTGGTGCGCCAAGGTTGCTGACGGTTCCGTTACACTTGTAGGCTAAGTCTGCTTAGGGCAACTCGCGCTCCCCTCCATGTGCCAACCGCAGGGCTTTATGCAGGCTGACAGCCAGGAGGTGCGGACTTACATGCTGGCGACATGATGGCTACTACATATACTGTGCTACTGGTATACTTCGTACAGTGGGCTTGCTGACCCCCAGCGAGTCACATACACGCGCTGACTTGTCACTTGCAAGCGCCACAACTCTTACCAGTAGTTAACTCGCTCTGGAGCTGTGACTGTGCTGCGTCTGCCGGACGCATTCTCGGCCATTTGCACGCTTGCCGCTGCCACCGCTGCACGCAATCGACGCCGCGGGCCTTGGGGGGCAGCGGCAACCTATTGCAACTAGCAAGCGGTCCTGCTGCCTACACGTGCGTGGAGCTGCGGTGTGCGTTGTGTGGTGGCCCTCATCCTGGCCAATAGCGAGCGAGCAGCCATTCCAGCCATTTACTGTAAGTATCCACCCACCCCCCCTCCGCGGCTCCCATGAGTCCCATCGGGGGTTCCACCGTCCCGCGCTGCTCGTCGGCCCGCTCTTCTCGACGAGGTCCCAGGAAGGCTTGGAAAGGTTTGGATTCGCGGTGGATCCCAAAGCTTGACCTCGATACCGGTCTCCTGTCTTCTCTCAGCCCAGCACGCTCTGCTGTAAGACATACCCTATTCCCGCTATTGCCGTTGCTCTCTAGTAGTCAGCAACCTACTGTGAACGAATATAAAGTCGAGGATCATCCTCGTTCTGCACCACTCACCAAGGTTTTCGCGGCCAAGAAGCGCACACCCGGGCAACTCCCAGAACCAAATCTGAAGCATATCGCATGTACCTTGCGATTATACGCCAAGTCCGGCAACCTCGTGTGCATGGCATTGGCACTTTACAAGCCTCGGGATATCTTTGACTCATCTGTTCCATGAATACCGGTATCCTGTAACAATAGCAATATTTATTGCATCATTCTAGCCAGCTGCCCTCAAAGCGGTCTAAGGGTCCTCACGGTGTTCCAGCCTGGGAGCCGCCAACGCAATGTTCATATGCCCTCTTTGGTAATAAACGCCCATCTTGCAAGGTTGTGGATCTACTTGGAACCCCATTTGACGTTTGACTGTCCGCATGCGACTCTTCGATCAAAGATCATACGATGTGACGACGTTGTGGTGTCAGGTTGTACGAGGCCTCGGCTCTGCCTATGGGCCTTGGACCCTGAAATTCGCGTGCTAAAGGCCTGTCAACCAGTCAATAATAGGCCAAGCTTTCTCCCCAACTCCACGCAGACGTGGCCATGAGCGAGGTGCAGGGCTTGCAGCTCGCCGACGTTCTGGAAGATACACGGATCGGAGGCGGCGCCCGAGAAAGGCATTTTGGGGTAAAGCGCATCTCGGGATGTGCCAAGCCATCATCGCTCCCGTCACCATCATCAGAATTCAGGCCGCTGCTGTAGCAGAACCAAATACATGTCACTGCCAGCAGCTTTCAGATCTGTCCTGAACTCCATCGTCCTTGGCAAATGGGCATTGGCATTGAGATTACGAAGTGCTTTGTACTTCAAGAGGCTTCGAATCACGCCGGGGTTACCTCGCGAGCTGGTAGCCTGGTACCCAGCAACCTGGTCCGATCGGGGTGCACCAGGATCAAGGCGAAGAGATCCCTTACCAAATTGCGGATGTAACGTTCTTACACCTAACAGTACTGTACGGAGTATGTGGAATCTCTTGACGAAGCTGCCGGTCTGCCGTTGGACGCAGCAAAATGCAGCAGACGGCACTGGCATTGGCGGCACTGTACTCTCCCCCCCGGTTTAAAGGTTAGCGTGCGGGTCCGACAGACTTCCTCTGATTTGCTTTCGAGAAGATTCCAGCTCTCTGATTAGCTGGATCACCCTTGTTTGCCACTGTGGGTCTGCCCTTTAAACCCGGGTGGGGGATAGTACGAACTCACCGCTGGCAGAATTAGTCTATCTACGCCGCTGCTGATTGGCTCTGCATCTCTTGTCTCCTTGCTATTTTCCACGAATCAGTCTTTTCCCTGTTCTGCAATATTTTTTTCTGTCAAGGTGGGCAGTCATGGGTAGTCATCACATGCATCTACATCTGATAAGTGTGATCCCTGGCTGACTGCTGTGATCGCTGTCTGGCACTCCTCCTGCCTTGCCGATGCCGCACTTTCGGCATTCTACTTGGCACCAAATCGGCATTCTGCCGACAGGCTCGCGACAGACAGCCGCTCACTGGGTGCTCCGTAAGCCAGTGCTATAGAACTATCTTCTAATTATCATAAGATCGATCGTCAGTCCCCTGCTGGATCTCAAATACCGAAGAGCACAGCCAATGAGAAGACGCTCTGCAACTCCATTTCTGCCATTTCTCGGTTTGCATCCGAGCAGCTCTCTGACATTGGCCAGCACATTTACCAGATGGAATTAAGGGATTGACAAGCATCACTTCAGTACTTCTGAGGTATATGCCAAGAAATATAGCTCCGATAACCTGCGCTTCTGAAAACGTGTTCGTGCTTCGCATATGGCTACCTCGTGGAGGACGCGGGACATGGACGCGCCATGCATGGTAAGACCAAACGGTCTTCCGGTTCTCCCCTCAGTACCGAATCAGATATCCAGCCCTCTACTTGGAGCTTGAAACACCCGGTGATGTCCTTGCATTCTTCTCCCCCACTGCGAATCCAGTCAGCACCTTATTATCGTACGAGAATGACATAGGTCTTACCGTCCAAAGCCACGAGAAACCGGCTAACACAGTTATATGCGGCAACCTGCAACATATGAATCAGCATGCATACTTCCCCACAATCTGCCTTGTGTCAAAGGCTACACTTAGATAACCAACCGTGGCCGTGACTTCCACAACCTCCTGCTCAGAAAAGTGCTCCCTTAACTTCTCAAATACGCTATCCTTAACAGCCACATCCCTGGTCATAGCATCCGTGTAGTCCACCACGGCCCAAAGCTTCTGGCTCAACACCTCACTTCCGCTCTTCCCCCCAAGATCCGGTTGTTCTAGAAGTACCAAGGCTTCCTCACATACGCCCCCAGCTTTGGCTAAGGGGGCGTGATGCGCCCATTCATACCATGCTTGATTGATAACCGCGACCCTACATATAGCAATCTCTCGCACGTCATCTGGCAGACTGGTCTTTGTCCGTACTGCCCCCAAGAAACTGTTCCAGCCATCTGCTACAGCAGGAGAATGAAGGAGCGTGAGATCGAGCGGCTGTAGAGGACGAGGGGCGCGGCGGGCGCGGACACGGGCTACAATTGCGGTTTCTTCGGGAGTGGTGAAGGCGTCTGGATCGGCGGCATCGACGTAGGGGAGACGCATGGCTGCGGCTCAGAAGTGTGGTTGGAGGTGCTTGGCGGAGATGCTCGGCGGAGGAGTTTATTGCTTCTTAGAGACGGTGCTGCGTCTGCCGTCCGTAATCTGTGATGCGTGGTGTCTTTTGTGTGGTGGTTGTGATGCGTGTGGTTGAAGTGCATTGGACGTTGGGGGTTTATGGGAGTTGAAGGTGCGGGGTGTATGGGTGGGGGGGGGGGGGGGGTTGTCATGTGCGTCGCTGGCATGTGTCAGCGGGACTTAGTGAAGTCAGCGGACCAACATCCCCAATTAATCCGTTTATGAGCGTGCCATCTGCACAGAAGCTTGCATAGAAGCTTAGAGACAGCTTCCATGGCCTTCCTATTGGCTTGACGGCCTTCTCTGAGAGTCGTGCATGATCTTCTCGTGCGGTCTGTAATCGCATATGCTTCCGAAAGGTGCAGCAGCCGAATTGCCGGGCATGCCCTCCGCGACATCTTTAAATATCACCCACCCCCAAACTCCTACATGAGACAGTATTGAAGCTAGGGAGGATTAAGAAAGGATCAAGAAACGGCATAGATGCCAACTATAGAAATACTAGCATACACGGCGTCACTGACCACTCACTGCCAACTCTACTCTCTATGCATCAAGAACGCCCTATTTGTCGAACAAGCAAAGTACAAATGTTTTCAGCCATAGACTGGCCGCAATAGCTTCTCTCGAGAGCCCTAAGATCCCCATACCCCCAATCCCATCACCAATATTCACAAGTAGTTGCAGGTGAGAAGAGCTTTCTCGGATTGTCATTGGCTGCCCTTCCTCATTTTCAAGTAGACGTTCCATTTAGCAGGAAATATCCAAACTAGCCTTCGAGTTCATGAGAAGGGCGACGATTAAACCGTACAGACCTGGGAGATTTAGTACATTCCATTGGAACCATCTGGCTAGGTGTCCACTTACCCAAGACCTCAGCGAAAATGAGAATGAGAATCATGCCCACGAAAAGTCGAGGTTGCTGCGCGGTACCCCTCACACCAGCATCACCAACGATACCAATTGCGAATCCTGCAGCCAGACCGGCCAATCCGACACTCAGTCCGGCACCGAGTTGGATGAAGCCAGTGTACAGAGGCAGTTCTTGCTTGAGCCCATCGGAAATCAAGACAGAGACGACAAGACCGTAGATACCAATGATACCAGCCATAATAACTGGGACAATGTCTATTATCTAGTCAGCATGATAAGCCCTTGATGCAGAGCTTCCCAACATACTTTTGACGATCAAATCAGGTCGGAGGACACCCATGGCGCAGATACCGACTCCTGATTTTGCCGTTCCATATGCAGCACCAAAGCATGTGAAGACGATAGCAGAGGTGCAGCCCATGGCACCAAAGAATGGCTACATGAAAATCAGTATGATGTTCTCGATGACATTGGGGTGGGTTTCAATTCGATGGTCTTCCAAGATGCTGTTGTGCTTAGACCTCGACGGGGTGGAGATACGAACCGCGTACACCGGGCTGGAGAAATAGAATTAGCATCTATATCAAATTGATTCAAGCTCTGTGAAGCTGTTGCCATTTTGCTCCCCGTGCGAGATGGAGCTTATCTCGACCAGGGCAATTGAGACGTTGTGGGCACTCACCAGTTCAAGCTTCCGGACATTTTGGCGGAATGTGAAGCTAGATTCGAAGAAGTCTCGATGTTCTTGAAGCTCAATGAGGTGATCGAAGGAGAATTGAAGGCTTGGGTGATGGCGTTGAGCTTGCAGAGATGTTGTCCTGAAGGTGATGCTGAGGTTCGATCGAGGTTCTTCCTAGCTCCTGCCGCTAGTCTATTTCGGTTAGCGGGTTCACAGATACTTGAGATTTTGAACTTTTGAAGACGAAGAAAGATCGACCACACGACAACTACACAAGAAATCAACCAGCAACAGGGCGAGCCAACGCAAGGAACCCTGCTAGCTTCAGTACATATCTTCTCCAAAATCTCTCTCAAGCAAAGGTATTTTCCGCCTAAGCTCTGCAAATTTCTTGCGGCGCAAAGCCTGGAATTATTTTCACTGACACCGTCGCAGGCATCCCACCACGAGCCTTCAATAAAGATGGCAGAAGAACAAAATGGCTCCGCCGGTAAGATCAATATTATACCCATATTTTAGATTTTTTTTTTAGCTGTGATTGCAGTCTTAAGCGCATTGCTGATAGCTTCTAGCATGGCCCGTTGCGGACGCAGCCCTTACCCAAGAAATCCTCGACATCACTCAGCAGGCGTCTCACTATAGACAATTAAAGAAGGGGGCAAACGAGGCGACGAAAACTTTGAACAGAGGTATCTCTGAGATCATCATCCTCGCCGCTGACACCGCTCCTCTCGCCATTCTCTTGCACCTACCACTCCTTTGCGAAGACAAGGTCGGTTCCCCTTCTTTACTTTTACTGTCTGGAATTAGAGTTGACTTTTATATCCTAGAACGTCCCGTACGTTTACGTCCCCAGCAAAACAGCACTCGGTCGTGCATGCGGTGTTAGCAGAGCCGTCATTGCTGCAAGCATCACCACGAACGAAGCCAGTGATCTTATGAACCAGATCAGGAGCTTGAAAGACAAGGTCGAGAGACTGATGATCTAAGGTGTTGAGATCGGAGGAACACGGATACACTGCGGATTGAGGCAGATGGAGTTCAGCTGGAGCCAGGGCGTTGTATGCCTGTAGATATTCAAGCGGTCAGGAATATATTTCAAAAAAAAAAAAAAACACAAGGGTACCCCGTTGATGCTACATGCAAGCAATGTTTGAATATCTGAAAATCAAATTTACGCAACATACCGCTATTCCAAACCAGGCAAAACTATTTTTTAACGTCCTCAAAACCAGCTAACAAGGATTCAGTAGGTCCGAATATTCATCCGAGTTACGGAAATCACATTTTAACGAAGCTATCATATGTTTCATCCAGCTTATAGTAACATGAATTTTCTAAGACCCGAAATCTCGGTGAGTAAGTCGGGAAACTCCATCCAATGGACGAAAATCACAAGTGGGACAATCCACCGTATATTTCAAGCGGCTCATTATACATGAGTCTACTCACCTGAAAGCAGGAATTTCGGCTCGGTCAACCCGGTATCTTCTCGAAGGAATCATCCATACCGCCATTGCATTGCAGAAGCGGAAGATAGTCCTCGCATACAAGGTCCAGGGTCCAGCACTTTCCCGAATGGGCTCGGGTTCGGAAAGATGCAGTAGTAACTGCATGATGACGTTTGAAGTGTTCAGAGCCTCAGCAAATGCATCCTTGACCTTAAGTCCATTTCGCAGAGGCGCCCCAATGGCACTAAGCGGGTTGTTTTCTTTGTATTCCTTTTGTTAACCAAGAAGGACGTTCTGCAAATCCATGTATTGGATGAGGGTATGCATCTGATTTATGCGAGATGAGCTCCGCACTTTCAAGTCCGAACGAAGGCCAAGACCAGTGTGGACAAGTACCATGAAAGGGCGAGCAGAATTTGTCACGATTTCAATCTGGAGTCAATCTTTCATGGATAAAGCAGGGCATAAGGCTCTAGAAAAACTTCATTGCCTGCAAGGCTTTGACGACGGAGAGGACCACGAGCCAGAAAGAAACCTACTAGGCTTCAGTGACACTTACTTCAGAAGTTCCATCACTCGCAGAGAGTTTGGTTGTGCTAACATCATTTTGGTAATCGAAGATGATATTCATACAGTCGTCATACTTTGATGTTTCGAAAGGTCACGAGAATGACAGCGGCCCGGGATTTTCTGGGCAAGACCAGAGAGCATGGTAACTGTCTAGAGCAATTCGATGCATGCCTCGATGCAGTTGTAGCAACCGCCATTTTCCGTCAAGTCTAAATCCGACGTGTGCTGTAGTACAAAATCCCAGCTGAGAGATGTCGGTGTTCGCCTCACCATCGATCACGCACAGGAAGGACCAAAAATAAGCAGCAACGTAGCGAGCGCCAGGGGGGTACGACCTCGGCTGGTAAAAGCCGCTCTACCAGATCCTCGGCATCTGCTTTTATATTGATTCTGTATACTGGGACCATGTTAGCGAGCATCGGAGGAATTAGACGCTGTGCTCATGCAATTTGTCCCAACCGGGCATACGAGCAAGAAAAGCTGAGGTCTTGAAGTCCAAGTTTTGGGCTATATTTGGCGACCAACATACATTGGCCTACTGTCTAACAGTGAAGTCTAAATCAGAGATTGACATTTGAATTCGTTGCACGGTAGAACATATCTGGATGATTGGATAGATGTCCCGCCATTGAACTCAACAAGTAAGAGTAGGTAAGGGTTACTTTCCAGGTTGTCGATTCGAATTTCTCGACTGATCGTTCCGCGTGGATGAACTGGACCGGAAATTGCTGTAAGAGCAGACTACGGAATCTTTGAAAATTGGTTGATAATGCCCCAAATCGATTCAGGTCGCAGGCGGGAGATGGGTCCCGAGATACAGGATAGAGGATCGTTCAAGAAAGAAACTGGTCCTCAGGGATCGTGACTCAAAGTTGGCAGGAGCTACTACCCAGACAATGTTGAACATTTTCTTTGTTATTTTTCATTTCAACGAGCGCTGTTTGGTGATATTTGGATATTCCTGCTGTTCAGAAGACCATGACCTCTTGCTTCTGACTTTGAATACCTGGGTTGGGTGATGTTTTTGTATGTTCTGGACTCGAATGCGCTGCCTGGAAGGGTAGAATGCATAGTTATGAGAAAAGGTTTCCAAAACCTGTCTGGTACGAATCCGACCACTGGCGAGTTGCGCTGAAGAAGTGTCAAAGGATCCCAAACCTACAAATGCTATCGATTATGGAATTAAATGATACGTCTTAAGATCGAAATTAGTTAGGTACACTATAAGATGATCAGTCGGGTATGTACTAGGTAAGAACGACATGCTTTCTGCCCACGGAACGATTCAGACGGCAACCATACTCGATGTAAGCCAAACTGTGTATTTCCGAGCTTTAATTGCAAAGAAATAACTCGTCCGGACGGAGACGCTATCCAGTCTCTGAGAAGTTTTTGTCGGAGTTTAGAAGCCACGGGAACCATACGACAAACAAATATCAGACCAAAAAGCATGCATGTGGAAATTCCCTTCAGAAATGATGACGAATCTCGTTTTGAGTGGTTTTCCAACCTTTGTTTAGTCCCAATCCACAATTAAGACGCTTCTCCAAGATGAATTTTCATTTGATTTGATATTATACCTATCAGGTAATCCCGGACTCAGTGTTACAGCTCTTGATCCCATGCTGGTTACCCCGATATTGGTGAGATGGACTGGCAACTTTTGCCGGTGCTACGCTTCGCCACCTCCTTCGAAACCCAGTCATAATAAGACAAGACAATAAGAGTATATATCAAAGATTATAGCGACAGTATAAAGCAGATGCATCTTCGCTACTTTGGTTGAACGTAGAGCTGGGGCAAGCAAGCGCTGCTTGACCCACCCCATCGAGTCTTGAAGGTCACCAAAAGCATCAGGAAATCCATACTTTGCTCATGGCGAGAACCAACCTCTCACTATTGCCTACCTAGACTACATAGGGCTTGTCAACTTCCGTATATGAATAGCTACTGGTCATTTCTGAAATCTGATCCCGGTGCTTTGCTTCAGCCAACTCAGCTGGGACCCCTGATGGAAAAATGACAGATCATGAAAATACAGAAGAAAAAAATAAGTAGTAGCCAATTGTTGCTGCAGATCCAGCGGCTGAGTCTGTGGATAGTCCGGACAGTCTTGGGATCTTGAGATTAAGGCGTAGGCTTTGCTTGCACCACGTCCCGAGAATGAAAGCCTGCATTTCAAAATACATCATATCTGCTCATCGCATGGCTCAAGAGGTACTTGTCTAGTAGCAGCGAGTAGAATCAACGGTCGCGTAGGTGTAAGGTTCCGCCTAAATGCTGATGTATCTTTGACAGCACTCAGGAGAAGAGATCTAGTCGAGGAAACGGCGCTAGTGCAACCAGATCACAAGCGAGAAGATCTTTCCCTCACTCTTGCAAACGTTCCCCCAGACATAACATCGGAAGACTGCAAACATACGTTTCGATATGGTGAAGAATGGCAGGTTCGGAAAAGAGTATGGGGTGGTTGTTGGAAAGGACACGAAATCACGTCCTGGATGGAAGGGCCCAGGGTACGACAAGAAAACAGAACCACCCAAGTCAAAGCGTACCAGCCAGAACGAGAAGAGCGATGCCGATGCTGTTTTGGAACCAGCCGTACCCGTCCATTTACAGCAATTACTTTTGAATATTTACAAGGATAGCTTCCCTGCTATTCTGTCGTCCGATACCGTACAGCCTTTGTTGCAGGAGGTCAAAAAGGCCTTGTACGAAAGGGACTTCGCTCGAGCTTTCGGGAAGGAGGAATTCCTTGAAGCATATTCGATCCGGTGGAGTCCGAGTAGAGCCCTTTGTTATCAGTCCATTTTGGTCGATCTTCAAAATCACCTAGCGGAGATCTTTCCACTGGGCAAAATGATTCAACCAGAGTTGGACATTGAGTCAGCCCAAAATCCTGAGCCCACCATGCATGCCATTTGTTTCGGAGGAGGTGCGGCAGAAGTTGTTGCTTTCGGTGGATTCCTCCGGTACTTACAGGATACTTCGTCTCGCCAGAATGACGGGGAGGATATCCTCGTACCATTAGAAGGATTTGAAAAGGTCTCTCTCTCCGGCAAGGGTCCCGAAAACCACCTGGGCCTGCAGTTGCCTTCCAAGGATGGACATTCGGTTCTTTACAAATCCCCTCGGCTTGACCTGCTTCTTCTTGACTCTGCTCAATGGAAGGAGGTGGTTCACAAACTTCATGAGAGCCTCGTCACCCCACCAACCTTGTCGAAATATGCTAGCTCCTCAGTAAAAGAAGCAAATGAGGCGCTTATTGCAGGGACAACATTTAAAACTACATTTTCCCGAGAAGATTTGCTAGACATGAGCGAAAGACAACTTGTTGATGCCGTTGGTGGAATACCGATGCTTCTGACTTTACTTTTCACGTTGAATGAGTTATACGCATCATCCATCGGGAAAACCACTGCTTTCCTTTTAAGTTTGACCTCAGCTGTGAAACCGGGGTCGTTGCTACTTGTTGTCGATAGCCCGGGAAGCTATTCTGAAACTATCGTTGGGACGGAAGCCAAGAAGTATCCGATGCACTGGTTGCTCGATCACACATTACTTGAGACACAAAACTCCAAGGGTAAAGAGAGCGCTCCCGACTGGGTGAAACTAGTTTCCGAGGACTCAAAGTGGTTTCGAATCCCGGAGAGTCTTCGATATCCGATACCATTAGAGAACATGCGTTATCAGATGCACCTTTACCGTCGGGTGTAACTTCTCTGGATGAGCAAGTACGGGTCTTACAAAAATTGAACAAGCACACGTAATCAATACGGCACATCATGATATCAATAGGGAATATTCATTCATTCGTTACTCGTCAAAATCAAATACCCACACCATCAATACTACATAAAGCTACAACATCAACTAGCACCGACTGAACATCAACG
>Ga0302325_10030488_pt1 | contig 11118 bp, 7 predicted proteins | sample Palsa_T0_2_FD_201948 | JGI IMG/M metagenome (GOLD analysis project Ga0302325, IMG submission 201948) | Peat permafrost microbial communities from Stordalen Mire near Abisko, Sweden - Palsa_T0_2 | ecosystem: Environmental > Terrestrial > Soil > Palsa > Peat permafrost | place: Sweden: Abisko...
GGCCCTGCCGAACACCCCGTTCGTGTAGGTCCAGTCGACGAGGTTCTCGTCGCGCCGGTAGAACACGGCGGCGCTGCCCGTCCATCCCCACAGATTCCCGCTCAGGGCCGCCTCCGTGTCGCGGCTGGTCTCGCGGCCCAGGTTCGGGTTGCCGAGGAAGAGTCCCGCCGTCGGGCTCGAGTCGAGCGCGGTGTAGGACGGCATCTCGGTCGTCACCGAGTAGCTCGCGTAGATCCGCTGCACCGCTCCCGAGCTCCACGTGCGAGAGAGCTCCGCGTTTGGCGAGAAGACCGCGCTCGAGCGGTCGGAGTCGTCGTAGCTTCCGCCCGCCTTGAGGGTGATGAGGCCGCCGCTTGCCGCCCATTCTTCCTCGGGCAGGATCGAGACCTTCTTGAGCGTGCGGCTGTGGTAGGGCCCGTAGATGAGCGACGTGGACCTGAGCGAGTCCGTTGTCTCCTCCACATGATAGTTGAGGAACAAGCCCTCGAATTCCTGGCGGCCACCGGCGGCCACGCCGTATTCCCAGGTGGTGTGCTGGTAGGGATGGACCGGCCCCAGCGGGGCGAACCGGTCGAACGCATAGTCGTCCTTGTTGCGGCGGTAGAACGCGCCGCTCTCGAAATACTGGCCTCCCCCCAGGTCCTCGCGCGTGTTGGCGGCGAGCAGAACGGTCTGGAGGTTCTCGGTCTCGTCCGAGTCGAATGGCGTGTAGAGGTTCGGCCACCCAAAGAAGCTCGCCTGATATCCCGCGAAAAGGTCGGTGAGCGATCCCGGCGCCACGTACTCCAGCCGCGCTCCCGCCCTGTCAAAATGGAAGTCCCCGAACGGCACCGTCCCGTTTCCCGAGGAGTGGGCCCAGTCGGCGTCGGCCGCCAGGTGGCTCGCCCCCTTTCCCGCAAATCCCTGGTAGACCTCCTCGCGGGAGAGCCCGTCGTTGCCCACGGCCCCCGACGCGAACCCGGCGCCGGCGACGGGCTTCCAGTCGTAGGCGACGGCGCCGCCCGTCGCGTTCATCGCGTCGTTCGCGAATTCGGCGCCGGTCTGGATCTCCGGCGCGCCGAGCATCACCGGCGCGATGGGGAGCTCCATCAGGTAGTGGCCGGTCTGCGGATCGAAGATCGAGAGGGCCCCGACCTCCATGCCGGTGTTCTCGAACGTGTCCCCGCGGATCGTCACGTCGGCCTGGGCCTCGGCCATGTTGCGCGGCTCGATGTCGACCAGGGGATCGTACCGCAGCGCGGAAACCGGCATCGCGAAGGTTCCCGCGGGCGCCTGGTTGGCCACGCTGGGTGAATACACGGTGACTGCCGGCAGGCTGCTGTCGGCCTGCGCGCGCAGGGCAGGCGTTCCGAGGGCCAGGAGGGACGCGAACGGAGCGAGAGCTTTGAGGGCGGGCTTCACCACGGCAGACCGCTAACAGGCGGACGCCAAAAAACAAGCCTCTCGTTAACGCAAATCCGCAGGGCGGCTAACAATACGCCCGCCCGCGCTATGGCTTGTCGCCGTCCTCGCCGATCGCCTCGACCGGACAGCCCTCCAGAGCCTCCATGCATAGGGCGATGTCGTCCTCGGTCTCGGGCTGCTTGTGGACAAAGGAATGGCCACCCTCGTCATTTCGTGTGAAGAAATTCGGGGCGGTCTCGCGGCAAAGGTCGCAGTCAATGCACTGCTGGTCGACGTAGAACCGTCCCAGTGCGTTCTGAGCCCATTTGTCTGCTTTGTTGGCCATAGGTGCCATAGAAGGGACAGTGGCCCGAACGGTATGTCAAGGGGGTATCCAAGCGGATGCCGACCATCGTCCTGCGGCCGCCCCGGGGGAGGCCCGCCGGCTCGATTCCCCCATGGCGGCTTGTATTTGCAGGCGCGGCGGATACGGTGGACCCATGCTGCAGGATCGCCCCTACATGCGCGATGGTTACGATAGGCCCCGCACCAGCGTCCTGACGTGGCTGGTTTCCGCGATCATCGCGGTGTTCCTGGTCCAGAACCTTCTCTCCCATTTTGCGCCGGCGACGGGCTACAGGTTGGATGGCGTGCTCGGTCTGTCCGCGCCGGCCCTCAAGTCGGGCTTCGCATGGACGCTTGTCACGTACGGCTTCCTGCATGACACGGGGCTGCAGGTGCTGGTTTACCTGCTGGCCATCTATTTCGTCGGCCGTGAGGTGCTTCCGATCCTCGGCACCCGCCGGTTTGTCGGGTTTTACGCGTCCGCGCTCGCGGCGGGCGGCCTCGCATGGACCGCGGTCCACTGGAGGCATCCGGAGGTCCTCTTCGGCGCGTCGGCGGCCGTGTGGGCGCTCGGCATCCTCTATGCCTGCTTCTACCCGAACCGGGAGGTCACCCTTCTGCTGTTCTTCGTCCTGCCGGTCACGTTCAAGCCGAAGCACCTCGCTTACGCGATGGTCGCGGTGGACCTTTTCGGGTGCGTGTTCTACGAGATATTCGGGTCGGCCTCCCCCTTTGGCGTCGCCGCCCATTCCGCGCACTTGGGAGGCATGGCGGCGGCCTGGATCTATTACCGCTACCTGCATGAATCGACGTGGGGATTCGCGCGGGTGCGGGCCGAGATCGAGCTTCCCCGCTGGGTGAAGCAGCGCACGGCAAAGGCGGCTGCGGCCGCACCGTCCTTCAGTGTGAACATCGGCGGACGCGGTCATCTGCGCGCCGAGGTGGACCGCATCCTGGACAAGATCAACAGCGACGGTTTCGGATCGCTGTCCGCGGAGGAGAAGAAGGTCTTGGACGAGGCGAGGGACCTGATTGGCCGGCGTTAAGCCGCCCCGGTCAAGGGGGGCATTGCATCCGGTCGGCGCATCCCCGGGCCCGCTGGGCGCGTACCTTATCGGGGCGTGCGTATAACTACGGCTAAAATGTCCTCCCACCTTGAATATTGCACACTCCCGTGAAACTGTTTGGCGCTCTGGGCGTCAGACTTACAACCGTATGGCATTTAACGCATGATCTTACCCTCCGTCTCGTTACGTCGTTTGCTGGCGCCCTGTGTCCTCCTCTTGTCGGCATCCGGCCTGCGGGGCTCGGACCTGACCTTCACGACGCCCGACACGCTCACCACGGAGGCCCAAACGTTGGTCATGCTCCTCGAGCAGGCCCATTACAACCGCGACGCGGTCCATAGTGGTGACTACGCGCAGGTCGTCCCGGAATACATGAAGGCGCTCGACGGCCAGCACCTCTTCTTCCTCGACTCCGACCGGACCCAGTTCGCCAACCGATTCGGAAAGAATGTCTACTACAACGTCGACTACCTCGGGAAGATCGACGCGGCCTACGACATATTCTACATTTATGACGACCGCGTCACCGCCCGCGTGGCGTGGATATTCGCCGAGCTGAAGAAGAGCATCGACTTCACGACCCCGGACAATTTCAGGGTCGACCGCTCCGAGTCGCCCTGGCCGTCGACGAGCGAGGAGGCCGACGAGCTCTGGAGAAAGCGCCTCAAGTTCGAGGTGCTCGGGGAGCTGTTGAACGACAAGAGCCTGGACCAGGCGCGCGAGGTCGTCCGCAAGCGCTACGAGCGGCTGCTGAAGAATGTCGGCGAGACCGAGGGCACCGAGCTGGCCGAGACCTTCCTGACGACGATCGCCGGCCTGTACGACCCCCACTCCACCTATTTCTCGGCGGACACCTACGAGGACTTCGGGATCCAGATGAAGCTCAAGCTCGTCGGGATCGGAGCCATGCTGGGCCTCGATGAGGACATCTGCACGGTGAAGGAGATCGTTCCCGGCGGACCCGCCGACCTCGGCCACCAGCTCAAGCCAAATGACAAGATCATCGCCGTCGCGCAGGGCGACGCCGAGCCGGTCGAGATCATCGGAATGAAGCTGCGCAAGATCGTGGACCAGATCCGCGGCGACAAGGGCACCCGCGTGCGCCTCATCATCCAGCCCGCGGATGCCACGGACAGCTCCGTCCGCAAGGAGATCGTGATCACCCGCGACGTGGTGAAGCTCGACTCGGCGCGCGCCCGCGCGGCGGTCTTCCAGGTGCCCGGAGTCGACGGCAAGCCCGTCCCTCTCGGGGTGATCACCCTTCCCGAGTTCTACGGCCCGGCGGACGACGGGGACACCGATTCGGACAAGACAAGTGCGAGCGAAGACGTCGCCAAGCTCATCGTGGACCTCAAGCAGTCGAACGTGCAGGGCATCGTCCTCGACCTGAGGCACAACGGCGGCGGCTACCTGAGCGAGGCGATCGAGCTGGCCGGGCTTTTCATCCACAAGGGGCCCGTGGTCCAGGTGAAGGGTTACGACGGCGAGATCCAGGTCGACACCGACAAGGCCGAGAACCTCTCCTATGACGGCCCGATGGCGTGTCTCGTCGACCGCTTCAGCGCGTCCGCCTCCGAGATCGTCGCCGGCGCGCTCAAGGACTACGGGCGCGCGGTCGTGATTGGCGACAGCTCCACGCACGGCAAGGGCACGGTCCAGGCGACCTTCGAGATGAAGCGGATCTCCCGGGAGCTCGCGCGCTCGCCCGCCAAGACGGGCGCCGCAAAAATCACGATCCAGAAATTCTACCTGCCCGACGGCTCATCGACCCAGCTCAAGGGCGTCGTCTCCGACATCGTCCTGCCGTCGGTCGACGAGTACCTCCCCATTGGCGAGTCCGACCTTCCGCACGCGCTGGTCTGGGACAAGATCAAGACGAGCTCATTTGACGGCGCACCCATCAACGAGAATGTGCTGAGCCGCCTGCAGGCCGAGAGCTCGGCGCGCCAGTCGAGCCTTGAGGAGTTCGCCTATGTCCGAAAGTACGTCGAATGGTTCAAGGTGCGCCAGGCGGAGAAGCTCGTTTCGCTCAATCTCGAGGAGCGCCGCAAGCAGAAGGCTGCGGATGACGCCTTCCGCAAGGAGATCAAGTCCGAGCGCGACGTCCTGGCGAAGGCCGACTACCCGTTTACTGAGTTCAGGCTGGGGCCGCCGCTTCCGCCGAAGATCGTCACCCCGAAACCCAAGGAGGGCGACGCGGCGGTTTCTGTCGCCGCGGCGAACGGCACCAAGGCGGCAAAGGCGGCCCCCGATGCCGACACGGAGGACGACGATGCGGAGGACCTCAACGGCGACGCCAATGCCGACACCTATGGCAAGGTGGACGTGCCCCTGCGGGAGGCCCTGAGGGTCGTCGATGACGCCATAGAGCTGGGGCGCAATCACCAGTACTGGGCGAGCAACCATGCACCGCTGACGGCTGTCGCCAAAGGCTGATGCCCGTCGGTCACCGCCAAGCGAGGAAGAAGCGATCCCGCCCCGAGAGGTCCTGAAGCGACTCGGTCCGGGAAAATCCGGCCGCACGCGCCGCCGCAGCCGCAAGGGCGTGGTGGCCTGTCCCCGTCTCGAGGGCGAGCATGCCGGCGGGGGCCAGGGCGCCCGCCGATCCGCCTATGATCCTTTCTATGTCGGCGAATCCCCCCGACTCGGAAGTGAGGGCCCGCGGGGGCTCGTGGTCCCGCACCTCGGGCGCCGCCGCCGCCGACTCGGCGGCCGAGAGGTACGGCGGATTGGCGGCGATGAGGTCGTAAGCCAGTTCTCCCGGCAGCCGCTCGAACCAGTCGGACTCGACGAAAGCGATGCGTCCGCCGAAGCCGGTCGACTGCGCGTTCTCCACGGCGAGTGAAAGCGCCTCGGGGCTCGCGTCCGCCGCGGTCACGCTCGCCAGGGGAAACGCCTTGGCGAGGGCGAGGGCGATCGCGCCGCCGCCCGTTCCCAGGTCGAGGATGCGGCCCGGGGGCGCGGCGCACCTTGCGGCGACCATCTCCACGAAAAGCTCGGTCTCCGGGCGCGGAATCAATGCGCGCCGGTCGGTCTTCAGCCTGAGGCCTGAGAATTCCGTGAAGCCGAGGATGTACTGCAGGGGCTCGCGCCGGCCCCGCCGGCGGACGAGCTCACGGATTCCCGCGAGCTCGGCGTCGGTGACCGGCCGCTCGAACTCGATATACAGCCTCATCCGGGCGAGCCCGAGGGCGTGGCCAATGAGGAGCTCGGCGTTCAGCCTCGGCGACTCGACTCCCTTCGAGGCGAAGAATTCGGAGGTCTTCTTGACGACCTCGAGGACGTTCAGCATGGGCGGGCGCTTCGCCGGAGGCAGGGTCCCGCCCGGTTTCATCCGAGCTCGGCGGACGGCTTCACGAGCTCAAACGACCGCCCCTCGAGCGCGGCCAGGCGCTCCTCGTAATGCGCCTTCTGGAGCCCCTCTATGAGCGGGCCGATCGCGCCCTCCATGATCTGGGGAAGGCCGTGCAGCGTGAGCCCGATGCGGTGGTCCGTCACGCGATTCTGCGGGAAATTGTAGGTCCGTATCCTCTCGCTGCGGTCGCCCGAGCCGATCTGGCTCTTGCGCTCCGCCGCGTACTTCGCCTTTTCCTCGTCCTCCCTCAGCTTGAGCAGGCGCGAACGCAGCACGGTGAGAGCGCTCGCCTTGTTTTTCAGCTGTGAGCGCTCGTCCGCGCACTGGACGATGAGCCCGGACGGCTTGTGGAGGATCTGCACGGCGGAATCGGTGGTGTTGACGCCCTGTCCCCCCGGCCCGCTCGCGCGGCAGACCGTGATCTCGAGGTCCTGGGGATTGATCTGGACGTCGACCTCCTCGGCCTCGGGAAGGACCGCCACCGTCACCGTCGAGGTGTGGATGCGCCCGCTCGCCTCCGTCACGGGCACGCGCTGGACCCTGTGCACGCCGCTCTCCCACTTGAGCTGCTTGTAAACGTCGGCGCCGACAATCAGGAACCCGACCTCTCTCAAGCCGCCCCGCTCGGTGTAGCTGCTGTTCATGGGCTGCACCTTCCATCCCCGGGAATCGGCGTATCTCTGGTAGCACCGCGCCAGCTCGGCGGCAAAGAGCGCCGCCTCCTCGCCTCCCGTCCCTGCGCGGATCTCCATCACGGTGTTGCGGGAATCCGAGGCCTCTGGGGGTATCATTGCGAGGAGGACGGCCTCCCTGAGCTCGCCGGCGCGCCGCTCCAGGGTCGGGATCTCGGCCGTCGCCAGCTCGCGCAGGTCGGCCCCCCCCGAGGCCTCCTTGGCCAGAGCCGCGGCATCGCGCAGTTCGCGCTCGACCTGGGCGTAAGCCCGATGGTCGTCCACGAGCCTGCGAAGCTTCTGCTGCTCCCGGGTGACATCGGCCGCCCGGCGCTGGTTGGCGTAGAACGACGGCTCCGCCATCTGCGCATCGAGTTCCTCGAGGCGCCGCTTGAAGGGAGAAATTTCGGGAAGGGCGTCCATGGCTGCTATTTGCGAATTGCGCGGGCCGCCGCCGGAGGCATACCATGCCGCCTCACGCACCGCATGGCCGCGACGCTATTCACACAGAACATCATCGCCTGCATCTGGGATTTCGACAAGACCTTAATCCCTGATTACATGCAGTCGCCCCTCTTCCGCCGCTACGGCGTCGACGAGGCGACCTTCTGGCTCGAGACGAATGCATTGGTCGAGAATTACCGCGGGCGCGGCTACGCGCTTTCCGGCGAGATCAGCTACCTCAACCACCTCCTGACGTATGTCCTGGCAGGCCGCATGGCCGGGCTCAACAACAAGGTCCTCTCGGCGTGCGGCGCCGAGATACGTTTCTATCCCGGCCTGCCCGAGTTCTTCGGCGCGTCGAAGGCCTGGGTCGCGGACAAGGCCGAATACCGCAAGCATGACATCCGCCTCGAGCACTATGTCGTCAGCACGGGGCTCGCCCAGATGATCCGGGGCAGCGCCATTGCGCCCCACGTGGACGGGGTCTGGGGCTGCGAGTTCATCGAGAACCCGCTGCAGCCGGGCTTCCTCCAGCAGAAGGAACTCGAGCTGACCGCCGACGCGGAGATCGCGCAGATCGGCATGGTCATCGACAACACGACGAAAACCCGGGCGCTCTTCGAGATCAACAAGGGCACGAACAAGAATCCGGCGATCGACGTCAACTCGATGATCGCCGCCGAGGACCGGCGGATCCCCTTCCAGAACATGATCTACATCGCCGATGGCCCGAGCGACGTGCCGAGCTTCTCCGTCGTGAAGGGCAAAGGCGGCAATGCCTACGGCGTCTACAACCCCGCAAAGCCCGAGGAGTACGCGCAGAACGACCGCCTGCGCCAGTCTGGCCGGATCGACCACTACGGTCCCGCGGATTACACGTCGACGAGCAGCACGACCCAGTGGCTGCGCCTGCAGATCCACGAGATTTGCGACAGGATCGTCAGGGACAGGGAATCGGCCGTAGCCCAGAGGACGGCGCGGCCGCCGCGGCACCTGAACACGAGCCCACGGGAGGATGAGAAGCAGCGCTCCCCAAGGGCGCCGGAGCAGGCGCAGTTCCTGGAGTGAAGGCGCCCGGCGCTCAGCGCGCGGTGGCCACCTCGCTCTTCTCGAAGTATTCTGCGAGGTTCGCGGCCCGCGAAGCGTAGTCGACCGCTGCCGAGGGCGGATGCTCGACGAGGACGGCCCTGATCCCTCCGTTCCACACGAGGGCGATCCTGTAGGGCGTCGCGATTATGCCCCGGCGCTCCAGCTCGCCCTTGATCCACTCGTAGTGCTTCACGGCGACGGCGTCCGAGGAGCGCCGGTCCAGGGCCCGGCTGAACGGGGCGCTGGTGTGCATCTTCCAGGTCTCCTCCCGGAACTGGTAGGCGCCGAGCTCGCCGCAGGTGCCGGGCTCCGCTGAATTCTGGGGGTTCTCCAGCTGATGGATCGCCTCAAGCGTCGCCCAGCGCTCCGAGGCGCGGGACTGTGACGGCATGAGGAAAGTGGAAGCGAGGAAGACGGGCACGATGCCGGCCACGCGCGGCGCCCTCAGGAGCATTTGGCTGACATTGGTCTTCATGACCCGAGACAGACCTGAGGCCCGCCGGGCATGTTCAACGGGGCGCCGAATTAAAATCCATAAATGTCGGGAACATGCTTCCCATGCGGTTTGCACGGCGCCTTGCATGATGCGCGGCGAAAGACGTAATCCCGTTTCACTCAGTAAATTCCTCAATAAGGCGGGCCACCAGGGCGGTCCATCCGGTCTGGTGGTTTGCACCCAGTCCGGCCCCCGTGTCGCCATTGTAATATTCGTGGAACCACAGGAGTTCCCGCCAGTGACTGTCGTTGGCGAAGCGCGGGTCGGCCGCCAATGCAGCCCGCTTGCCATTGGCGTCGGGCACGAAAAGGCAGATGAGCCGGCGCGCCAGCTCGCGGGCGATCTGGTCCAGGTCCATCCTGTTGCCGCTTCCCGTCGGAAATTCCATCGTGAAGGAGCCGCCGTAGAACAGGTGGTAGCGCTGCAGCGCCTCGATCAGGAGATAGTTTATCGGAAACCAAACCGGGCCGCGCCAGTTCGAGTTTCCGCCGAACAGCCACGTGCGCGACTCGCCCGGCTCATAGTCGACGCGGTAGGTCTCGCCGCCGATGCCCACGGTGAAGGGGTGCTCGAGGTACGTGCGCGAGAGCGAGCGGATGCCGTGGGGAGAGAGGAATTCGGTCTCGTCGAAGACGTACCTGAGCACGCGCTCGAGGCGCGCGCGGGTCGGGATCGCGAGGATCCTGCGGCCCGGGTCCTGACCGTCGCGCGCCATGTAGGAGATGTTTGACGCCAGGTCCTTGCGGTTCTCCAGGAACCAGCGGGTGCGTTTTTCGAACCCCGGGAGCTTGTGCAGCCTCCCCTCCTCGATGAATTCGACCGCGAAAAGCGGTATGATGCCGACGATCGAGCGCAGCCTCAGCGCAACGGATCCGCCTTCAACGAGCATCTGGTCGTAGTAGAACCCGTCCTTCTCATGCCAGAGGCCCGTGCCGCCGAGGCTGTTCATCGCGTCGGCGATCGCGACAAAGTGCTCGAAGAACTTCGAGGCGATGTCCTCGTAGGCCGGATCGCCCTCCGCGAGCTCGAGCGCCATGGCGAGCATGGTGCTGCAGTAGAAAGCCATCCAGGCGGTGCCATCCGCCTGCTCGAGCTGGCCGCCCCCGGGCAGTGGCTTCGAGCGGTCGAAAACGCCCACGTTGTCCAGCCCGAGGAAGCCGCCGCTGAAGAGATGGTGGCCGCTCACGTCCTTGCGGTTCACCCACCATGTGAAGTTGACGAGGAGCTTCTGGAACACGCGGGTGAGGAAGTTCCGGTCCCGCTGCCCGGGGGGCGCGGTGATCTTGTAGACGCGCCAGCACGCCCAGGCGTGGACCGGCGGGTTGACGTCGGAAAAGTTCCATTCGTAGGCCGGAATCTGCCCGTTAGGGTGCATGTACCACTCGCGCAGCAGGAGGTTCAGCTGGTGCTTGGCGAACGCGGGATCGAGCCGCGCCATGGGGATCATGTGGAACGCCAGGTCCCAGGCGGCGAACCACGGGTACTCCCACTTGTCGGGCATCGAGAGGACGTCGCGGGAGAAGAGCAGCGGCCAGTCGCTGTTGCGTCCCGTGAGGCGCTCCGCCGGAGGCGGCGGCCCGTTCAGGTCGCCCTTCAGCCAGTCGTCGACGACGTAGTTGTAGAACTGCTTCGACCAGAGCAGCCCCGCGTTGGCCTGCCTGGCGATGCGGCGGTATTCGGGGTCCTGCGGGCCGGGAAGCGCGGCATAGAACTCGTCGGCCTCGCGCCTCCTCGCCGCGAACACCGCGTCGAACGGCGCGCCAAACGCGCCGGAGGCGGCGGGGTCTCCGGCCCGGAGCCTCAGCCGGACGGAAAGCTCCTCGCCGGGCCCCAGGGCGAGGATGAAGTGCGCGGAGCACTTGGTGCCCTTCCGCGCAGGGTTCACCGCGTTGGCGCGGCCGCCCACGACGAAGTCCCCGATCGAGTCCTTCACATAGGCCGACTCGTTCGGGCTGCCGAAGAGAAGCTTCGCGTTGTTCTCGTTCTCCGTGAACAGGAGCGGCGCCGCGCCGCCGGGTCCCGACTCGACGTCCAGGACCATCCGGCCGAGCGTGTCGTGGTCGCACTCGACCCGCCCGTCGGAAGCCGCGCGCAGCCCGTGCTTCATGCCGCAGCCCTCGTGGCGGCACCCCCATGACCACGTGTTGCGGAACCAAAGCGTCGGCAGGACGTGGAGCACGGCGCGCACGGGACCCCGGTTCGCCGCGGTGATCCGTATGCAGATGTCGTCGGTGTCGGCCTTGGCGTACTCGGCGGTGACGTCGAAAT
>Ga0302325_10030489_pt1 | contig 11118 bp, 8 predicted proteins | sample Palsa_T0_2_FD_201948 | JGI IMG/M metagenome (GOLD analysis project Ga0302325, IMG submission 201948) | Peat permafrost microbial communities from Stordalen Mire near Abisko, Sweden - Palsa_T0_2 | ecosystem: Environmental > Terrestrial > Soil > Palsa > Peat permafrost | place: Sweden: Abisko...
AACATCTTTTCGTGGCCTGTTCGGACGGCAACGTGGCGGCTGTAGTGGATGTTTCCAACTCGCACAGCCTGGTGGAAGGTTTCATTCCCACCGGTTGGTATCCTACCGCAGTGCGCGCGCTGCCCTCGGGGACGCTGGTGGTCCTCAACGGCAAGGGGGTGCGTTCCTATCCCAATCCCAACGGGCCCAGCCCCAAGAAATCGGATGAGCCGCCGCACCAGGGAGTCCGCCAACCGGGCTACGTCGCCTACCTGCAGACCGGTACGGCTTCCTGGATCGACCCGTTTACCGCCCAGCAGCTGGCGGACTGGACTAAAAAGGCGATGACCCTGTCGGCGTATAGCGATGCCAAACTGGATGTCGCCAGCACGCTGCCCGCCGGGATTCAGCACGTGCTCTACATCGAAAAAGAGAATCGCACCTACGACCAGGTATTAGGCGACATGAAGGAAGGCAACGGCGACCGCTCCCTGGTGCTCTTTGGCGAAGACGTTACTCCGAACCTGCACAAACTGGCGCGCGAATTCGTGTTACTCGACAATTTTTACGTCAATGCGGACGTGAGCGCCGACGGGAACAACTGGTCCACCGCCGCCATCGCTCCCGATTGGGTAGTGAAACTTTGGCCCTCGAATTACGCCGGCCGTCACAAGCTCTACGACTTCGAAGAGCAGGATGTGGCCGCGCTGCCACCGGCGGGGTACATTTGGAGCAACGCCGCCATGAAAGGCCTCTCCCTCCGCAACTACGGCTTCATGGTGGAAAACAAAAAAGTCGCGGCGCCTGTGGGCGGCGACCAGATCGCCAAAATCAACGACCCGTTTCTCACCAAAGTCACCAATCGCGCCTATCGCAGCTTCGACCTGGATTACCTGGATGTCGACCGCGCAAAGACGTTCCTGGCCGATCTGGCCGATTTCGAGAAGACCGGCAACATGCCGCGCCTGATGGTGATGCGTCTGCCCAACGATCACACCTCCGGATTGAAGGCAGGAGCTCTCTCGCCGCTGGCGCAGGCGGCGGACAACGACCAGGCTGTGGGTATGATTGTGGAAGCGATTTCCCGGTCGAAGTTTTGGGAAAGCACGGCGATTTGCATTCTGGAGGACGACGCGCAGGACGGTCCGGACCATGTGGATTCCCATCGCTCGCCGGCTTTCGTGATCTCGCCTTATGTCAAGCGGCACAGCGTGGATAGCCGCATGTACAACACCACGTCCATGTTGCGCACCATCGAAATGATCCTGGAGCTGAAGCCGATGACGCAGTTCGATGCCGCTTCGCCGCCGATCTTTGCGCCGTTCCAGGCGACCACGGATCTGACGCCCTATACTCTGGAGAAGCCGCGGACGCCGCTCGATGCGCGCAATCCGGCGCGCGCGAATGGAATCGCCCAGAACATGAAGTTCGACCGCGAAGATGAAAACGACGACGACGAACTGAATGACGTGCTGTGGCGCGCCATCCGCGGGGATGCGCCGCCGCCGCCGGTGCGCAGCTATTTCGCCACGGGTAAGGCACGTCCCACGTCATCGGTTAAGCGCGCAGACCCGGATGACGACGATCGCTGAGGCCTGCGACGTAAAGTGAAAAACAAGTAAAGAAACCCACTCGCTTACGCTCGGGGCTCCGATAAGAGCACACCGGTCGCTTTCCCGTACACTAGAAAGAATGGCGCAGATACACTTGTGCTTCCTATGGCACATGCACCAACCTTTCTATAAGGACCTCGTCTCCGGGGAGTACAAACTGCCGTGGACGCGCATGCACGCGCTCAAAGACTACTACGGCATGGTCCGCGTGCTGGAAGAGTTTCCGAAGGTCCGGCAAACTTTTAATCTGGTGCCATCGATGATGGTCCAGCTGGAGGAATACGCGTCCGGTGAGGCGCGCGATCCCTTTCTCCAACTGGCGCTCAAACCGGCGGAGGAACTGAACGACGGGGAACGGGCTTTCCTTCTGCGTCATTCTTTCTATTCCGACCCGCAGCGCATGATTTATCGCTATCCCCGCTACGGCGAGTTGTTCGACGCCTGGCAGCGCCAGAAAGCCTCCGGCACGCGCGCGGTATTCGGCGCCCAGGACTTCCGCGATCTGCAGATGTGGTCGCAACTCGCCTGGTTCGACGAGGAGTTTCAGGCGCAGGATCCCGAAGTGCGCGGATGGGTGGCGCAAGGGCGCGGATTCACGGTTGCGGACCAGCACCGCATGGGAGAGAAGCAACGGCAGATTGTGGGACAAGTGTTGCCGGAGTATCGCAAGCTGGCAGCTACCGGCCAGATCGAGATTTCCACCACGCCGTATTACCATCCCATCATGCCGCTGCTATGCGATTCCAATATCGCCGGCGTGGCGCATCCTAACGTGCCTCTGCCGGCGCGTTTCCGCTACCCCGGCGACGCTCGAATGCAACTCGCCATGGCGCGCGAATATTGCGAACGCGTCTTCGGCGCCAAGCCGGTGGGACTGTGGCCGTCGGAGGGTTCGGTCTCCGACGAAGTATTCACCATCGCCGCGGAGTTGGGTTTTGAGTGGGCAGCCACCGATAGCGGGGTGCTCAACCGGACTCTGGGGCAGGCGATTGGCGTCGACGGCCTCTATCGGCCGTACCAGTGGCGTCAGAACGAGCGCACCATGGGGGTCATCTTTCGCGACCATTTCATGAGCGACCTCATCGGTTTCGTTTACTCCCGCATGGATGCTGTGGCCGCGGCGGAAGATTTCCTGCGGCGCATCCGCGATAACTGCGCCGGAATTCTGAACGCTGGCCGGGACGCGCTGGTCCCCATCATTCTCGACGGGGAGAATGCCTGGGAATATTACGACCACAATGGCCGTCCGTTCCTGCGCGAACTGTACCGGCGCATCTCCGAAGACGGGCGCATGCGCGCGGTAACTGTCAGTGAAGCCCTGCGGCTGATGGCTCCGCAGCCGTTGGACCACATATTCCCGGCATCGTGGATCGGCGCCAATTTCGATGTTTGGATCGGCGCGGAAGAAGATAACCTGGCCTGGACGCAGCTGTTGCGCGCGCGGCAAACCTACGATTCCGCCACCGGCGTTCCGGACGAGCAGCGCCGTCTCGCGATGGAGGAACTGCTGATCGCCGAGGGCAGCGATTGGTGCTGGTGGTACGGACCGGAGCATGAGTCGGCCAACCGCCCCGAGTTCGATCAGCTCTATCGCAGCCACCTGGCCAACGTTTACCGCTTCCTCAATCTGGCGCCGCCGGAAGAGCTTTCCCGGCCCATTCTGCGGATTACCGTGCCGGAGGTCCAGGTTCCGCCATCGGGCCCCATCTCGCCGGTGATTGACGGCGAAGTCACCTCCTACTTCGAGTGGATCGGCGCAGGCACGTATCGCGTGGATGAGCGTTCGGGATCGATGCACGGGAAGAAATTTGTGATTCAGGAAGTGCATTACGGCAGCGACGGCATCAACTTTTTTGTGCGCTCCGATTTCCATCCCGGGTATGAAGAGGAATTGCGGGGAATGGAAGCGCGGCTGACCCTGCAATCCCTCCGCAACGCCGAAACCAGTCATGTGACGGTGAGTTTCGCCGACGGCGGACAGATCGTAGAAGAATTCGCTCCGCCCGCGGAAGCGTCGCTACATCGCGTGTTGGAAGTGCGCATTCCGCTGGCGGTAATCGCTGTGAAAAACGGCGGCGGATTACGCTTCCAGTTCTCCCTCTGGCAAGGCGGGTTGCCTATCGATGCGGTGCCGCAGCAGGGCTGGATTGAAATGAAGACGACCGATCCGATAGAACTCGCGGAGTAGGTGTGAAACGTTTTCCATTCCTCGACTGGATGCGCGGGCTGGCGCTGGTGATCATGATCCAGTGCCATGTCTTCAATTCCTTCGCGCGGATGGACGTGCGCAATGGCGGCCTATACTCCCTGGCGCAATTCGCCGGCGGTCTGGCCGGTCCGCTGTTTCTTTTCATGGCGGGCATGACTTTCGCCTTCCAGATGGACTCCCTGGAGCATCGCGCGCTTCCGGCCCTGCGGCGCTGGATGGTCTGCCTGCGGCGCGCCCTGTACATTCTGGCCATCGCCTACCTGATTCGCATCACCGATTGGGCTACCAGTTGGCCGCACGGCGGTTGGGAGGAAATTACCCGCGTCGATATCCTCAACAGCATGGGACTGGCGCTGGCGGCCTTCTCAGTAGCGGCGTTTCTCGACGGCGGCCGGAGGGTGCGCGCCGTACTGCTGGCCGCTGTGGCTGTGGCGGCGGTCTCGCCCATTGTGGCCAATCTCAACTGGTGGGGCGCTCCCACGATTCTTAAGGAATATCTCGAGCCGGGCTTCGAGCGCGGGCACTTTCCCTTCTTCCCTTGCGCCGCGTATGTGGGTTTCGGCATGACCGCCGGCGCGGCGGTTCGCATGACCGATTTTTCCCGTCTGGAGCGGATGATGCAATGGTCGGCGCTAATTGGCGGAACGCTGATTCTGGCCGGCCAGTATGTTTCCAACCTGCCCTATTCGGTCTACCCCAAATCCAACTTTTGGACCGACAATCCGGCGTTGGTGTTCATGCGAGTGGGCATTGCGCTGACGATGCTGGCGGCGAGTTATACGTGGACCGCGTATTGCGCCGGTCCTGGTTGGAGTAGGGGCTGGAGCTGGATGCAATGTCTGGGAAAGAACTCGCTGCTGGTCTACTGGGTCCACCTGGTGCTGGTTTACGGACCTGTCACCGGGCTTTTGCAAAAGGCGCTGACCATTCCCCAAACAGCACTGGCCACAGGGGCAGTGATTGCCCTGATGGTGGCATTATCGGCCTTGTGGCTGTGGTGGAAAGAGAGCCGGGCCCTCAGCCGGGCGGGCGCACCATCGCTGCCTCTGCCGGGATAGCTTCCGGTGAGGTCCATTTGGGCGCGGAAACCAGCCCGTTCCGCCGGCGTGCCGCTTGTTGCGCCAGGCTGCTGATGGATGCGGCTCGCAACGTCGCTACCATCGCCTCTTGCGCCGCAACCCAAACATCGTGCGCGGGGCACCACGTCACCTGGGAGCAGGAAGGATCCGTGGCCAGACAAACGTTGAGCCGCATGGGCCCTTCGATAGCCTCCACTACTTGCAGGAGAGATGCGGTGCGATGAAGATTCGGCAGTTGGAACCCGCCGGTATTGCCGCGGTGGGATACTACCAGGCCCGACCGCGTCAGGTTCTGGAGAACTTTGGAAAGAAACTGCTCGGGGCATTCCGCCGCAATGGCCAGTTCCGCGCGGCTGGCGCGCGTCTCGGGCGGGAGCCCGGCCAGGTGAATCATCACCCGCACGGCATAGTCCGCGGCTCGTGTAAGTTGCATATTTAGATTATAAGACTCTTTAACTCCGATTAAACTGTTACCTAGCACAATCGGACCCATTTTGAATGAAATTCGGGAGGAATGTCGGCAGAAGGGCTATTTCACCTTCAGAGCTTTGCCCTGGGTTGCTCTCGACAGAGGCGGCGGCAGCCATCCGGGTCCTGAAGCGGTGCGGCTCGATCAGGATTGCCAAAGCCTCCGCCACCGCTTTGCCGCAGTACGAATTGATTCGCCACTCGGTGCGGCGGTGCGCCCGCTATACGCCCACTAACGACGCCGCGGCCTACGCCAGTCCCGACCGCTCCAAAAGCGCCTTCGGATCGGGCTCCCGGCCCATGAAGCTGCGATACAACTCGGCCGGATCTTCGCTGTCGCCGCGGGAGAGAATTTTCCCGCGGAACTCGCTGCCTACCTCGCGGCTGAAAATTCCGTATTCGCGGAAACGCGTGAAGGCATCGGCATCCAACACCTCCGCCCACTTATACGAATAGTACGCCGCCGCGTAGCCCACGGCGCCGCCGAATAAATGCGTGAAGGCCGCGATAAAAGCATTGTAGGGCGGTAAGGGCGCCGGACTGTACTCCTGCAGCACGCGCCGCGCGTAGTCCACCGGGTCGCCATCCCGTTCCGCCGAGTACCGCGTATGCAGCATCAGATCCACGAACCCAAACCCCAACTGGCGCATCTGCGCGTTGGCCGCGCGGAAGGTGCGCGCACGCTTCATTTTCTGAAACAGATCCTCGGGCACCGGCTCTCCGGTCTCCCAATGGCGCGCGAAAAGGTCCAGTGAGGCGCGCTCCCAGCACCAGTTCTCCATGATCTGCGAGGGCAGTTCCACGAAGTCCCACGCCACACTGGTGCCGGCCAGCGAGCGCACCTTCACCTGGCTCAGAAGATGATGCAGCAGGTGGCCGAATTCGTGAAAAATGGTCTCCACATCGCGATGCGTGAGCAGCGCCGGCTTGCCGCCGATGGGCTTGCTGAGATTGCCGCAGATCAGCCCCAGATGCGGCTCGAAGGCGCCGTCTGCGGGACCGCCGGTAATCAGCGCATCCATCCACGCGCCGCCGCGCTTGTTCTCTCGCGGATACCAGTCGGCGTAAAAGCCCCCGATAAACTGGCCGTTTTCATCATGCACGTTGTAATAGCAGACTTGCTCATCCCACGTAGGCACGCCCTTCTCTTCGGTGACGCGGATGCCGTACAGGCGGTGCACCAGGTCGAACATGCCGGCCACTACTTTCTCCAGGGGAAAGTAGGGCCGCAGCGTCTCTTCGTCGAAGTCGTAAAGCGCGGCGCGCTGTTTCTCGGCGTAGTAAGCCACATCCCAAGGAGCCAGTTCAGGCGCATCCTCGCCTTCGAGCGAACGCCGGAACTCCAGCAGTTCGCGATTCTCCTCACGGAACCGCCGTTCCGTCTTGGCCTTCAAATCCTCCAGAAAGCTCAGGGCGCGCGCGCCGCTGTGCGCCATCCGATCCTCCAGCACCAGGTCGGCAAAGTCGGCGAACCCCAGCAGCGTCGCTTTCGCTTTCCGCAGTTCCAGGATCTGCGCCACCAGCGGGCGGTTGTTACGGCCATCTTCGGTGGCGCGCACGGCATAGGCCTGGTACATTTTCCGCCGCGTGGCGGCGTCATCGAGGTAGGTCATCACCGCCGTGTAGTCGGGACCCTGCAGAGTGAATCGCCAGCCTTCCAGGCCCTTGCGCGTGGCACTCTCGCGTGCCCCTGCGATGGCGGTTGGGGGCAATCCGGCTAAAGCCGCCTCATCGGAAATCACCAGTTCGAACGCGTTGGTCGAATCCAGCACGTTCTCGCCGAACTTGGTGGTGACTTTGCTCAGCTCTACATCCAGCTCTTCCGATTTCTTTTTCGCCGCCGGGTCCAGGTCGGCGCCGGCGCGGCGAAAGCTCTCGATGGTCTTATCCAGGAAGCGCCGCTGTTCTCCGGTGACGGCTTTGCCCTCGGCCGTCGCGGCGAAAGTCTTGATTCCCTGCCACAACCCCTGATTGAGTGGAATCCCTGAGTAGAAGGCGCTCACCTCCGGCTGCACCGCATTGTAGGCAGCGCGCAATTCCGGGTAGGTCGCGACCGACTCCAGATGTCCCACCACCTTGATGGCGTAGTCCAGCGGCTCCGTCAACTTGTCGAGCGCCTCCATGGTGTTCTGGTAAGTGCGCTCACCAGGTTCGCTCGCGATCGCGTCCAGGCGTGCACGGGCCTGAGTCAATAACTGCGCGGCGGCGGGCTCCACATCGGGCGCCTTGATCCGGTCGAAAGGAATACGGAACTGAACTGTGAGAAGCGGGTTGGTGGATTCGGAACTGGACATCATACTCAGGTTAACAGCACTGGCCGTTCGAGCGGACTTATCCTTCGTCCAAAAAGCTGCTCTCGAATTCCGCCCCGTCCAGTGGTGGAACCTATGGCCCGGCGCAAAATGGTTACCATATATGGTGCATGGGTTCCGATCCGAACGAGCGATTGCGCCGCGTCCCCCTGGAGGAGCGGCTCAACGTTTTCGCCCTGGTAATATACATTCCGGGTGCTTTAGGTAAATTCCTCGACGACCTCCGGCGCGAACTGGTCCCCGGCTGCAATCCTCACGCCCATGTCAGTCTGCTGCCCCCGCGGCCGCTGGCGGTCGAGTGGACCGTCGCCTCCGGCCAGGTTCGGGCCGTGATGGAACGCTCCGCTCCTTTCAGAATCGAGCTGGCCAGCATCGAGATGTTTCCGGTTACCGATGTCATTTACATTGAGGTGGGCGCCGGGGACGGAGAGCTTCGTAAAATGCACGCCGCCATGAATGCCGGCACGCTGCAGTTCCGCGACCCGTTTCCCTACCACCCCCACATTACCCTCGCCCAGGAACTGCCTCGCGAAAACGTGGCTGCAATTCACGATTTGGCCCGCCGCCGCTGGAGTGAATTCAAGGGCGACCGATCATTCCCGGCCGAACACGCCGTATTCGTTCAAAACAGCCTCAACAATTGCTGGATCGACCTCGCGGAGTACTCACTGGGCGGAAGTCCTGTGAAATCATGAGATCTCGTCTATCCCATACGCACTACTGAGTTCACGTACTTTGACCGATAAGTGTATAAGAGGCGCCCCGAGGCGCTTGAGCCTGATTGGGTGAATCCAGGCGGTCAGAGCGATTTAACCCGGAAGAGTGAACTTAGTGGAAACCGTTGCGGTGTGTGATACCGAGCCCATTGCCATCGAAGGCCTGCGAAGCCTGTTGGAGTCGGCCGAAGGGTTGCGCGTAGTCGCCACCGAGAACTCTATCGCCGACGGCATGGACGCAGTCCATGAGTTGCGGCCCGACATTTTGATATTGGATAGAGCTTTTGGCTTGAACTCCATCCTGGAGTGTCCTCGAAATTTGCGCAGGCTCGATTCCCGGACAGCCGTGATCGTGTGGGGTGCTTCCATGCCGGAAGGCGAGGCCCTGCGTATCCTCCAATCCGGCGCCTCCGGAGTGGTGCGCAAAACGGCCAACTTAGATGTATTGCTTTCCTGCCTGCGGGAAGTGGCCCGCGGGGGAACCTGGATGGAAGATAACCTGGCGCGTGATGCCGAAAGGCCGGTCCGCCAGGGCCACACGCCGCTCACAGCCCGCGAATTGCAGGTAATGGATCTGGTGGAACGAGGAATGAAGAACAAAGAGATCGGTGGAGAACTTGGTATCCAAACCGGAACCGTCAAGATTCATCTGAAGCACATCTTCGAAAAGACCGGCATCCGCGGGCGCTATGGCCTTGCCCTTTCCGGATTGAAGGAAAAGGGTTTGCTCGTGCCGGCCCTTCTGGAAATGTGACTTCTATTTCAACCCCAGGCGAAGCACCAGGTTCAATCCGAACGCGAATATCCCTGCGCCCAGCAGCACACTGACCGGCAGCGTCAGCACCCAGGCCAGCAGCAGGTTTCGGAGCGTGTCCATCTGCAATCCCGAGCGGTTCGCGGCCATGGTGCCGGCAATTCCCGAGGAAAGCACGTGGGTGGTACTTACCGGCAGGTTCATGCGATCGGCTGTGAGGATGGTCACCATTGCGACCAGTTCCGCCGAAGCTCCCTGGGCATAAGTCAGGTGCTCTTTCCCGATCTTTTCGCCCACGGTGACCACGATGCGCTTCCAGCCGATCATCGTGCCCAAACCGAGCGCCATCGCCACTGCCACTTTCACCCAGACGGGAATGAACTTGGTCACTTTATCGATTTGGCTCTTCATGTCGGCCGAGGATTTTTGCTCCTCCGCGTCGGTCAGCAAGTGCTGCTTGTTCAGTTTGCCCAGCGATTCACCCACCAGGTAGAGGTCGGTGCGCAACGTCCGGCGCTGCTCGGTGCCCAGGTCGGTAAGGCTCTGCTTCCCTTCCACTTCCTGGGTAATCTCGGCGCATTTGTTGCGGATGGCCACATAAGTCTTGTCCGAGACCACACCCGTGGTCTTCAAATAAGACGACAATTCGTCCGCGGAGTCCTGACCGCTCGCCAGTTGCACGCCGGGCGAATGATGGCTCATCTGCTCTCCGACTACTTTGGAGCTTTGCGAAATCTGCTGGATGGATGTCTGGTTGGTGTCCAGATTCACTGCGTACGTGGCGGGCAGAATACCGATCAGGATCAACATGATCAGCCCCATACCCTTTTGGCCGTCGTTGGAGCCGTGCGCAAAGCTTACGCCTGTGCATGTCAGCATCAGCAGCGAGCGAATCCACATCGGCGGAGGATTTTGTCCTACCGGGGACTCGTAAAGATCCTTGCGCTTAATCAGCGCTTTCGACAGAAGCAGCAGTCCCGCCGCGCAAACGAACCCAATGATCGGCGAAATCAACAGCGACATGCCGACTTCCGACGCTTTCGACCAGTTCACGCCTTCGCCGAATACGTGGCCCTTGCTCAACATCGAATTCGCCAGTCCGACGCCCATGATCGATCCGATCAGAGTATGCGAACTGGAAGCCGGAAGACCGAAGTACCAGGTTCCGACGTTCCAGATGATGGCCGAAATCAGCAGGGCGAAGACCATGGCAAACCCGGCCGCCGACCCCACGTGGATTACCAGTTCCACGGGCAGCAGCGCGATCACTCCAAAAGCCACGCCCCCGGTGGATTGCAGCACGCCGATCAGGTTCCAGCAGCCCGACCAGACTACTGCGATGTTCGGCTTCAACGTGTGGGTATAAATGACCGTCGCCACCGCGTTGGCAGTATCGTGAAACCCGTTTACAAACTCGAAGCTGAGCGCTAATGCCAACGCCAGCAGCAAAAACATCAGTGTCGCGAGGGAAAGTTGCTGTCCCAGGAATTCCATGCTTCCTCCATTAGATGAGCGAACACACGAGTCTACGAAAGCCTTGTTACGGGTAGATGACACTCTTGTCACAGCTCGAATATCGATTTCCTGCCATGTCTCCCTTTAACTGCGCGAGAATGAATACATAAGATGAAAATGCCGGATGGCACCCCCATTTCCGCTCCTCGGGGCCGTTCCGGGCTCGGCCGTCTGGCCCTTCCCCACAGTTTCGGCCCGAACCTTGGGCCGGTGGAAGCCTTCTTCGCCGTAATGGCAACCCTCTTCAGGATTTTCAGCGCCTGCTTCTTCTTCGCCGGCTGGGGCGGACTGAGTATCTTCGCCTGGAGCTCCATCGGCAATCGTTTCTGGCGAGCCGTGGCCGCTCCGCTATTGATTCTGCTCTTCGTTGTGGGGCTCGGCGGCTTGATGCTGCTGATTACGGCGATCGAAAAAAAGATCGCTCCCAAACTGCATTGACACTTCGCTCCAGCCACCATAGAATAACCGCTAAT
>Ga0302325_10030491_pt1 | contig 11117 bp, 10 predicted proteins | sample Palsa_T0_2_FD_201948 | JGI IMG/M metagenome (GOLD analysis project Ga0302325, IMG submission 201948) | Peat permafrost microbial communities from Stordalen Mire near Abisko, Sweden - Palsa_T0_2 | ecosystem: Environmental > Terrestrial > Soil > Palsa > Peat permafrost | place: Sweden: Abisko...
GCCTCTGGACGGTCGCCTGCTGCTTCTGCTCTCGAACGACCCGAGCGACGAGCCGCGTATGCAGGTCGACGATACGCCTAAGTCGCAGATGATTTTCGGCGTGACAGTCGACGGATGGAAACCCGGCGCGCCGCTCAACATCGGCGACAACGCACAGGGCTATCCGCGGGCGAGCCTGAAGGACGTGCCGGCCGGAGAGTATACGGTGCAGGCCGTGCTGAACGTTTACGAGACCTTTCACCGGTCGGACGGCAAGACGGTGAAACTGGCGCCGGATCGCGGCGAAGGCCAGCACTGGAATCTCGCGCCAGGCAATCTTCTGTCGAAGCCGCGGCTGGTTCACATAGGTCCCGAAGCGCCGCCCATTGCTGTCTCGCTAGACGAGGTAATCCCGCCGATCAAACCCGAGCCGGATACAAAATACATTCGACACATCCGCGTCCAGTCGAAGCTCCTGAGTCAGTTCTGGGGCCGCCCTGTTTATCTCTCGGCGATCGTTCTGGTGCCGGAGGGTTACGACACACATCTGGAAGCTCACTATCCGCTGATTGTTTTCCACGACCATTTCGTAGCGGGCTTCAGCGACTTCCGCGAGACCCCGCCGGATCCTGACCTGAAGCCCGATTACTCGGATCGCTTTCACCTAGCGGGCTACAACCGCATACAGCAGGAGGAGGCCTATAAGAACTATCAGGCGTGGATCGCGCCAGGCACGCCGCGCATGTTAATTGTGAAGCTACAGCATGCAAATCCTTATTACGATGACTCGTATGCGGTGAACTCGGCGAATCTTGGTCCATACGGAGATGCCCTCGAGACCGAACTGATTCCGGCTATCGAGCGCCGGTTCCGCGGCATCGGCCAGGGCTGGGCCCGATTCGTCTACGGAGGTTCGACCGGCGGCTGGGAATCCCTGGCCGTGCAGATTTTCTATCCCGAGCACTACAATGGCGCGTTCGTGGCCTGCCCGGACCCGGTCGACTTCCGCGCTTACATGACGGTCGACCTGTATAAGCAGGACAACATGTTCTATCTTCAAGGCGCGAACAAGAGGGTCGAGCAGCCGGGCATGCGCGACTATCTGGGCCACACACTGATTTCAATGCGTGACAATATCGCCTATGAAGCCGCGCTCGGCGATCGCGGCCGCTCGGGCGAGCAGTTCGACATCTGGCAGGCAGTCTATTCTCCAACCGCGGAGGACGGCTATCCGCAGTCGATCTTCGACAAGCGCACCGGCGCGATCGACCACCGCACGGCTGACTATTGGCGCGAGCACTACGACCTGGATGCTATCCTGCAACGCGATTGGATGACACTCGGGCCGAAGCTGCAGGGTAAGCTACACCTGTATGTCGGTTCCGATGACACCTATTTCCTGAACGATGCGGTTTACCTGATGGAAGACTTCTTGAAGCAGACCGGCACCTCCGGACATGGCGTGCCCTACCAGGGCGAGGTTCGCTACGGGCCACGCGCCGAACACTGCTGGAATGGCGATCCGGCGAAGCCCAACTGGTATTCGCGTCTGCACTACAACCAGATGTACGTGCCGCGGATTATGGAGCGCATTCTGAGCACGGCGCCGCGTGGAGCAGATGTTACCAGCTGGCGATACTAATGATCGCAGCCCGGGGAAATGCTATAGAACGAGTTGCCCTTATAGTCCAGTTCTTTGAGGCCCGCCTGTGACGTATAGAATCCCTCAAGCGCGCGCTGTTTGAACCAGTGAATAAACGCATCGCCTCGAGCTTCGAGTGACTCGAGCGTGAGGGACGGGTCCGCCTTCAGCCGCGCCAGGCCGGCCCGGGTCATCTGCTGAACGTCGAGTGTTTCGAGTTCCTGGACCGGGGCATCTCCGTAGAATCCCGCGGCCAGCGCGCGGTGTTCCGGGGAGAGCGACCGGGCCGCGCCGCGGACCTCGGCCGCGTCATGCACAATCAAATCGATCCATGCGGCAATTTCCGGCAACGGCTGCGTTCCCGGCTCTTCACCGAGCATCCGGGCGACCAGGTCTTGCACCTGCCGGTACTCCGCGGCCTCAAAGAACAACGGCGCGGGCGGCTGCGCGTCGTGCGGAGCAGGCTTCAATACATGCGCGAGGTGATCGACGGAAGGTTCGTATAAACCTTCCGGAAGTTTCACGCCCTCTGCCGCCCCGAGATCGATACCGCTCCAACCGGCCAGCATTGCACCGCTTCCCAGCCGGAGCAGCCACACACGCCGGCTTAGTTCTTCCGGGTCCATCACAGGTTTCCTCGCTTGTACTCGTCTGCCAGGTGCTCGGCGGCGCGGACCGAGATCGCCATGATGGTCAAGGTCGGCTCGTAGCATCCCTGCGTGACGAAACAGGCGCCGTCAGTCACGAAGACGTTCTTGGCGTCGTGTACCTGATTGAAGCGGTTCACCACGCTCTTCTTCGGGTCATCGCCCATGCGCGCGGTGCCGCATTCGTGTATGTTCTTTCCGAAAAGACTCAGCTTCTCGGACGGAGCCTGCAATTCCTCTACTTTGACGGCATCCAGTATCTCGCTGAGCTGGGTGTGCATGACGCGCGCCATGGCGTGTTCGTTCTCACCGTAACTGGCGTTGATGTGGAGCACTGGAATTCCCCAGGCATCTTTTTTTTGAGGATCCAGCTTGACGTAATTTTCGTGCCGAGGCAGACACTCGCCTTGCGCATAAATGCCGAAGTTATACGGTATCTTGGCATTCACGTTGTGGCGCAGGCCGCGACCAAAACCTCGCATCCCCAAGGCGTGTGAGTAGAGTTCCTGCTGGCTGTCACCGGCCAGATAGTAACCACGCAAGAAGGCCTTATTACTGAAGCGCGGATCGGCGTTGACGTATTTCGGAATGATATAGCCTGCCGGACGCCCGATGGGTTCGCGATGTGGCGACTGCAGGTCCGGCAGCAGCCCGCCGCCGTGCTCCAGGGTGAAATGGTCCATCAGGTAATGGCCGAGCACGCCTGAGGATGCCCCCACGCCTTCCGGAAAGCGTGGCGAGCGTGAGTTGAGCAGGATGCGCGTGGATTCCAGAGAGCTAGCCGCCAGCACAATGGTGCGGCCGTGCGCTTCCCGTTCCGCGCGAGTCTGCCGATCCAGGAAGACCACGCCCGTAGCTTTGCCTTGATCGTCCATCGCGAGGTGACTCACAATCGCGTCACTGACCAGCGTGAAGCGGCCGGTCCGCGCCGCGCCCGGAAGCGTCACGGAAGGACTGTTGAAGTAGGAGGCCGTGTAGCAGCCGCGCTGACATTGATCGCAATAGTGGCAGGCAGGTCTGCCGTTGTGCGGTACCGTCAGATTCGCGGTGCGGTCGGGAATGATCCGCCAACCGAAGCGCCGCTCAATGGCCTTGCTGGCCTCCAGTTCTCCGCAGGAGAGCCGCATGGGCGGCAGGAATTTGCCGTCCGGAAATTGCGGCAGCCCCTCCGCCGATCCGCTTACGCCGATGTACTGCTCGACCCTGTCGTAATAAGGCTCCATCTCTCTGTAAGTCACGGGCCAGTTCTCACCATAGCCATCCCGCCCGGCCGCCTGAAATTCGAAGTCGCTATAGCGGTAGCTGACGCGTGCCCAGCAAAATGTCTTGCCACCCACTTGCCGGCCCCGAATCCACATGAACGGCTTGTCCGCGGGGAAGGTATAAGGATGCTCGTGATCGTTGATGAAAAACTGATGGCTGTATTCGTCGCAGGCGTAGCAGAGCCGCTGTACGGGCTGCTCGGTGAGCAGTGCCTTCTGATCCCCAAAGCCCCGGTAGCGCATGCGATACGGCCAGACATGCTCGGTGAAATCGCGGGTGGGAATACGGGGCGGCCCCGCTTCGAGCATGAGCACCTGCATGCCCAGCTCAGTGAGGATCTTAGCGACCCAGCCGCCGCTCGCCCCTGAACCTACCACGATCGCGTCATAGACCTTGGTGTTGGCCATGGCTCAAGATTGCTTCTGCTTCCCGCTTCCGGAATGCTAACCAGTATACATCGGGTTGCCTTATTTCGCCGTGAAGTCCTTAAGGTGATGCATAACGGCGCAGCTGAGGTGGCCTAGAACAAACCACAAAATGGCTTCGAGCACTCTCTTGATTCTCGGACTCATATGGTACGCTCCTCATGCTGCCGCAGGACCTCGCGGACTTCCTCGCTGGCTTCCAGATCGTCGGTGAGTTTCGGCGCCGCGGCACCCGCATCGAGCAGCGCCTGTACCGTGGCAGCATAGTCTCCCGTGTCCCGATGCCAACTGTTTTCCGAGCCGTGCAGCGCGGAGCCTACCGCGCTGAGTTTATGTTCGCAATCCTGCAGTTCGAGTTGAGGATGATAGCGGAGAATTTCGCGGATCATCTCCGCATTGCCATGCCACGCCGCCCACTGCAGCGCCGTCAAGCCGTGATCGCCAGTAACGTCCACCGGCCAGCCCCCCGCCAGCATGAGGCTTACGGCTTTCGTATTGTGGTTTTGCGCGGCATCCGGAAGCCGGCGGCGGTCTTCATCCGATAATGTCTCGATCAAATTGTGACGGCTGGCCAGCAAGGCACGGAAGGTGTCCGCGTCACCGAGCTCACACGCTTGCGCCAGTTTCACATCCTCCGAGCTGCGCGCCATGAGAAATTGAAAAACCTCTTCATGGCCAAAGTCGCGGGCAACCAGGTGTGGGGTTCTCTGCCGCCCGAAGATCTGAATGTAGATGGTGCCCTCGCTGCGGGGATCCTGCTTCGGAAAATACACGTCGGAGACACGCGTTCGGATGCAGGCCGGATCGGCGTCGAAGCACAGGTGTACCAGTTGCAAGTCGCCCAGGGCGGCCGCCATGAGGATGTCAGTCCGGCACCCGCGAGCCACCAGATAGCGCGCGATGTCCTGGCGATCCCGGGGATAATGCCGCGCCTGAACGACGCGGAGCATATGTTGCGCCGGCGTGGATTCATGCTGGATGTCGCGAGAATCGATGTCGGCGCCGTGTTCGAGCAAGTACCGCGCGATGTCGACGGTTGAGGCAAAATGCAGCGGGGTCTGCCCGTTGGCCCCCCTGGCGCCGACCACGCCGGGATCCGCCGTGACCAGCTCGCGCAGTTTCTCGAACATTCCCAGGCGTGCCGCCGCGTGTGCGTCCACCACGGCGCCGCGCTCGATTAGAAATGCGGCCATCTCGGGCGAGCACTCGTCAAGAACGCCGATGCCCCCAGCCCACCATCGGCTTCTCGCGTTGATGTCTGCGCCGGCTCGGAGCAGTACATCGATGGTCTCCCGGTCGCTTCTCTGCACGGCTGCGAGAAGGGCCTGCATGCCGGCGCCATAATTGGCCAGGGGTTCGTTGATCTCAGCCTTCAATTCAGGGTGGTTGTCGAGCACATAGGCGACTTCGTCAGCGTCGCTGGCGCGGATCGCCGCACACAGTCTCTCGGCGGGCTGGAGCACTCTGGTTACGGAATCTACGTACTCCTTCAGCTTCGGCCAAGTGGCAAAGCCGTAGTCGCGCGCAATGAGGTGTTGTGCATCTGCGAGTTTCAAACTCGCAGGCGCGGAAAACGAAGCAAGGGAGCCAAAGCGGTCTATCGCGGCGGGGTCACCCTGCCGGTAGTTGCAGAATAGATCTTTGGCCTGCTTCCTGAGATGTTCGATGTTTGGTTTTGCGGGTAATTCGCGAGACATCACTCCTCCTTCTTTGTCGCCCGGTGTCCGCTTTGACGGGCAGAAGTGAGGTTGATGTTCGGTACTACCCAACTGCTCAGGTGGGATGTTCCCTTCCCGCGGACGGGGTGCACCCTGGGTTGCACGGTCTAACATATCAAAACAACTGCCTGCATGCAAGCCGTAGTGAAAGGGTGTCGGCGCAGGGTGAAAATCAGGAACGCTTCGCATGGCATGAACAAAACAATAGGTGTAGCCTGTCTTTGTGAGCAAAGAAGCCACTGAGGTCCTTTCGATCGAGGGACGCGAGCTTACGGTAACGCACCCCGACAAGCCTTATTTTTCGAGACAGGCGAAGCTTTCTAAACTTGACCTGGTGCGCTATTATCTATCGGTCGCACCGGGCGCTCTCGCCGGAATCGAGAATCGCCCGCTGGTTCTCAAACGCTTCGTCAACGGGGCCGAGGGTGAAGTGTTTTACCAGAAGCGTGCGCCTGGCGGGCGGCCTGCGTGGCTGCGTACGGTAACGCTGTCATTTCCTTCGGGCCGCACGGCGGAAGAGGTTGTAGTTGACGATGCGGCCGGGCTCGCCTGGATTGTCAACCTGGGCTGCATCGAGTTACACCCGCACCCCGTCCGAGCCGGCGATCTCGATCACCCCGACGAGCTGCGGGTCGATCTCGATCCGGGGCCGGGCGTTAGTTGGGCGGATGTGCGCCGTGTCGCGCTGGAGGTGAAGATGCTCCTTGAGGAGATGGGGCTTCGCGGCTGGCCCAAGACCAGCGGCTCGCGCGGGATGCACGTGAATGTGCGGATTCAACCGCGTTGGACCTTCAGTGAGGTGCGCCGCGCGGCGCTCGCGCTGTCTCGTGCAGTCGAGCGGCGCGCGCCCGCCCTGGCCAGCTCGAAATGGTGGAAAGAAGAGCGCCACGGCGTATTCCTCGACTATAATCAGAACGCTAAGGATCGGACCACCTGTTCCGCGTATTCTGTTCGTCCGCTTCCCGACGCCCGCGTGTCCACGCCGCTTGACTGGGACGAGGTGCCGGACTGCGAACCAGCCGATTTTACTGTCTTCACGATTCCCAAACGCTTCGCGGAAATCGGCGATCCGCACGCCGGCATGAACAGCGCGCCAGGTTCGCTCGAAAAATTACTCGAGCTCGCGGCAAGAGATGAGGCCGCCGGTCTTGGCGACGCACCCTGGCCGCCGCACTTTCGCAAGATGGAGGGCGAGGCGCCGCGGGTGGCCCCGTCGCGCGCCAGGTCCGCTCCGAAAACGCCTCGGACGAAGATGCCGCTCGTGGTGGTGGCGAACTCCCAGGACAAGGACGCCGCGCTGTCAGGTTTGGAAAGATGGAAAAGCAAACATGCCCACGTGGCCGCATTTCTCGCCGTGGACGACGTGCTGGTCGACTCCATGCGAGGCAGGTCATCCACCTGGACACGCATCCGGGTGAACCTGCGCCATGTGCCCGAAGCGCTCCGGCCACAGCAGGAGACTCCGGACCCGGATGACGATCCGACGCGCGAATGGCGTTCGGCTCGCGCGGCTAAGGCTGCCGCCAAGAAAAAGGCTTGAGTGCGTTTTGCAGCGCTCATCGACCGGTGGCAAAAATCGCCATCAGTTCCTGCGGCGGAACCACTTCGAGTTGGGCATAGGTGCAGTCGCTCGGCTTCTTGTCCATCCGCCACCTTCGAAAGTGCGCCATGTGCCGGAAGCGCGTTCCCTGCATGTGCTCGTAAGCGACCTCGGCCACCAGTTCGGGCCGCAACGGCTCCCATGACAAGTCCTTGCCCTGGCTCCAGCGGCTCTGACCGCCCGGCATGCGATGCGCACCTTCACCGCCGGCGTGCTCATGTTCGGCCCAGAGCTTCCAGGGGTGAGCGGCGAGCGCATCCCGGCGATAGGGCGCGAGATATTCGACGAGTTCCAGGCGCTTCTCCTCGGTGAAGCTTGCGCAGACGCCGACATGCTGCAGTGCGCCCGCCTCGTCGAAGAGACCGAGTAGAAGCGAGCCGACCGCGGTGCCATCGCCTTTCTTGTGCCATCGGAAGCCGGCGACCACGCAGTCACAATCGCGCTCGTGTTTCACCTTGAGCATCACCCGCTTGTCGGACTCGTAGGTTCCTGAAACCGGCTTGGCCACGACTCCATCGAGACCCGCGCCCTCGAAACGGCGAAACCAATCCGACGCGACGCTCGACGCATAGGTTGCCGGTGTGAGATGGATTGGCGGCAGCGCGGATGAAAGCAGCAGTTCCAGCTCGTGGCGGCGGCCTTGGAACGGCTCGCCCCGCAGATCCCTGCTTCCCTCGCAAAGCAGATCGAAGAACACGATGGATGCCGGGATTTCTTGCGACAGAAGTTTCACGCGCGATGCGGCCGGATGAATGCGAAGCTGCAGCGCCTCGAAATCGAGCCCGGTATCCCTCGCGACGACGATTTCGCCATCCAGCACGCAGCGCGCGGGCAACATCGATCGCAGCGGATCGAGCAGCTCGGGAAAATACCGGTTCAGCGATTTTTCGTCACGGCTCTGGATCAGGATCTCCTCCCCATCGCGGAAGACCAGTGCGCGAAATCCATCCCACTTCGGTTCGAAAATCCATGTTCCGCCCACCGGCAATTCGCCAACTCGCTTGGCGAGCATGGGCAAGATCGGCGGGTTCACGGGAAGTTGCACGCCTTATGTTACCGCGCGCTAGAACGCCGGCCCCAGGCGCGTGAATTCAAACCGGAACGGGTCGAGGCCCCGCGCCACCAGTTGGCGGGTGCAATCCTGCACAGTGTCGCCGATAGCTTCGATGCGCCGTAAAGGCAGCGCTTCCGGAGTGTAGATCTCGAGGGCAACGTACTTCCCGGTCAGCGCGAGGCGTTCGTCCAGGTTCAGGCGATCGGGCGAACGGCCGATGGCGCGTTGGGGATCTTTGGCGGCGGAAGAAGGCATCTCCGCCAGTGTAGAATCCAGATATGGAATACGTCAATTTAGGCTCTACCGGCCTGAAAGTCTCGCGAATCTGCCTGGGCACTATGACCTATGGGTCGAAGCGCTGGCGCGAATGGGTGCTCGAAGAGGAAGAGGGGCGCCCGTTTATTCGCCGCGCGCTCGAGCTGGGCATCAACTTCTTCGATACCGCAGACATGTATTCGACGGGCGTGAGCGAAGAGATACTGGGCCGCGCGCTCAAGGATTTCGGTCCGTCCCGCGACCGGGTAGTGATCGCCACTAAATTGTTCAATCCCATGGGCGACGATCCCAACCAGCGCGGGCTCTCGCGCAAGCATGTACGGCATGCCATCGACGACAGTTTGCGGCGGCTCGGCACCGACTACGTAGACCTTTATCAGATCCATCGATTCGATTACGCCACGCCCATCGAAGAGACTCTGGAAGCGCTGGATGAGGTGGTGAAGGCGGGAAAGGCGCTGTACCTGGGCGCTTCCTCGATGTTCGCATGGCAGTTCGCACAGATGCTGTACACCGCCGATGCAATGGGCCTGGCGCGCTTTGTCAGCATGCAGAATCACTACAATCTGGTATATCGCGAGGAGGAGCGGGAGATGAACCCGCTGTGCGTCGAAGAGGGCATTGGCATCATACCGTGGAGCCCGCTGGCGCGCGGATTTCTGGCGGGCAACCGGCGCAAGGAAGATTTCGGCGAAACGCTGCGCTCGAAAACCGACGAGTATGCGCAGGGGCTGTACTATCAAGCATCGGATTTTGCCGTGGTCGATCGCGTCGGTGAGATTGCGCGTAAGCGCGGCGTGCCCAACGCGCAGGTGGCGCTGGCCTGGGTTCTACAGCAGCCTGGGGTCACATCGCCGATTGTCGGAGCGAGCAAAATGAGCCATCTGGAAGATGCCGTGGCGGCGTTGAGCGTCAAGCTGGATGAAGCGGAGTTGAAGGCGCTCGCGGAGCCCTACACGCCGCATCGCGTGCTCGGACATACGTAGCGCGCTGCTGTATTCTGCCTCCCGACATAATATTTTGAGAACGCTCTACTGGCTCCGGGTGGGGCGGCCGCACTCTACTTCTGCGAAAGCGACTTGGGACCCGCGTCAGCTGGTAAGGGGAGGTAACAAATGACGCCGAGCGGCGGCGCTACAAGAGCTGAAGGGCCAGATCCGTCTCGCGACAAATGATCTTCCGCCCTTGCGTATTTAGGAGGACGCCGTCTAGACTCAGAATCGAGTCGTCTGCCGATACCAGAAGATCTGCGTCAAAGGCAATCGCAGTTGCTTGCATGAAGCGCATCGGCAGCGCGAATTCCGCGGGTCTGCAGATCGAGTTGCTGCAGCTGAAGGCGGACGGTCCCGGACGTCAAGTCCAGCACTGAAATGTTGAATAGCTCGACTACAATCTGAACCTGCGTCGTTATGGACCGTGCCGCCGGAATCAGCAACGTATCCGCACGAGAAATACCCTTAGCTGATTGCGCCAAGAGCCGATAAAGCGCTTCTTCAACCTCGTAGTATGTTAAGCAGGAAGTGGCGCCGACATGGATTCTGCTGACTTTTTCGAACAGGCGTTCGGCATCAGCGGCAATTTCTGCAGGGGAGCGGCCTCGGCGCTCCGACGATCTCAGAAGTGCATTCGCGCTTCCGCGGGTACTGAGGTAATCGATGAAGACTCCAGTGTCGAGGTAGACGCGCACTATGCGGCCCGGAGTTGTTTCACAAGTTCTTCAGGCGTGACAACCTGGGGCTTCTCAGCAGTTATCAAAGTCTTCAGTACTTCGTCCCTGGTAACAAAGAAGTCGCAATCGACGGCGCTACTGAGGATGAGAATGTCATTGGAGTGAGCCATGCGATTTCTCAGGGCTCGCACTCGCGGCAGTAGAGCTTTGGCTTTTGCAAAATCCACCGGCAGCACTCGGAAATGGTCTCGAATTCGCTCGAACTCAGGCCGGTCAGTAGCATCCTCAGCGAGGAGCAATTCCTGAAGCACAATAGGGTTTAGGGCGAAACGGATCCGGCCTTCGGCCTCTGCGGAGAACAGCTGCGCTGCCGACGCTTCTCCCTGAAGGTATCCGATGATAACGTTCGTGTCCAGGAACACGAGCGGTCGCGTGCGATCAGAACGTTCACTCCGTTCGACTGGCCCGGGCTTCGCCACTTGTTCCATCTCTATAATTGTATGCGAAACCAATTCTTCATAGCACTGGACACTTGTCCATAGAGCACCGGACACCGCAACTTTTCCCCCAGACATCGGGGCGCATAGTCGCGATCTTGGACTTCTGCCGGCCGCGGATCCAGATAAGGCGTTCTGGGAGTGCGCACGCTGTCAGTGATGCAGTCGATCGGCGAAATCGCCCTGACTAATTTTTTGACGCCAGGCGCTCTCGCCCTCGCCCCAACCCACTGGTCGGGCTCTGTGCCAATCCGCTGTTGCCGGGGGAACAATGGCTCCGGCGCGGTCCGCGTGGGACACCACACTATTTACAGCCGTCGAAAACGCCGTGCGGCGGCCCCGTGTAG
>Ga0302325_10030492_pt1 | contig 11117 bp, 13 predicted proteins | sample Palsa_T0_2_FD_201948 | JGI IMG/M metagenome (GOLD analysis project Ga0302325, IMG submission 201948) | Peat permafrost microbial communities from Stordalen Mire near Abisko, Sweden - Palsa_T0_2 | ecosystem: Environmental > Terrestrial > Soil > Palsa > Peat permafrost | place: Sweden: Abisko...
CGACGCCGATCTCGCGGATGTCCAGGTTGAGCGCCAGGCCCCGGACGCCGTTCTCGAACTCGAGCAGCTCGCTGGCCATGGCCGAGGGCAGGCCCTCAACCCGGGCGATGCCGTCACCGCACTCGGTAACGGTGCCGACCTCTTCCCGCGAGGCGCCCGCCGGCTCATATTCGGTGACAAAGCGCGCCAGCGCGTCCCGGATCTCTTCCGGCCGGATCGTCAGCTCAGCCATTGTCCTGCCTGTCTTTTCGTAGTCTTCTCGGCTTCAGTTTTGCCAGCATGTCGGTCAGCCCGCCAGCTTGCGCCGGACCTCGGCCAGCCGGCTGGCGGCGGTCCCGTCAATAAGCTCATCCCCGACCTGGACGGAAATTCCACCCACGACCGAGGGATCAAGCACGATATTGAGGTGCATCTTGTGCCCGTAGGACTCGGAAAGCGCCGCGGCGAGCCGTCGGCGCTGGGCCGCGGACAGCTCGATCGCGGAACGCACCACGGCGATCAGCTGCTCCTTGCGCCGCGCCGCGATACCGGCGCACATGTCCAGGGCCTCGCTCAGCGTGCGGCCGCGCGGATGCGCTATCACCTGATTGATCAGGCCGAGCGTCACCGCACTCACCTTGCCGTCGAGCAGGGCGCCGACCAGGTCGTGCTTGCGGTCCTCGGGCAGCCCGGGATCGGCGAGCGCGGCCCGCAGGTCCGGCTGCGCGGAAACCACCCGGTTGAACCTGAACAGCTCGTCCTCTAGGTCGTCGAGGCTGTTGTCCACGTCCGCGGCGACAACCATCGCGCTGACCGCGAGCTCTTCGATGGCGTCCACCATGTCGCCCAGCCTGGCCCAGTGGGATTCGACGGCCGCCACCACCAGCGCCTCGGTCCGCTGGGTCACCTTCCCGTGCAGCAGCGCGCCCGCCACCGCGCCCTTTTCCGCCGCGGGCTTGCCCGGGTCGCCCAGCGCGCGCCGAAGCCCGTGCTCGGAGTCGAGCAGGCCGACGACCTGGAACAGCTCGTTACCGAGCCGGGTGGCCACGGCGGCGCTCGTGATGTCCTCCGCCGCCAGCCGGTCAGCGAGGGCCGCCTCCGACGCCCTGCTGGCACCGCGCATGCTCATCGCCTCCCGTTACGTACTTCGGGATTTTTTTCCGAACGGACCCGGGCGACCGCGCCTGGCCAGCCGACCCGCCTCACGGGCTGGACACCTGCTCAAGCTCGTCGAGGAACCTGTCCACCATCCGCCGCTGCCGCGCCTCGTCGGTGAGCGACTCGCCCACGATCCGGCTGGCCAGCTCGGTCGCCAGAGTCCCGACCTCGGCCCGCAGCGAGATCAGCGCCTGCTGCCGCTCGGCCTCGATCTGAGCCTGGGCGGCCTCGGTGATCCGGCGGCCTTCGGCCTGGGCCTGCTCGCGCATCTCGGCGATGATCTGGGCGCCCTGCGCCTGGGCCTCCGCGCGCATCCGGGACGCCTCGTGCCTGGCCTCGGCCAGCTGCTCCCTGTACTGGTCAAGAAGTTCCTTGGCCTCAGCCTGGGCCTCCTGCGACCGGCTCAGGCCGCCTTCGATCAGGTCGGTGCGCTCGGTCAGCGTCTTCTGGATCCTCGGCAGCAGCATCTTGCCGAGCACGCCGAACACGACGATGAAACAGATCGCCCCGATGATCAGTTCGGCCCCGGTGGGAACCAGCGGGTCCTGCCCCGATGACGATGCGGCTAGGTACAACATGGTGCGGCCACCTCCGCCGAAAATCAGTACTTGAAGATGAAGGGGGCCACGAGGCCGATTAGGGCGAGCGCCTCGGTCAGCGAGAAGCCGATCCACATATACAGCGAGATGCGGCCGGTGGCCTCGGGCTGGCGCGCCATCGCCTCGATGGCGTGGCCGAAGATCAGGCCGATGCCGATGCCGGGGCCGATGGCCGCCAGACCATAGCCGACCGCACCGATGTCGATCTTCAGGACCTCGGGCGATGTAGTGGCGGCGGCGAGAGTTGAGGCAAGAGACATTAGGTTCAGTCCTTTACATGTCGTACCGGCGGTTCGTCCCGCCGGATGGGTCGTAGGTCCAGCGGGTCAGTGTGCGGACTCCAGCGAGCTCGCGATGTAGACGGCGGTCAACGTGGTGAAGATAAACGCCTGCAGCAGATCGATCAGCAGCTCGAGCGCGAAGACGAAGAACACCATCACGAACGAGCCGGCCGCGAACAGCAGCCCGATGGACAGGCTGGCCAGGTACCAGGTCGCGAGCGTGAAGATCAGCAGCAGCAGGTGGCCGGCGAACATGTTCGCGAACAACCGCACGCCGAGGGTGAACGGCTGGACGATGAAGAACCTGGCCAGCTCGATCGGGATGAGGATGATCAGGACACCCTTGGGCACGTCCCACGGGATCATGTTCTTGATGTAGCCGGGGAAGCCCTGATGCCTGAAGCCCAGGTACATGTACAGCAGGTAGACGAAGGCCACCAACGGCCAGACGAAGCCGATCCGGGACATGGCCGGGAACTGGAAGACCGGGATGAGCTCCATCAGGTTCATCAGCCAGATGTAGAAAAACAGCGACACCAGGAAGGGCAGGTAGGTGTCGCCCCGCTTGCCCAGCGAGGGCCGCAGGATCTGGTCCCGCACCTGCAAGATGGCGATCTCGCCGATGTTCTGCACACCGCGCGGTATCAGCTGGGGCTTGCGGAAAGCCGCCCAGAAGAACGCGATGACGGCCGCCATGCAGATCACGGCGATCAGCATCGGCTTGGTGAAGTTGAAAGACCCGACGGTAAACAGCGGCTGGAAATCGAAGCTCTGCAGGCCGGGCGCGGGGTACCCGCACCCGCTGAAGATGTGGCATCCGCCGCCCGCGAGGGCCGCAACGTCACCGGTCACCGGTCAACTCCTTAGGTGCTGGCTGTGCTAGCCCGGGAGGGTTGTGCTGGCCCGGGGAGCTGTGCTGACCCGGGGGCCTGTGCTGGCCCGGGGGGCGACCCCCCGGAACCCCCCGCTTACGGGGGGAAGCCTTTCCCCCCGTGCCCCCTCGGCCCCCCGTGCCCCCTCGGCCCCCCGATGGGGGGAAACCTTTCCCGGTGCCGTTGACACCGGCGCCGCGGCCGTAGTGGTGAATGATGTAAGCGATCGAGATGGCCATGCCGACCAGCATGCCGAGCGGGAAGATCAGCGCCACGTGCACGGCCCGGCCGATCAGCCAGCCGATGCCGCCGTAGGCGAGCATCCCGCCGATCAGGTAGCTGAACACCGCCCAGCCGGTGTCCAGGCCCTGCGCCCGGCCTTCCGCGGCGGCCCGGTCGACGGCGCCGTTGCCCTTGCCGTTCATCTCACCTACCCCGCCGCACCGCGGTGGAGTCTGGCTCCACGTACAGCATCTTCAGCTTGAGGGTAACGATGACCTGGGTGGCGCTCCAGACCAGGATACAGACGATCGCGGTCAGGCCGAGGGTCCGGGTGCTGAACGCGGTCGTGCCGTTCATCGTGGACACGATGACGGCCAGGGCCACGATCTTGACCAGGTAGGTGATCATCGCGGCCACCATCATGGCCTGCGGGCTCACCCGCGCGGCCCGGCCCACCACCAGTACGCTGATCCCGAAGAACACGGTGACGATGGCCACCCCGACCAGCGCGCCGATCAGGCCCTTGACGCCGACCACGGCGGCGCACACGGCGACCATGACCGCAGCCGCGAGGGCTGTCAGCGCTCCCGCGCGCCGCACGATCGTGGCGTACTTCGCCAGCATTACATGGCTCCTGAGGGTTGGACAGCAACACTGCTGACGCGGGAGAATTCCCCGCGTACGTTGCAGGAGCCGGTTGCCGCGCCGCTGCCGCGGTGCGGGTATCCGGTCAGGTTTACGAAAGGTATCACGGGCCTCTCATTCACTTAAGAGGGGCTGCTCGTGAAACATATCACAAAGTCCTTGACTCTGTCTTTACCTGATCGCACACAATTTATGACCAACGCTGGCAACAGCCCGGCTCGGTCCGCTCCCCTCGCCGCCCTTATGTGTCCGGGAGGTTACGCTGCTTGCGTTCCGCCGGGCCAAAATAGCCGCATATCGTGACATTTTGCCTACTCGGGCGGGCGGCGGTCGAGACTCGCAGCGAGTCAGCCCCGCGGGCCCGCGGGGGTCGGCGCGGGCCAGGAAGGTAAAGGCAAGGTATAGCCGGACCTGCCTGTGACCCTAGCTGGGCCGCGTGTCAGGAGGCTGAGCCTGGGAAAACGGGTCAGGGCGGTCGAGAGGATCATCCCCGGATCGCGGGTCGGCACGGTTGAACGGGCCCTCACGGTTGAACGGGCCCTCACCGTTGAACGGGCCCTCACCGTTGAACGGGCCCTCACCGCTGAACGGGCCCTCACCGCTGAACGGGCCCTCACCGCTGAACGGGGCCTCACCGCTGAACGGGGCCTCACCGCTGAACGGGCCCTCACCGCTGAACGGGGCCTCACCGCTGAACGGGGCCTCACCGCTGAACGGGGCCTCACCGTTGACTGGGGGCTGGCTCGGAGCGGGCTCCGGAGCTGGGAACGATGCCGGAGCCGGGAAGGGTCCACCGCCGGGGAAGGGACCCGGGTCCGGAAACGGTTCCCGGTCGGGGAAGGGGAACTGGCGGGGGAATGCCGCCTGGCCGGAGAACGGCGCGGGGCTGACGAAGGGCTGGGCACTGGGCCGGCGGGGCGGCCTGGGCAGCGAGTCAGCCGATAGCCGGGGCAGCGAGTAGCCGGGAGCGGGGCCGGCGGGGCCGGCGGGGCCAGCGGGGTCCGCGTCCGCGACACGTCCGGCGGCCGGAAAATTAGGGCCGCCGCCGACACCGGGATATGGGGGCGCAGGGGGGAACGGATCGCCATCGCGAGAGTAGCCGGGGAACGAGTCGTAGCCGGACGCTGGCGCGGCGTTGGCGGGCGCGGCGCTGGCGGGCGCGGCGCTGGCGGGCACGGCGCTGGCGGGCACGGCGCTGGCGGGCACGGCGCTGGCGGGCGCGGCGCCCTGGACGGCCTGCGCCTTTGCCGCGCCGGACCGCGGCCCGGCCGCGTGATACCGGGTATCGGGCGCCAGCGCCGCGGCTCCCGGCGTGACGGTGCCGGGGACGGCGCCGCCAGGCGCGGCTTTATCCCGGCTGAAGATGCGCCAGGGGCGCAGCCGGGGCATCGTGACGGGCAGCAGGGCGAGCACCGCGACCAGGGTCGCGACGGCGAAGACGACCGAGGGGGACCGTACCAGTGACAGCGAAACCACGGTGACGGAGAACAGAGCCGCCCACAGGTACATGAGCAGCACGCTCTGCCGGTAGGAATGACCGATGTTCAGCAGCCGGTGATGAAGGTGCTGCCGGTCGGCCACCATGATCGGCTTGCCCGCCCGGGTCCGGCGGATAATCGCGAACATCAGGTCCGCGTAGGGGATGACGAAGATCGCGGCCGGCATCAGCAGCGGAAGGAGGATCGTGAACCGGTCCGGGGCGTGGTGGCCCGAGTGCTGGCTCAGCAGGGCCGGGGCGAGGGAATCGGTGCTCGCGATCGGGCCGTAGGCGAGCATCAGGCCGAGCAGCATCGCGCCGATGTCGCCCATGAAGATCCGGGCCGGGTAGAAGTTATGCGGCAGGAACCCGAGGCACATGCCGGCCAGCAGCGCCGACGCCACCGCGGGCAGCGACTGCGACGGGATACCGATGGTTTTGATGAGCGAGTAGGTATACACCAGGAACGACAGCGCGGCCACGGCCACGATGCCCGCGGCCAGCCCGTCGAGGCCGTCGATGAAGTTGATCGCGTTGATGGTGACCACGACGATCAGGATGGTCAGCGTCACGCTCAGGTCCGGTTCGAGCGGGAACACGCCGCCGCTCGGAGTCGGCAGCCAGGGCAGCGCCTGGCCGCTCCACACCAGGATGCCGGCCGCCGCGACCTGGCCGGCCAGCTTGCTGATCGCGCTGAGCCCCCACCTGTCGTCGACGAACCCGACCACGACCACGAACCCGCCGGCCAGCAGCAGGCCCGCTTCGGTCCTTGACCCGGCCGACTTGAAGGGATCCTGCAAGACCGAGAGCCGGCTGGCGATAAGCAGCCCGGCGACCAGTCCGCCGTACATGGCCAGGCCGCCGAGCAGCGGCGTCGGTTTGGTGTGGGTATCACGGGCCCGCGGCTCATGCATCGCGCCGGTACCGACCGCGACCCGGCGCACCAACGGGACCAGCAGATAGGTCACCGCGGCGGTGACCAGCAACACCAGGGCGTACTCGCGCATGGCGCCTCAGCGGGCCTGGATCTGATGAACTTTCATCACCGCCACCTTATGGCACCAGCTAGGCGCCGGAGGGCGGCTCACCGGCAGCGGGTCCCGCCGGGCCGCCGGAGCCCTCAAGCGGATGGGGCGCCGCGGGCTTGAAGTCGGCGGCACTGCTGCCGAAGGCCGGGCTATCGAAGACAGGGCCGTCGAAGGCCGGGCTGGCGGCGGTAGCGCTGTCGGCGGTCGGGCTCGCGCCGTCGGTGTAGTGCTCGTTATCGGCGATGACCGAGGCCACCATGCGCAGCCGGTCCACGGAGATCGCTCCGGCCCTGAGGACCTTCGGTATGGTCCCGGTCAGGTCGAGGATGGTAGAGGGGATGTTCTCGGCGCAGGGCCCGTTGTCGAGATAAACGGAAACCGACTCACCCAGCTGCTGCTGCGCTTCGTCGGCCGTAATGGCCGCCGGATGGCCGTGCCGGTTGGCGCTGGACACGGCGAGCGGGCCGGTCTGCTTCAGCACCTCGAGTGCGACCGAATGCAGCGGCATACGCAGCGCCACCGTGCCCTTGGTGTCGCCCAGATCCCAGAGCAGCGTCGGACTGGCCCGGAAGACCAGGGTGAGCGCACCCGGCCAGAACTCGTCGATCAGGTCCTGCCCGAACGCCCCCAGGTCCGCTGCGAGCGCCGCCGCGGCCCGGGCCGTGCCGACGAGCACGGTGGGAGGAATGCTCCTGTTCCGGCCCCGGGCAGAAAACAACATGGCCACAGCAACCGGCGAGAAGGCGTCGGCCGCGAGTCCGTACACCGTGTCGGTGGGCAGCACAGCCAGCTCACCGTTACGCAACGCGGTGATGGCCGCTTCCAGCCCGGCCGTTCGCTGGACGGGGTCCGCGCAGTCAAACCGTGCGGTCATAGGTATTCATCCTCCCACGTGGTGGAGGGCAGACTCAGAACGCTTCCATCCCCAGCCCTGGTACCGGCTCCAGTGTGTTATTAATGTCGTTGGCGAGGTAGTCCCAGGTCGCGAGGCCGATCATGGCGCCGTTGTCAGTAGACCACTTCACTGGCGGCAGGCACAGCTCCACCCCGAGGTCGTCGCAAAGGTCCGCGGCCGCCGCCCTTAGCTGCGGGCTAGCGGCGACGCCACCGACGACCACAAGCGAGGACACGGGAAATTTCTCGAGCGCAGCACGGCATTTGGAGATAAGCACGTCCAGGCATGCTTCAACGAACGAGGCGGCCACGTCCTGCGGCCGAGCGTCTGGGTTGTCCGCGAGGTAATACTTCACGGCTGTTTTCAGTCCGGAAAATGAAAAGTCAAGCCCTTGCCTGAGCATCGGCCGGGGGAACCGCTTGGTCGGGGTCCCGCCAGCCGCCAGCCGGTCGATGATTGGCCCTCCCGGGTACCCAAGGTCCATCATGCGCGCTACCTTGTCGTATGCCTCGCCGGCCGAATCGTCGAGGGTGGAACCGATGAGCTGGATGTCGCTGGTGCTCTCAAGCCGCGCCAGCAGGGTGTGCCCACCAGAGACAAGCAAGACGATGGCCGGGAACTTTACCCGGCTTTCCTCCAGGTCCGCGCTGCGTAGATGCCCGCGCAGATGATTTACGCCAATGACGGGAACTCCCCAGCCATGTCCCAGGCCGCAGGCGGTATTCAGGCCGACCATGAGCGAGCCGATCAGTCCTGGGCCCCGGGTCACCCCGATGGCGGCCAGGTCACGGGGACGTACGCCTGAGTCGGAGAGGACGGCCTGGACGGTCGGCAGGATCTTGTCGATGTGCGCCCGGCTCGCCAGTTCGGGGTAAACCCCGCCGTAGGCGGTGTGCAGAGCCGTCTGAGACGCGACGCACGAGGCGATGACGCCACCATGGGGATCCACCAGCGCGACCGCGGTGTCGTCGCAGGACGTCTCCACCCCGAGCACCAAAGATCCGTGACCGCTCATCTGAGTACTGCCTCTATCTCTTCCTGCGGGACAGCACCCACGCGCTCCACCACCGGCGGGACCAGGCGGCAATTGACGAGCGTGGAAGGTACCGTGTCGCGATTCCCGTCGTCGATAACCAAGTCGGGTTCGCTCGCGAGGGTCGAGACTATCTCAGGCACCGACTCTCTTACCTGTTCCGCATGGAGATTTGCGCTGGTCACGAGCAGGGGCCCGGTCTTCGCGATGATCCCGAGCAGCCGCTCGTCATCGGGGACCCGCACGGCGAACTCGATCCGGCCTCGCAGCCATGGCACCAGGTTCGGCGGCGATACTCCGACCGCCAGGGTCAGCGGCCCGGGAACGTACTTCGACTCAAGGAGCAGTTCCGCCGCCTCGCTGACCACCCCGCCCAAGGCGAGGATGTCGTCCCTTGAAGAGACCATCACAGGGAGGTTGACCGAACGTGGGCGGCCCTTCATCGCGAACAGCCGGGTGATCGCGTCGTCGTGCCCTGGGTGCACGGCGAGGCCGTAAACCGTGTCGGTGGGCAGCAGCACAACACCGCCCGCTAGCAGACACGCGGCAGCGCGGTCCGCTTCGGTACGGACTCTTTCGTCCACTCCGTCACCTCCAGGCGACAAATATAGCCGCCCCGGCCGACTCGTCCGCCAAGCTGCGGCTGTCGGTGAGCGAGCGGGCTAGCCTTCTTCGCGAGCCTCGTTACCGACTGGATGACGGCTCGCGGTGGCCCGGTGGAAGATCAGCGACCCTTCATTGACGGCGCTGGCTACCGGGACCAATCGCGCGGGCTCGTCGGCCATCGCGGCCCTCGCCGCCTGATAGAGCACGATGACGTCCGCGTCCGCGATCCCGGTGTCCGCCACGGTTACGCCAGGGAGGAAGCCGGCCACGTCGTCCGCGGCGACCCCTGCGACTCGGACCGCCGCCAGGCCAGCGGCGATCTCCGGCACGATCGACTGAGCCGGACCGTGGCGCAGTTCCGCGACTTCGCCGTCGATGAAGAGCCCGGCATAGGTGTTTCCGCCGACCCCTCTTTTCAAGCACAGGAGCGGACCCTCGTGTACCCGCCGTGCGGCGATCGCCATGAGTTCGAGTGAGCTGATGGGGAAAATCATCACGCCGAGGCTGAAAGCCAGCCCGTTCGCGTAGGCGACGGCCGCCCGGATAGACGACAGGCCGCCCGGGCCGATGTCCACCGCGATCGCCTCAATATCGCTGAACATAGCATCGTGAGCAGCCAGCGCCTGGGTGACCAGGTCGCCAAGGCCCGCGAACGCCGGGGCATCACGGCGGGACGCGCGCTGTGCGCTGGGAAGCTCTCCGGCGCCCACGGCAACCGCATAGGTTCGCGACGACGCCTCGATGGCAAGTACGAGCCTCATCAGGACGCGCTCCTCAGCTCAGTTTCGTTTCGTCTAGCAGTGCCGTCTGCAGGACGTCGATAACCGGGCTCCACCGTGGGCAGTCGGAGGAGAAGGCGATCACCCGCAGGTCCGGCGCGCTTGGGTCGCATCCGAACTCCACCATCAGGTGACAGGAGAAGTCATCCGCGAGCTTCTCTCCCCATTCGATCAGGGTGACCGAGTCCTCAAGGTAGTCATCGAGGCCGAGGTCACGGTACTCGAGGACGCCTGACAGGCGGTATGCGTCGACATGCAGGATCGTGCCATGCCCGAACGGGTAGAAATGCGCAAGCGTAAAGGTGGGGCTTGTCACCATGGCCGGTGCGCCCAGCGCGGACGCCACGGCCTTGACAAAGGTGGTCTTCCCTGAGGCCAGCCCGCCTTTCAGCAGGACAACGTCGCCTGAGCGGAGTTGAGGGGCAAGCAATGCGGCGACCGTGCCGGTACCCTGCGCCCCTCTGGTCGATACTGCGATCGAATCCACCGGTGAGCTCCTCCTAGCTGCTGTCATCCTCGTTCCCCCGAGCCAGACCGCTACGAAACTGTAAGGGTCCGCCGGACCAGGCCGCGGTGACGAAGCGGTCCCGGTGGGCCAGGTCCTTGTGGTTACGGGTGTCACGCCAACCGGACTCCTCGGGGAACACCCAGTACACCGCCGCGCCCTGCTGAAACCCGTGCTCGACAGCTAGCAGGCCGCCGGGGCGCAGCAGTCGTCGCGCGGTGCGTTCTACTGACCGGATGGCTTGAAGACCGTCCGTTCCGCTCCATAGGGCGCCGGGGGGATCGTATTCGCTGACCTCAGGCTCGACGTATGCCCCGACTGGAATGTACGGAGGGTTACTGACGACCAGGTCCACTGTGCCGTCGAGTTCATGGAGCGCGTCGCCGAAGTCGCCCGGGTGCAGCATGATCCGGCCCGCCGTGTAGGGGGCGCTCTGCACGTACCTGGTGATATTGCGTTCGGCCCAGGCGCGGGCCAGCGGATCGGCCTCGACCGCATGCACCCTGGCCCGCGGCACCTCCTGCCCGATGGCCAGCGCGATCGCGCCCGACCCGGTGCCCAGGTCGGCCACCACCGGCTCGGCGACGTCCATGTCGCGCAGCTTGCCGATGGCCCAGCCGGTCATGACCTCGGTCTCCGGCCGCGGCACGAACACGCCGGGTCCCACGTCGAGCTCGAGGTAGCGGAAGTGCGCCCGGCCGGTGATGTGCTGTAGCGGCTCACGCGCGGCCCGGCGGGCGATATCGGCCCAGAAGCGCGCGTCAAACGCCGCATCGGGCACCGTATGCAGCTCGCCGCGCCTGACATTGTGCACGCTGGCCGCGATCAGCTCGGCGTCCGTCCGCGGGGATTCCACCCCGGCCTCGGCCAGTCGCAGCGCGGCGAGCGCCACCTCGTCAAGCAGCAGGCTCATCGCTGCTTGTGCTGACCAGCTTCGCGGCGAGGTCCGCGGCGGCCAGCGCATCGATCACCGCGTCAAGCTCGCCGTCGATGACCTGGTCCAGGTTGTAGGCCTTGTAACCCACCCGGTGGTCGGAG
>Ga0302325_10030493_pt1 | contig 11117 bp, 7 predicted proteins | sample Palsa_T0_2_FD_201948 | JGI IMG/M metagenome (GOLD analysis project Ga0302325, IMG submission 201948) | Peat permafrost microbial communities from Stordalen Mire near Abisko, Sweden - Palsa_T0_2 | ecosystem: Environmental > Terrestrial > Soil > Palsa > Peat permafrost | place: Sweden: Abisko...
TCTTAACTACTGGCCCGGGTCCGCGGACGGTATCTTACCACGCCAAAGCGCGCTACTCGCCAGATCGGGGGCGGTGTGTTTGTGGGTTCATGCGATTTGGCGAGCCCGCCCGGCAAGCCCCGGCTCAGGCGGAGCTTCGCCCTACCGCGCCGGGCCTTCCCGCGTCGACCTGCCACTTATTTTAACGCCTATGGGGTAAACTCTGGGTAATTCCCCCACCCAATTCGCCCTGAAGGGGCCGCCAGGTACGGCGAGGATCGGCTCCGAGCCTTTGAACTTGGAAAGCGCGCCGCCAGAAAGTTCAGTCCCCGAGACAGACTGGAAGCCTACTTGCAACTCCGCGAGTGTCGAGCCGCAGCTCCCAAAGCCTAAAACCTGGACATCAGTACTCGCTTTAACGCGCTCCATCCACGTTCCAAAAGGCGAGAACGCAGGCGAACATGATGAGGACTGGCATCCCAGATGCTTGCCGAAGAGAGCCCAAAAGGTTCTGCGAATGTGAACCAGTTCCGCAGATCGGTTTTCATCAGTGCCTGATTGATAGCGCCTTTCACCCTTCTCATGAATATGGTTAATATACTGAGAATGGACTCATTTCACAGTTCTATTTGTAAAATTTTCCGCTTCCATAATGTTGGCTTGCGCCAACTCATTCAGTTCCGTGCGCAGGGTGATGTGAGTTGGGATATGAGTCCTTCTTCCTCTTCCGCTGTCAGAGGTGTGGCTTCCGGGGGATATTCGTCCTTCATTTCCAGAGGGCTTTCGGGTTGTCAAGAAGGGATGGAGGCGGGGACGGGAATCGAACCCGTGAGTAGCGGTTTTGCAGACCGCGGCCTTACCACTTGGCTACCCCGCCGAATTGGGCTCTCAAAGCCGACTCACTGACATCTCGCCTTTGCCAGCCCTTGTACCCGTCGCCAATTTTCAAAAACTTTGCCAATGATCGCCCAAGTCGGGCGCCAACTGCGCATCGTCCCGTCCACCGGAAACCGGGCTCACCAGTATTGCCCCGGCGCGTGGAAAGTCAACGGGAAGGAAAATCCCAATAGAAACCCGAAGGTCTCCTCGAATTTCGCATTGGCAAACCTGACCCACGTGGTAATGGGTAACGCGATGGCTCCGGCAACCACGCAACATATCCCGGAGCAGCCCTCAGGCGACAGGCCATCCTGAACCCCCGGGAGGAAACAATGAAAATACGCTTCTTACTTTTCCTTGTAGCAATGGTAGTCAGCTTTGGTGCGCCGATGTTTGCCCAAGAGAAAGAAGTGGTGGATCCACAGATACTCCAGCAGCTTGAAGCGCTCGATAAAAAATTTGACGAGGCAATGAGCAACAACGACCCAACCGCTGTCGCAAGCCTCTTCGCTCAGGACGCAGTTGAGGTGACACCAACAGGAACGTTTTCAGGACGGCAAGCGATCGAGAAACATTTTGAGGGCATTTTCCAACAATGGCATCTCAGCGAACACATAAACAAGCTCGATCATGTGTACGAGTTCGGCAGCAAGTTATGCGCGATCGGAGAATGGAGCGTTAAAGCGACCTCCCAGCCAGCCGGGGGCTACCGAACGGTCATTTACACTCGTGATGGCGACACCTGGAAGATCGGCGTGCGCGTAACCGTATTTTAACGCTTATTCATCAGCCTTGTCGAGATGGTTACCGGATTGCAGGTTATTGAATTCTAGCATGCATCGAACTCGCCAGTTCCCGACGATGGCACGCTTTGTTTCGTTGTTCCACGTCTTGCCTTTGGCTGTGGGGATCCTAACTGGTTGCACAACTCTAGTCAGAAGCTATGACCGGATCCGGGCTGTGATGACCAAACCGGAACCCAACGAGGAAACGAATAACTACGGCGCGTTTTTCTTGTTGCCGCGGTCGTTGACCTCAGAACCAAGTCAATGGTCCGGACCCGATTGGCGCGAAGATAATCAGGGCTCGGGAGGTTTCACGCCTCGCATCATTGGTACGGGCAAACGTGTCCTGTCGCCGAAATAGCAGGTATGTGTGTGTTTAGCGCCCGTCCAACTGCCCGAAGGGCCATGCCCGAAGGGCCAGGATAACTCAGCCCAGGGTTTTGCCCTGGGTTAGCCAAAAAAACGTTCTTAGCCCTGAAGCTGAAGTGGCAGGCCAACCGGGAAGGCCCGGCGCGGTAGGGCGAAGCTCCGGCGCGCCGTGAAAGGGCGCCTATATCCAGTGGGAGGAAGATATCCCGCCCGGCAACTTACGTTCCAGCCGGAAGCAGTCGAGGCAACGCGGAAGAGCGATCGAAGGGCACCAGGCTAAAGTCGGCTAAGACCTGAGCATTATAGACAATTTGTCGCGGGAAGCAGTCAGAAGGACTCGCAAAATGCGAGCTGATTCTCGACGGAAACTCGCGTCGTGCGAGTCGCATTGTCGAAATAACTCCCCGGCCATTTTCGTAAGTCACTGATAGTCAACGTCCTAAACGATTTTTTGCTTTGTGGCACGGGGCACGCTTAAGAGGCTCGTCCTGCAATTCACTACGACGATGGACAATCGCAAACGAAATATGGTTCTCCGGAGAGGTTCGCAAGCCGGTCGACGTGGGCTTTCCGAACGATCGGGAAGGACCTGTTTGGTTTGTCCGAGTTCAACGGGATCGGCGTTATGAAGAGACGAATTCTTCTTTGGCTCTGCCCGATCCTGATTCTCTTTCTCGGGGTCGGTTTGTACGCGGTCCTGCTGTTCAATCGACTCGGCGGTTCGATCGATGTGATTCTGCGTGAGAATTACCAGAGCGTTCTCGCAGGCCAGCAGATGAAAGAAAGCGCTGAACGGATGGATTCGGGGCTTTCATTTGCCATGGCCGGTCAAGAGCAAAGCGGGCGAGACCTTTTCAACGGGAACGTTCCAATCTTCCAAAAAAGTCTTCAAGCGGAACTGAATAATATCACACTCCCGGGGGAAGGGGACGTCGCCGAAAAAATCAGGGAGGGCGAGAGTCGATACCGGACGCTGGCGCAAACCTTCTGGAACACGTCCGAGGCGGATGCCCGGCGCAAGATGTATTTCTCTGAGCTCTTGCCGTTGTTTACGGAGATCAAAAACAATGCGCAGGAAGTCATTCGCATGAACCAGGAAAACATGGTGGAGGCGGATCACCGTGCCAGTGCTCTGAGTGCCAATTCCACCCACGCCATGGTGCTCCTCCTTGTGTTTGGCGTCGGCTTGGCGATTTCGCTCGGGTACGGGTTGCAGCGAGCCATTCTGCGACCAATCCAGATTTTGACTGCGGTTTCAAAAGAATTGGGTGAGGGAAAACTGGATCAGGTCGTTCCTGTGGAATCTCACGACGAACTCGGACAGCTTGCTGACGCATTTAACAAGCTCGCGGCAAGATTGCGAGTGTACCGTCAGACCACCACGGACCAGTTATCGCAGGCCCGCCACATGACGGAGATCACTTTCTCTGCATTCCCCGACTCAATCCTGGCGCTCTCGCTCGATGGAAAAATCAATTTTGCCAATCCGGCGGCCGGGAAGCTTCTCCAGAAGCTCAACGGCGACTACGGGCTCCCGCCAGCGATCCAGGAAGAGGTTGGGAAGGTGCTGAAGGGGGCTCCGGATTGTGTCCCGACAAGCTTTGAAAAGGCAGTCGCGGTCCGGATCGACGATCACGAGGCCTTTCTGCTGCCTCGGGTCATCGGAATGCGCGACGAGTCCGGGAACATGTTTGGAGCGGCGCTGGTTTTGCAGGATGTAACGCGGTTTCGTCTGATGGACGAAGTGAAGACGAACCTGGTCTCGACCGTCAGCCACGAGCTGAAAACTCCGCTGACCAGCATTCGCATGGGGCTTCACCTGTTGCTGGAGGAGAGGATCGGCCCGGTCAACCCGAAACAGCTCGAATTGTTAGTGGCGGCGCGGGAAGACTCGGAACGCCTTTTGCGAATGATCAATGATCTTCTGGATTTGGCACGCTTGGAATCCGGACAGACGCGGCAGCGGCTCGAGGTTGTCTCACCAGCATCGCTGATCGAAGACGCGCTCCCTGACCTGCGTTCGCTTGTGGAAGCACACGACGCGCGATTGGTGGCGGAGGTTGCGCCGAATCTCCCGGACGTCACGATCGATTCTCGCCAGATTCATCACGTATTCTCCAATTTTGTCTCGAATGCCTCAAGGTTCTCCAAGCCGGGCGAGGCAATCGTCTTGTCGGTCAAACCGATCGGCAAAACGGTTCGTTTTTCGGTGCTGGATCACGGACCGGGCATTCCGAGGGAGTTTCAATCACGCGTTTTCGAAAGATTTTTCCGGATTCCCGGGACCGAAGAATCGAATGGGGTCGGACTTGGGCTGGCCATCGCCAAGGAAATCGTGGTTTCGCACGGCGGAACCATCGGCCTTGATAGCACACCAGGCGAGGGGAGCGAGTTTTACTTCGATCTGCCGGCGGTTCGGAAGAGCGGCAAAGGAGCAACGACATGAGTGCGAAAGTTCTGATCGTCGACGATGAGACGAACGTGCGACTGAACTATCGGATCACCCTCGAAACGGAGGGATACACAATATCCGAAGCGGTCTCGGGCGCGAGCGCGCTGGAGGAAATGATTGGGCGATCATTTGATCTGGCAATCCTTGATCTGCGGATGCCGGGGATGGATGGACTGGAGTTGCTGGCGAAGATGCGGGAACTCGGAATCGCGGTCCCGGCAATGATCGTCACGGCCTACAGCGATGTACCGCACGCGGTGAAAGCGATGAAGCTGGGAGCGATCGACTTTCTACAAAAGCCTCTCCGGCCCGAAGAACTCCGCACCATCGTCGCTGAGATCGTAAGGCGTCACGCCCCGCAAAAGGAGCACGAGGCTGAGAGCTTCAATACCCACATCGTGGCAGCAAAACGATGTTTGAATTTACGTTCATTTGCAATGGCCAGAATACATTTGGTCAAGGCATTGGAGTTAAACAACAAGTCGGTCGAAGCCTTCAATCTCGCTGGCGTTCTCGCGGAGTTGCTCGACGACGTCGACAAAGCGAAGAAGTACTACGGTCAGGCTATCAAACTAAATAAGAACTATGAACCGGCACAACAGAACATGCGCCGGCTTTTTGCACTGCAGCACTTCGGCTCCACTTCGGAGCCGCTTAGTCTGGGAGAAAACAACCAATAAACAAAACCAAATGACTGACATTATCTATATCGGCGTAAGCATTGTTTCAGGAGGGATCCTGATCCTATTTACATGGTCTTGCAGCAAAATCTAAGAACAACCTGAGTATGGAAAACATCATTGTCGGCATCGTCTCTATTGGTCTAATTGTCTATCTCCTTATTACTATTCTGCGCCCGGAGAAGTTCTAACTCTCCTGCTGGCGACTATTAAATATTTACTATGAACATCTCAGGCTGGTTTCAGTTGGCACTCTATCTAGTGCTGCTCATTTTAATCACCAAGCCCCTTGGTATCTACCTTTTTCAGGTGCTGGACGCGAACGGGAAGACTTTCCTCGATCCTGTCATCAAGCCATTTGAACGCTTGACTTACCGGATTTTCGGTGTCAATCCCGAAAAAGAGCAGGGCTGGATTCTTTACACCATCGCGATGCTGATTTTCGAGTTGGTGACAGTCCTTTTCACCTACTTAATCCTCCGCTTCCAAAACTTCCTGCCGCTGAATCCTCAGGGTCAGGCCGGGGTGGCGGACCACCTCGCTTTCAACACAGCTTGGAGTTTCGCCACAAACACCAACTGGCAAAGCTACGGCGGTGAATCGACAATGAGTTATTTGTCGCAAATGCTTGCGCTGGCGTCGCACAACTTTTTCTCGGCGGCCATCGGTATCGCAATTGCCGCTGCAGTGGTCCGCGGGATCGCCCGGCACTCGACGAAGACGATCGGCAATTTCTGGGTCGACTTGGTGCGCATTAACTATTATCTGCTGCTCCCGATCAGCATTGTCTACGCGGTTTTCCTTGTCGCTCAGGGTATTCCGCAGAACTTCAAGCCCTACGACACTGCAAAAGTCGTGGAGGTGCAAACCGTTCAGGTACCGAAGAAAGACGACGCAGGAAACCCGGTGAAAGATGCCAAAGGGAACCCGGTTATGGTCGACCAGAAGATCGATTCCCAAAGCATTGTCGAAGGACCGATCGCGTCGCAGATGGCAATAAAAATGCTCGGAACCAACGGCGGCGGTTACACCAACGCGAATGCGGCTCATCCGTTTGAGAACCCGACGCCGCTCTCAAATTTCATCCAGATGCTCTCGATTTTTGCGATCCCGAGCGCCTTAACCTACTACCTCGGGCGAATGGTTAAAAACCAGAAACACGGATGGACCGTCTGGACGGCGATGGCGATCATGTTCGTGGCCGGTGTTCTCGTTTGTTGGGGCGCCGAGTCTGCGGGAAACCCGATCGCGCATCAGTTGGGAGTCGATAGCGCGGGCGGCAACATGGAGGGTAAAGAAGTGCGATTTGGCATCTTTGACTCTGCATTGTTCGCGACGATCACGACCGACGCTTCCTGCGGTGCTGTGAACTCGATGCACGACTCTTTTACGCCGCTCGGCGGATTCGTTCCTCTGTTCAACATCCAAATGGGAGAAATCATCTTTGGCGGAGTCGGCTCCGGTCTCTACGGAATGATCGTGTTTATCGTACTGGCAGTCTTCATAGCGGGGTTAATGGTGGGCCGAACGCCGGAGTATATAGGGAAAAAGATCGAGGCCTATGATGTCAAAGTCGCTTCGATCGCGATCTTGCTGATGGCGTTTTCGATTCTCGGTTTTTCTGGTTGGGCCGTTCTGACGCCGTGGGGCCAGGCTGGAACGAACAACAGCGGTCCGCATGGTCTCACCGAGATCTTTTACGCGTTCAGCTCGTGCACCGGTAACAATGGGAGCGCGTTCGCTGGTCTGACAGCGAATCCGACAAATAACGACCCCCACTATGATATAACCCTTGCTTTTGCGACGATCATTGGCCGATTTGGAATGATCGTGCCGGTAATGGCGCTGGCGGGCTCGCTGGGGCGAAAGAAACTGGTCGCTACCGGCGCCGGCACATTCCCCGTGACGGGCACCTTGTTCGTGGTTCTGCTCATCGGTACAATTGTGCTGGTCGGCGCCTTAACCTTCCTGCCTGCATTAACGCTTACGCCCATCCTGGAGCATTTCCTGATGCTGAACGGAAAACTGTTTTGAGCAAGGCAATCTACTAACTGACACAGAGACTGACACTTATTACTTCCTATGGCTGCTAAAGCTATTTCAATTTTTGATCCGGCGATTATCGTGCCGGCGATCGGGGACTCGTTCAAAAAGCTAAACCCGCTCACGCTCGCGAGGAACCCGGTGATGTTTGTGACCGAGATCGGGGCGCTAATCACCACTGTGCTGCTGATAACAGGGCATGGCTCGCACTTCGGATTCCAACTGCAAATTGCGGTTTGGCTTTGGTTTACGGTACTGTTTGCAAACTTTGCCGAAGCGATGGCTGAAGGACGAGGCAAAGCGCAGGCCAAAGCTTTGCGCGCAACGCGAACAGAGACGTTTGGAAATCGACTAAAAGCAGACGGAACCGTCGAAAAGATTGCCGCGAACTTGCTGCGCAAAGGGGACGTCGTGGTGGTTGCTGCCGGTGAAATCATCCCTGGAGACGGCGAGGTGGTTGATGGCGCTGCGACGGTCGACGAGTCAGCGATTACGGGTGAATCTGCACCGGTGATCCGCGAGTCCGGCGGTGATCGGAGTGCAGTGACTGGCGGTACGAAGGTCCTGTCCGACATCATAAAGATTCACATTACCTCCAATCCAGGGGAGACCTTTCTGGATCGGATGATCACCTTGGTTGAAGGTGCATCGCGTCAAAAAACTCCCAATGAGATCGCTCTGACGATTCTGCTTTCGGCGCTCACGTTGATCTTCCTGATCGCGATGATGTCGCTGAAAGCGTTTGGGATCGCATCGACACCTACTGTCGACTTTCCGATCGCAGTCCTGGTGGCCCTTTTGGTCTGTCTGATCCCCACCACCATCGGCGGATTGCTTAGCGCGATTGGCATCGCCGGCATCGATCGTCTCGTTCAGAAAAACGTTCTGGCCATGAGTGGGCGTTCGGTAGAAGCGGCCGGCGATGTTGATGTACTGTTTCTCGATAAGACCGGTACAATCACGATTGGTAACCGTCAGGCAACCGACTTTCTGCCCGCACCTGGAGTGACCAAAGAGCAATTGGCCGACGCGGCTCAACTTGCTTCCCTCGCGGACGAAACTCCTGAAGGCCGGTCGGTGGTCATTCTCGCGAAAAACTACGGAATCAGGGTCCGCGAATTTAGCGAAATGCCCGACGTGACTTTCGTGCCATTCACCGCTCAAACGCGGATGAGCGGTGTCGACATGGATGGTGTGAGTTACCGAAAAGGATCCTCGGACGCGATTCGTAGTTATGTCGGCGGCAAGATGCCCGAACCTGTAGAGAACGACGTTAAGGCGATCTCCAATTCCGGCGGCACACCTTTAGTGGTGGCGACGCGAGAAAAGGTTCTCGGCACGATCCACCTCAAGGACATCGTGAAAGGTGGTCTGGCAGATCGGTTTGAGCGGTTCCGTGCCATGGGAATTCGTACCGTAATGATTACGGGAGATAACCCATTAACCGCCGCTGCGATCGCGAAGGAAGCAGGGGTGGACGACTTTTTGGCCCAGGCGAAGCCGGAAGATAAGCTCGCGCTGTGCCGAAAAGAACAACAAACCGGGCATCTTGTCGCCATGACAGGGGACGGAACAAACGACGCGCCAGCATTGGCTCAAGCGGACGTTGGGGTGGCGATGAACACCGGGACGCAAGCGGCGAAAGAAGCGGGGAACATGATCGATCTCGATTCCAATCCGACGAAGCTGATCGAAATCGTTGAGATCGGGAAGCAGCTGTTGATTACCCGTGGCGCGCTGACCACGTTCAGCATCGCCAATGACGTTGCGAAATACTTCGCCATTTTGCCAGCGATGCTCGTCGGCACGTTCAAGGAGATCGCTCCGCTGAACATCATGCTCCTGAAGTCGCCGGAGAGCGCTATTCTCAGTGCGGTTATCTTCAATGCAGTGATCATCATCGCGTTGATTCCCCTCGCGCTAAAGGGAGTAAAATTCCGGCCGCTCGGCGCCGCTAAAATCCTCGCGCGCAATCTCCTGATTTACGGCTTGGGAGGAATCATCCTGCCGTTTATCGGGATCAAGCTGATCGACATTGTTATTACGACCATTGGCCTAGTGTAACCTGAAAAAATCATTTCTATGAAAACGTTTCTTAAAGAACTCTGGACGTCGATTATTGCAACAGTCGTCCTATGTGTTGTTGTCAGCGGTGTTTACCCCGCATTAATCTGGGGAATTGGGCAGGTTTTGTTTCCGCATCAGGCAAACGGTAGCCTGGTCGAGAACAACGGCCAGGTTGTCGGCTCCGAACTGTTAGCTCAGGGATTCAGCGGGGCGAAGTACTTTCATCCAAGACCGTCCGATGCAGGAACCGGCTATGATCCACTCAACTCTGGTGGCTCAAACCTGGGTCCGACTTCGCAGAAGTTGATGGACGGAATCAAAGCGAACGTCGCCCAATACAGACAGGAAAATGCTCTGGCGGCGGAGGCATTGGTCCCTGCGGATGCCGTGACGGCGTCCGGAAGCGGATTGGATCCTCATATCAGTCTTCAAAATGCTCAACTCCAGATTCCCCGTGTCGCCAAGGAGCGAGGTATAACTGAAGAGTCGGTTCGCGGCGAGGTCACCAAAGCGACAGACAATCCCCTGCTCGGTCTCGGCGGCGACCCCGGTGTGAACGTGTTGAAGGTGAACCTGGCTCTCGATGCTATTACGCCAAAGGCCGCACTAGCAGAAAAGAAGCCGTAAATTTCGCGCATGCGGCGCGCTCGGCCTGCTCGGTCCGGCGGTTTCCGGACCGGCGGGCCGAGTCCTTTCAGCTTTAAAACCGAAGAGATGAGGTAAACCACAGATTACAGAGATTATGCCAGTTGCCGATAACCCAAATCTGAAGCCTACGCCGGATGATTTTTTGACGATCATCCGCCGGCAGCAGCTCGGTAAGCTGAAGATCTATCTCGGACCATGTCCTGGCGTCGGCAAGACCTACCAAATGTTGCTGGAAGGAAACCGTCTCCGAAGACAGGGAGTGGATGTCGTGATCGGTTATGTTGAACCGCACAATCGCCCGGAGACCACTGCGCAAATCGGTGAATTGGAAATTGTTCCGCCTCTGGTGGCTAAGTATCACGGGATCACTTTGAAAGAGATGGATCTCGACGCCGTGATTGCAAGGAAGCCGACGGTTGCGCTGGTCGACGAGCTAGCACATACGAATGCGCCGCAAAGCCGGAATCGCAAACGCTACGAAGATGTGCAGGATTTGCTGCGCGCCGGGATCAACGTGATTGCTACGGTCAACATCCAGCATTTCGAGTCGCTCTATAACATCGTCGAAGACGTTACTGGCGTTAAAGTGAAGGAACGCGTCCCGGACGAAGTTATCACGCAAGCCGACCAGGTCGTCAATATTGACTTACCCGCGGAAGATCTTCTTGAGCGGCTTCAGGCCGGCAAGATCTACCCCAAAGAAAGAGTTGAAGCCGCGCTCGCGAACTTCTTTACGTCCAAGAACTTGACGAGGCTTCGCGAGATGACGCTGAGCGAGACGGCGAACATCCTTGATCGCAGGAACCGTGAGGGTGCCGAAACAGAGGGCAACGCCGGCGGTCTCGGGCAGGTCATGGTCGCAATCAGTAGCCGGGGACCTGATCCTGGGGGGTTGCTCCGAAAGACCGCGCGCCTTGCGGCGCAGTTGAATGCGCAATGGTACGCGGTCTACGTTCGGACACCCAGCGAATCAGCGGTGAAGATTGATGCGACGGTCCAACGCCAAGTAGCCGATACCCTCGAAGCGGCACAAAAGATGGGCGGTTTGGTGATTTCGCTCAAGCATGAGAACGTGGCCCAGGCGCTCATCTCTTTTGCCAAGGAGTACGGAATCACCCACGTTGTGATTGGACGTCCTGGCAAAAAATTGCTTCGACTGTTCAGCCGGGCGCTCCACGATGAACTAATCCAGGACTTACCCGGGATAGACCTCGT
>Ga0302325_10030494_pt1 | contig 11117 bp, 10 predicted proteins | sample Palsa_T0_2_FD_201948 | JGI IMG/M metagenome (GOLD analysis project Ga0302325, IMG submission 201948) | Peat permafrost microbial communities from Stordalen Mire near Abisko, Sweden - Palsa_T0_2 | ecosystem: Environmental > Terrestrial > Soil > Palsa > Peat permafrost | place: Sweden: Abisko...
GCCAGGCCCACCAGGAGGATGCCGGCCCATTCAAGGACGTAGGCCCTCTCGAGCCCTCCTGCGTCGAGGGGCCGCATGTCCAAGCTCTCCAGGAACGCCGCGACACGTGTTTCCGCCTCGGCGCTGTCGGCGGCGAAGAACACGTCCAGGGGCTTGTCTTCAGCAAGGACGCCGCGGAAGATCGAATTGAATGCCTTCACGACGTGTGCGCCCTCGGGGGCGGCGGCGGCGATCTGCTGGGACACCGAGTTGCCCGGGGTAGTCACGAGTCCACTTACGTCGGCGTTGAACGGGTTGGTGATGTCGACGAGGATCTTGCCGGCCAGCGCATCGCCGTAGTGCGCGACCACTTCAACCGCGCTGGTGTACAGGACGGCCACGATGACGATGTCACCCGCCGGCCTTGCGCCGAACGTGCCGACGGTGGCTCCGTTGCCGATCTGGTCGGCAAGCGCCTGAGCCTTGGCGGTGTTGCGGCTCATGAGCTCGATGGTGTGGCCGTGCTTCGTCGCCCGGGTGCCGATGGCGGTGGCCATGTTGCCCGAGCCGATGATGCTGATGGTGGTCATGACGTGTGGCCTTGGTTGTGTATGGATCAGTTGGTCGTGGGGGTCTTGCTGGCGTGCTGGGCCGGGGTGTCGAAGGTTCGCCAGCGCCCAGGTGTCAGAGCGGCCTGCTGACGACCTGGTCGACGGGCTCGGGCTGGCCGGCCTCGTGGTGGAGCTGGGTGCCGCCGCGGATCAGGGCACCGCAGATGACGGCACCCGCCCAGAAGGCGCCCACGGCCCACCAATAGCCGACCGTGAACCCCTGCACGGTGGCGCTGACGACGGCGGTGCTGCCGCGGTGGGCCAGGTAGTGGTTCGTGGCGGTGGCGACGAAGGTGCTGATGACGGCGATGCCGAGCGGCTGGCAGACGTTGTTGAGCGCGCCCGCCGTACCCGCGTCGCGCGGATCGACACCCTGCTGCCCGGGTACCCGCCGGTGCGGCGCCGCACTCAGATCACTGTGGTGCCACCGTCGACAACCAGCTCCATGCCATTGACGTAGCTCGAGTCGTCCGAGGCGAGGAACAACGCGACCGACGCGATCTCCTCAGGGCGGCCCATCTCTCGCCGTGGGATCACGGACTCGAACTGCGCCTTCATCTCCGCGTCCATCACCGCCACCATCATCGGCGTGGCGATCTGGCCGGGGGTCAGCACGTTCACCCGGATCTTCCTGTCCCTCAGCTCGGATACCCACACCCGTGCGTAGGCGGGCAGCACGGCTTTGCTCGCCGCGTACACACTCCAATTGGGGTAGCCCCGGAGCGAAGCGTTTGACCCGGTCATGACGATCGAGCCTCCATCGTTGAACAGCGGCAGCGCCTTCTGGACCGTGAACAGCGTGCCGCGCGCGTTCAGCGAGAAGGCGGCATCGAACTGCTCCTCGGTGATCTCGCCGAGCCTGCCCTGCTCGCCCGTCCCTGCACTCGCCCACAACACGTCGACCCTGCCCTTTTCCTCCTTGACCGTCTCGAACAAACGGTCCAGATCGGCGAGCTCGGCCGAATCGGCCTGCACGCCGGTCACGTTCCGGCCGATCAGCTCGACGGCTTCGTCCAGCGCGTCCTGCCGTCGGCCCGAGATGAAGACGTGGGCTCCTTCGTCCACGAACAACTTGGCACCGGCCAGCGCCATCCCACTTGTCGCACCTGTGATCACCGCGACCTTGCCATCGAGCTTTCCCATAATCACTCCGTTCGCTTGATAGCCGATGCTATGTACACCGATCTGAGTGCTTAACGTATCAGGTGATCGAGCTATGCACACCGGTCAGTACCATCTGGGCTACGCTAGGCCTATGACGGAGTTGGAGAAGGGGCCGCGAGGCCTGCGCCGCGGCAGGGGCGCACGAGAACGCATCCTCAGCGCTTCACAACAACTGTTCCGCGATCAAGGCATCAACTGCACCGGCATGGACCAGCTCTGCGCGGTGGCCGAGGTGTCCAAGCGCACGCTGTACCAGCACTTCCCCGGCAAGGACGAGTTGATCGCCGAACACCTACGCCGATTCGATCCCGACATCCTGCCCGAGGTGTTCGACCGCCCCGACCTCACACCCCGCGAACGACTTCTCGCCGCCTTCGACATCCACCCGCCGCTGTGCCCGTTCATCGCAGCGGCCGTCGAGATCCACGACCCGCGCCACCCGGCACGCGTGTACGCCCGCGACTACAAGAAGGCCCTTGCCGCGCGGCTCACCGAAACCGCCCGCGAGGCCGGCGCCACCAACCCCGAGCACCTCGGCGAGCAACTGGCGCTGCTCCTGGACGGCGCCTCGGCCCGCAGCCGAGTCCTCAACACCTCAACCTTCTCCACCGCCGCCGCCATCGCAGCCGTCCTCATCGACAACGCCATCCCCACGGCAGCGGTACCGGCCGGCCGCCCGGAAACGTCGAGTGAGCTGCTGAAAGTCGATCATGCTGAGAGGTCGCTGCGGCTGTAAGGCCGTCGCTTTCGAGATCGCGGACGAATTCGTCGTCGCGTACAACTGCCACTGCTCGAACTGCCGGGCAGAGACGGGTTCAGCCTTCTTGCCGTGGGGCGAGATCGAGCCTGAGAAGCTGAACTTCGTGAGGGGCGAGGACTCGTTGCTGATCGAAGGAGATCGGGATGGTCACCATGCGACGCGCTGCGGCAAGTGCTTCTCGCTTCTGTGCTGGACGGGCTATCAGAGCAAGATCCGCGTGCCATACGGAACGCTGGTCGACGCGCCGACCCTCAGACCAATGGCTCACATGTTCGTCGGCTCGAAAGCCCCGTGGTACGAGATCCAGGACGATCTCCCACAGCACGACGAATACCCGTGGCCTGACGATTGAGCTGCCCCGTTCGTATCGCGACTGAACACAACACGGCCCACGGCCAGGGGACAGCGAGCCCGCCTCAAGCAAGAGCGCAAGCCAGGGTCAGGTGCTGAGCCGCTTCCGCAACCTCAGTGTGACCTTATCCCCTACGCCGATGAGCAGGCAATCTGGACTGGAGAGTGCTGAGGGGTGAAGGTTCAGTCGTCCTGAGTCCGGTCGCCGCCCGGCAAGAGGGCTCGCAGCGTGTCGATCGTGTCGGCCTGTGCCGGTTGCTTGTCGGGCCGGTAGCGCTTGACCCGGGCGAAGCGCAGCGCCACCCCGCCTCGGTAACGAGTTGAGGACTGGACGCCGTCAATCGCGATCTCGATCACAAGCTCAGGCGCGACCAGCACGGCGATTCCTTCCCGGCCTCTCTCGCGCGTCAGCAGCGCGTCGGTCTGCCAGGCCAGCAGCTCGTCGGTCAGACCTTTGAACGTCTTGCCGACCATCACGAAGCCGCCGGTGTCCGGGTCACGCGCGCCGAGATGCAGGTTAGACAGTCGCCCTTGGCGGCGGCCGTGTCCCCACTCGGCGCCGAGCACGACAAGGTCATAGGTGCGTACCAGTTTGACCTTGCGCCACGCCGCGCCCCGGCGCCCCGCGGCGTAGGTTGAGTCAACGTCTTTGATCACGACGCCCTCGTGACCGGCCGCCAACGCGTCCCGGAGCACCTGCTCGGCGACCGCGACATCGTCGGTGACGACCGCGGGCACCATCAGCTCCGGCGCGATCTGGCGCAGCCGCGCGCTGCGTTCATGCTGGGGTGATTCGAGCAGATCAACCCCGTCGACGTGCAGGATGTCAAACAGGAACGTCACCACTCCCTCCGGTGGGGCGTCGGTGTCGATCTGAGACATCGTCTCCTGAAAGCTCGCTGGACCGTCGGCGCCCATCCACAGCGCCTCGCCGTCGAGCACGACCTCGTCCACCGGCAATGATCGCACCGCCGAGACGATCCCGGGCAGACGCGCGGTCAGGTCGTTGAGATTGCGTGAGAAGACGCGGACCTCGTCGCCGCGACGGTGGATCTGTACTCGCAGGCCGTCCAGCTTGTGCTCGACCGAAGCGCAGCGAAACGCCCCCACCGCCTCAGCCACACTCGCGCCTGCAGAGGCGAGCATCGGCAACACCGGACGCATCACCTCCAAACCGACCGCGAGCAGGCCGGCCTCGCCCTCGCTGACCGCAATCTCCGCCGTGCGGGTCAGATCCCCGCAGAGCATCAGCGCCCGACGGGTCACGGCCGGGCTGACGCCCGCCGCACGAGCGACCGCGTCGCCCATCACCCCAGCCAGAGCGCCCTGGCGCAGCTCGCCGGTCAGCAGCGCCGTCAGAAACGACCTCTCGGCTGCGGTCGCCCGTCCCATCAGACCGCCAAGCAGCGCGCGGCGATGGCCCGCCGACCCCGGACCGGTCGCGCCGGCAACCGCGGTGATCGCGTCATCGACTTCGGCCACCGTCAGCGTGGCCCGCTCGGCCGCCGTGCGCCTGAGATCACGCACCGTCGCCCAGCCGACCCCGATGCGTCCCTGGCGCGGCTCGCCAGACAGCAACCCGACGCAGATCGCCGCCTCGGCGGGCGAGACCTGCGACAGCAGCGCGGCCAGGATCGCGGTTTTCTCTGACCGCTTGCGTGTAGCCGCGACCGCGTCAGACGCGTCAACAACGGTGGCAAACAGGACTCCCATCCGCATGGAAGTTTAGGCTCCGCGCTCACCCAATCCGAGCCGAAACGGAACCGTCGTCCTTGTCCTGCGGCGAGCACATCGAACCCGTCTCATCGCCGACGGGCGGGGCCGGGAAGCCGCCGCGCGTGGCGGGTGCGGCGAGATGGATGAGCTGCTGCGTTAGCGAAACACGGGGCGTCTCGACGCGGCGTCCCGTTGGCTCCGTAGCTTCGATCAGGTCAGCGCCCCAAGCAGCAGTCAAGGCGACGCGGCCCGAACGGCGACGAAGGAGCAGCAGTCGCTTAGGTTGCCTGAGCTCAGCCGGTGAGCTCGTCGGCGTGCTGAACGAGTGCTGTGAACGCGTCCGCCGCGTCTAGGTTGGCAACGTGGCCCGCATCTGGCACGAGGTGAAGATGGGTCTTCAGGCCGACGGCGAGATCGCGGCTCAAAGGGATATTCGATGCGTCGCGATCCCCGCAGCAAACCAGCGCGGGCAACGCGACCGCCTCAATCTCGGCCGTCCGATCGAAACTGTTCACCTCGTCCACGATCGCGGCGAAATCGGCCGGGGCCAGTCCACCGAGATCCTCAACAGCAGCGGCCCGATCGGGCTCAGGAACGCCCGCGACGAGATCCGCGACTACGCCGGACGCCGCCTCTGGGGGCATGGTCCGCAGTGAAGCGGCCATCTCCTGCTGACCGGCGCGTATGACCTCAGGCAGCGACAAAAACCCGCAGCAAAGGACGATCCGGCGGACCTGCTCACCGTGACACAGCGCTAGCTCAAGGGCAACGACCGCGCCCAGCGACAATCCGCAAAGGTCAACCAGACCCAATCCGCGATCGTCGAGCAACTCAACGATCTCGGCGCAAGCGCGTGCAAGCGAGAAGGGCCCCGCGCTGCTTCCGAAGCCCGGGAGATCAGGGGCGAGAACGAGCCGCTTGCCCGAGAGCGTCTCCAGCTGTGGTCGCCACCCGCGGGCCCCGGTGCCAAAACCATGCAATAACACGATCGGTACATCCCCCTCACCGGCCTCAATGACGTGCAACATCGCCACGACCGTACCGGCACCCCTCGAGCTGACCGCCACGCCGGCTCAACTCAACACGCGAACCACGTGAGAAACCCTGGGCCCGCCACCCTCAACCAGCGCGATCAGATCGGCCGTGCTCCGCTTCCGCTCGCGCGAAGTTTTCGACACTTTCGAGCGCGCTCACGTTGCCTATGCGCATGCGTAGGCAAGCGCTTAATGGGGCCGCCGCCTCCCGCCGTGGCAGCAATCCCGTGAGCCCAGCCTAGGCGACCGTCGGAACGGAGACCGTGCTCGCCGGGCTCGGTGATCGCATTCACGGTTGACTCACGTGTGGCCGGACGAGTCCTTCGAGAGCGAAGCGATAGCCGGGTCGCTGCGGTGCTCGCGAATCTTTTGCCGCGGCAGCGATCGCGAGCGGAGGCGCGAGTCGGTCACGCTCACGGCCGCCGATACACCCCAGCTCGCCGGCGCGCGCGGCACCCAGTGGCGTTGGCACGTCGTGGCCAGGAAGGGAGGGTTTGCGCGACGGTGAGCGCCTCGTGGAGATACTCAGAAGCGAGATGGAGTTGCTCGAGCATCGGAACTATGAGCGTGATCGCGCCATCGACCCTCTCTCGGCGCACGCCGCCGCTGACACGGTGGCGATCCCTCCCGGACCCGCCAGGATGGTCGCATCGGCGTCGCGTCCGTCAAGGTCGGCCCCTTCGGGGTCGGCTTCGCCGAGGCCTGACGGCCCTCCCTTGACCGACGCTCCGTCCGACGCGTTCTGGCAACGAGGTCCGGGATGGAACGCGCCTGGACGGACGCCAAACCAGAGCTCAAGACTCGCAACGACGAGCGCACACTGTACGCACAGGATGCTGAGTGCCAAGACGTCCCAAAGACGTCCTTGAGCCGCTCGACACGAGCGCTCGGGCGACAGTTATGCAGGGAAAACTCAGTACCCGCGGCAGGACTCGAACCTGCGACCCACGGCTTAGAAGGCACGTCCAGGGCCTGCAGTTCTCGCAAATAGCGTCAGTTTGAGGACTTGAAAGACCTGGTTAGAGGACGTTTCTGAGCGAGAAGGTTGCGCGAGGCCGTTGCCCGATGGCGACCGTTGCCCGACCGTTGCCCGCTGGCCGAGAGCCGCGATATGGTCGATTCGTGGCCCCCCGGAAGGCGGCTCCGGAACCGACTTCTCGCCCCTTCGTGCGGCAGCGCGCGAGCGGCCCGTTCTGGTACGCGAAGTGGTCACGCGGTGGCACGCCGGTCGTACGCGCGCTCGGGCGCGCGTGGGTCGAAGGGGACAGCGAGCGCGGCTGGCGGCCGCGGCGTGGCCGCGCTCGCGACGGCGCGCTCACCGAGGCGCAGGCCAGCGCCCGGATGCTCGAGCTGGTGCGCACCCACCATCTCGACGAGTCCAAGGTCGAGCAGGACGAGGGCGAGCGACGGCGTCGAGGTCTCACGTTCCGTGAGCTCGGCCACGAGTGGCTGCACTTTCTGCAGTACGAGAAGGGCGCGAAGCCCTCGACGCTGACCGGCTACCGCGAAATGCTGTCCGAGCCTGGTGTGCCGCACCGACGTGGCCGCGGCAAGACGCCGGGCCGGCTGATGGAGCGCTTCGGCAACCGAGGAGATCACCACGCGTGAGGTCGCCGACTATCTCCGCGCACTCGAGCGGACCGGCGCCAGCCCGCGCAAGGTGAACCGTCACCGTCAGGTCATCAGCGCGATGTACGGCTACGCGATGCGCGAGGACAGCCACGCCTTCGAGCACAACCCCGCCCGGGGAACGTCTCGGCGCCGCGAGCCGCCGCCGGCGGTGCTCGACTTCTACGAGCCTGACGAGGTGGAGGCACTCGCTCGCGCCGCGGAGCGCGGCGAGCACCGGCACGTCTCGAAGCTGAGCTACGACGCGGCCGAGACAGCCGCTCGCGACGCCGAGAACCGCCAGGACACCGAGCTGTACCGGATCGCCGCGTACACCGGTCTGCGTCTCGGGGAGCTGCGGGCGCTGCGCTGGGCCGACGTCAGCCTCGTCGACCGCCGGCTCGTTGTCCAGCGCGCGTTCAGTCACGGGATCGAGGGTCCGACGAAGAGTTGGCAGGCCCGTTTCATCCCGATCGCCGACCAGGCGGCCGAGGCGTTCGCGCGGTTGAGCACGCGCGACGAGTTCGTCAGCGACGACGACTACGTGTTCTGCTCTCGCGTTGGCCGCGCGCTCGACGGCTCGGCGCTGCGCAGGCGCTACCAGGCGGCCGCCGCCGCGGCGGGTCTCCGCGTGCTGCACTTCCACGCGCTGCGCCACGGCGCCGGATCGATGATCGCCCGCGAAGCCGACCCGCGCTGGGTACAGGGCTTCCTCGGCCATTCCAGCATCACCACAACCGAGCGGTACCTCCATACGAAGGCTCGCCCCGATGATGTCGAGCGTCTCAACCGCGCGTTCGCGCCCGGCCCCGATCGCTCGCTCGCGGGCTCCTCTCACACCCCGTGACATGCAACGGCGACGGCTCGGATCGGGACAACTTGGGACAACTTCGGACATCTTGCGGCGGAAATGCGCAACGAGCGCCCGTTTCACGACGTTTGGCAGGGTGCACGCGGCCACCAGGCCGGCCCGCCGCATGCGCCGAAATCCCAAGCGCCACGGGCGATTTCGGCGGCAGGACGACTTTGGACGACTTCGTCAAGCACCCAGTGCGTGGAGTGTGTGCCTGTCGTTGTCGGCGTTCGGGTGCAGTTGGCGCACGACCTCACGCCATCCATCGCGGACCTCGGTGCGAAAACGCGTCGGACGGAGCGCCGGTCAAGGGAGGGCCGTCAGGCCTCGGCGAAGCCGACCCCGAAGGGGCGACCTTGACGGGCGTGACGCCGACGCGACCATCCTGGCGAGTCCGGGAGGGATCGCTCTGGAGCCGGAGTCAGATCGTCCGGCAGTGAGCTTGGCGTCGCCGATGACCCGCACTTACCCATGACCGTCCTCGCCCAGGTCGTCGATCCCGATGGCCGACGCGTCGAGTTGACCGTCGAACGGTGGGACCACATCGTCGACGACCACGACGGCCACCCCGAGCTTGATGCGTACCGCGCCGACGTGATGCGGGCCGTCAGCGAGCCGCACGAGCAACGCCCCGGCCGCCGAGAGAACGAGCTCTGGTACTTCCGTCGGAACGTCGGCCCGAGTCGCTGGCTGCAGGTGGTCGTAGCCTATGAGGAGGAGCGCGGCTGGATCGTCACCGCATTCGGCCGCCGCAGAGACCCATGACCGTCCAGATCGGCAACCTCACCTTCGACCGCGTCCGCTACGACGCGGACGGCGACGTGCTCTACCTCCACCGCGGCGACCCCAGCGATGCGGTCAACTTCGACGCCTCGCCCGAGGGCCACGCCCTACGCTTCGATGGCCAGGGCGACCTCGTCGGCGTGACCATCCTCAACACCCGCTGGCTGCTCGACCACGATGGCGCGATCGCGCTCACGCTTCCGACGTCTGAGCGACTCCATCTCGCCCCCGAGCAGCTCCACGGCGCGCTCGCCATCGCGTAGACGCTCCGCTCCGGCCACGGCCTGCCCGTGTCGCTGGGTTCCGCCCCGGCCACGGCCCGCCCGGGTTCGCTCGGTGCTGCGCGCGCCGGCGGCCTGTCGGTCCATCGGCGGCCGTGAGCGTGACCCACTCACTCGCCGCCGCTCGCGGTCGCTAACGCGGCGAAGGGATCGTGTCCGTCGGCGCTTCCGCGGAAGCGCTTCGTCGCCAATGCGATCGTGCAGGAGAGGGCGATCGCAGGACGAATGCGATCATCGGACACACCGAGTGATGGATTTGTCAGCGTGGCGTAGTCTCGGCACGGGTCCTTTTGCCTAGAAGGTGTAGACGCCGGGAAACCGATGCTGCATGGCCGAGATCTATCTTCGACAGGGCGACCGGTACGTCGCGATGCGTGAGACGCCGTACGACGCTGAGGATGTTCTCCAGGAGCTGATCGAGCGTCATCCGGAGATGCTTGCCGGCGGCGAGTCGCCTCAATCGTTGATCCTTATCCGGCGTGAGGCAGCGATCAGTGACGCTGAGGAGGCCGCCGCTCGTTGGTCGCTTGATCATCTGTACGTGGATCGGCAGGGGATCCCCACGCTTGTGGAGGTCAAGCGAAGCAACGACACGCGGAGTCGCCGGGAAGTCGTGGCGCAGATGCTCGACTACGCCGCGCACGCGAGAACTTCCTTTAACGCCGAGCGAATGGCCGATTGGCTTGAGGAAGCGGCACGGAAGCGTGGCAGCACCGGCGCTCAGACTCTGCTGGAGGTCTTCCACGTCGACGATGTCGATGGTTTTTGGCAGGATGTTGATACGAATCTGAAGGCGGAACGACTCCGTCTTGTGTTCGTCTCGGACAGCATCGGGCCAGAGCTTCGTAACATCATCGAGTTTCTCAACCGCCAGATGAGCGCGACCGAGGTCCTGGCGATCGAGGTCAAGCAGTACACCGATGCTGACGGGGAACACCAGACCATCGTGCCGCAGCTCGTGGGCGATACAGCGGAGGCGCGAGCGGTCAAACGTCCAGCCGCGCGCGGCGAGCCTCTTGATCACGATCAGGTGGTCGCCAAGCTTCGAGAGCACAATGATGAGGCCGCGCATGCCGCCGACGCGCTTCTTGGCTGGGCAGAGCGGAACGCGCGGCTCAACGTGCGCTACACGGCGTGGTTCGGCATCATCGAGATTGGCGGCGCGCCGCTTCTCAAGATCCGACTAAACCCTGACTCGGTTCAACGAGCTCTTGAAGTGCACCTCGAGACTCTGGCCAGCTGGGGCGAGCCGTGGGATGACCACCACATCGAACAGCTCGTTCGGGACCTGGCTGGCGTGGGCGTGGAGCTCAACTCCGGCCGCCGGTGGCCAAACGCGCCGATAGAGCCACTCGCTGATGACTCTAGACACCGCCACTTCCTGAACTTGATCCAAAGGGTCATTGACACCTTCGCTGATAAGCGCCAAGCATGAACTGACATCCCTGCGCCGGCCAAGCCCACGGCCCACCGTCCCCTCGCGCTCGCGCGCGGGAAGCGACGCGCCGCATGACGGCGCCGAAAGAGCGGCTGATGACCCTTGCGGAACACTCGTGGGCGCCGGCGGAGCTCAAGCGGCGTTTGGTTGCCATTGCGATCACGAGGCGTGCGACGGCCAACGGACGGATGCAGTCGTCCGGGCAATACTGGCGGGATAGTGGCTCAGCCCAACTAGTCCTGCGAGCTTGTGCAGCCGCGCACCACTCAAGCGTTACCTTCCGCGCAACTTCCCCGTAAGACTCCTGTCGCCTGCCAGACGTACTATGAGCCCAGACCTAGACGAATCCGTCGACCAAGCCTATCTGTGCTGGCGCGGTCCTCAACAAGTGCTCTCCCTGACGCATCCGAAAGGGCGGGCGATCGCAATGGCGACGACTGCGGTCATGCGCAATACCCACACGGCGGCAGCTTTTCCATCTCGGTCTGAGTCGCCTCGCGCACCTCTTCGTCGGAGTAGTGCTCCGTGATCGCAATGCA
>Ga0302325_10030495_pt1 | contig 11117 bp, 12 predicted proteins | sample Palsa_T0_2_FD_201948 | JGI IMG/M metagenome (GOLD analysis project Ga0302325, IMG submission 201948) | Peat permafrost microbial communities from Stordalen Mire near Abisko, Sweden - Palsa_T0_2 | ecosystem: Environmental > Terrestrial > Soil > Palsa > Peat permafrost | place: Sweden: Abisko...
AAGGCCGGCCGCCAAAGGCAGCCGGCAGTAACTGCCGGCCAGATTTGGCGGCCCCAGAGGCGGCGATGAGACCATCAAGGGCCGCTGCGGGAGCAGCTCCGATCGAATTGCACCCCGAGCGGGCAAACCCACGAGGAAATCCAGAAACCCAATCCGAACGTGGCTTGGGCATCCTGCCCAAGAGCTCATAATGCGGGCTGAAAGCCCGTGCTCCAACGCAGAAGTGATCCCGCTTTGCGGGATCACTTCCGAAGGTGGGGCGGCGCGTCCCCGCGACGCCAGTTTGGCGCCGCGAAGGTTTAATCTCCGCCTCGCTCTACTTGCCAGGGCGGGCAGCCAAGTGTTAATCTGAAGCCCATCCCCAATGGACTATTCAATCCGAGAGATGACGCTAACGGACTATGATGAAGTCCATCACCTTTGGTTGGGCTCGCCGGGAATTACTCTCGAAGACGACGACACCCGGGACCGAATCGCCCTGTATCTGAAGCGTAACCCCGGGCTTTGTTTTGTCGCGGTTGCCGATAGCCACATTGTCGGAACGGTGCTCTGCGGACACGAAGGCCGGCGCGGCATCCTACGCCATCTTGCAACCAAACCAGCCTTTCGGGGCACTGGTATTGGCCGCGCCCTGACCCAAAAATGCCTGGTCGCTCTATCCGCGCAGGGAATCAGGAAGTGCAATACCTTTGTGATGGACAAAAACCCGGACGGTCTTGGATTCTGGAAGCATATTGGATTTCGCCAGCTTGAGGACGACTATCGCACCCTCCAGCATCCTACCTCTGATAACTTGCCGGAATGACCATGACGCCCAACGTGTGGGATAATCTTTCTTGGAAGTACGAGGCCGCCCAGGTCCGCAGCGACTCACTGGACTCGTTGGTTGAATGGCCCGCGCAATTACGCGCGGTCGGCGAGGTGCAGGGGAAAAGCATTTTGGACGTTGGCTGCGGGAGCGGACGAAAGGCCCATTATTTCGCGTTGGCTGGAGCTAAAACCGTGCTGGGAATGGATATCAGCGAAAGCTTCATCGTGCCTTGGCAAACCCGCGATAAGCCGGCGAATCTGGAGTTCTGCGTCGGCGACTCCGCAAAACTGCTGGATATCCCGGCCGTCAATCGGCGCAAATATGATTTAATTCTGTGTTTTCAGGCCCTCGCGCTGTCAGCCGACCGACAGCATCTTTTTTCGTCGATGCGAAGGCTTCAGCCGAAAGGAGGCCGATTGGTATTTTCCACCGCCCATCCTTTCAGGTACGTCACTCTGCGCATGGAACGGGATCGGCTCCCGCCAGCGGTCGCATATCGCGACGACAAGCCGTTCAGCTACCCCTCCATGTGGGATCCATCGGTAATTACTTCGGATGCCACCCCGATGATATCAGTCGTGGTTAATCTTCTGATCTCCAGCGGCTATCGCCTGGATCGCCTGTCGGAGCCCGGCTTGAGCGAAGAACAACGGATTCAGTTTCCTCAAAAATCTGAATGGATGGATAAATACTTCGGAATCCTATTGTACGAAGCTACCGCCATTTGAAAGTGACATTGATCGCGGTGCCACTCCTAGCTGAGCAACCAAAATAAGATCGACCGTGATCCGTTCGGGCGGACTCAAAGTGAACAAAACCGTGGCGTTTGGTTAGATCGCCTTCTGGACAATCAGGTAAAGATGTGACTCGGACGCGTGGTTTTGATCATACTCGAGGTGACGGCAAACGCAGCCGAATTTGTCGATCAGTTGGAGAAGCTTGGGAATCCCCAAAGCCGCGTGATAAAGCGGCTGACCTAAAAAAGTATTCGTCACGTATCCCGGGCGGTCGACCCCGCCGCTCGTGAAAATCAGCACGCCACGGGAATTCAGCGCCCGGCAAATTTTCTCAAGCACAGCCGGCTGCCGCTCCAGCGGCAGGTGCCAGATGCTGTCCCACGCAGAGATGAAATCATAAGTCTTCGGAAACTCCCACAAGGAGATGTCTGCATGGTGAAAAACAACATGCGGATGCTTCTTCTTCGCGAGAGCCAGCATCTCGGCGGAAATGTCGAGCCCCTCCACTGTAAACTTGTGGGCCAGCAGCAACTCGATGATCCGGCCGCTGCTCCCGCATCCAATGTCTATCGCCAAGCCGGGGGAACGCGCAAACCGGATAGCCCTCTCGTGCTGTTGAATGCCATTCTTGTGATCGAACGAATCGCCCGCCCAGTGGTAAGCAATCTTGTCGTAGTTGGCAGCCGTCTGTTGTGTTTCCATTTTAATTGATTTTGGACGCAAGCATTTCGATGAACCTTTCAGTCGGCGAGAAACTCCATCTCAAGCGGCTTTGAAGGCGGTCCCTGCCTGAGATAGCGCGCCACGATTTCGGCCAGCGCGCGTGGAGCCACTCGTTCACCGGCCTGCGCGAGCTCCGCCACCGGCCACCATTGAAATCGATCCAGGACCGTGGCTTCAACCGGATCGGACATCCGGGGCTCGAATCGGGCGACGCGAACGATGTGAAACTGTTCGCGCTGGCAGATTCTCCTCTCCCCCCAGTCAAACTCATGTTGGCGACGCCACACGAGCGGGCCGATTGAAAAGTCCTCGAGGCCGAGCTCTTCCCTGAGCTCCCGCCGCAAGCCCGCCTCGACGGTCTCTCCCGGCTCAAGTCCGCCGCCCGGAGTGATCCAAAACCAGTCACTTTTACCCGGCGCGTGAATTCGCATGAGCAAGATTTCCTCTTCCGGAGTCAGAAGAATGGCTCGAATCGCATGGCGCTCAACGATCATGGCTGGCCGAAGAAACTGTGCTTCCATCTGCCCCGGTCAACGGCAATGGCTCCACCATCGCGCCAGGGGCCATTTTGAAATGTCACCTGCGGGGTGACATTGATTGCGACGGCAGGCTCAGCCCCAAATGTTTGATTTTGGGTCCGGTGCCTGCCACAAAAGATTCAATTGTGAGCACTTCCTATAATCGGGTGGCGGGGCAGAGCGTCGAGCGGCTCGCCGGGTTAAGCGATGGGATCTTTGGCGTTGCGATGACCCTGCTGGTGCTGGATATCCGCCTGCCCGAGCGCTCGATGATCCATAGCGAGCACGATCTTTGGCTGGGACTGGTGGCGCTGGGACCGCAGCTCCTGCTCTGGGCCATGAGCCTGATGACCCTCGGGATTTTCTGGGTCGGACAGCAAACCCAGCTTAACCACATCGCCCACTCGGACCGGCATTTCACGTGGATCCACATCGTTTTTCTCTTTGCCATCACCTTGCTGCCCTTCTCGACCAAGCTCCTCGCTCAATTCGCGACCTATCGCCTTGCTCTGCTCGTTTATTGGCTGAACATCGCGCTCATCGGCGCCATTATCTATGGAAGCTGGGGCTATGCCCATCGCGCGGGCCTGCTAAAGCCGGAGACACCGGAAGACACGGTGGCCGCGATATGCCGCCGGGTCAAAATCGCCCAGACGCTCTATGCCTTCGGCGCACTGCTCTGCATCTTTGGAACCGTTTGGAGCATCACCTTCATCATCCTGGTCCAGCTCAACTACGCCATCGCCCCCCGTTTTCGGCGCAACCCAGCAAGATAAGAGAGCAAAATTCGCCGAGATCATGGACCATGTGGAACAGACGATAGCGACTTACGACAAAATCGCGGCGGCGTATCATCTCACCTCCACGGATGAAAACAGGGCGTGGCTGGAGGATTCGATGCGCGAGTTCTTCTCAAGATTGCCTGGGCGGGTTGTGCTCGTGGCCGGTTGCGGAGAGGGGCGGGACTCGCGCTTTCTTCGCGATCTGGGGGCGCGCGTCGTATCCCTCGATTTTTCCGAGGGGATGCTGACCGTGGCCCGCGCCGCGGATCCCGGCGGCGCTTATTGGCAACTCGACCTGCGCAATGCTCGTTCCATCGACCAGACTTTTGATGGAATATGGGCCTGCGCGTGCCTTTATCACCTGACCAAGGCGGAATTTCGCGCTTGCGTGGCCGATTTTCAACGACTGCTCAATCCGGAGGGCGTATTATTCCTCAATCTCAAGCTCGGGGTCGGAGAAGGTTTTATCGACGTGCCCCGCGACGGATATCCCGGCGGCGAAGCCGCCCGGGAAAAGTTGGCCGGCAGCCGATACTATGCATTCTACGGGCGCGAGGAGTTGAGCGACTATTTTTCGGGCTTCGCGGTTGAAAAGGAACGCCGGAACCACCTCAAGGAGGGGGAAGGCGCCATGGAATTTTGGCTGAGAAACCACGGCGGCCAGGACGGCGCCAGCCGACCGGAACTCCCGCCCATGCGTTGACAAAAGCATGGGAATCGGTGACATTGCCGGCGCTGTGAAACGTTTTGCCGCCTATTTTAATTTTTTTGGCTTTGCGGGATATTATAATCCCCAAGGACCGGGCGGCTCGTCTTCGCGCATAAACTGATTCCAAAACAGATTTCCCGCATGAACGCCGCCCTATTCCGGGGCGGCTTTTTTTGTGTCCGAAAAAACACCATGATCCTGCCCAAAACCAATCAACTCACTGCAGAACAAGCCGCCGAGCTCACCGCCATCGCGGCGGAGTTTGGCTGCCGCGTGCAACCCATTGTCGGCGCCGTCCGCACCGTGTACGCCATCCTGGGCGACGAGCGCCACGACCTGATGATCAGCCGCCTCGAGGGCCTGCCCTTCGTCGACCGGGTGCTCACCATCCAGTCGCCCCACAAGCTGCTCGACATCAAGTCCGGGCTCGCCGGCCACCGCGTCCGGCTCGGCGGCATCACCCTGGGCGAAGAGCCGCTGTTCATCGCGGGCCAATGCACGATCGACCCGGCCAATCCCCACTATTTCCTGGAGACGGCACAGGCCGTGAAAGAGGCGGGTGCCCAGGCACTGCGCGGCGGCGTCTGGAAACCCCGCACCAATCCCTACAGCTACCAGGGAGATGCCCGGTCCCTCGACATTCTGATGGAGGCATCGGCCAGGACCGGACTGCCCGTGGTAACCGAAGTGATGGAGGAGGACCATGTCACGCGGGCCATCGAGGTCGGGGTTCACGTGATGCAGATCGGCGCCCGCAACGCGCTCAACTACTCCCTGCTTCGGCAGGTCGGTCGCGCGATTGCCACCCGGGACACGATCGTGCTGCTGAAACGGAGCATGCATCTGGGTCCGATGGACGAATTCATCGCCGCCGCCGAGTACATCGCCAGTTATGGCAACCCGAATGTCATTCTATGTCCACGCGGCGTTAAACCATCCCCCGAGGGATACCGCAATTTTCCGGATGAATCGATCACGCCCCTGCTGAAAGAGCGCACCTGGGCTCCGGTGGTGGTGGACCCTTCCCACTCCGTGGGACGCGCTTCCTACGTGGAGGCCTGTTCGCTCGCGGCCGTCGCTTACGGAGCCGACGGCCTGTGCATCGAGTGCCACGTCGATCCCAGCCGCGGTATCGGTGACGATCCCAAGCAGGCCGTCACCCCGGCCGCCCTCAAGGCGATTGTCGCAAAAGCCCGAACGATCCACTTGCTCGTGCAACGCGATCCGTCCCGTTTATCACGAGCGGGCTTGGTAGTGGGGTAGCGCGCCCCTGGGACGCCTTTTGCCCAGCAGGCATTTTTCGCCATCAAAGCCAAACGGGCGTGTTAGGGGCAACCCGCCCCACCTGGCGCCGCGGGGGCGCGCCGCCCCACCCGCAGGCCCCTGATCAACGCAGGCCGCCGCCAGCGAGAAGTTGTTCGCCGGTGAGCCAGCGGGAGTCGTCCGAGGCCAGAAAGACGGCCACCGCGGCGATGTCGTTGGGCTGGCCGATGCGGCCGAGGGGCGTCTGGGCGACCGTTCCTTTCTCGAAGTCGGAGCCAATGAAACCGGCGCTGTGCGTGCCTTCGGTCTCGACCATGCCCGGATTCAGCGCGTTGACGCGGATCTTCTTCGGGCCCAGCTCGCGGGAGAGGACGCCGGTGATGGCGTCGACCGCGCCCTTGGTGCCGGTATAGACTGCGCTGCCCGGAGGGGTGATGCGGCTGACGACGGAACCGATGTTAATGATGCTGCCGCCCTCGCCGAGGTGTTTCACCGCCGCCTGGGTGGTGAGGAGGAGCCCGAGCACGTTCACATTGAACTGCCGGTGGAAGTCCTCCGCGGTGATGGCCTCCAGCGGGGAGAATCCGTAAATTCCGGAATTGTTGACCAGGATGTCCAGGCGGCCGTAGCTCGCGATGGCCGCATCGATGATGCCCTGAGCCTCGGCCGGCTTGGACACGTCGCCGCGCACGGCGACGGCTTTTCCGCCGGCGGCGGTTATGGCCGCGACGACGGTGTCGGCGCCCGACTTGCTCGATGCGTAGTTGACGACGACGGCTGCGCCCGCGGCGGCGAGCGATTTGGCGATGGCGGCTCCGATGCCTTTGGATGCGCCCGTGACGACTGCGACTTTACCGGTGAGCTTGCTCATGTTCTGTTTTCTTTCTTGAGGATGTTTTTTTGCGGAAGCGGAGAAATTTCATTACTTCCTTAGTTCCGCACTTATGAACTATGGACAAAACGTCAAGGGCTGGTACATTAAAAATGTCATGAGGCCCCTTTTTCATCCCGCGGTCGATGAGGTTACGGTCGAAGGCATCCTTCATGCCCTCTCCGATCCCGTGCGCGTGGCCATTTTCGCCGATATCGCCGGATCGAATTGCTCGCAGAGCTGCTCCCACTTCCTGAAAATCCGCGAGAAGGTCGTGCCCAAATCAACCCTCTCCCAGCACTTCAAGGCCCTCCGCGAGGCCGGTTTGATTCGCAGCGAACGTCAGGGCGTGGAGATGCAGAACACCTCCCGCTGCGCGGAAATCGAAGGACGCTTTCCCGGATTGGTTGGGGCGATCATCAGCGCCCACAATGTCCAATCGGGCGGTAAATCGCGGGCGGGCCACTCGGGGAAACGGAAACCGGCCGGCCGGTGAGCCGGATCTCGTGGAGGGGCGGCGTGCCCCTTGTTTGGGCTGGAGACAAGGGTAACTTGCGACGCCGGATTGACGTGGCACGGGCTTCCAGCCCGTGTTCGTTGATAACATGGGCTGGAAGCCCATGCTACCTTTCAGGAGTCAACGGCGTCGCAGGGGCGCGCCGCCCCACCTGCGGAAGTTTGCGCAACGCCAGAGGCATGCTAAGGTGGTCGGCATGGCAAATTCCGACAAACGCGGGGAAAAGGAAGCGGAGCGCAAAAAGGCAGCCAGGACCGAAAAGGAGCCACGGCCGGCCCCGACGGGCCTCGACCAGCTTTCGGCGCTGCAGTTGTGCGACCTGGTGTCCCTGCGCCTCGGGCAGGCGAGCGAGTTCGGGCCGGACGTCGGCCTGCTGCGCGATCGCGTGGCGGAGATGGAGGAGCTCCAGGACGAAGCCCGCCAGGCCGTGGAGCAACTTTCGGCGGCCGTCGAGAAATTGCGCGCCCCGGCCCTTCGCCTCGGAACCCTGATCCAGGAGGTCGGAGAGGGCCGGGCGCTGGTCTGCGCCGGAGGAACCGACTATGTCTGCAATGTCGATCCCGCTCTCCCCGCAGGTTCCCGGCAGCCGGGCACGCGGGTCCTGCTGAACGAGGCTTTCGCCGTCACCGACGCCTTTGGGCTGGAGCGGAACGGCCCGGTGTTGAAAATTTCCGAGGTTCTGGCGGACGGCCGCCTGCGCGTCGGCCAGGAGGCCGGACTGGGCGACACCGTTGTCATCCGCTCCGCCTTGATCGGCAAGGAAAAGCTCCGCCCGGGCCTCGAGGTGCGCCTCGACTCCAACCTGCGCGTCGCGATCGAGATCGTCGGCCCCGGGAAGCGCCTCGATCGCACTTTCACCGCCGTGGACCCGCTGCCGTGGAACGCCATCGGCGGCCAGGACGAAGCGGTGCGCGCCATTCGCGACTCCATTGAACTGCCGCTGCTCCATGGAGATCTGTTCCGCCGCTTCAAGCACGCGGTGCCCAAGGGCTTCCTGCTTTACGGACCGCCCGGCTGCGGCAAGACGCTGCTGGGGCGCGCCACGGCTCACAATCTACGAGTCCAGTTGCGGGAGGCGACGGGCGTCGACCGGCCGGAATTCTTCCTCAGCATTAAAGGGCCGGAGATCCTAAACATGTGGCTCGGCGAATCCGAGCGGCAGGTGCGCGATCTATTTGCCCAATGCCGCGAAAAGGCGGCCGAAGGCAATCTCGCCTTTCTCTTTATCGACGAGGCCGAGTCGGTGCTCGGGACCCGGCACGCCCCGCGCGGCGGCGGCAACATCCTTTCGACGCTGGTCCCCATGTTCTGCACGGAAATGGACGGCCTTGAGCCGCTGCAGAATGTCGTCGTCATCCTGGCCTCCAACCGCGCCGACCTCATCGACCCCGCCATCCTCCGCCCGGGCCGGATCGACCGTAAAATCCGGGTGCGCCGGCCGGACAAGGAAGCTGCGCGGACGATTTACGGCATCTATCTCACCGCAGACCTGCCGTTGGCCGAGGACCGCGAGCATCTGATCGACGCGGTGGCGAACGCGCATTACGCGAAGACCGACGGCAACCGCTTCCTGGAGGTGAGCTATCGGAGCGGGCGCCGCGAACAGTTGTATCGGGGCGATCTGGCCAGCGGAGCGATCATCGCCGCGATTGTCGAGCGGGCCAAGGGCCTCGCCATCGCGCGTTCGATCGCCGAAAAACGCGAGAGTCCAATCAGCCGGCAGGACTTGATCGGCGCCCTGGACAAGGAGTACGCCGAGAACGATCTTTTCCCGCCTTCGGATGTGACCGAGGACTGGCTCAAGCTTACGGATTTCGACCCCGATAACGTCGTCCGCCTGGCGCCATTCCGTCCGGACACCAAGGAGGCCGCAGCCGGCCGGAAGGCGATCTAGGGCGGACCGGCATGGATATTCAATTCGGACTGGAAACGGAGATCGGCATCACCCGCGATCGACCCGAGGGTATCGACGTCGTGGCGGAATCCATCGCGCTGGTTCGGAGCGCCACCGCCCCGGGAGTGCGCTCCTGTTGGGATTACCGCCGGGAAGATCCCCACCGGGATGCCCGCGGTTTCCGGGTGGACGCGCTCCGGCAGGACACCGACGAAGCCAATTATTTTGCCCAGGATGCCAGCCGGCCGATGAGCTTTGCGGAAATAAAGAGCGACCTGGTCCTGCGCAACGGCGCCCGCTTCTACAATGACCACGCCCATCCGGAATACTGCACCCCGGAGTGCTCCACGCTGCGCGAACTTTTCCGGCAGGATGCGTCCGGCGACCGTCTGCTGATGGAATGCGCCGCGGCCGTCGACCCCGGATCGGACAATCCCGTCAGGTTGTACAAGAACAACACCGATTTTCTCGGCCACAGCTACGGCTGCCACGAGAACTACCTCCTGCCCCGCTCCCTGGGCTGGTCCGCCCTGGCCGGGGGAATCCAGGCCTTCCTGGTCACCCGCCAAATCTACGCGGGCGCGGGAAAGTATGGATGGGAGGACGAAGACCGCTTTCTGCATCCGGGTTTCCAAGTGGCGCAGCGGAGCGATTTTTTCACCGAACTCCAAAGCGTGGACACGATGCAGCGGCGGCCGCTGGTCAACACGCGCGACGAGCCCCACGCTGATCCCGCCCGCTTCCGGCGATTCCACGTCATCATCGGCGACGCAAATCTGTCGCCCTTCGCCACCTACCTCAAGGTGGGCGCCACCGCACTGGTTCTGCGGGCGCTAGCCTCCGGGGCGCCGGCCGGAAAAATTCCCCGTTTGTCCGATCCGCTCGGCGCCCTGCGCTCCATCTCCCGGGATCCCGCGTGGAAATGGGAAATCGGCGCGGCGGCCTCCCGTCGCACGACGGCCATCGAGGTGCAGCGGGCCTACCGAGAACTGGCGCTCGAGTATGCGCCACCCCAGACCGACGAAGACCAGGGCTTGTTCGCTGCCTGGAGCGAAATTTTGGACGATCTGGAGCGCGAACCGGGCTCGACTTCCGATCGCCTGGATTGGACAGCCAAGCATCGCCTGATCGAAGGTTTCCGGGAGAGCGAGGGCATCGAGGCGGACGATCCCTGGCTGCGCAGCCTGGATCTCGCCTATCACGAGCTGGATCGCGAGCGCGGGCTTTTTTACGGGCTTTGGGAGAAGGGATCATTCCGGACGCCGTTCCCCGATGAACCCGAAGCCGGCCCCGGCCTGCGCCCCCCGGAGACCACGCGGGCCGCGCTGCGCGGCGGCTGCATCGAGAAATTCGGGCCGCTGGTCAAATCCGCGCAATGGGACGGCGTAGTTTTGCAAGCTTCCGGCGGCGGTCGCATCGAACTGGATCTGAATGCCGTGTTCGACCTGGGCCAGGTCCAGGCCGGACTGGGGGTCCTGGCCGCCGCCCATGCTCCTGAAGATCTGCTCAGCCTTCCGTTTGCAAAACGGATTTAATCCCTCAACCTTCCTCCAATCCACATGCCTGATCCCATCCAGAAACCGCGGCCCGCGTCGCCCGCCCCCGGCGGGGGAGGCGGCGACGGGCCCAAAGAGCCCAAGGTTGAGAAACCCAACACCGACGATCTCCTCAAACGCATGCGCAAGGTCGACCCGGATCAGGCGCGGCGCTACCGCCAGAGGACCGGCGAATGAACGGGGATTTCCTGAGCCTGCTGGCGAAGAGCTCCTTCGCGGCGGGCGCGTCCCCCGTCGCGGCAGGAGCCGGACCGCCGCCGCTTGAGGCCACCACGGTCTTTGCCTTTCATTGCGCCGCGGGGGTGCTCGTCGCGGGCGACCACCGGGCCACGGCGGGCAATATCGTCTTTTCCGACCGGACCGAAAAGATCATCGAGTTGGACCGGCATTCCCTGCTGGCCATCGCCGGCAGCCCCGCGGTCGCGGTGGAGATGGCGCGGACCCTCCAGACCGCCTTCGAATTTTATCGGCGCAGCCAGTTTCAGCCCATGAGCCTGCCGGCGAAAATGCGCGCCCTCTCCCGCCTCCTGCATGAGAATGTGCCGGCCACGCTGCAGGGATTTGGGCTGGTCTCGCCGATTTTCGCGGGGCACGACGCGGCCACCGGCCGGCCGTCGATTTATTTTTACGATCCGCTGGGAGCGCAGTTCGAGGCCGCGGCCTATGCCGGCTCGGGCTCGGGTTCGGGCAGCATCAAAAGCGTGCTCCACTTCCTGGAGCAATGGGGCCGGCCCAA
>Ga0302325_10030496_pt1 | contig 11117 bp, 11 predicted proteins | sample Palsa_T0_2_FD_201948 | JGI IMG/M metagenome (GOLD analysis project Ga0302325, IMG submission 201948) | Peat permafrost microbial communities from Stordalen Mire near Abisko, Sweden - Palsa_T0_2 | ecosystem: Environmental > Terrestrial > Soil > Palsa > Peat permafrost | place: Sweden: Abisko...
TTCACAGAGAGCGTGCCGATCCTCGAATCCGTCGGCCACTTCGATGCCGCCGTGTTCGTCGGTGGCGCGATGGTGATTGACACACGCACTGGTCAGACATTGCAACGAACATTGATGAACGCCCAATTGGCTCGCGAACTTTGCGCATTTTTCGAAGGCCACGGCCAAGCCGCTTTGGCCCTGCAGGACACCAGCGATGCCGGCGTTGATTATCTCATCAGTGCCAGCGCCGAAACGAATCTCTCCACCCAACAGTGGCTGAAAATGACCAAGGCCACCGTTCACTGGCGCACCGATCTGACGACGCATCCGCACATGCACACCGTGCGTGTCGCGATCGTCGTGCCCAACGACAAATCCGAAATCGTGGCGCGGGAACTAGATGAGTTCTTCGGAGATCGAATCGTCTCACACAACTTTACACTCAACGCACACCCCGCGCGATTGCTGGAAGTGTTCGACCCCGCGGTGAGCAAATGGGCCGGCATCATGCACGTCGCCGGCCGGCACGGAATTGATCCATCAGAAATCATCGCTGTCGGGGATGACGTGAACGATCTTCCCATGGTACAACACGCAGGACTCGGCTTGGCGATGGGCAACGCTCATCCATCTCTCAAGGCCGTCGCCAAACGGATCATCGGGCATCATTCCAGGGACGGGCTCGCTGAATTTCTCGAAGGATTGGTCAAAAGAGAATTGCAGGATGTAGAAACAAATTGATTCGCCGATACACGGACGATGCGAAAGGAGTCGCAGGCTCTAACGGCTGACGGGCTTGGAAGCTCGTCAGCCGTTTTTTTTGGAAAGACGCGGAGAAATGCGGATGGACCGCCAAGGCGCCAAGACGCCAAGGAAGAAAAAACGCCGAGAAGAATTTGAATTTTGTTTGTTAAAGTTTTTAACCCCGAATTTGAATTCTTGGCGTATTTTCTTCCTTGGCGTTCTCGGCGTCTTGGCGGTTAATCCGCGTTTGAATTTATTTCACTCGCCATCGGCGCCGCGAACCGCAAGCGCCTTTCCCTCGGCCGCCCAGAGAAATCCGCGCCGCATAATTTCCAGAACCGTCGGATGACGCACCACATCCGGATCATGTCCCAGCGAATTGTAAAACACTCGGCCATGCCGGAAGAACTTCGTCCACACCACCGGCATATCGATCGGCCCATTGGCGACGTGCGGACCATCGGACGTGGGAAACCGCGTGGTCGCCAGCACCTTCACCGCAGGATCGACCAGCATGTAATATTGCTCGGTTTTAACGAGGAAATCATCAAGTTTTTCGGTGATGGGACTGAAGATACCCGTGAAGTGGACCTTGTATTCCACCCCGCAATCGCCGGGATGCGCGACCCATTGGCCGCCGGTCATGAATTGCCATTCGGGAGATTCCCGGAACGCATCGCACATTCCGCCGTGGCAGCCGGCGATGCCAACGCCGCTCTCCACCGCGCTCAGCACGCCGCGCGACTGGGCCGGCGAGATTTTTCCCATCGTCCAGACCGGAACGATCAAATCCAGTTGCCGCAATTTTGATTCATCTGCGAAGACGTCCAACGTGTCCGACATCTCCACATCGAATCGCTCGGCAACAAGTATATCCCGGAAAATCTCCGCGACTTTGGCGGGATGATGTCCGTCCCAACCGCCAAAAACGATGAGGGCTTTTTGACTCATCGATTCCATCACTCATCGCTGATCGTTTCGCCGCTGGGCGCATAGACCGCGTTGCCGTGGGTGCCGTCGGGGCGAGTGTATTTGATCTCGTATTGCGTCGAGCCATCGGACATGTCGTGTTGCGTGAACTTGTCGATGGTGGCGTACGGATGACCAGCAGTGAACGCGGCCGTGATGGCGGCTGGAACACCCTGCTGCGGCCGCGAGGTGTTCTCCGCCGTGCACGCAACGAAGAGCGTCGGGAGCGCCGTCGAGAGCAGGACGGCCAACAGAATTTTTCGCATGTTCATCTCCTTACAAATGAATCGAGCGGCCATCGGCGACGCCGGCCGCTTCCATGATCGCTTCGCTGAACGTCGGATGCGGATGGATCGCTTCGATGATCTCTTCCTCGGTGGCTTCCAGTTTTTGCGCGACCACCAGTTCCGCAAGCGTCTCGGTCACATTCTCGCCGATCATGTGGATGCCGAGCAACTCGCCAAATTCGGCGTCGAAGATCACCTTCACAAATCCATCGGTTTCACCGAGCGCCAGTGCACGTCCGCTGGCGGTGAATGGGAACTTGCCGATCTTCAACTTGCGGTTGAGTTCGCGCGCTTTTTTCTCGCTATGCCCCATGCTGGCGACTTGTGGATGCGTGTACGTGCAGCCGGGGATCATTTTGTAATTGAGCGTATGTTTGCTGATGCCGGCAATTCGCTCGACACATGCCACCGCCTCGTGATGCGCCACGTGCGCCAGATCGGGATGGCGATGTCCGCCCATCGCTTCCTGCATCGGCCAGTGCAAACTCACGCAATCGCCCACCGCCCAGACGTTGGGCAGATTCGTATGAAACTGCGGATCAACCTTCACGCGATTCTTGAACAACTCCAGTTTCGCCTCCGGCGCGGCCAGCCCTTCGACATTGCCGCTCACGCCGATGGCGACGAGCACGGCATCAGCTTCGACGGTTCCGGGTTTGTTTCCCGAAAGCGTAAGCTTGACGCCCGATCCGGTCGTTTCGACTTTTTCCGTTTTGGTTTTGATGCGAACATCGATCCCACGCTTGGCGAAGACGCGTTCCAAGACGACAGAAACATCTTCATCCTCGTTGGGCAGAAGATGATCGAGCATCTCGACGACAATCACTTCCGTTCCCACCGCGTTGTAAAAATCGGCAAACTCACACCCGATCGCCCCGGCCCCGATGATCGCCAGTCGCTTGGGCAATTTCGGAAGAATCATCGCCTCCCGCGAGGTGATGACTTTCACGCCGTCAAATGCCACGCCCGGCAACGGCGTCGCCCGAGCGCCGGTGGCGAGAATAATGTGTTCCGCGGTGATTTCTCGCTCGCCTTGCGCGGATTTCAATTTCACCCGATTCGGCCCCAAAAGCTGGCCCGTTCCCTTCTCGCTTTTCACCCCGTATTTGCTGAACAAATGCGCGATTCCCTTGCTGAGTTTGTCGGCAATCGCCCGGCTGCGGGAAATCAGTTTGGGAAAGTCGATCGACAAATCCTTGAACGACACACCATGCTCGGCGGCATTCGTCCGCAATTTGCGGATGAACGCGCCATCATCAAGTAACGCCTTGGTCGGAATGCATCCCCAATTGAGGCATGTTCCGCCGAGGCTTTCCTGCTCGATGCAAAGGACCCGTTTTTTGAGCTGGCCCGCGCGAATGGCCGCGGCATATCCGGCCGGACCGCCGCCGATCACGATGATGTCGAACTGATAATTCGCCGGTGTTGGCATGGGCGGGAGATGATAGGGAAAGTCCAGATAAGTCTCAACCGCGACAGCGATTAGGCACTGCGCGCGAATGTCGGGTCGTGTGGTTTAATGCGGTAATTGTTGTACACTCGCGAGCCAATCGTTATGTTCCGGAAAATGTACCCGAACAAGCGAGAAATCATGGCTGACAGCATTCAAATCGGTCCCTTAATCCCTGAATCCAGTACCTCCGAATCAACAACCGTCGAAGTCGTCATGAACGATCTGCGCGACGGTATCGTGCAAATTCCAGACTATCAGCGCGACAGCGACCAATGGTCTGATTCAACGAAGTCGCTTCTCGTAGAATCGATCATCAACAATCTTTCGATCCCGGCATTTTTCTTTGAAGTAGGTGTTGACGGCGGTGTGGAACGCAATCAGGTTGTCGATGGGCAACAGCGCATTACAACGCTATTCGACTACTATAACGGGAGGTTTCCGCTCGTCGATAGCCAAGATGCCCCATACCTGTCTCCAAATAGCGTTCACTACGCTGGGAAAAAATTCAGTGAATTGCCACCGGCTTATCAGCAGGCTTTCAAAAAATATCGTCTAGCCGTCATAAAACTCCGAAATTTGGGAGAAATGCGCTTAGAGGTTTTTCGCCGTATTAACCAAGGAGGGACGCCGCTCAGTGGCCAGGATATTAGACTTGCTTATTACGGTGATAAATCGCCCTCACTGGCCCTCATTCGTCTTGCTGGAGTTTATGACCCCGAGCGCTTAGCCGCCAAGCGATTTTTGGAAAGCGCGAAGGCGCAGTTCGGATTGGACTTTCCGTGGAAATCAGCCACTGCTCTAAGTGGATGGCGCGATTGGTGGGAAGATAAAGATATTGCGCACGGACAGACACCATCCGAGATGTTCCTGTGGAGCCTCGTGACGGCCCAATATGAGCAGCTTGACTCGATCCTGCAGAATTCGGACGCGCTTCGGAAGCTAAATGTCAGATTTAACCGAGCGATCGACGACGCTTTGGATTGCCATTGTGCGCAGCTCCGCTGGCAAGACTCGGACGGCTCTACGCCGCCCGTCCTTCTGACATTCTCGGATACGCGAGAGAGATTCTTTCCATATTTTGAAGCATGGATCGATCTGCTATTGAATGAGAAGGGCCCTGGAATCCATGTAACGAAGCATAGAATCGTGGCAGCATTGATCGGTGCCGGTTTCAAAAATGAGATAGATCCCCGCGAACTTAACGACAAGCAATGGGCGTACATCGTCGAATTTGCGCGCCGTCCCGCTGACACGGCAGCGAGTCTTCTGTGCGAATGGCCTATGAGCAAGGGAAAATGGGACGGGCGTCGCGGCTACCGTGCGCAGATGAAAGCGGCGATGGACATTATTTTGAGCATAAAGAATGCAGGGTAATCCGCCGGACGGTATCGAGCCCACTCATCCAAATCAACGTTGCTACCCCTCTAGTTGGCGCGACGCTGCAATTCGCGTTTCGTTTGATAGTCTGAAAAAGGGTGTTCTGTGCGTGGAGTGTTCCCGATATTTCTGTGGTCGGAGGGAATTGAATTTGCTCGAGTGCGACCATATTCATCCTTGGTCACGTGGGGGTCTGACGACGTGGGCAAACCTTCAGTTGCTTTGCCGTGCTTGCAACCGGAGGAAAAGCCATAAGCTTGACGGTTGGCAGAATTCGTGACCGATATATGTAAGCTGTGACACCTCTACACCAAGCGCATCTTCGCGGAGCATAACCGATTCGACTGAACCCAATGTTGGCCGGAACGACCCGTGTCGTCTTGTAACTATTTGTTCCATTGGACATCCGCGAACTTGGTCGTCAGCGGATCGCCCGCGGCCGGCGTGATCGTGACATTATTGAACACCACGTCTTTTGCGTCCGTCGCCGTCAGTCCCTTCTCGGCGGAAATCGACACATCGTCCAGCGTGACGTTCGTGATCGGGCTTTCCGGCAATCCCGTGATTTCCCCCGCATTCACGCAGTTGGTCGCCTGAAGATGCTCGACATGCACATCATGCAGGAACGGCGTGTGCGATGTGATCGGCTTTGCCGCGCGATTTTTCATTTCGATGGAATCCTCGTAATACATGTTCATTGATATCACATTGGTCACATTCGTCAGCGTCATGTTGGTGAAAGTGAAATTGTAGAGCTGATTGCCCCGGTCGCGCGCGGATTTGATGCGTACGCCGTTGGTCGTGCCGTCAAACGTGCAGTTCACCACCGTGACATCATGAATGCCCTGGTAGGTTTCGCTGCCGATGGAAATGCCGTGGCCGTGCAGGCATTGGCAACCTTCAACCACAATATTGTACGTCGGACCGGGAATCGCCTTAATCGCCACGTTGTCATCGCCCTCGTCGAGTTGGCAGTGGCGGATCACGACATCATGGCTACCGATTGGATCGATGCCATCGGTGTTCGGCGAATCCGGCGGCGAATGAATATTCACATCCTCCACCAACACATCCGAGCAAAGCGTCGGAACCAGGTGATACCGCGGCGAATTGCTCAGCGTCACACCCTGAACATGCAGGCGTTTAACATTCGTAAGAATAATGAGCTTGGGCGGCGGATATCCGCGCCAGCCGGCGCGGGAGATTTTGTCCAGCGGCCCCCACCAGACGGAACCGCCGCCGTCGATGGTGCCTGATCCGGTGATGGCCACATCGGTCAGATCATTTCCCATGATCAGCGATGGATATTTCGTGGCCACCGCCTGTTGCTGGTCGCGCGTGATTCCCTGGTCGGCGGCATTCAAGCCATATACGGTCAGATCAGCGGGAAATTGAATCGTCGCATCGGGTTCAAGATGCAAATCCAATTTGCTGACCATCGTGAAAGGAAGCGTGAGAAAAATCCCCGCCGGCACATCGAGTTGTCCGCCGCCCGCCGCCGAAACCGCGGCGATAGCGTTCTTGAAGGCATCCGTGTTCAGAGTTTTTCCATCCCCAACACCGCCAAAATCCGTCAGTTTGAAAACCCGTTCCGGAATCTGCGGCGGGGCCGGATTGACATCGGCCAGCGCGCCCGACACAGCCAAAATCAAACAGACGAACAATCCAGCGCGGAGTTGGTTCATGGCGAGGATTGTAACAACCCTCTCCTCGAATCCGAATCTGAAGAGGATGAACCACGAAGTCACCAAGCGCTGGCTCGCCCGCAACCCAAAGGACAAGCGACAGTTCGGAATCGCGCGGAAGAATATTTTTATCGGTTACGATGACCGCGACGACGAGAATGCGTTGGCTCGCATATGGACACGCGTTACCGCTTCGAAACCCGCTGGCTGTCCCGGCGACGGTCCAGCGCTCCTTCTCGATGTAACGGAATGGAGTTGTCGCCTGCGGCGACCGATGCAGCGGAGTTTCGGCCACGGGCCGACCCTCAACCGTCCGTCACGCCCCAATGTCCGACCTCCCGCTGAGAGAGCAAGAGCAGCGTTCCTTGGAAATCCTCATGGCAGGTCGGACGAGCGGGGCTGCATTGGAAGGTTGAGGTCGCGCTTGGGCGCGAAACTCCTTCGCATTCCGCCGCCCCAGGCGGGATACTCGCTCCCCTCCGTCCCATCGAAAATGCCCGCTCGACCGTCGCCGGGCCAGCCAGCGGGATTCGAAGCGGCGGCTCGCTCTGGTATACGAGCCAACGCCTGCTCGTCGGCGCGGAAATCGCAACCGATAAAAATATTTTTTCTGCCAGAACTGGGGTCTCTCGGTGTTTATCAACTTTGCGAATCAAACATGGTCGTCGAAATCTCGCGTGGAGTCTGTTCGATGGTGGAAAGCTCGGCGTGGGGGCGATCGGTGCGGGCGCCCAGTTCGCTCATCTTTTTGGCGGTGACGACGACGCGGGATTCCAGGGATGCGACCGCCTGGTTGTAGGATTTCACCGCGCCGTCCAATCCCGCGCCGAGTTTGGCGATGTAGCCCAGGACCGTGCCCATGCGGTCGTAGAGATCTGTGCCGAGGGTGCGGATTTGCTCGGCGTTTTCGGCGATGGATTCCTGCCGCCAGCCGAACTCGATGGCTTTGAGCAATGCGATCAGCGTCGTGGGTGTGGCGACGATGACGCCGTTGTTCAGACAATCTTCGATCAGGCTCGGATCGTGCTCGACTGCCGCATATAGAAAAGATTCGCCCGGGAGAAACATGACGACGAATTCCGGGGATTGCTCGAATTGCGACCAGTAACTTTTGAGACTGAGTTCCCGCGCGCGGGCGCGGAGTTGCTGGGCATGCCTTTGCAAATGGGCGCGCTGCTCGTCGAGATTGGGGGTGGCGGCGGCGTCTAGGAACGCATCCAGCACCGTCTTGCAGTCGATCACCACTGTCCGGCCGTTGGGAAGACTGACGATCATATCCGGCCGCTGTCGGCCCTGATCGGTGTCCACACTCTGCTGCTCCACAAAATCGCATCGGCTGGTGAGTCCGGCGAGTTCCACCAATCGCCGAAGGGAAATCTCGCCCCATTGCCCGCGAACGGCCGGGCGGGAGAGGGCGGTGACCAGCTGCGAGGTTTGCGTGTTGAGCGTCCGCTGGGTCTCGGCCAGCGTGCCAAGTTGTTCGCGCAGCATGCTGTAGGATTCCACGCGGGATTTTTCGATGTCGGCCACGCGAAGCTGATATTGGTCCAGCACCTCGCGCATGGGCTTGAGCATTCCCTCGATCTGGGCCTTGCGCTCATCGAGCGAGCCGTTGGCATCCGCGGATATCTTGCCGAACTGCTCGCGGGCGAGTTGCAGGAATGTTTCGTTGTTTCGGGCCAAAACTTCACTGGATGCGCTGGAAAATGCCTGTCGAAGCTGGACCTGGGCGTCATCTATGAGTTTGCGCTGCTGGAGAAGATTTTGTTGAGCGGATTCAAATTGCATCCGCGCCGAGGCCAGATCGCGCTGGGCGACACCAAGCTGGTCTCGCAGGCTTTGCGTGACATTTTTCTCTCCCGCGAGTTGCTGCGAAAGATCGACCTGCCGTTGCTCGGCCAGGGCTACGGAAGTCCGCAATTCACCCGACAGTTGCTGCGATTTGCGCGAGCAGAGCAGAATCACCACCGGCGTCGCGGCGGCGGCCCCAATCAGTATCCCGAACAAGGCCCAAATCATTGCCGCAATGTACGCCGAGGTGGGGGGGAGTGCAATTGGAGTTTTCGTCTTATCCCCCTCCTCCGGTACTCCGGGGGAGGGTAGGGGTGGGGGTCTTCGTTCGAGGGAAAGCAAATCGAGGTACAATCTGGGCGAATGAAGCGACTTCGCCAATGGATTTTCACGGCTGTTGCGGGGATGTCATTAGTCCTCTGTGTGCTGACGGTGGGGGCGTGGGTCGCGTCGCATTTTCATTTATATTTTTGGGAATGGAATTTATATGGACCTATTGCGGGTGACCCGGATAACTGTATTCGGCGCCAGGATATAACTTTTTCTGTGGGCACGTTCGAGGTGAGTTGGTCCAGAGATTCATTTATTGTGGAACACGGGCCGGTCGCGCCCCTGCGGGAATTTAGGCATTTCTCCGCGAACCCAATGCCCGCGTGGTCCGCGAATGCAATCAGGGCTTCCTACTTGGCCAATTTCACGCATGCACACACGATCGGCTTGGGCAGGTTTTGGTTTGGTGAATTCGACTTAAGAAGGTCCTGGGAATACGTGCGTGCTATTCAGATTAGTTGCCCCTTTTGGTTGGCCTTGCTTCTTTTTGCGGCGCTTCCAATTGTTTGGTGTCACAAGCGGTGGCAAGGCATAAGAGTCCGCAATCGTCGGCGTTCGGGTCAATGCCTCCAATGCGGTTACGATCTCCGCGCCACGCCGAAGCGATGCCCGGAATGCGGGATGATTCCGCCGAATCAGCAAGCGGTTTCAAGCTGAATCTTTGATACAATCGAATTTGTGAAGCGCCTGCGCGGGTGGATATTCAATTCGATGGCGGCCTTGTCGCTTCTTGTGTGCGTGATTACCTCGGCGGCTTGGGTGACGTCGCATTTTCGGAATTGGTATTGCTGCGTGAGATGGGTCAGGTTGCCAACGGATGCCGGCAGCACCGCGGTCATTCGAACCTGCTCGCTCAGGCTCTCCGTTGGTTCGATTACAGTGGTCTTCGCTCGAGGTCCGATGTGGTTTCCTCTTCCCACATTTGAGAGTGATTTGATGTCGCCGTCGGTTGAACCAAGCATACAGACGGAACTCGCACAATCGCCGAGGCATTTCTTCTCACGTCTACAGGGGAATGTCTTCGTTACGGGGAAGGGATTTGGCTTTGGCAGGCTCGGATATATTGGCACCACCTTGACATATAGTGGGGGATTGAGTGCAAAAGATTGGGCAATCCTTGCACCTGATTGGGTAATCGTCTTGCTTTCTCTGCCGTTGCCGGCAATTGCCTACATCAGGCGACGGCAGCGCCGCACGCGGGAGATCGTGGGTCAATGCATCCAATGCGGCTACGATCTCCGCGCCACGCCGGAGCGCTGCCCGGAATGTGGGACGGTTCCGCCTGTTGCAGTAAAATGATCGATGATGAAGCGCCTTCGTCGATGGGTGTTCAGTGGACTCACCGTGCTGTCGGTGCTGCTTTCTGCGGCCACAATAATTGCGTGGGTTCGATCAAAAACAGAATGTGACGTTTTCGTATGCGGTGTCGGCCCGCGCAGGGATGTTGTCATCTCTTCTGTGGATGGTGGCGTCGAATTTGTGGAAGAAATCTATCCATCTCCGGTTTCTTACGAGCCGGGCTGGAGAGTTGGACCTCAGTCCCCGCCGGGCGTGGCGGCAAACTATTTTGGTTTTGGATCTGCCACTGGAAGGGCCCAAACCTTCGATGTTACTGGCCACCTTGTCATATACAGATTGGTGGCCGTGGTCGTTCCGAACTGGTTTGCAACCGCTTTGACATTGATTCTGCCGTTCGCGTGGATTTTGACTCGCGGGCTTCGCCGAATGAAAAAGGGCCATTGCTCGAAGTGTGGCTACGATCTGCGGGCTACACCCGACCGGTGTCCGGAATGTGGAACAATTCCGCCGGATAAACAAGTGATTGGAAGCTGATATTACCCATGCATTTCCAACTCTGTGTCGCCCTGACTAGGATTTGCCATGCCCACCAATCGCCTGGCCCAGGAATCTTCACCCTATCTTTTGCAACACGCGCACAATCCCGTTGATTGGTATCCGTGGGGACCGGAGGCATTTGAGACGGCGCGGTCGCTCAACAAGCCGATTTTTCTTTCGGTGGGTTACAGCACTTGTTACTGGTGCCACGTGATGGAGCGGCAGTGTTTTGAGGATGCGGGGATTGCCGAGCAGATGAATCGGTTGTTTGTGAACATCAAGGTGGACCGAGAGCAGCGGCCGGATGTGGATCAGCTTTACATGACGGCGTTGCAAATCGTGGCGCGGCAGGGGGGATGGCCGATGAGCATGTTTTTGTTGCCGGACCTGCGGCCGTTTTATGGCGGGACGTATTTCCCGCCGCGCGACAGCCATGGGAGGCCGGGATTTCCACGGATTCTCACAGCCATCGAGGATGCGTATCGCAATCGGCGGGAGGAAGTCGAAAAGTCGGCCGAGCAGATCGTGAACCTGCTGCGCCAAATGGCCGAGCCACCGCGGGATCGGCAGCGGATTTCGATCAACGAGAAGTGGATTGCGGAATTGGCCGGGCGCGCCACGGGGGATTTTGATGCGGAGAACGGCGGGTTTGGATCGGCGCCG
>Ga0302325_10030497_pt1 | contig 11116 bp, 12 predicted proteins | sample Palsa_T0_2_FD_201948 | JGI IMG/M metagenome (GOLD analysis project Ga0302325, IMG submission 201948) | Peat permafrost microbial communities from Stordalen Mire near Abisko, Sweden - Palsa_T0_2 | ecosystem: Environmental > Terrestrial > Soil > Palsa > Peat permafrost | place: Sweden: Abisko...
AATCGCCGAGCGGGTAGTGGGTGTGCCACCACCGACAACTCCAGCAGCGCCAATTGCGGGATCTATAGACACCCCAGGCCAGACAGTCCCGGCAGGAGCCCACATGCAGCGGTGCCCCGGGATGGCACCGATCGCAGAGGCCCTCGCTGAAGTAGCGGTCCGATGCGCATTTGCGGCAGGCGGGCGGGGTGAACGGCCCGCCCGGCAGGCACTCGTAGCAGAAGTCGACTCGCGGTCTTACCCATGCCACGCGCCTGACCTGGCAGCCGTTACAGCGCGCCGGCGGGCGAGTCACAGAGGCGGTTCGGACTTTGGTTTGCCGAACCTGGGCGGCACCCTCGCTGAAGTCCCCTCGCCCGTCGCAGTTTGCTCACGATTAGGCCGCAGCGCGGCGACCTTCTCAGGTTCACGGATCAACAGCGCAGTGGGATCACACTCGAGGACAGCGCAGATGACGTCGAGGTCATCGAGGCGGATCGTGGTCGGCGTCCCCGCCCATAGCGCCGACATCTTCCCCGCGCTGAGCTCCAGACCCGCGTCGGCGAGCCGCCTTCGCATCTCGGCCGACTTCCAGATCCCGCGCTCGGCGGCCTTCAACCTCATGTTCCAGAGCATGCGCTCATCCTCCTTCTGCGAAACGGTTTTCCAGCCGGCGGTTGGCGTTCACCCATGCCGTCTCGATGTGGTCGCTGCGGACGTGGATATATCCCGACGTCGTGGCCAGCCACTGATGTCCGAGCAGCTCCTGCAGGGCCTTGATGTCCATCCCGGCGACGTAGAGCGAGGAGGCGCAGTAATGACGCAGCACATGTGGTGTCAGCCGTCCCGACCATGCCGGCAGCCACCTGGCTGTCTGCGTTGCCAGTCCGCGGCGCAACGCGTTGGTGCCCACCCGCTGGCACCGATCCAAGTTCGGGTCGTGCCGCTCGCTGGGCAGCATCGGCGCGTCCGGGTCCGACCAATCATCGCCGAACTGGTGGCGGACCTCTGCCAGCCACCAATCGATCAGACTGTCCGCTCCATTGATCGCCGGAACCAGACGCCCTTTGGGGCCGCGCCCCCGGCTGCCTTTTCCGTGGCGGACATGAACCTTGCCGAACTCACCAAGATCGGGCCGCCAGTCGCGGATGTCCAGCATCGCCGTTTCGTTGATCCGCAGCCCCAGCCGGCGCCACAGCGATGCAGCGAAATAGTCGCGGGCCGAGGGCAGGTACTTGCGGGACGCAGGAACCGATTGGCGCCACTTTGCGAACAACTCGTCCACCTCCGCGTCCGAGGGCGGCACCCGCACCTTGCCCAACGAGGCGCCCGACTGCCGATTGAACTCGTCGATGGGCTGCTCGACCACAAAGCCGGTCAAGGCGTGAATGTCGCCCTGATAGCGACTAATCATGAACTCGAAGAACATCGCCAGCGTCCCGGCCTTGCCGGCCCGGGTGGACACGCTGAGCCCCGCCTGGCGCTGCCCGGCCAAGAACCGGTCAGCGTCGTCACAAGTGGCCGACCACACCGGTCCGGGCAGCGAACGAGCAAACTCGATGACAACCGAACGGGTGTTGCCGACGTGCCCGTCGCTAAGCCCAGCAGCCGCCATCGCCAAGGCGTGCTGATCGATGATCTCCTGCTCGAAGTCCTCGACATCCTCAGCGGTCCGGAAGGTCCGAGGCGAGCCGATGTTGCGGACCGCAGCCAGACTCAAGGACGAGCCGGTTCACTCAGACAGGGCATACACCGACTATATCGACCAATGGTCGGGAATCCCGATCATTCGTCATTCAACCTCTGCCCACCGGAAGACTCAGTCCCACCTGGCCAAGCCCGTCAAGACACCCCCAGAGTCAAAGGCGAACCCGAGCCCATAGAGGTTGGGGTCGGCTAGCCGATGCCCGCTCTCTCCTCCGCCCTTCTCCCCCTGGCTCTCGGGGGCGTCCTCTTCGCCGCAGCGTCCACCGGACGCTCGATTTCCCTCCCCCGGCCCCGACGGCGGCCCGGGCGTGGCGCGCGCTGGGCCCAGCGCCATGACCTGCGCCCGTTGCTGCTCGACCGCCGGGCCGCCCATCCGGGCCGCTTGGCGCTCGGCACCATGCACGGCCGCTTCCATCCGGCCCTCGTCGTGGCAGAGCGCGCACAGTCGGTCGTCGTCGTCGGACCGACGCAGAGCGGGAAGACGACGGCACTGGCCGTGCCCGCCATCCTGGCCTGGGAAGGACCGGTGGTGGCGGCCAGCGTGAAGAGCGACCTATTGCGCGACACGCGGCGCCAACGCAATACACGCGGTCGCGTCTGGTGCATCGACCCGACCGGTTCGACGGGGGCGCGGGCCAGCTCGTGGTCGCCGCTCACGCCATGTCGAGAGTGGGCCGAGGCGCGCCGCATGGCCGCCGATCTGGCGGAGTCAGCCAAGACCGACGGCACCACCGCCGACGGGGAGTTCTGGTACGCCACGACGGCCAAACTGTTGGCTCCGCTGTTCTTTGCCGCGGCACACGACGGTCGTTCCATGGCCGATGTCCTGCGCTGGGTCGACAGGCAGGAAGCCGGCGAGGTGTCGCTCATTCTCGAGCAGATCGGCGTCGACGAGGTGCTGGACGCCGCCCGCGCCTCGTGGTGCCGTGATGAACGCACCCGCAGCTCGGTGTACACGACGGCCGAAACGGTGCTCGCTCCATTCGCCAGCGCCGGCGACAGTCCGTGCGACGCCTTTGAACCGAATGAGCTCCTCGGAGGCTGCCACACGTTGTACCTCTGCGCACCGGCTCATGACCAGCGCCGGTTACGCGGGTATTTCACTGCACTCACCCAGCAAGTCATCTCCCACGCGTTCGCAACGGCAACGCGTGCCGGCAAGCCATTGGATCCACCGCTGCTCGTCGTCCTCGATGAGGCGGCACACATCGCTCCCTTGCCCGAGCTCGACGGTCTGGCCGCGACATGCGCCTCGCACGGGATCCAGTTGGTGACGGTATGGCAGGACCTGGCCCAGGTGCGGGCCCGCTACGGAGCGAAGGCGCCAACGGTGTTGAACAACCACCGGGCCAAGGTCTTCCTGCCCGGCATCGCCGACCCTGACACCCTGGAATACGCCAGTCGTCTCATCGGCGACGAGGAGATCGACATGGCGTCCACGACGCGTGATGCGGCCGGTGGACGCTCGACCACATCGACCCGGGGGCCACGCCGCCTCCTACCCCCCGAGGAACTCCGCTGCCTCGGTCGGGGTGACGCCGTTCTGGTCTACGGCACGCTGCCTCCGGCACGGATGCACCTGCGTCCGTGGTGGGCCGGTACTAGCGCGCCGCGTCGTCGACGTGCACCTCTCGGATGGGTCCGACGACCTGGTGCACGCTCGGCGACTCCACCCACGCAGTGAGGTCCACGTCGAACTGCGTCGCCTCGAGTGGACCGTCGTCGAGATGGTGGCCCTCCGAAGCGATCCAACGCTGGCCGACGCGGCGGACTTCGGTCAGCACCTCCGCGTACGGGAGATGGCTGGCCGCCGATGAGCCGAACCCGAAGACGCGCTCGGAGCCCAGTACGGCGTTGATGGTGGAGCGACCCGTGAGCAGGCGACGGTAGTCGTTTCGCTCCAACTCACCCTCGTAGGCCTCGAGGATGTGCAGCATCCGGGCCAGGTCGGGCTCACCGAAGGCGTAGAACGTGTTCGGCGTCGGCAGGTCGCCCCAAATGCCCCACATCCACCATCGGACCGACGGGGGCAACGCGTCCATGGCGCGCTGGACACCCCGGGCCACGCACTCGTGGCCGTGATGGACGTCGTGGGGGGAAGGTGACACCACCACCGACGCGTCATACGCGGCGACAATCTGCGGCAGTTCGGCCGCTACCCGATCCGCCGCCCCATCAAGGTCATCGTGCAGCGAGATGTCGAGCGGCGGGTCGAGGAAGACCGGCACGAACCGGGCCCGCTGCGATGCTTCCTCGAACTCGGCCCGCCTCCGCTCCCATTGGTCGGGGAAGCCGAGGCTGGCAATGACGCTGACCACCCGCCAGCCGCGGTCGCGTAGATGCAGGAGCACGCCCGGGCACCCGAGAGCCTCGTCATCGGGGTGGGGCGCGACGTGCACGACGGTGGGCGACATGGTTCCCGCAGATTACGCGCCGGCCCGTGGGAGATCTCCCACGAATGCAGCCAATTCCCAGAATACTCTTTACAAAGCACTCTGAATAGAATAATCTGGCGGCATGCCGAGGAAGAACCGCTCGAACCCGCTGGCATTGGCGGTGCTGGTCACCCTCTACGAGAAGGCCATGCACCCCTATGAGATCGCACAGACGCTCCGGCTGCGGGCCAAGCACGAGAGCGTGCGTCTCAACTACGGGTCCCTCTACGCGGTGGTAGAAGGCCTGGAGCGCCGCCATCTGATCGAGGCCCGGGAGACCGTCCGGGAAGGGAACCGACCGGAGCGCACCATCTACGGCATCACCGAAGCCGGCTCGCGCGAAATGATCGATTGGCTGACCGACATGATCGCCGTCCCCGCCAAGGAGTACCCCGACTTCCTGGCCGGCCTCTCCTTCATGCCCGCCCTCAGTCCGGACGAGGCGCTGGCCGCGTTCCGCATGCGGGCCAACACGCTCGAACTGCAGCTGGCCCAAATCCGGACGACCATGCGCACGGCGCACGATGCCGGGCTCCCGCGCCTATTCATGATCGAGACGGAATTCGAGGAGCAACTCATCGAGACCGAATTGCACTTCGTCGACGGGCTGATCAAGGACCTGGCGTCCGGCGACCTGGAAGGGCTCGCTATGTGGAAGGCCTTCCATACCGATGGGGCGAACCCGCTGGAGGAGGTGGTCTTCAACTTCGACCGCACCTAACGAATCGGGGCCGCGTGTTGAGCCACGCGACCCCGGATCCGTCCAACCACGAGATCGATCCACGAGGGACCAACGCTCGGGCAGCACCGACAGCGTAGGCGACCTCCGGCGATTGAGCTCTGCCATCCCAGATCACGCAATGTGACCTGATCACGCAATGTGAAAGGAGCGCGCTGATGCACGCCCTCATCGAGGCCGACGGCCTCAGCAAGCGATTCGGCAAGATCCACGCCCTCAACGGGCTCGATCTGACCGTCCCCTCCGGCCAGGTGGTGGCCATCCTCGGGCCCAACGGCGCCGGGAAGTCCACCTTCGTGCGGACCGTAGCCACCCTGTTGCAGCCCGACAGCGGTTCGCTCCGGGTGGCCGGCCATGACGTCATGCGGGAGCCCATGGCCATAAAGCGACTGATTGGCCTGGCCGGTCAATCTGCAGCGGTCGAGGAGATGATGACCGGCCGCGAGAACCTCTCCATGGTGGCTCGGCTCTACGGGCAGAGCAGGCGGGCGGCCCAGGCCAGCGCCGAGCGCATCCTCGGCCTGGTGAACCTCGTCGACGCGGCCGACCGCAAGGTGAAGACCTACTCGGGCGGCATGCGGCGCCGGCTCGACCTCGGTGCCAGCCTGGTCGGCACGCCGCGGCTGCTGCTTCTCGACGAGCCCACAACCGGTCTCGACCCGGGCAGTCGTATCGAACTGTGGGAAGCCATTCGCGACCTCGGCAATGCCGGGACCGACATCGTGCTCACCACGCAGTACCTCGACGAAGCAGACCACCTGGCTGCCTCCATCGTCATCATCGACCAGGGTCGGGTCATCGCCCAAGGCACACCGGGCGAGCTCAAGTCTCGGGCCGGTTCTGATCGGATTGAATTGCACACCCGAGAGCAGGCCGGCCTGGCCGAGGCCGTGCTGATCCTGTCCGGACTGCACACCGGCGAGCCCTCGTCCGACCCGGCCACCCGCCGGTGCTCGGTGGCCGCTCCCGATGGGGCCCGGCTTCTGCCAGCTGTCGTGCGGGCCCTGGACCAAGCGCACATCACGGTGGAGGACATCACCCTCCGCCGGCCCACCCTCGACGAGGTCTTCCTCGTCCTCACCGGACACACCACCACCACTGACACCAGAACGAAGGAGCACGTCGCATGAGCACGACAACCACCGATCCTCGGAGCATCACCGCAACGGGCCGATCGCTCGAACCAACAGGCAACGGCGGCGCGTCGTTCGTGGTCGCCTCCTACGAGGTGGCATCGCGCACGGTGAAGAAGTTCGTGCGCTCGCCGCAGCTGATCGTGGCCGGAACCGCTCAGGGTGCGCTGTTCCTCCTCATCTTCCGCTACGTCTTCGGCGGGTCGATAAGCCATACGGGGTCGCTGTCGTACGTGGACTACTTCATCCCCGGCTTCGTCGTGACCAGCGTGCTGTTCTCGGGTATGGGTGCGGCGACCGGTATCGCCGAGGATCTCCAAGGTGGCTTGTTCGACCGCCTGCGGAGTCTCCCCATCCGGCTCATCTCCCTCGTCACGGGACGCATCGCCGCCGATACGTCGCTCCTCGTCTGGAGCCTGGCCGTCACCACGTTCTTCGGTGTGCTGGTGGGCTTCCGCACCCAGAACGGAGCAGGCGCCGCCGTGGCCGCGTTCGGACTGTGCGTGCTGTACGGCTTCGCCTTCTGCTGGCTGTTCATCGGGCTGGGCCTGATTTCCGGTAGCCCGCAGGCGGCACAAGGGATCTCGTTCCTGGTCTTCCCGCTCTCCTTCGTGTCGAGTGCGTACGTGCCGGTCGACACCATGCCCGGCTGGATGCAGGCCTTCGCGGCCCACCAACCGCTCACCTACATGTCGGACACGGTGCGGCTCCTCGCCGAAGGGCATCCGGCCCAGGAGATCGTAGGTCGCGCACTGGGCGCATCTCTCCCGGCGTCGTTGCTCTGGACGGCAGGGATCCTGGTGGTCTTCGCCCCGCTGACGGTGTGGAAGCTGCGGCGCTCGTAACGCGCAGCTACCGGTCCACGCCCGCTATTCGGCCGTGCGCACCTTGAAGAAGTAAGCGGCGAGCGGCGCGCACACCACGATGATGGCGATCGACCACAGCAGCGCCGCCTCGACGGGGTGCTGCATGGGCCAGGCATGAACCGAAGCCGAAGGATTGGGGTTGCCGAACAAGTGCCGAGCCGCTGCGGTGACCGCGCTCACCGGGTTCCAGTCGGCGATCACTTGCAGCCACCCCGGGAAGCCCTGGGTGGGTACCAACGAGTTGGAGATGAAGGCCAAGGGGAACAAGAAGATGAATCCCATGGACTGCGCCGACTCGGGGCCTTTGCTGTTCAGCCCGAAGCACGCCGAGGCCCAGGACAACGCGTAACTGAAGAAGAGAGCGATGGCGAAGCCCCCGATGACGGAGGGCAGGCTGGCGTCGGCCCGCCACCCGATGGCAAGACCGGTTAGCGCCACGATGATGACGCAAACGCTGGCGGACAGGACGTCGGAGATCGAGCGGCCGACCAGGATGGCGGCCCGCCACATGGGAAGGGTCCGGAAGCGGTCGATCACCCCTTCGTGCAGATCGGTGCTCAAGCCGACCGCCGTGCCCATGGTCGATGTGGTCAGGTTCAAGGTCAGCAAGCCGGCCAGCGCGAAGTCCTTGTAGCTCCCGCCGTGGATCGGGATGCCCGAGCCGAACACGTAAATGAACAGCAAGGTGAACAGCACCGGTTGCACCGTGACGTCGGAGAGCTGCATGGGCTCGCGTGCCACGTGGATGAGGTTGCGCCGGGTGAGCGCCCACACATCGGAGAGCCGGTCGGTGAAGCGGCCGAGTGACTTCGTCGGGGTACCGCGTCGTGGCTGGAGTACTGCCGTCGTCATAGGGAAACTCCTTCGAGCTCGCGAGCGAGTTCGTCCGCGTCCGCATCAACGTCGACCGCCGGATGGCCGGTGAGGGAGAAGAAGACGTCGTCGAGCGACGGGGGCCGGACCTCGATGTTGTCGACCAGGACGCCCGCCGCATCGAGGGCGCGCACCACGATGGTGGCCAGCCCCGGAGAGCTGTCGATTGCGGCATTGAGTTGGCGGCCGTCGTCACTCATGTGCACGCGACCCGTAACCAAGTCCTGCAGGGCCGGCACCGCCGCTTCGTGCGGTGCAGAAAGAGTCACCACGAGTTGCGCCCCCTTGCTGGCATCTTTGAGCTCGCGCGGCGTGCCTTGGGCAATGACCCGACCATGGTCGATCACGACGATCTGGTCGGCCAGCGTGTCCGCCTCCTCGAGGTACTGCGTGGTCAGCAGGACGGTGACGCCTTCGCCGACCAGCTCACGGATCACGTCCCACACCCGCTGGCGGCTGGTGGGATCAAGGCCCGTCGTCGGCTCGTCCAGAAAGAGAACCGGTGGCCGCGTCATCAAGCTGGCGGCCAGGTCGAGGCGCCGCCGCATGCCACCCGAATAGCCCTTGGAGACCCGATCGGCGGCGAATGTCAGCTCGAATCGCTCGAGCAGCTCGGCTGCCCTCGCTCGCGAGGCCGATCGCCCCATCCGGCTGAGCTCGCCGATCAGGGCCAGGTTCTGTCGACCGGTGAGCGCCCCGTCGAGCGTGGCATCCTGGGCGGCCACGCCGATGTGGCGCCGCACCAGGTTGGCCTGGGTGGCGATGTCGTACCCGGCCACGGTGGCCCGACCGCCGTCCGGCGTAGCCAGCGTGGTGAGGATGCGCACCGCTGTGGTCTTGCCCGCACCGTTGGGTCCTAGGACGCCGAGGATGGAGCCGGCGGGAACGGCGAGGTCGACGCCCGCCAAGGCCTGGGTCTCCCCGTAGGCCTTGGTCAGCCCGACAGCCTCGATCATGTTCTGCTGCGCCATCACTCGTCCTTACCGGTCGGTTAGTAATTAGTTGCATGGTAAGGGCAAACTTACCGGCCGTCAAGTAACATAGGTGGGTGGCCCAAAGAGCGTTGACCGCAGTCCCCGACATCGCAGACCTGTCCGAAGAGGGCATCGAACCGATGAGCACCCGGGAGCGCATCCTCGATGCTGCGCTGGACCTCTTCATCGAGAAGGGCTTCGACAAGACCTCTCTGCGGGAGATCGCCGAGCAGATCGGTGTCACCAAGGCGGCGCTCTACTATCACTTCGCCAGCAAGGAAGACATCCTGATGGCGCTGCATCTCCGGCTGCACGAGTTCGGATTCGACGCGTTGGCCCAGTTCGGGGATCAGGAACCCACATCGGCGCTCTGGGCCGATGTCATGGACAAGATCGTCGACCAGATGTTGGCCCATCGGCGAATCTTCCTGCTCCACGAGCGCAATCAGGCTGCCTTCGAGGCTCTCCACAAGGAGGAGCACGACGAGTCCCACGAGGACCTGCAGGCCGGTTTTCGGCGCGTCCTCTCCGACACCCGGGTGCCCGTGCGCGACCGGGTGCGCATGGCCGCGTCCTTCGGAGCCGTCATGGGCGGGATATTCATGGCCGGCGATGCCTTCGGCGAAGTACCGTCGTCGGAGTTGAGCGAGATCCTGCGCGACGCCGTGGGAGACCTTCTCCGGTAGGCCCCGGAACTCCCCGCCGGCGCTGCCGCGGAATCACGTGAGTACAGTTCCGAGCGTGACGATCACTCCCGGCGAAGACTCCGAACACCCGTACACCCTGGCCATCGATGTCGGCGGGACCGGGCTGAAGGCCTCGGTGCTGAGCAACACCGGCACCATGATGGCCGACCGGGTCAGAACGGAGACGAAGTATCCGTTACCGCCGGACGGGGACACCGGCCTCGTCGCCGCCCTGACGGCCTTGGTCAAGCCCCTCCCCGAAGCCGACCGTGTTTCGTGTGGCTTCCCGGGCATGGTGCGCAACGGGCACGTGCTCAGCGCACCTCACTTCGTGTGCAAGAAGGGACCGGGTTCAAGTCTCGACAAGAAGCTCTTCGATGCCTGGGCCGATTTCGACTTGGCGACTGCGCTCTCGACGGCCCTCGGGAAGCCGACAAAAGTGGCCAACGATGCCGACGTGCAGGGTGCCGCGGTCGTGCACGGCCAGGGGCTCGAGGTGGTCATCACGCTCGGTACAGGGTTCGGGAGCGCCTTCTTCATGGATGGCCAGCTGATGCCGCACATCGAAATCGCCCATCAGCCTTTCCGCAAGGAGGAGACCTACAACGACCAGCTCGGCGAGTTGGCCCGCAAGAACAAAGGTGACGAGGACTGGAACCACCGGGTCCGAATGGCAGTGGCGAACATGCAGGCCATGTTCTTCTACGACCACCTCTACATAGGGGGCGGGAACGCCAGGCGGATCGACCGCGACAAGCTCGGTGACGCATTGGAACGCATCACCATCGTCGACAACAGCGCGGGCATATTGGGTGGCATCAAGCTGTGGGAAGTTTCCTAAGGCCACGGCCACAAGACCTTGGCCGTCTGAGCTGCACCGTTGCTCCCATCCGAGCAGCCAGTGCGGCTCCGGTAGACTGCCTCGTCACACCCAGCGCTCGTAGCTCAACGGACTAGAGCATCTGACTACGGATCAGAAGGTTGGGGGTTCGAATCCCTCCGAGCGCGCTTCATTGATTTTTCGACGAACTTCCTGCTCACGGGCCGAAGACGGACCGGGCTAGACAGTAGTGGTCCACCCGTGACCCTACATATGACCCTGATTCGGGCATGAATCCCGACCGAGGCGTGCTGGATGGGTGCTTTAATCGGTAGCGTGCTCGCCGATCGTTTGTAACAGGCGAACCAGCGCGTCGGCGGCCCGCTGCCCATGCGTGCGATCCTCGAAGTGTCGGCTACCGATCGAGTCAGCATCTTCAATGAGAAGTTCGGCTTCGACTCGCATGAGCGCCCTTTGTAGTGGCGCGCCATCCTTAGCGTTGAGGGCGAATGATGCGTGGTACATACCGTCGGCGTCGATCGTCATTGCGTCTTGAATGGTGAAGAGCGCCGGGAGGAGGTCCTCAATACGCTCGCCATAGACGGTGGTGGACTTGCAATTCATGTTCATGCCGGCACCGTACCGACAGGGTGTAACCGCCGAGATGTGGCGGGCCAAAGTGGGCACGTGCGTGACCGACAACTCGTCTACGTATGTCCAGCCTGTGGACCAATTCCGGTCTCCTGTGACCGCTCGGCTCGAACTGTCAGTCGGGCCGTCCTGTAACGCTGACTACCGGGATTTCGGGAGATCGAAGCCAAGGGAGGCGTAGGCGCGGCGACGTTCGGCGTGCATACGGGCCAGGACGGGGATGCGAACGTCGACGTAGTCGTGGACCTCGACT
>Ga0302325_10030499_pt1 | contig 11116 bp, 8 predicted proteins | sample Palsa_T0_2_FD_201948 | JGI IMG/M metagenome (GOLD analysis project Ga0302325, IMG submission 201948) | Peat permafrost microbial communities from Stordalen Mire near Abisko, Sweden - Palsa_T0_2 | ecosystem: Environmental > Terrestrial > Soil > Palsa > Peat permafrost | place: Sweden: Abisko...
TAATCATGAGCGAACAGACAGAATTTATGATCGGGAGCGAAGTCTCCAGCAGCGACGGTGCCTGCGGGGAGCTGAGACGTGTGGTCATCGACCCCGTCGCCCGCGCCCTCACCCATCTCGTGGTCGAACCAAAGCACGGCTCAGCAAAAGGCCGTCTCGTACCGGTCGACCTCGTGGCCTCGGCGAGCGAGGGGATCACACTGACCTGCACCACCTCGGAGTTCGAAAAGCTTGCTGAAGCAGAAGAGACCGAGTTCATCCCAGGCGGGAACTCACAGTTCGGCTATGGCCAGGACCAGATGTTCTCCTGGCCGTATTATGGGTCGGGTGGAGGTGGCTTGGCCGTGGGTGGACTGGGCGGGGTCGCATTCGCCGGGACCACGGCTAACGTTGCGCCTCGTGGCCAGGTCGTCACCAACGACGTTGTGCCCAGCGGGGAAGTGCTAGTGCGCCGAGGCCAGCACGTGAACGCCACCGACGGCGCCATCGGCAAGGTGAAAGGACTAGTAATCCACGCGGGCGACCATCGCGTGACGCACGTCCTGCTCGACGAGGGCCACCTGTGGGGCCAAAAGAGGGTCGCCATCCCGATAAGTGCGGTAAAAGACGTGGAAGATGGCGTCCGGCTGAACCTCACCAAAGACGAGGTGCGCGACCTGCCCGCCGTGGAGGTTGATGAACACGACTGACCGGCGGCACAGGTAGCCACGACTGTTCGCCACAAGTCCTTCTGGCAACTGATGACTCTGGCGTGGTCGGGACCAATGCCAGCGAGTACCCGACCACGATCCAAAGGTCAGAAACAGTAGCGATGGCGACCAGGGACTGGGCCATCGTTGCAATCCATGCTCCTTTCCCTTGCCAGCCCGCCATCAAATATCGGCGGCCCGGCATCATGAAAACAACCCCAGCGCCGTCCAGGCCATGTCACCAGTGCTACGTTGCAGATCTCTCCGGGTGAGTCAGGCCTGGTAGAGACCGAGCCCGAGCTGCTTTGTCACCTGCGCTACGGCGAGCTGACCTCGCACGCTGTTGCCGGCCGCGTCCAGTCGCGGCGAGAAGGCTGCTATGGCCAGCCGGCCTGGCGCCACCGCGACAAGTCCTCCGCCCACGCCGCTCTTGGCAGGCAGTCCTACGCTGTAGGCCCAGTCGCCCGAGCTGTCGTAGAGGCCCTCCATCGTCATCTCGGCCAGTATGTGCGGCACGTTCGCCGTCGCGATAACACGTTTAGAGGTGAGCGGGTTGACCCCCCGGTTCGCCAGAGTGGCGCCCATTGTCGCCAGGTCGGTCGTTGTTATGAGAGTCGAGCATTGGCGGGTATACACGTCACAGGCTTCCATCGGGTCTGAGTACATGAACCCCGAGCAGCGGAGCAGCCAGGCGATGGCGCGGTTGTGGAAGTTGGTGGCCTGCTCCGAAGAGTTGACCTCGTCGCTCATCGCGATCGGCCGGCCCGCGAACGCGCTTTGTGTAGCAAGGATCTTGGCCCAGCGCTGCTCTGCGCCCGCGGCTGCGACAAGGCTCGTCGAACAGATCGCCCCAGCGTTGACGAGCGGCGACAGCGGCTTTCCCCCGTGCAGCTCGAGGGCGATAACGGAGCTGAAGGGCAGGCCCGTCGGGTCTGCACCCACTTTGTCGTGGAACGCTTTAGCTCCGACCTCCTCCATGGCGAGCGCCATCGTGAACACCTTGGAGATCGACTCGATCGCGAACTCTGCCCCCGTGTCCCCTTCCTCGAACACCTGGCCGTCTGCGGTCACCACGGCCACGCCGAACAACGACGGGTCGACTGCCGCCAGGACCGGGATGTAGCTGGCGTTGGCCCCCCCGAGCGCGGTGGCGTTATCCGTATGAGCGGCCTTGAGCGCGCTAGCGATCGCGGCGGTAGTGGTCGTGCGAGCCCGGCCGGGGGGTGCGGCCAGGCTCATCAGGGCATGACTACTGCGGTGGCGGCGACCGCCACGACAGGCTTGAGCGCTTTGGCTGCCACAGGCTTGGCGATACCTCGATGGCCTCCCTTGGCCTCCCAGGTGAAGGGGACAAAGTCACTGTCCGGGTCGCGCCACTCCGGTTTACGGGACCGGTAGATCAGCAAGGGAACCGTTACCGCGACCGCAGTAAGGACCACCAGTAGCCCGACGTACAGAGTGGAACTGCCGATGGCGATCTGGCTAGGAGGGTAGAAACTCAACAAGAAGGCCACCGACGAGCCGACGAACCCGGCCCCGCCGACGACCCACAGGCCCACTTTGCCACCCGGGACGCGATAGGGCCTCGGGCGGTCGGGCTGGCTATAGCGAAGGTATATCACCGACGAGAACATCAACAGGTACATGATCAGGTAGAGGATCACGGTCAGCTGGCTCAGGATCTGGTACGTGGACTGCACGGACGGGAGCACCACGAACAGGATGGACAGGATGGACACGGTTACGGCCTGGAAGAGCAACAGCCTATGGCCCATGCCCTGTTTGTTGGTCTTTTGGAAGCTCCGAGGTAGGTAGCCCGCCTTGCCCACGACGAGCAGGCCAGACGATGGGCCGGCTATCCACACGACGATGCCGGCCAGCACGCCGCAGGCGAGGGCCCCGGCAATGACCGGGGCCGCCCAGGAAATGCCCGCCCAGGCAAATAGGGAGTCGTAGGCGACCAACAGGCTCTGGGTCAGGCTGATCTTGGACTGCGGGACGATGAAGGCGATAGCAAGCGTCCCCAGTATGAAGATCACGACCGTACCGAGCGTGGCCACCAGGATGGCCTTGGGGTACTCCTTGGCCGGGTCCTTGACCTCTTTGACGTGGATGGCGTTCATCTCCATGCCTGCGTAGAACAAAAAGATGCTGGCGGCGAGCACGACGTTGCCGAAGTGGGAAAAGTTGGGGATGGTAGCCCCCCATTTGATGGCGATGTCGGGCTTGTGCCCTGCGATCACGTACCCAAAGCCGAGGGCGATGAGGATCCCGGCTGGCACGATGGTCCCGATCAGGCCGCCCCACTTGGCGATACGCACGAAGGCCTTGGCACCGTGCATGGCGATGTACGTAGCTAGCCAGTACACAACGAGCACCACGGCGAGGATGAACAGTTTATTACCTGCCAGGCTGGCGTCGGCACTATGGTCCGAGCCCATGTAGGCCAGAGACACGGCGCCGAAGGTGAGCGCCGTAGGGAACCAGATCGTCACCTCGAGGAACAGCATCGACATCGCCAGGAACGCCCATCTGGCCCCGAAAGCCTCGCCGACCCAGCGGAATATGCCGCCCTTCTCGGGCCAACCAGTCGCAAGCTCGGCCGCAACCAGCGACATCGGGACCAGGAAGATTATGGCCGCAAATACGTAGTAGAAGATCGAGCCGAGACCGTACTCCGCCTCCGAAGGCAGGCCGCGCAGGCTCACGACGGCCACAATGTTCATGATGGCGAGAGCGGAGATGCTGATCCTGGCTACTTGGGCCGGCGTCTTCTTCGCCGGTGCCGGCTTTGTGGTGACGCTCATTGCCTTCCTCTCGTGTAGTTAGTAGCGAAATACGAGCGTTCGTTCTCGATGTTGGTCCCCGAAAAAAGAGCCGGGGGCGATGTAGTACTGGCACTTGTGGCCCACATGGGAGCTCGCTCAGTGGTGGAACGACGAGGTGGTCCGGCCTTTATGAGGCAGAGGGCTTTGGAGGCCATCGAGGTACGCGACCGCCGAGTGGAACTGGTCCACTAGGGCATCGGCCATGTCCATCGATAGCCCGTTGCGCACCACTATGCGCTGGACGGTGAGACCCGTGAGGTCGGCGGGCATAGGGTAGGCCGGCACCAACCAGCCACTTTGGCGAAGCTGGTTGCTCAGGTCGTAGAGGTCCCACTTGTCGGTGTGGCCCTGCCGAAGGCGCCAGGCGAACACCGGTATGTCTGCGGCGTCGTTCCAAAGCTCGAACGGTGCCATCTTGGAGATCTCCTCGGCCAAGAACCGGGCCACGTCATGGGAGGCCTGCTGCACGGCGGTGAAGCCATCGCGCCCGAGCCGCAGGAAATTGTAGTACTGCAACAGCACTTGGGCGCCAGGCCGCGAGAAGTTGAGCGCGAACGTCGACATATCACCGCCCAGGTAGCTGACCTTGAAGATCAGGTCCTCAGGCAGGAGGTCCTCCGAGCGCCAGATCACCCACCCGAGCCCCGGGTACACGAGCCCGTACTTGTGGCCGCTGGTGCTTATTGAGTGGACGCGCTCAAGGCGGAAGTCCCACTCAAGTTCGGGCTGGAGGAACGGTGCGATGAAGCCACCCGAGGCGGCGTCGACATGGATCGGGATATCCAGGCCGGTGTCCTTTTGCACCCGGTCCAAAGCCGCGGCGATCTGTTTGACCGGTTCGTACATCCCCGTGAAGGTGACCCCCATGATCGCCACCACACCGATGGTGTTCTCGTCCACATACGACGCCAGGTTGTAGCCGTCGAGGGCCTTGTGTTCCTCGCTGATCGGGACATAGCGGGGCTCGACGTCGAAGTAGTTGGCAAACTTCTCCCAGCACACCTGCACGGCCGAGCTCATGACAATGTTCGGCTTGTCCGTCGGCTTGCCCGCCGCGCGGCGCGCCTGCTGCCACCGGCGCTTCAACGCCAGCCCACCCAGCATGCAGGCTTCCGACGATCCGATGGCGGACGTACCGATCGTTGCTTCGGGGTCAGGGGCGTTCCAAAGCCTCGCCAGTATCTTCCAGCAACGGTCCTCGATTGCCGCCGTCTCCCGGTACTCGTCCTTGTCGATCATGTTCTTGTCGAAGGCCTCGGCGTAAAGCTTCGAAGCCATGGGGTCCATCCACGTCCCGACGAAGGTGGCCAGGTTGAGCCGGGCGTTGCCGTCGAGCATTGCCTCGTCGTGAACCACCTGGTATGCGGTTTCTGGGAGCATCGAGTCTTCGGCGAGAGCGAACTTGGGGCGTACTTTGGCTTCGCCAGGCCGGGCGAAGAGAGGGTTGATCTCGAAGTTGGCCGGTTTAGGGGCTATATCTATCGACCCTCGTGAGAGTGGACGGCAGCCTGACCTGTGGCGCAAGGCTGGCTCGCCGTGACGCGTACCATCAGGCCCGGCGGTTGACTGTGCCCCATTTGCGACCTCCCTGGACTAAAGGTCACCAGGGTCTAGGGCGATGTGCTCGGGAACTACCGATCTGCACGCGGCCCCGTAGTAGTGCGGGACCTCCAACAAAGACTATACCAAGGCTCTGAACTAATCCTCACCCATGTTGGTCGCCGTTGGCCAGTGGTCATGCTGTCTCCGGGCCACCGTCGAGTCGAGGCTAATTCGTGATCTAATCCTAAAGCAAGCGTAGAGCCTGCTCACTGAGAGCCGAGGCTGCGGAACTGCTCGGTACTTTGAGGGGTTCCGGTTGGGGCGACCGAAGAGGGTGCTCAATTTTGAGGTGAAGGCTCGTGCTTGGCCAGACCTCAGGCGGGCTCTCACGCGAGGTTGTGCAGCCCTACGTCGTCTAGCACCTGGTATCCGCGAAAGTGCCCTCCTGGTATGGGAAAATTCGGTCGCCAAACACAAACAACCCATACAACAGGAGGGCAATCTCTCAATGAAGACTAGCTCATCGAGGTGCAACCACGGGGGACGGGGGCAGGCAAGCAAGCAGCGGCTGCGACGGAGGCTGGCAGCGGAGGCGCGCGCGATCGACCGGCGGCTGGCGACGGCGGTGGCCCCGAACTTCTCCGGCCCGGTGCTCGGGCGGGCCAACATCGTCTACGAGCTGGCCGAGCGCTCCAAAGGCGTCGCCCACGGCGGGATGGGCCTGGTCGCCCGCCTGGTCGAGGACCTGGACCTAGCCGAAGAGCTCGACGCGTCTTTAGCGCTGCTCAAGGCGCACAAGCCCTACTACGAGTCCGACCACGTCCTCAACATCGCCTACAACGCCTTGTGTGGGGGCAAGCGGTTGGAGGACATCGAGCTGCGACGGTGCGACCGGGTGTTCTTGGACGCCCTCGGCGTGGAGAGCCTGCCCGACCCGACGACGGCCGGGGACTTCTGCCGCCGCTTCGACGCGGCGTCGGTGATGGCACTCCAAGAAGCGGCCAACCGGGCCCGCCTCCGTGTGTGGGCAGCCCAGCCGGCCTCGTTTTTGTCCCAGACCGCCACGATCGACGCCGACGCCTCCATCGTGGGCACCGACGCGGAGACCAAAGAAGGCATGGACATCTCCTACAACGGGACCTGGGGCTACTCGGCGCTGATGGTCTCGCTGGCCAACACTGCCGAGCCGCTGTACTTCGCCCTGCACGGCGCCAACCGCCCCTCCCACGAGGGCGTGGTCTTCCTCTATGACCGTGCCGTCGCCCTGTGCCGCCAGGCCGGGTTCACCGACATATTGCTCCGGGGCGACACCGACTTCTCGCTCACCGCCGAGCTCGACCGCTGGGACGCCGACGGCGTGCGCTTCGTCTTCGGCTACGACGCCCGGGCCAACCTGGTAGAAAACGCCGAAGACGCCCCCGAGGGGCTCTACCACGAGCTGGTCGCCCGGGCCGAGCGGGCGGTCGCCACCGATGCCCGGGCCCGGCCGGCCAACGTGAAGGACCAGGTGGTCCGCCGGCGGGGGTTCAAAGTGCTGCGCCAAAAACGCCAAGACGTCGTCGAGCTCTCCTACCGGCCGGGCAAGTGCAAGAAGCAATACCGAGTTGTCGCCTTGCGCAAGAACCTGTCAGTCGAGCGAGGCGAGGACGTGCTGTTCGAGCAATACCGGTACTTCTTTTACATCACCAACGACTGGGATATGACCGCCGACCAGGTCGTCGCGGAGGCCCGGTCCCGCTGCAACCAGGAGAACCTCATCGCCCAGCTAAAAGGTGGGGTTCGAGCGCTCCACGCCCCGGTCAACACCCTCAACGCCAACTGGGCCTACATGACCATGGCCAGCCTCGCCTGGAGCCTGAAAGCCTGGTGCGCCCTCCTGCTGCCCATTTCGCCGCGCTGGGCCGTCCAGCACAACGGGCAACGGCGGCGGCTGTTGACTATGGACTTCCGCACCTTTTTACAGGCGTTCATCGAGATCCCCTGCCAGGTCGTCAAAGGAGCCAGGCAGGTCCGCTGGCGCCTCCAGGCATGGAACAAGTGGCTGGGCGCCTTCTTCCGCCTGCTCGAAGTCCTCTAGCAGCACGAAAATCCGGCCTTCTCGGGCTGTCCAGGGCACAGCCTTGGCGTCAGCCATCCCAAGCTCGGGGCCGAGAGCTCAAACAACCACCCAACATCGAGCTACAACACCAAACCGGGGCCTCACTGCCCGCCCTCAAAGCACGCAAACCTGCCGGAGCGGCCTCCAGGCGGCTCCCGCCCCGCCTCAGGCGGCGCAGCGCTTGTTTTAGGTCTAATTTAGGACCTTCTCCCTGGCCACCTCAGCGAGGGAGCGGTCGTCGCCAAAGGCGGACGCCGCAGGACCAGGACCGCCTGGTCGGCGGCTCTTCTGCTTCGTTGAGCTGTTCGAACTGAAAGGTGGTGCATGACAACCTGACCCCTTCGGCGTCGAAGCCACGAGGTCGACCGGTACGAGACGTCCTCCTCCCCCCTGCTCGACGACGAGATGCGTAGGGCGCGGCGACAGGGTCTATGACGATACGTGCAGGCACCCCGCAATCACTGTCGCTGCAGGAGACCCCGCTACCGATGCTAAATTCTGTCGGTCCGGGTCATGATGGAGTGTCTTTTCATCTTCTCGGTAAAGCCAACTTCTGCCCAACTGGCACCTATGCCGCCTGAGCGGCTCGGGAGCCGCGCTTATGGTGTGTGCCGGTACGTCTCCCGCCAGCCGGCGGTCGTGGCGGCGCTGGCGGTAGCCGCCGATAACCCGTCGGCCGCTCTGCGGAGAGCGGTCAAGGCCGCTGCGGAGCCCGGCCAGGGGGGCCCAGGGGCCGCGAAGGAACGACCAGCCAGCGCTGGCCCGTCGGAATTGGTAAGGGTGGTTTTCCCTTCTGCGCGGCCAGCGCGAATCGGTGTTGGCCATCCCACAGGCTGGACGCCGGCCGGCCGCTCGAGCACCTGGGGGGGCTGGGGCCGAGTGGCACCGGTTCCAAGGGGTGGTGGCGGGCAAGCAGCGGGAGCTGTCAGGCGACCTCGCCGAGGACCAGCCGCCGTACGACGCCCTGTCGGTGGCGTTCACAACCGATACACCCTCGGCCAACGTCGTCACCTTCTACCGCGACCAGTGCGCGCAGTCCGAGACGGTGCTCGCGAAAACTCCCCTCTCAGCACCACCGCTGGGCAAGCACGGTAGGTACGAACCGCCGAAGGTTCGTCGGGTCGTGTTGCACATGATCGAGGAGACGGCGCGGCATGCCGGGCATCTGGACATCGCAAGGGAGCTCCTCGACGGGACGACCCGGCTCGGTGGCCGCACACGCGCTAAGCGTGCGATACCACAGGGTCCCTGCGACAGGTAAGCGAATACCTTTGGCTCGGCGCGACGATGACAGCGAAGGACGGGACGAGGTGAAGGGAGGACCACATGGCTAGCAGATGGGCGTTGCAGAGCGAGGAACGAGTGTATAAGGGACACCTGAACGTGCTCCGCCGAAGTTTTCGCGTTGGCGACGGGCCGGTGCGCGACTACGAGATATTGGACCAAGGGATGGTCGTGTGCATCCTCGCTCTGACCGAGGCCCGAGAGTGTGTCCTGGTGCGCCAGTTCCGGCCCGGACCGCAGCGGACACTGATAGAGCTTCCGGCAGGCTTCATCGACAAGGGCGAGTCCCCCGCCGACGCAGCGGTGCGGGAGTTGTCCGAAGAGACGGGGTACACGGGTGAGCTCCGTGAAGTGGCTCAGCTTCCAGCGAACGGCTATTCCACGGAGACTCGGCACGTCTTCGTCGGCGCCGACTGCGCGCCTGGGGTTCCCCACCCCGATATAGGGGAAGATCTCGAGGTCGTGACCGTCGACCTGGCTAATCTTCGCGAACTGCTCCGCAAGGGTGACATGACGGTCACGGACGCGGCCTACGTCGCGCTCGACAGCCTCGGCCTCCTCTGACCGGCAGCTCGCGCTCATCTGACCTGAAGGTCGTATAGACCGAGACGGGACCACCGAACTCTGAGCACTGCCGCTTGGGCTCCCTGGGGGTCCGTTCGACCTAGTCGCGATGGTTGGTCGGTTAGATTCGCGTGGGGCTGGCCCCTTGGGCGGTTTCGTCACCAGCTTGGCTCGGCGGTCCACGAAGTACCCAGGCGAAACCGACGGCGATAATGCCACCGCGAGCGGCCCGATCACATAGGACCACCAGTCATCCCAGTGACCGCCGACAAGGGCCGGGGCCTAGGGAGCGAGCGGGGTTCATCGAAGCCCCCGAGATGGGCGCCGCCCACAAGCCGGCGACAATAATGCAGCCGCCGACAGCGACGGCGACGTTGGCTCCGATGTTGCGAGCACCCGAGGCCGTGACGAGGACCACGCTCACCAGCCCGGCAGTGAGCACGACCTCAACCAGCACCGTGGTCGCCGCGGGTCCCGACGCCTGGGACGGTGGCACCAAGCTTGGCGATGTTACCGAAGGTGGCTCGGAGGAAGCCCGCCCGTTGCGCAGGACGCGCTCGACGGGGCCGTGGTCGACCCGGTCTGATCACGGCTCCGCCATTCTCCCGACCACACCGACAGCCCGACAATCAAGCGCATCCTTAACAGCGCTCCCCGCAACTCCAGAGACTCGGCGGAGTTGGTGTCTTGTGGGGTCCTCTCCCCTGTCGCCGACAATTGATGCAGTCCCTGAACGCGAGACCAAGGGCTCACTGTTTCTGCGATTGACCACTGCTCTGGGGGAGCGGAGGGAGCCAGACTTGGACAAGGTGGGTGCCGCTAATCAGCAACGCTGTACCGGCCCGGCCTCGGGCAACGGCATCGACTGGCATCCGCGGCTGGCGACGAAGTGACCAGTTTGTGCTGGCATGCTTTGGCAAGAGGCCACGGTCCACTGTCGTCGAGCGGACCGTAACGTCCATCTCTCCGGCTAATGCGGAGATAGCTTTCAGGGTCGCCAAATCGGCGACGCCAGGAAGAACGAGTTTGTGCGTGAATAAGGTTAGGAACCCATCGGCGCTGGAACCCCAGCGGGCGCGGGCTTGGGACAGATCCTGCAGGCAGGCCATCACCACTAGGCCCTGGCTGCCGCCTTCGGCAATGGTGGAAGCAAGGTCGGGTAGGGGCGCTATGTGGGCCACCTCGTCCAGGGCGAAGAACATCGGCGGCGAGTAACTCGCTCGGTAGACAGCGGTCCTTATCTGGTCGAGTAGGCAGACCACTAGCGGCGCGTGCAGCGCCTGGCTCATCGACGGAGCGCAGATATAAATGGTGTCGGTGCTAGAAGCGAAGCCCCCGACGTCGAAGTTGGGGAAGCGGGCCGCGCCCAGGGCTGCGTCGGTACGGTAAGTAGCGAGCAGGCCGTCGGCGGTTGAGAAAATGCCCGAAAGCTCTCGTGAGTCGGTGTGGGCAATCCCATCGAGCAAGTTCGCCGCCAGGCGCGACCCGTGGTCATTCAATATGGAAATGGGAGCGACCAGCTCCCGGCGGTGTAGCCATGAAAGCACGCCAGCGAGGTCACCTTCGACAAGGGCGGCGGCGTGCAGGAGCGGCGCCAGCAGCGCCTGGGCGCGCTCTACCCAGTGAACATCGTGGGCGCTCTGGTTGGGCCTGCTAGCGGCGGCAATCGAGTGGGCTCGTTGGACCGCTTGGTCCCAAACCTCGCAGCCGACCAAGGGGGACCATCTCAGCTCCTCGGCACCTTGGGGCACCGGTGTCGTACCGCTTGGGTCCCATAGCCATATGCGCCCGAGGCGCCCCCGAGCCGATGCCGTCAAGGCCAACACGTCTGGCTTAGTGGAGGTGACAACGGCGGGACCGGCATGGGAGAGAACGGCGAAGGCGAGGAGCCTCGAGGTTTTGCCGGAACGCGGTGGGCCGATAACGAGAACGTGCTGGTCGGGCTGCGCACGCACTGGCCCTTTTGTGCCCCAACCGAGGTATAGGCCGGCTGGGGCCGGGCGCGGTGGTGACCGTCGAGCTGGGTGGAGAGCGTGGCGGACGATGGCTGGGAGGTTCATATCGCTAGTCCCCTTTCGATTTCGAGCGATCGTTGGTGGTCGAGAGGTGCG
>Ga0302325_10030501_pt1 | contig 11116 bp, 10 predicted proteins | sample Palsa_T0_2_FD_201948 | JGI IMG/M metagenome (GOLD analysis project Ga0302325, IMG submission 201948) | Peat permafrost microbial communities from Stordalen Mire near Abisko, Sweden - Palsa_T0_2 | ecosystem: Environmental > Terrestrial > Soil > Palsa > Peat permafrost | place: Sweden: Abisko...
GTGAGCACGACCAGACGGCGGCGGGTTGTGGGCATCGCTGAGGCCTCCGCGAGGACTTTGCGCCTACTCGTCGAAGCCGACAAACACCACGGCCTCGTCGACCGACTTGCGCTGCGAGACCACCGCGTTCGCCGCAAAACCGTCGTCCGGGTAGCCCATGGCCACGCAGATCATGATCACCTGGTCTTCGGGAATTCCCGCATGCTCGCGCACCACGGGCGACTGCATGATCCCCTGGCTGTTGATCACGCAGCCGAGGCCCCGCGACCAGGCGGCGTTGACCAGGGCGTTGGTCACCGCGCCGCAATCGAACGGCGCGATATCGCCGCCGTGGATCGACCGGTCGTAGGTCACCACGATGGAGACCGGCGCGTCGAACTGGCGAAAGCCGCGCAGCACCCAGTCCTTGCGCCCGTCCTGGTCGTGCCGCTCGATGCCCATCGCCGCGAACAGTTGCTTGGCGATGCCGATCTGCCGCTCGCGGTGCGCGCCGGCGTACTCGCCGTGGCTGCGGAACTCGCGCGACGACGGCACGCCGGCCAGGTTGCGCTCGGTGTTGCCGGCACGGATGCGGTCGAGCGGTTCGCCGGCGACCACGTAGAAATTCCACGGCTGGGTGTTCAGCGACGACGGCGCGCGCATCGCCAGCTCGATAACTTCCCGGATCAGCGCCTTGGGCACCGGCTCGCGCGTGTAGCCGCGGGCGCTGCGGCGCCCCAGCACGACGTCGTCGAACGACGGGGTCGAAGCTGCGGATGGTTTCATGGGCTGTTTCCCGGGCACGCTCATCGCCACAGCCCAGTGGGTAGCCGACAGCGCCCGAGTTCGCCAGCTTCGCACAAGGATCGGAGGGACCGGCTCGCATGCGGCCAGCAGCCTGGCGCCCTTGGTCCAGTTCCTTCAATGGAGCATGCAGACGCGGCCCGGCGATGCGGGGTCGATCGTTCACTACATGCCGTTCAGGCTGTCGTTTCCAGACGGCGTGACCACGCGGGTCTGCGGCGATGGGGTGCTCAGTTCCGACGCGAGACCCGCATCCGGCGACGCGGCCCAGCCGGAGACGAGGCCGGATTCCGGGCTTTGCGTCTCGGCTCATTATCGGGACGTGGCCGGCGATTGGCTGGTCGAGGTCACGACGCCGGCGGGAGACGACAACCTCACGGTCGAGATCACGCCTGACTGACCGCCTGGGGGGCGCGCGCCAGACCGCCGTCCCTCTGCGCCTCCTCGAAACGAGCGCCGCCCGGCTCGAGCGGCAGGTCCAGTCCGTTCGCGAGATAGGCCACCATGCGGTAGAACCCGCACAGCATGATGATCTCTAGGATCTGCGCCGTGTCGTACCAGGCGCGCAGGGCCGTGAACTCCGCGTCCGTCAGCCGGACCCGGGCATGGAGGGCGTCGGCGGCGGCGATCAGCGCCCGTTCGGCGGCGTTCCAGGTTTCCGCAGCGCCGCTCGGCGAACAGGTCGCCGCGACTTCCTGCGCCGTCAGTCCCGCGGCCTTGGCGAAGGCGGTGATGTGCACGCCCCATTCGTATTCGCATCCGGCCAATGCGCAGGTGCGGTCGATCACGATCTCCCGCTCGCGCAGGCTGATCAGCCGCCCGTCCAGCAACGACGCGGTTCGGAACTTGCCCCACGCCCGCTGGCTCGCGGCTACGGTGCGAAAGAGCACCAGCGGCGGCGCGCCCTTGGGCATGATCTGATCGAAATGGGCCTGCAATTCGTCGCGGTAGGGCGGCTCGAGCGGCGCGATCCTTGGCATAGGCGGCATCCTTCGCTACATTTTCGATAGCGCGCATTTGCTATCATTTTAGTAGCACCGCAAGCCAGGACTTCGCCATGTCCCCACCGGTCAAGGTTCGCGGTTCCCGAACGGGCCGCCCGATCATGGCGCTGCTTGACCTCCTGGGCCGGCGCTGGTCGCTGCGCCTGGTCTGGGAACTGCGCGAGCGGGCCCTCACCTCGCGCGAACTGCGGGCCGCCTGCGACGAGGCCTCCCCCACGGTCCTGCAGGCCCGCCTCACCGAGTTGCGCGCCGCCAACCTGGTCGAGCACCGGACGGGCGAAGGCTACCGTCTCACGCCCTTGGGCGCCGAGCTGATGGAAGCCTTCGCACCGCTCTTCGGCTTCGCCGACCGATGGGCGAAGGTGGCCGCCGCCCGAGCCGATGGCGCCGAGCCTTGACCTGACCTGGACAACAGAAAAAACTGGCGTCCAATCGACGGCCAGCCGCGACTCTGGCGGCGCGTCCTGACGAGAGGACTGGGTAAAGCGATTTGACGGCTTCCGCCGGCCCCGGTCGAACGGCTCTGCGCGACAGGCCCAGCGTGAGCATCGCCACCCGCATCCTCAAGGCGCTGCTGGTCAGTCTGCTGCTGGCCGGCTCGGCCTATGCGGTGGCCAAGCTGAACCTGTTCGGGCTGGAGTCTGCGTCCGACCGGCTGGCTGACGGGGTCTACCAGCGCATCACGGCGGCCGACTACGGCGCCGACCGCCGCGGCCAGCGGCTGGTCAGCGTCGTCTACCTCGACGAATCGTCGATGGAGGCCATGAAAGGCTACGGATGGACCCGCTTCCCGCCCACCTATGACCAGCAGTCGCAGATGTTCGACGACCTCATGCAGGTGGGCGGCGCGCCGCCCGCGGCCCTCTACGCCGATTTCGTCTACACCGGCCAGGGCGGGCCGAACGAAGGCTTCGACACCTTTGTGAACGGCATCGCCAGCGACACCAAGGCCCAGGTGTGGTCCGCGGCGCCCGGCTGCCAGGTCGACCCGCTGATCAAGATCGCCTGCATCGAGGCGGCCGGCGGCACGCCGATGATCTTCGCCAAGCCCTCGCCGGCCGAGCTCGACATCTTCACCGACGTGCAGCGACGCCTCGACGCCGTCGCGGTGCTGGCGCCGGCGCTGGTCAACGTCCAGGCCTACCCGATGGTGACGGACTACGGCTTCGATCCAGCCAAGAACGCCCGGCTGGCCGTCCACGCCTTCGACGTCTCCCCGGCGCTGGCCATGTACGCCGCCTGGTGCCTGCGCCAGCCGGACGGCTGCGGCGTCGCGGCCTTCGTGCAGCTGCGGGCCCGCGCCGCGCAGGCCATCGCCGGGAAGGTGTTCGCGCCCACCAACGTCGCCGGCGTCTTCGACGCGCCCCTCGACGTAGTCTGGGGATCGCGACCCGATCCGGATTACCTAGCCATGACCAAGGCGGTCACCGGCCAGCCGGCGCCCTGCCGCGCCGCCGCGACCGGCTGGCTGCAGCGGCTGGGCGAACAGATGGCCGGCTTCCGCGGGCCACCCACCGGCGCCCGGCAGGAATGCCCCTACGCCCTCACCCTGGGCTACGACCGCATGGTCGCGGGCCTCGGGCTCCAGTCGAGCGACCTGGCGCGGGTGCTGGCCGGCCGGCTGGTGATGGTGGGCGGCCAGTTCCGCACCTCCAACGACTGGGTGGAGTCGCCGGTGCAGGGCCAGGCGCCGGGGGTCCACTACCACGCCATGGCGCTCGACAACCTGGTCGAGGACGGCGTGAACTATCGCCGCAACACCACCCTGATGTTCGATTCCGACCTCCTGAAGAGCCTGCTGATCGCGGCCCTGGCCTTCCTCGGGGTGCTGGGCGTCATGGTTCGCAACAGCCTGCTGGACCACGCGATCGCCACCCGCATGCAGCCGAAGCTGCGCGGCGTGGTCTACGGGCCGCTGTACCTGGCCATCTTCGGCGTCTCCATCGCCGTGGTGGCGCTGGCGACGTGGTTCGGCGTTTCGCTGCTGCACCGCGCGCCGATCAACTGGATCGGCATCTACGCCTGCGTGCTGGGGTTCCTGTTCTACGCCACCCGCCAGACCCTGCCGGCCGACATCCTCGGCTCCATCGAGCACCTGCCCCTGGTGCAACGGGCTATGGCCGCTCATCGCACGTTCAGGCAAACTCTGAAATTCGAGGAGGATCGGCTGTTCAAGCCGAGGGCGCAGGCCGCCGCCGCCGTCCCAGCCGATCCGCCGGCCGCCACAATTGTGGCCGCTGAAGCTGCTACCCCCGCCGCCGAGGAGGCGCCTGCCCATGCTGAAAGCTAGTCTCATCTTCGCCGCCCTGTTGCTGATCCCCGGGTCGGCGCTCGCCGGCGGCATGGTCGTGAAATACCTGCGTCCGCAGCTGCACACCTTCGACGCCCACGGCCAGCCCATCGGCACGGTCGCCTCCAGCGACCTGAAGGCGCCGACGCCGATCGTCGCCATGGGGGTCGGCGGCAGCATCGGCATCACCTACCAGGGCAAGACCGTCTTCCTGCGCGGCCTCGACGTGCAGACCACCGGCGTCAACGCCACCTGCGCCCCGGTGCAGGGAACCGCCCGCGCCACCGGCAGCTCCTACGCCGCCACCAACATGGGCCTGGGCGGCGCCGCGGATTGCCAGCACCCGCAATGACCGCCAGTCGCCGGTCCCTCGTATTCGGCGCGCTGGCCACCACCGCGCTGACTGCGCTGGCGTCGTCGCCGCCCACCCGGGCGCTGGCCCAGGGCGGCGGCTTTTCGGTCTCCGGCAAGCGCGGCCCGTTCCTGAAGCAGGTGGCGACGCGCCGGTTCGACACCGCCGGCGGCGGCGCCGGCGCGCTGGGGCTGGCGTCCGACGCGGTCAACCTCGGCCGCTACCAGGCGGCGCGGATCCGGATGCCGCAGACCGAGGCCAAGGTCGCCGAGCTGCTGGCCGGCCTCGATGGTCAGTGGCCCTACGCCAAGGGTCCGCCGCTGCAGGTGCACATCCTGGGGGTCAACTACTACAACGCCTATTCGCTGCCCGACGGTTCCATCGTGGTGGCCTTCGGCCTCTTGGACAGCGCCAAGTCGGACGACGAGGTGGCGTTCGTGCTGGCCCACGAGCTCGGCCACGTGCGGCTGAACCACTTCGCCCACCAGCCCAACACCGAGCAGCAGCGGGCCCACCTGGCGAGCACGATGGGGCAGCTCTTCACCGTCGCCTCGGCGCTGCCGATCGGCGGCGCGCCCGGCGCGGCGCTCAGCGCCGCCAACCAGGCCGGCGCCACCAACGACCTGATCCACTTCATGTCCAACGTGATGATCGAACCGTCCCACACCCGCGACCAGGAGGACGAGGCCGACTGCATCGGCTACGACCTCTCGCAGCGCGCCTCCTACGCGCCGGATGCGGCCACCGCGCGGGTGTTCGACACCATCCAGGCCGACCAGCAGCAGCGCACGCGGGCCGTCGACGGCCTCGACTCGCAGCTGAAGACCCAGCTCAGCCAGGCCATCACCCCCTCCAACGCCGCCTCGTTCCTGTCCGGCAGCAGCAGCGACATGCGCACCAGCCTGCTGGAAGGCGCCGGGCGCCTTGCCCTCAGCGCGGCGGCCAACGGCAGCGGCGGGCATGACCAGCCGCAGCACCGTCCACCCGAGGAGCGCAAGCGCGGCATCGCCCAGTATTCCGCCGAAGCCTATCCCGAGGGTGCGCCGCTACGTGACGAGCAGCACAGCTGGCTGGACCAGGTGCGCGCCACGCCGGAGTTCGCGCAGGGCCGGCTGGCGGTGTCCGCGATCAGCGACGCCAAACTGGCCCGGGCCAACGGCCGCTACTCGGTGGCCCTGGCCGCCATCGGCCGGGCCCGGCGCACGGCGTTCGGCTCGGCCCCGCTGGTGCTCAACGAAGCCGCGCGGCTGGCCGCCGACATGGGCGACCATGCCGCCTCGGACCGCCTCTTCGCCCAGGCCGACGCCAGCCCCGACCAGACCGTCGACGGCTATGTCGACTACGCGCGGATGCTGTTCCTGGCCCAGGAGAGCGACCGCGCCATGCAGGTGATCCAGGAAGGCGCCTCGCGCTTCGGCGACGAGAAACCCTTCATCGCCTTGCGGATCGGCGTCTCGCGCCAGCAGGGCCGCGCCGACCTGGTGCAGGCCGACCTGCGCACCTGCCAGGGCTACAAGAACGACAACCTGACCCACGACTGCCGCCTCGCCGCCGGCGAAAGCGCCGACGCGCCGGCCGCCTCGACCCCCAGCATCCCGACGTCCCTGCCGTTCGGGCTGCACTTCTGAGGCGCGAATCCGTTCGGCAGCAGGGGTCGTCCCGACGATTGTCTCGGCAGGCGGAACGGCCGGGGCGGGCCTATTTTCCCGTAAGAAAAGTATTCAAGCGCTTCGGCGCCCTCGTACGGCGTTGACCATGCCGCGCTTATTCGAGGCGCGCAGTGTCAACGCCTCGTTCCCGGCGTTAGCAGAACCGTTTGCGCTGTCACGGGCCCTCCATGAGGGTGAAATAGAAGGTTGCGCCCAGCCCGACCTCGCCCTCTGCCCAGATCTGTCCGCCGTGCCGAAGAATGACTCGCTGAACGGTCGCCAATCCAATGCCCAGGCCCTCGAATTCTCCGACGCTATGCAGCCGTTGGAAAACGGCGAACAACTTCTCGGAATAGGCCATGTCGAAGCCCGCGCCGTTGCCGCGGACGAAGTTCACGGTGCGCCCGTCTTGCGACACCTGCCCAAGCTCGATCCGCGCCGACTCAGTCTTGCTGGTGAATTTCCAGGCGTTGCCGATCAAGTTTTCAAGGGCCACGGCCAGTAGTCGAAGATCGCCGAACGCCGGCATCGTCGGTGGCGCAATCAGTTCGACGGCTCGGTCAGGCTGCGCTTGGCGCAATTGTTGGATCGCCGCCTGCGAGATGGTGGTGAGGTCGATGGCGGCCAAGTTGAGTTCGGTGCGGCCGATACGCGCCAAGCCTAGCAGATCGTTGATGACGCCGGCCATGTGCAGGACGCCCTCGCGCACGAACCTCAGGTAGGTCCTGCCGCCCTCGTCGAGTTTGTCGTCGTAATCCTCGATCAGCGCCTGGCTGAAGCCGTCGATACGCCTGAGCGGCGCCCGTAGGTCATGGGCGACGGAATAACTGAAGGCTTCGAGTTCGCGGTTAGCCCTCTCTACATTGGTGTTGGCGCGTTGAAGCGCTTCGACAGCCTGCTCGCGCTCGGCGATTTCTGACCTTAAACTGGTGTTCAGTAGCGCCAATCGACCGTAGTTGGCTCCGCTTTCGATGATATAAAGAATTAGAAGCGTACTCGCTGAGAACAGCCCAAATAGTTTTCCAACGTACCACCCGAGTTCGTAGCGGCCGTCGGCCACGGTATTTGTCATAAGTAGGTCCAACAACCAGGCGAGCATCGACACAGCTAGCCATAGATGAACAACGGTCAGTGGAGCTGCCCTGAGCAGCAAGCCAGCGGCGATCAGGCAAGCGAGGCCACTCAACTCGACGGCGGTCGTCATCGTGGACAAAAAATGTACGTTGGCGATTAAGGGCGGCAGGTAGGCCCGCGCGCCGACGGTGAACGTCAGCTGCGCAAGCGCCACCGAGACCGCGCAAACGATTCCCAAGGCGATGGCCCGGCCGGGTTCGACGCCACGAGGTCCGTTCGCCACTCGCAAGTTCGAACGGGCGCGTTCGCGCTTCTCCTCGGCGCAATAGAAGATAAGCAATAGCGGGAAGGTGCCGTGCCAGAACAAATATAACCACGCCGCTGACTGTTGGTCGCCTCCCAGAATCTCTCCGGACGTGAATACGTTCGGAAATGTCAGTAAATGACAAGCGGCGATCGCTGCTGTGTAAGCGTATCCAGATCCCAACAGAAGAATACTGGACGACCGCACGGCTGCGTACTGCTGTAGGATCATTACGGCCGCAATTATGTCACAGAATACCAACGCAGCTTCGAACATCGGAATGAAGGCGGTGATTTGCGGCAGCGGCGTCTTCGCGAACGGCGTGACGAGTGCAAATAGGAACACCGCACCCAGAACGACTCCAACCGCCACCATGACCTGCCGCCGAGTGGCGACACCGATCAACAGCTGGCCGGCCGCCGTCATCGCCAAAAGATGAGGCTTTTCGAATGACCTGCCGGGCCGGCGCGCAATCCACATGGGTTCCGTCCACCGACCAGACATGACGGTCTGGGGTGCGGGAGCGTAACGCGGTCATGGAATCATCAGTTGCAACCGAGCCCAGCGGCCACGCGGCGTTTGGGCCGATGGGGGTAGGTTAGGCTCACGCCTGGCCGTGCGGACTACTCACTTCGTCGATCAGATCGGCGTCGATGCTGGACAGCGGTCGCGCCGCGCCGTCCGAGTGGGCGATATGGAAGCCGATGACGGAGGCGTTTGCCGCGCCTGAGCCAACGTGCCAGGGGCGAGCATCGAAGCGAGTGTCGTTTTCATCTTTGGTTCCCAAGGGGGACGCGCGCGCGGCGAGGACACGCGACGACGGTAGTGCCTGGATACTATCGCGACGACCCGCAGTTGGCCTTGCGGCGACCGACGTCCTAGAGTCACGTGCGGCGCGTTTTGCCTAGCCGGTTCATGATTGCCCGATGAGTCCTCAGGAAACGCCGCCCAGCGTCGAGCAGGCCCTGGAAACGCCTGAACTTGCCGTCGCTTGGAAAGCGACTGGTTCAAATCTTTCCTGGATCAGATGCCCGTCGCGATCGCCATCTCGGAGCTGAAACCCGGCGGAAAAGGTCGTGTTCGTCAACGCTGAATTCGAGCGCCTCACGGGACTGGGGCCGGATCTGCTGGTCGGTGGCTCGTGGGACCGGGTGCGGGGCGAAGCAGCGGCGGCGAATGCGGCCCCGCTCGCCGAGGCCCTGGTCGATCAACGGGACTAGGTAGGGGTCTTCACCTTGCCGGGCGACGGGCAGTCGCTCGCCGTGGATGCTTGGTCGAACGTCATCGAAGACGAGAGGGGCGCGCCTGTGTTCAGGTTGGTCGCCTTGGTGGAGAACACGGCCCTGAGCACGTCGGCGCTGGACGACCTGCATGAGCGCGTCCGGGAGAAGGACACTCAGCTTCAAGAGCTACAGCATCGGGTCAAAAATAATCTGCAGATGATCACAGCCCTGATCCGGGTCGAAGCGCCGGCGATAGGGGGTCAGGCCGCCGCGCCCGCCAGCCGCCGCGCCTCGGCCTTGAAATCGTATGCGACCTCGCCGGCGCAGTCGGGCCAGCGCTCCGTCTTCACCCAATAGGCGCAGAGGCCCAGCTTGGCGCACAAGCCGACGAAGCGGATGTCGTCGATCATGGCCGTGTTGGCGCACGTGAAAATGACGCCGGGGCTCGTGATCCCCGCTGGCCCTGGCGCCGTTTCATCGAACACGTGCGCGAACGAGGCTTGATCGATCAGGCCGAACACCTCTTCCGTCAGGCCCAATTGAGACAGCGAGGCCAGCCTGTCGACCGGCAAGGCCCCGGTGCGGCTTATTTGCTGGCGCGCCTGCTCAAGCCCGCGCGCCATGGATTGCGGATAGGGATCGCGCAGATTGCGCGCGAACCAAACCAGACCGCGATAGTTCGGGTCGGTGGTGATCCGAAGGCGCGACGCGGCGACGAAGCGATCGTATCCGTCCCAGTCTCCATTGATAGCGGCAGCCCAGATGGCGACGTAGGCGATGCTGTCGTTGTCCGGCCAGCGCGCGCAATAGTCCTCCAAGAGATCGCGGTCATAGCGGCTTTGGAGCGAGAGGGTCGCCACGTCGACATCCAGCGGATCCAGATCATAAGCCTGTTTGAGGTAGTCGTACGTTTCCCGACGTCGGCCGACCTGGCTGAAAAAGAATCCCATGCTGACGAGATTTCTCGGACCGTTCGGTTCCACCTCCAGGGCCTTGCGAAGAAGGGCTTCGCGTTCCTCGTAGTGGGCCCAGGCCTCCAAATAGCTGAGGGCCTCGTACGCCAGTCCCAGGCCTGCATCGAGGTTGAGCGCGGTCTCGGCGGCGGTGCGCGCGCTTTGCCGCGATATTCCGTATTGGCGGGCGGCCTCGTGGTGGAAGCGCAGCAATTCGGCGCGGCACACGGCGAGGGCCGACCACGCGCGGGCGAGTTTCGGCGCCGCGGCCACCACCCTTTCGAGCATTCTGATCGTCTGGAGCAACTTCTCCGGGTCGACGGCGATGAACCCGCGGGCCTGCGCCCGCAGGAAGAGGTCGTAAGTGGCTGGGTCGATGGCGTCCGATGCCGTGGGCGGCGCGAACGCGACCTTCAGCGCGGCGGCGACCGACCCGGCGATCTCATCCTGCAGCGCGAACACGTCGGTGAGATCGCGGTCGAACCGGTCGGACCACAACGTCGTCTGACGGGCGCATTCGATCAGTTGCGCGGAGATGCGCACCTTCGGACCGCTCCGCCGCACCGAGCCGTCGAGGATGTGGGTGGCGTTCAGCTCAGCGGCGACATGGCGCGCGGTCTTGTCCGCGCCGCGAAGCTGAAAACTCGAGTTTCGTCCAACCACCTTGAGGTCGGTTCCGCGGGCGACCGTCTGCTGGATCTCCTCCGACACCCCATCCGAGAAATAGGCCATCTCCGGATCGCCGGAGAGGTTGTCGAACGCCAGCACCGCCAGCAGCGGCTCGGCCGGTTTGGCGGCAGCCGGAACCGCGGTCGGCCGGCTTGGCGACGAGGACCCGGCAGCGCCAACCAGATCGCCGATGCTGGCGACCACCTTGCGCCACTCGTGCTCGGCGGCGTCGCCCGTCCAGCCAGCCAGGTCCGCGCACTGAATTTGGTCGAACGGCATCGGCAGGCGGCAGGCTTCGACGGTGAGTTGGACCAGCTTGTGGTCGGCCCGGGCCCGGTCGGCCTCAGAGCGCACCCACTCGGACTTCACTGCCTCCGCCGACCAGATCACCACCACGGCCTTGGCCGCCTGAAGGCGCTCCTCGATCACATCGGCATAGGCCCGATGGGCGGGCAGCTCGTCGTCGCGCCAGACGCCGTAGCCCAGTGCGCGCAGCGCCTCGGCCACCCGCTGGGCCTGGCTGGCGGTGGACCGCGCGTACGAGATGAAGAGGTCGGACATGTTGGTGCGGCAGCGCCCCTCGGTCGCCGCCAGAACCGTAGCGACGGCGCCGAGCGACGGGCAAGGGAAACGTCGCGACTTGCGAAAACTGGACCGGTACGAATGAGCGCTCACCACCCGCCCTCTCTGCGACCCCGCGGTTGAGAGCAGCAGCTGCCGGCGCCCGCCCGGGCCGGGCGGCTGGCGCCTACCGACCGGTGAACTTCGCCGGGCGGCGCTCGAGGAAGGCGGCGACCCCCTCCTTGTGGTCCTCG
>Ga0302325_10030502_pt1 | contig 11116 bp, 9 predicted proteins | sample Palsa_T0_2_FD_201948 | JGI IMG/M metagenome (GOLD analysis project Ga0302325, IMG submission 201948) | Peat permafrost microbial communities from Stordalen Mire near Abisko, Sweden - Palsa_T0_2 | ecosystem: Environmental > Terrestrial > Soil > Palsa > Peat permafrost | place: Sweden: Abisko...
GAGGCGCGGCGGGGCCGGACGGCGAGTGCGCTGATTGCAAAAAAAAGAGATCGTTGCAGCGGCGATCTGCGGGTCCAGACGGGCCAACCGAAGCCCCTCCGATCGTGCATGACGTGCTCCGCTCCGCGGGTCAGCCCCTCGATCCGGCAACGCGGCGCTTCATGGAACCGAGACTGGGGCACGACTTCGGCCGTGTGCGAGTCCACGCAGACTCCAAGGCAGACGAGTCGGCGCGAGCCGTCAACGCGCTGGCCTACACGGTGGGGCAGGACATCGTCTTCGCATCCGGAAGGCACGCACCGTCGACTCGGGAAGGGCGTGAACTCATTGCACATGAGTTGACCCACGTAGTGCAGCAAGCCGGGTCGATCACGGGCTCCAAGCTGGCGGTTGCCGACAAGTCCGATGCGCTAGAGGTGGAAGCAGAACATATTGCCGGACGCGTATTGAACTCGGGAACTGCAGCGCCGGCCGGGCGGTCGTCGGAGAAGCTCCACCGGCAGCCGGACGATTCATCAACGCCGGCTACCGGTCAGGAAGCAGCTACTCCGGGTCAAGGCTCGGTTCCAACTGGAGCGACGACAAAAACAACGCCCGTGAATTGCCCGGCCCCGAAGATGGCCTGCCAGACCGGAACCGGATTCGGCGCCGGCCGGCTGAGAACAATCAGATTCCAACATGACTCGGCGGACCTGGACGGAAAAGCCCGGTACAGCGTCCGGCGGATCGCAAAAGCGTGGAATGCCTATGGGGCTTCAGATCAGATTTTTGTCGAAGGATATGCCAGTGTGGAGGGTTCTTGCCAACACAATTGGCCGTTGTCGTGTTCCCGAGCCCAAGCGGTTGCGGCAGAATTAACGAAGCCGAGCGACGGCTCCGCAGGAGTTCCAGCCGTAGACGTGGCGATTGTCGCGCACGGTCAGAGCCAACTGGCAGGACCATCCCTCGAGGCGAACCGGAGGGTGACAGTTAACCTTCCGCCATTTATTCCGAAACCAACTCCAAAGAAGCCCGATCCCCCACCGGTGCAGCCGGAACCAAAGGAACCTGAGCCAAAGCAGCCTGACCCCTGCGACTCGGCAGAATGCGACAAAAACCGTGCCCAGTTAGCGCTGACGGTCACAAAGTGGGATGCCAAAGGCTATCATTTCGCGGCAGCCCTATTACAGCACTTCCTTCTGCGAGGTCGAGGAACGGACGCAGGAAACATGTTCCAACGGTTTGCTCCTGAAATCCAAGGCTCGATCGCGCTCCGGGATCATCTCAATACGTGGTTGTGGGGCGAAGGGAGTGAGCGTTTCAGAGTTAGCAAGGCCACGAGCATTGATCTAAGTCATTGGAAGACTCATGTAGAATACTATTCCACATCCAGCATGGACCTACTTTACGCGCTAGGTGGCGCGGATTTCGAAATTACCGCTGGAATCCTTACCAAAGAGCCTGGCTTCTTTAAGTCGCTGGTTTGTACGTATAATGTCGACCCCCTCTCGTGGACCTCGTCTGACAATTACACTTTTCCGCCTGGCGCTATTCGGGAATGGTTCTCCGATTATGCCGCCGCGAAGTATTTGGAGGACAACTGTTGCCATCCTCATTTCACCCACTATGAAACAGGCACGTTCTCAACATACTGCGTTGCCCGCCCCGGCGCGCTAGAACCGCAGGTCCCTCGAGACTAGTGCATTGATGAAATCGATACAAGATACGCCCCGGATAAGCTACTTGAGACAAATAATTGGTTCCCTGCCTCTTCGCGTACTCGTGGGTGGGAGAGCGACTCTGCTGGGTGAACGCTAAATGCCTAGAATCTCACCCATTCTCCTTAAGGGAGCGATCGTCTCGCTTGACCCGAATATCGGGATACCGCTTGGCGTTATCACCTTTCAGTACAACCCAGAGCAGCTCACCCGGAGTCTCCAGCCGCAGAGCGTGGGGGATGAGCCGGATCGCACGGAGATCTTTCGTCTCAAGGGACCGCCCATCGAAACGATAAAGTGCACCATTGAGATCGATGCCACCGACAAGCTCGCGGTTTCTGATCCGATAACCCTTCAGTTCGGGATTCAGCCCCAGCTTTCGGCGCTTGAACTTCTCGTCTATCCCCCCAGTTCGGTGCTGGTGGCCAACGAGATTCTCTCGTATTTGGGCACGGTCGAGATCCTTCCCATGGAATCGAACCTCACTCTCTTCGTGTGGAGCAAGACGAGAGTCACCCCAGTTCGAATTACCAGCCTCAGCGTCACGGAAGAAGCGTTCGACCCGCAACTCAATCCCATCCAAGCGAAGGTTTCGCTGGATATGAGGGTGCTGAACGTGAACGACGTCGGCTTCATGACGCCGGCCGGCGCACTTTACATGGTCTACCAAGTTCAAAAGGAGGCGCTTTCCTATCTCGCGCCATAGGAGCGGAATTTTATAATGAGCAATGCAATTCAATCGATGGTGCTGGCGGCGGCCGGAACGGGGGCTCCAACCAACCCGAGCAGCCGATATTACGGCTCTTCCGTCGAGTACTTCACCAAAGCCGACGGAACCCAGGTCGCATATCTTCAGCGCCGAATCATTCCGCAGCCTACGATCTACAGTTCGCTGCAGAACTATGCGATCGTTGAGGGCGACCGGCTGGACAACCTGTCTTATAAGTTCTTGGGCGACCCTCTGCTCTTCTGGGTGATCTGCGATGCCAACGGCGCCACCGACCCGGATGACTTGACCGACCAGGTAGGAAGCACCATCCAAATTCCGCTCAGCTCGGGAATTCCGGCGGGAGCGCGCAGTGGTTAGCCCGCTTTATCTGACCCTCTTGACCGGTTCTGTGGCGGCTACTCCGGCGCCAAAAGAGCTGATGGACGCCCTTACGTCGGCGGAAGTTAACGTCGCCGCATCCGGCAGGAGCGGGTTTCAGCTCAACTTCACGTTGGCGAACAGCTCTCCCTTGCAGACCTACTTCCTCCTCGCGATGGGCGCCCCGGTCCCTTTTATCAGGGTGGTTCTGGTGGCCTCACTAGGGGGACTGCCGCAAGTGATCATGGACGGGATCGTCAAACACACGGAAGTTGTGCCGGACGCCATGAAAGGATCTTCCACGCTGGCGATTACCGGGGAGGACCTCACCGCCCTGATGGATCTCACCGATAATTCAGGCAACCCGTTTCCGATGCTCACGCCCGACTTACGAGTCGCCAAGATCCTCGGAGCGTATGCCGTCTTCGGGGTGGTGCCGAACGTATCGCCCGTACTTACTCCTGACGTCGAGGCGCCCACGTCGAAAACGCCGAGCCAGAAGGGGACGGACCTCGCATACATCAACCAACTCGCGGGCGAAGCCGGATATGTCTTCTATCTCCAGCCCGGGCCGATGCCGGGAGCTAGCCAGGCCTACTGGGGGCCACCGATTAAGATTGGGATGCCCCAGCCGGCCCTCAATGTCAATCTCGACACCTGGACCAATGTGGAGAGCCTAAATTTCCAATATGAACCTCAAAATGCGGTTACCCCAATCGTTTACGTTCAGGACCCGTTGACCGGAGCGAGTGTCCCGGTTTCGATCCCGAGCGTAAACCCGCTGGATCCGCCTCTCGGATTAATCGTTCCCGTCCCTCAAAAGACGGAGGACATGAAAAACACCGCGAAGTTGCCGACCGCGCAGGCGCTGATGCTGGGAATGGCCAAAGCCTCTGCTACCGCAAACGTGGTCACCGGCACTGGCACTATCAGCGTCTTGCGCTACGGCTCAATTCTCCAGGCTAGGCAACTGGTCGGAGTTCGGGGTGCCGGACTCGCCTTCGACGGGCTCTACTACGTCGACAGCACCAAGCACCAAATCAAGCCCGGGGAATACAAGCAGAGCTTTACTCTCAAGCGAAATGCCTTGATGGCAAACCTGCCTGCCGTTCCAACCGCACCTTTCTAGAGCCATGGGTAGACCAAACGCAAACGAAGTTGAGGAGTTCATAAGGCGGTTCCCGCCGAGCCAAGTCCAAGCAAATCGCGTCGGGCCGGAAGCAGGACAAAACGATGGCTAACTTTTTTGGGAAATACCGTGGAACGGTAGTCAACAACGTCGACCCCATGCAGATGGGCAGGATTGCCGTCCAGGTTCCCGACGTTTCCAACGTTCAGACCTCCACATGGGCGATGCCGAGTGCGCCTTTCGCGGGGGCCCAATCCGGGTCGGTGGCGGTTCCTCCGGTGGGAGCAAGCGTGTGGGTTGAGTTTGAGCAGGGCGACAGCGATTACCCGATCTGGTCCGGCTGCTTCTGGGGGTCTTCTTCGGAGGTACCACCGGTCGCTCTCCAGGCGCCTCCGGGGGTGCAGTCCATCGTGCTGCAGTCGGTTGGTGGGAGCTACTTTATGATCAGCGACGTGCCGGGGGCTTCTGGCGGAATCCTGCTGCGGTCCTCTTCCGGGGCGATGATCGCAATTAATGACACCGGAATTACCATTGACAACGGGATGGGCGCTACGATTACCTTGACTGGTCCCAGCGTGACTGTCAATGATGGGGCACTAGTAGTAACATAGGCGGGCAAGAAGGACACTATAAAATGGGCGGTTTTTTGATTCAGGAGGGGGCGACGGTTACTTGCAGTCATGGCGGGATGGCCATGTCAACCTCACCTAACCCGAGTGTGACCATCGAAGGGCAACCTACCGTGTTGCTGCCCGGTCCGTGGGTTGTAGCCGGGTGCCCGTTAGTCCCGCCGCCGCTTCCGCCGTGCCTCACCGCCCAATGGGTCACCGGCACGGTTCGCGTCACATCGAATGGCCAGCCCCTAGTCGTTTCGACAGGAGCCGCCATCAGCATCCCCAACGGAACTCCGCTGCTCCCAGTCGCGGTGCAGGCCCGAGTCGCGGCAATGTAACGAGGCGCTCATGAACCTGCAATATCCATATGGGTTTGACTCCACCGGGCGAACCGCTCAGACGGATCTGCCAACCCACATCCAGGAGATGGTCGAGCAGATCCTTTTCACGGCGCCGGGAGAGCGGGTAAACCGGCCCACTTTCGGATGCGGGGTGATGCAGCTCATCTTTGCGCCGAACAGCGATGCATTAGCGGCCGCTCAACAGCAGGTGATCCAGGCCGCTCTGCAGCAGTGGCTGTCGGACTTAATCAGAGTGAATGGCGTCGCGGTCGCGGCACAGGATTCGACGCTGCTGATCACGATCACCTACACGATCCTTCAGTCGCAACAGCAGCAAACACAGCAGTTTGTTTACGGAGGCGCCACCGCTTGATCTATTTCTGCGCCCAGAAAAATCGCCGAGCCCGGGTTCTTCAAAGTTCCTTGAACGGAATTGACTACCTGGAGGTTTCAAAGGGGGCGGACGGCTGCGCCAAGGAGTTACTAATCACGATGCTCCATGACGCGCGGCAACTCAGATTGACCCTGTCTCAGATTCAGCTTTCCGGGGGCGGGGCGGATGCTCAGGTCCAGGCGATCTCGGTGACTCCAGGCACGAATGAAGCGCCTAATGTCGTGACCGTGGCGCTGAATCAGCCGGGCGACTTCTCAACATACACGCTTTCTCTCGTCGCAGATCCATCGACAACCGATCCACCCGCCGGATTCGACCAACCGCTGTCAACCGTCTGCTTTTCCTTTAAGGCAGGTTGCCCTACCACAGCCGACTGCCTTCCTTGTAACTGTTGTCCGCCGGACCTCACCCCGCCGCCGGATATCAACTACATGGCCAAAGACTTCGGCGGCTTTCGCCAGGTGATGTTGGATCGAATGTCGGTGCTGGCTCCGGCCTGGACGGAGACCCACCCTTCGGATATCGGCATCGCGCTGGTCGAGACCTTGGCGTACGTCGCGGATCGTCTCAGTTACCAGCAGGACTCGGTCGGCACAGAGGCGTACATCGGAACCGCCCGGAGCAGGATATCTTTGCGTCGCCATGCGAAGCTCGTGGACTATCACGTCACAGAAGGCAGCAACGCCCGAACTTGGGTTCAGATCACTCCCACCGGGGACCGGGTCAAGATCCCGGCCGGTACGCTCGTCTTCCCTTTGATCTCGGGCCTCCCGAGCGTCGTAGCGCCCAACACTCCGCAGGCGGCGACTCTTCTTGCCAGCCCGATTATTTTCGCGACGATGGAGGACGCGACCCTCTGGGTGAATCAGACGGAAATGAACCTCTACACCTGGGGAGACGACGATTGCTGCCTCCCCGCCGGCGCAACGAGCGCTACCCTTCTGGGTAATTCGCTTCACTTGCGGCCCGGCGCCGTGCTCGTGTTCAAAGAGGTCATCGGGCCCCAAACCGGAGACCTGGCCGATGCGAATCCGGACCACCGGTGGGCGGTACGCCTAACCGGAGTTCGGGACAAGGATTATCTCGGTAACCCTTTGGCGGACGTGCTCCTGAACAATCCCATCACCGAGATTTCTTGGGGGACGGAGGATGCCTTGCCATTCCCACTGTGCATCTCGTCTCAAGTCGGGACCCAGCTGCTCAGTGCGGTGAGCCTCGCGTACGGAAACATCGTTCCCGCCGATCACGGCGCCTGGCAAGATCAGGTCCTCCCGGGCAACGTCACGGTCTCGACTGGATCGACCACTGTCGCGGGCACGGGGACGCTGTTCACAAACACTCTTCAGGTCGGCCAGTGGATCGTATTTGAGTTTGATCCCTCAAAGACTCCCTATGAGATCCAGGCCATCAGCAATAACACCAGCCTGACGCTGTCCACCCCCTACGTGAGGGTCGGATCCGCTCCGGCGACAGGACCGATCGGAATCATCGAGGACCTCGGGGTCGTTTCCCCGCCTCCTCCCGCACCGATCACCCAGTCGAGCTGTGCATGCCCGTCGCTCGGATCGTCGACGACACCGAGGCCCCGCTACTACCCGGAACTTGAAAACTCTCCGGTCACCTTCGCATACTCGAGTGCTCCACTCTGGTCCGGAACGGTTACGGTTTCGAACGGATCCCCAACCGTAACCGCAGTCGGTTCCTCATTTGGTAGCCTTGCGGTGGGGCAGTGGCTTGTCTTTGCGTCCGACCCCAAGCAGATTCCCTACCAGATTGACGAGATTGAAAGCGCCTTTACCCTTACTCTGACCGCGAGCTATTCTGCTTCCACTCAGGTCTCCACCACGGCCTCCCAAATTGATACATCGCCCGCCGCCGCCTTCATGGATCCGGACTCGTTCGGCAGTCAGCCGCCTGTCGCCCAGATCTCGGTCTACGACGAGGACGGGACGCAGTGGAACGTCCTCAATGACCTTCTGTCCTCGAGCCCCCTGGCCCCCGTCTGTGTGCTGGAAATCGAGTACACAGGGAGCGCGTTTCTGCGCTTTGGCGATGGTCAGTACGGGATGGCCCCGGAGCCGGGAATGGATTTTCAAGTGCGGTACCGGGTGGGGAATGGAACCGCCGGAAATATCGGTCGCGACTCGATCTCGCACATATTAACGACAAGCACGCGAGTCTCCGGAGTTGGCAATCCCCTACCGGCGGTCGGTGGGGTCGACCCAGAATCGATGAACCAGATTCGCCAAGAGGCCCCTTACGCTTTCTTGACACAGCTCAGGGCCGTAACGGAAGACGATTACGGCAACATGGCGGAACTGGATCCCGCGATTGCGGAAGCAAAAGGCACCCTGCGCTGGACCGGCAGTTGGTACACCGCGTTCGTATCGGTCGACTCCACCGACCCGATCGGGCCCTCGCCTGCGCTGCTAGAGTCAACGGAAACCCGCCTCAACCTGCTGCGGATGATGGGGGTCGATTTGGCAGTGGAGGACGCAGTGATTGTCGGTCTGCGGATCGAGATGGACATCTGCGTAGACCCGGCCTACTTCCAGGGGGACATTAAGGCCGAACTGCTTCAACTTTTTACAACCGGCACTCAATGTACGGGACAATCCGGCATCCTAAACCCCGAGAATTTCAGTTTTGGAGAGACCGTCTACACCAGCCCCTTCATTGCCGCCGCCCAAGGTGTGCAGGGCGTGACATCGGTGAGAATGGCCCTGTTCCAGCGAATGGACGATCCGTCGATCGACGGGGCTGCCCAGGGTTTCCTCACCATGGGGCGGCTCGAGATTCCCCGGTGCGATAACGACCCCAACCGGCTGGATCACGGGATCCTGGTTCTTCGCATGGATGGTGGAAAATGAGCATGGCTTGCGGCCCCTCGGAACCGATCCTCTGCGGATGCTGTGAGGGCACCGCCGACGAGACGCCGGAACCGATCTACAATCGCCCCGGACTCGCCGGGATCGGCTACCGCGTCGGCACCCACACAACGTTCCTTGCCAGCCTGCTGGCTGACCTGTCGAGCTCGGCCGTCCCCGCGTTGTCCGGCCTGCGCACACGGGATCCGTCCGACTTTTCGATTGCGTTGCTTGACGGCTGGGCGACCTGCCTCGACATTCTAACCTTCTATCAAGAACGGCTCGCGAATGAGTCGTACCTTCGAACGGCGGTAGATACAGCCTCGGTATTCTGGCTGGCGCAACTGGTCGGCTACAAACCCTCGCCGGGGGTGGCCGCCGCCACTTACATCGCCTTTACTCTGAACTCGGCGCCCGGCTCGCCGGACAATGTGCTCGTCCCCGCCGGCAGCCGGGTCCAGAGTGTCCCGGCGCCGGGGCAGTCGCCCCAAGTCTTCGAGACCTCGTCGGACATTACGGCGGTTATCGAGCAGAATGCCATTCCTCCACAGACTACGACCCCCTGGAGCCTCGGCGCCGGCGCAACTTCAATATGGCTCCAAGGCATAAGCAGTGGAATTAACGTAGGAGACGGGATTCTGTTCGTAAGCGATGCGCTGTATTCACAAGTCAGTTCGGGCGCGGCGAACCCCACCGGCGCTTGCGATTTTCACAACGTGGTCTCGGTCTCCACCAACTCGACCCTAGGGAACACGCTAATAGTTTGGGATCAACCGCTGGTTTGGCCGAACGCCGACGACAGTACGGTCCATGTTTACGTCTTTCGGAAGAAGGCGTCGCTTTTCGGTGTTCAAGCACCCGACGCGCGGACCCTGAGTAGCCACCACACCAACATCAGCCTGATTACCGGATGGCCACCGGGCGGGACCGAGGACTGGCTGTTCGAAAAGGGATATACGGTTGGCAGCCTGCAAGTCAACCTCGACTCGTCCTATCCCGCCGCCAAGCCGGCCAGTGGAGTGCCCTCGTGGACCGTTCTCGTGTCAAAGGATTACACCACTCTCTTTCAAGTCAAAACATCGGCCGACATTGGGCCGGCCATGTTCACGCTGACGAGCAAAGCCACTCAGTTGACGTTGGCAAGCGGACAGGTGATTCTGAACAATACGAGTACGTCCAGCCCGGTCGATTCGGGTCTGCAGGACATCGTTGGACTAACGCGGAGCGCAAGCGTCTACATACAGAGCGTCGCCGTTTCGCCGGCCGATCAGCCATACATCTGGGCGTCCCCCACGCCCTATCCGGCTCAAACAGGACTACTTACGCCAGTTAAGGGCACTACCCTTTCCTTGTACGGCGGGCAGCCGCTGAGTTCAGGGCAGGCGGTCGCCGTCTCCGGAAAACGGTTGCGCCTCCAGGCGACCGGCACCGGGTCGTTTGTCCCCAGCGGAGCGACCGGGAGCCTACCGGTCACCAGCGGGCAAGTCTTTCTAATCGATGCATTTCCACCTGCCGCAGCGGTGAGCGGGTCGGGCGAGGTTTGGCAGGTGATCACCACCGCGGGCACCCCGGGAGTCCTGACGATCTCCCCAGGCAACATACTCCTTACTGCTGCCGACCCAAAGAATGACCCGTTGACCGGTGAGTCGGCGGTTCTCAGCGAGGTCGATATCGCGGGCTCAATCAGCACGTTGACCTTTAGCAACGCGTTGGGCCGAATCTACGACCGTAGCACAACGTCCGTAAACGCCAACGTAGTGCCCGCCACCCAAGGCGAGACGACCAACGAGATTTTGGGAAGTGGCGACTCCACGAATCCGGCGCTTCAATTCACCCTCAAGCAATCGCCCCTGACGTACGTCAGTTCGCCGCTGAACAACGGCGCCGTCTCAACCCTTCAGGTCTGGGTGAACAATCTGCGGTGGCACGAGGTGGGCAACTTCCTCTCCTCGGGTCCGAGCGACCGGGTCTTCGCGACCCAGGCCGACGCCAGTCAAAACGTGACAGTGGAGTTCGGCGATGGGGTGGAGGGTGGGCGACCACCAACCGGTCAAATGAATGTCCGGGCGGTCTACCGCAAGGGCATCGGTTCGGCCGGCAACGTCGGCAGCGGACAACTCACCCAGGCGGTTGACCGACCGCAGGGGTTGTCAAGCGTTACAAATCCCGACGCCGCCTCTGGCGGTGCAGATCCAGACACGATCAGCGACGCGCGAGCCGGGGCGCCCCTCAACGTCTTGACTCTCAACCGGGTGGTCTCGCTGGAGGATTATCAAAACTACGCGCTCACGTTCGGCAGTTTTGCCAAGGCGATGGCTACATGGACGTGGACGGGCCGGGTGCGATCTGTGTTTTTGACGGTTGCAGGCGATGACGGCGCTGTGTTTCAGCCGGACGACCAGGTCCTCGCGAACCTCAAATCCTCGCTTCTGCTGTTCGGAAATCCCTACGTTCCCGTTCAGATCGCTTCGTACATCCCAGTGCTCTTCGAAATCGGGGCCAACGTTCTCATTGACCAAGTCAACTACGATACGACGGAAGTGCTGGCGGCCGTCTGGCAGTCGCTCGCCGCCGCGTTTAGCTTTGACCAACGCTCGCTAGGACAGGGGGTCGCCCAGAGCGAGGTGATCTCCGTCATCCAGCAGGTCGCGGGGGTGATTGCGGTCGAACTCACCGCTTTTTGCCGACAAGGTTCGCCGCCATCAGCGGGCCCGCTTCGGACGGTTTTGAGGGCGGCGGCTCCCCAGCAAGGTCAGACTGGCGTGCTCTCCGGCGCCCAGATGCTTCTTGTCGATCCTGCCTCGCCAGGGAATCTGGCGGTGTGGTCATGAGCCTGAGCGCGGAGCAGATTTACGAGTTGCTTCCCGCCGTTTACCGCACCCTAGATGCGCAGAACGGCTATCCGCTTCAAGCGCTGGTAACCGTGATCGCGGCTCAGTCGGCAATTCTTGAAGACAATATCCAGCAGTGCGTCGAGCCGTAAGCTT
>Ga0302325_10030504_pt1 | contig 11116 bp, 8 predicted proteins | sample Palsa_T0_2_FD_201948 | JGI IMG/M metagenome (GOLD analysis project Ga0302325, IMG submission 201948) | Peat permafrost microbial communities from Stordalen Mire near Abisko, Sweden - Palsa_T0_2 | ecosystem: Environmental > Terrestrial > Soil > Palsa > Peat permafrost | place: Sweden: Abisko...
CGGCATACGCGAGCATCGTCTTGAATAGCGCTGCCCGATCCGCGTCAGCCAGTTTGGCCAGGTCCGTCGGCTTGGGGCGCTGCTCCGCAACCTCTATCGCGCTCATGCGGCCATCCCGTCCGTAGGAAAGAAAGCCCTTCGGATGCTTCCCGAAGTTGTCCGTCATCGCCCCGGTTTCGACATCCTGGCGGACATCGCTTACCAGGCGCCACGTCCCATATAGATTTTCTTTTTCGGTGGCCAAAGCGCTTGAACGTTCCAGCAGCGATCGAGGTCAAAAGGAATCCTCAGGAGAGGAATTCCGGACTACAAGCCCCGATTCGTGAACGGCTCATCTGTCGACGCAAGTGTCCTCAGAACGTTGAACGATACCGTCATTTTCTAATTATTGCCTGCGTGCAGTCGCTTGGCGCCGCTAGGCCATGACGTCCAAGGCATCTGTCCACGCACGTCCCCATTTTTGCTGTCAGCGGAGCCGAAGGGGAAAGCTTTGAAACGAAAGCCGTGAAATGGTTACGGTTAAGATCCTAAAAGGCAGGTGCTTAGCACCAATGGTTTGATGAGGTAAGTCTTGAGGACTTCGTGAGCCCTTTGAGGTAGAGCCGACTCGTGTATTAAGCCGGCAATCGGCTCGACAACCTACGAGTCAGGCCGACGGGGCACTCCCGATTTGATAATTCCCGACGGGTTCAATCGCAAAGATCATTCTTTGTCGTACTCGTCGTGGCGGCGAGACCATGGACCCGTCTCGTTGCGCCCCCTGGGTGCCCGGTCGAGCCACTGGTACATGCCCCAGAGGCTGTCCAGTCCGCGCGTATAGGTGGAGTAGGTGTGGTAGACGACACCGTCCTCGAGCACGAACGCGCTCAGGCCCGGTCTGTCGCGCGCGTACGTAGGTGCGTCGGTTCCGCACATCGCCGCGAACCGGGCGACAGGCTCCGGGACTGGTGTCATGTCCATAGCGTGGCCGCCTCGCTGGTAATTGTAATCGACGGCTCCGTCGCGCTGTTGCTGTTCGGTGAACGAGACGTTGAAGTCGAAGTTGAAGTCGCTGCCGAGGGAGGAGGCCCAATGAAACGACCATCCCATCCGCTGTTTGTACGCCTGCAATTTCGCGAGCGGGGCCCGCGACACCGCCGAAAGCGTGACGTCGTGATTTGCCAAGTGGACGGCGAAGCCGTTGAACCCGTCCGCGATCGACGAGCACGACGGACACCCCGCCTTGTAGTCGGGACCGAACATGAAGTGGTAGACGAGGAGTTGCGAGCGCCCTCGGAAGAGATCGGCAAGGGATGTCGTGCCTTGGTCCGTCTCGAAGCTGTACATCTTGTCGATTCGAACCCAGGGCAGCTCCTGCCGCCGCAGTGTCAGTTCGTCGTTACGCCTCGTCAGCTCCTTCTCCTCCTTGAGCAGGTCGAGCCGCGCTGCAAGCCACTTTTCACGCGTGGCAATCTTGTGGACTTTCATGGGATGGTTCCTCGGGTTGTTTGCAATTTTGGGAATCGCCCTCAATTCGCGGTCGTCAATGTAGACACGCGATATTGTCGAAAGTGATAGGATTCGGGGCGGCAGAGAAAGCACTCTTGACGCGTAAGCATTATCTTACATATTTAAAGCATGCCTCCATTGTCGAATCCGAACTTCCGCCGGGCGGAGGTCGCGGTTTTTTGGGCGGTGTCTGATCCCACCCGACGCCGGGTCCTGGACATGCTGTTTGAACGCGAGATGTCAGCGGGTCAGATAGCGGCACCTTTTACAATGAGTCGCCCCGCTGTGTCCCAACACCTACGCGTGCTGTCGGAGGCGGGTCTTGTGTCATTCCGACGCGCGGGCCGGGAACGCATCTACCGGCTTCAGGCGGTTCCCCTTCGCAAGGTGCACGATTGGGCTGGGCATTACCAGAGATTCTGGACTGGAAAGATGTTGGCCCTGGGAGATTATCTGGCCGATCCAAAAGAATGAGCCGCGATCTTCATTTTGTTAATATTTACCCCCATCCGCGGCCCAAACTTTGGTCTGCGCTTACGGATTCGGCAGCGCTGGCCGTCTGGCTGATGCCGAACGACTTCAAACCTCTAACAGGCCACCGATTCCAGTTCAAGACGAGGCCGGCGCCGGGGTTCAACGGTGTCATTGATTGCGAGGTACTTGAGATGATTCCGCTAGAAAAGCTCGTCTATTCCTGGGCCGGCGGAGGGATTTCTACAACGGTGACGTGGACTCTGCGTGACGCGCCGGGGGGGCGGAAGTCACGCTTGCACATACCGGCTTCAAGGGATGGCGAGGCTTCATCGTCGGCTCCATGCTGGGAAAGGGCTGGAAATCGAGAATCCTCTCGGTCCGTTTACCACTCCTGTTGGCCAGCTGGGACGGGACCGGATCGCCGCCTAGTGTTTCCGATATCGGATGTCATCGCGCAAACACTCCCAATTCATGAAACAGACTTTCAAGGTTCGTTTGTTAGGCCGTGGTCCCAACGGGGCCTGGACCTTTCTGCCCATCCCATTCGACGTGGGGGAGGAGTTTGGAAGCAGGGCACGGGTCGCCGTCGCTGGGACAATCAACAACTACCCCTTCCGCAATACTCTCATGCCGGAGGGAGATGGCACCCATTCAATGATGGTGAGCAAAGCGCTCCAAGCGGGCGCGCGAGCCTCGGCGGGCGACCTTGTCGCTGTTGTCATGGACATCGACAAGGCCGAGCGGAAGGTCGAGGTTCAGGAGGAATTCAGAATTGCGCTCAAGCACGCGCCGGCAGCGAGGGAATACTTCGAGCGGCTCTCATATTCGCGGCAGAAAGAGTTCACCGATTGGATTGCGGATGCGAAACGTTCCGAAACCAAGTCTGCACGCGTGGCAAAATCGATAGAGCGGCTTCTTAAGAAAGAGAAACTCCGCTAACTTGACAGTTCGCTTTTCAGGTCAACCGCCGCCCCCGAAAGGCTTGGCAGGGGTGTTTTCCTTGCTCCATGTCGCTAATGCGGAGATCGGGTGCGGCAGGCGTGCCTGGCATTTTAAAACTGTTGCCAGTATGCCTGCAAATGGGCTGGCCTTGGTACCTTCGGAAGTGCCTTGGCCCCAAGAGCTGGCCGGTTGGGAAAATGCCTAAAATGAAAACCTATAGAATATTCAGTCTTCTTGTTGGTGTCCTGCTCCTTGCCGGAACAGCCCGAGCTGCAGATGAAATAAGGAGGATCACCGGCGAAGCCGTGTGCGCGAGGTGTGAATTGAAGTTACAGGACAAGTGCCAGACGGTCATACAGGCCAAAGAAGGCGACAAGGTCGTCAATTATTATCTCGCGGACAACGATGCCGCAAAGGCGTTTCACCCACAAATCTGTCACGGCCCCGCCCAAGTGTCGGCTACGGGCACAGTTTCGACTGCTGATGGCAAGCAGGTGCTGACTGTCAGCACCATCGAAATCAAGAAGTAGATCCGAAAGCTGGCGTCCTTACGGGGATTCGACGCTTGAAGGAGCCTGAAGCTAAGTCGCTCTGCTTAATAAGACTTATGACTCGCGGACCTGCGGAGTAGTGAAGGTAAGAACAGATGTTCCGGCAACCCTTGGACAACATTTTCTGAAAAAAAATCAGAACCCAGCTCCTATCGCGGGGGCGTTGTGTGAGGTGGGAGAACTCAAGCCTGAAAACGTTTGGTTCCTCTGGGATTATCATTTTCCCCAGAGGGTCACTTCGTTGCCATCCGGATCGTGAAAGTGCGCAAACTGTCCGTACGTATCGCTTTCGGTCGATTCGGGCGAGAGTCCCTTGCCTTTCAGGGACGCCAAGCTCCCTTCGAAATTTTCAACGCGAAATACGACGGAAACGCTTCCGGACGATTTCTTCGGCGCATCCGCCTTTTTGGGATGGATGCCAAAGGCCAGCGTCCCAGCGGCAGTGTCGATTTTGGCGTAATATCCCCCTCCGATTTCCTTGGTCTCGATTCCCAACCGCGCATACCAATCGGCCAGAACCTTGGCATCCTGGCTTGGGTTGATCGAGATTGCGCCAACATAAAGGATTTTCGCCGCCGGAGATTCGGCGAACGCCGACACCGAGAGCCAGATCAGCGGGATCACAAGGGAGAGTTTTGACATAAGCGTGGACGGAATCTTCATCATAAAATTCAAATCAGGGTTTCATCGCGGCGAATTTCCGAATCGGCAAGCATAACTCCAATTCAAAATGTGACCAATCCGTCGCGTTTTCCTTATCCAGGAAAATCTCCAGTGCGGGTGCGTGCTCGGGCTCGTAGACACTGTTAATCAGCCAGCTCCGGATCAAGTAGTCCCATGCAGTCGCGACCCTGCGGATATCGCCGGAGACCTTTATGGCGGCGTAGCGCGTGGCTGGCAGTTTTAATTTCGACATCCCCTCCATGCACTCAAACGGAGAAGACGACGCCAGGCAGACCTCGTAGCGATAAAGATGTTTAGGCGTCACGTCTGGATCGTCCACCGTCATACCGAAAAGAACCCCTCGCGAAAAAATATTTTGGGATTTGGCCCATGCGATCATCGTCTTGCAGGCGGCCAGCACCCGATCCATTTCGAAGGCATCGATGACCCGAATATAGGCGACGTGCCTTTCGGGAAGGTCGAACAACCTCACCGGGAATGCCGCTTTCTTTTCCGCCGCGCTCATGGGGAGAACATACTCCTGTCCTGTGTAGATTGCTTTGCGAATCTTGCGCTTTTTGATTTTGCCGGTTTTTCGGAACTGGCTGGGCGACGTGTCATAGCTGGAGCGGAAAGTGCGCGAAAACGTGGCCGATGATGAAAAACCGCATTCCAAGGCGATATCGGTCAAACTTTGTTGGGAAAAACGCAGCAGCCGGGCAGCCTTTTCGAGACGAAGCCGGTTCGTGAATTGATTCAACGTTTCGCCCGCGACCGCGCCAAAGATCCGATGGAAATGAAATTCCGAGAAGCAGGCCACCTCGGCCAATTCCTTAAGTTTCACCGGGCGATCCAGATTCGCGCGAAGGTGGTCGATGACTCGATCAATTCTTCGAGTATATTCGGTGTTGGCCTGGGTCTTTTGGCTTTGCACAGATGCTCGTGACATTGGGTCCGGGGCGAACGCTGCCCGTAGGGCAGTGTTGCGAGGCGGGGCGTGGGTTTGAAGCCGATTCGATCAAAAAGGTGCGACGGTGAAACCGGCATGATGATTCTCGCAAAAATCCTGACTCATGTTGATCCCATACCGTGCCCAGATTACACTCCGCCAGTCGGCGTTCGCACCCTCGGTGACCACTCCAGCCGGTTCTTGATCGCATCGCAATGCGCCAAGATTCCTCTCATTGAATCCCCGCGAGGCGCACAAAATTGAGCAAGTCGCTCAGTAACAATAGCGCTGGGATCCACACGGGGATTCGAACGCCGGTTGACGCAGCCCTGTATCAAGGATCAACCGCTTGCCCATTTCCCCACTGAGAGCAGGCAGTATTTGCTTCTGCAAACACACGTGTGGTTGCCGGTGCCGGCGCCTAGACACGCTTCGTTTCAACTTCAGTTAGCAGCTTTTCGAATAAAACCCATTTGGGGACGTCTGCCAGGCCGAAAATTCGTCAATCTCGTCCGCTATTTTGCCGTCGGGAAATTAAGGATCCCGCGTCCCAACGGCAGAATGGGCCCAACCCCGGACTCACGCACCGGGTACGACGACTTCGCTTTCGTCGATACTCCGAACATCGGCCTTCATGACCTTCACGAGAACGCTTTTTTCCGAAACGTTGATACTCTCAATCTCGCCGGGCGAAATGAGGATCTGCTTACCAAGATTCCAAAGGCCTGTTTCGACTACTATCTCCTTAATTGCCCAGCTTACAGGGTCCACCTGAAATCCCCTGACGTGACCAAGAGTCCCGTCGGCTGTTTGAACATGATAGCCGGCCACTTCTTTGGTGCCCTGCAGGTGCCGGTCGGCAATAGGTTCTAGCGACCTGCGAATTTCGATATTCTTGGGCTGCGGAAACAAGGCCAGCGGGTGGCCGCTCATGCCCCACATTTGGCCTCCCTGCCAGTATACCGGCCAGCCATAGGAACGATAGTATTGCTCTTCGAATTGCCGGGAAACCGTTTCATGCGAGGCGATCGATGGGCCGTCTTGAATCTGTTTCTTACTCAAACTCACCTGAAGCGTGTGGTCGTTCTGGTCCAGTTTCGCGAATGCGTGAGGCGTAAGCAGTACGAGGCGCCCCGTCAACCAGTGTCCCGTGTCCACTACCACGTAGCGTATTGCCCAGTCTGCATCATCAAAGTAGAAGTCCTTAACGTGCCCAATTTCGCCATCCGACGCGGCGAGCTTTTTACCGTATAATTTTTCTGTGCTTTGAAGCGCATTCATGACGTATTATGAGTCCTTCCTAGGGAAACGATTCCTTTGTCCATTGCCGACTCCGGAGCATACAAACCCGAGCGCCAGACGGCTATGGGGTGTTCCCCCAATATTTGGTTTGGCTCGCGTGGGCGCCAAAGCTGTTGCCAGCTCCGCGTCTAATCATAGATCATTTCAACTTAGGGTGACGCTTGTTCGAAAAAGGACCGATTTTGCAAACACGCTCTATAGTTCCTCAAAGGTTAGCGTGATCCTCGAATGCTTCAGCCTGAGGTCCGTAATTCCCTAAGAAGGGTGTCGAACCGTACCCAGTAGATTGCACATCCGCCCTTTTCGGTTCCCCGGGTGTAGAATAGATATTTTCCTTCCGGACTAACGAATGCCCCCCATCGATGCGCGGGGCCGTCGTTGATGCGACGCCCTAGGCTTACTGGTTTGGTCCAAGTGCCATCTGAGTGCCTAAAGCTGATAAAGAGCTCGCATTCAAAATCTGGCGTTTCATTGGCACTTACAACCATGTAGGACTCATCCGGAGCCACGTAGAAATCGCCATTGAAGCCTGGTTCATTAAGCGGGGTGCCAAGGTCTTGAACAAAGATGTCGGTGCCTGATACGCTTGCTTTGGAAAATCTGAAGGAACTCCAGTCGCCGGGTTTTCCCCAGCTCCCATTTGTCCCGAGATAATAGTCCCCGCTCAATACTGGCATCAGGTTGTAGAGCACGAAGTGTTTACCCTTAAGGAATGGCTGCGGATCGGACCAACCCTGTGCTGTACGCTCAGCTCTCACGCTCTGACCATATTCGTTCATGAAAAGTAGGTGCTTCTCGTCGAGGGCAAGCGTGGGGTCCTGGACGAAGTGACTGAATTTCAAGACATGCGGCGCACCCCAGGCGTGGCCGTCGAATTCAACTGACTTCACTACTAAATCCTTTGTCCCGACCATAGCCGGGGCCTGATCATAAATGATTTCCCTGCCGTCATGCGTAACGACGATTCGACCGAAAATCATCATTCCTTTGTCGACCAGAATATCTGGCGCGAATTTCTTGGGGATATTTCCCGGACGGTCTTGTCCAAGATAGGCATCCGGTGTACCTAGGATGCTTTGTGCGGCAACGGCCAGCGGGATCATGGCGAGATAGAGTATCCCAAGAATCGACAGGTGGAGAGGTCTCATAGTGATTATAATGTTGAAGCCAGACGTTGCAAAGATCCGCGCGTAATCATGACAGCTGACGTTTCGATCTTACCACGAAAGGGACGATTCATTTTACACCAGATGCAGCTTTGCCCTGATGTGCGGTAAAACAACTGGTTGAAGGCGCATGCTGTCCCGCACTTGATGCTTTGGTATGATCAGCGTTTGAAGACCCACTCATTTTTGAACAAGGCTAGCATCGACGTCCCGACCCTTCCCATGCCTTCGGTCTCGTTGTCGACACCTGGTCCTTCATTCCGAAAAATCTGTCGTGCTGACCAATCGAATCCCTTCGAGGGTCTCCTGCTTTCCCGGCTGCTAGAGGCCGGGAAAGCCTTGGGACCGATAACCGACTAATAGGGTTAAGTTTCGCGCTCATTGTCCAACAGCAGGCGCTTCCGGATCGGCATCAGGCCTGCGAGAATGAGCACGCTACCAATGAGCATCCAGTTATTCTGGTCCCAGAATGCTAGAAATGGAGCTGCCCCGGCTGCGATGGAGAGCGGCGACCATTTCGGAACAGACCGCGTTCCAAGCAGGGCCAGTCCTTGGCTCGCAACACCCACCATGGTCAGCTTTGCCAACGTCGTGGTCAGAAGGAATGCCCCCGTTGGAGTCGTTAGTGCGGTGAATGTCGCGGTGGCGCCATCGGCAAATCTCTCGTCCACCAGACCCAGTCCGCGATAGTACGCAGTCCACATCCCAAACACTCCGCCCAGGTAGACTATCCCCGTCAGTGTTATCATAAGGGCTGCCGAGCTGGCCGTCGGCCGCGCTCCCCTGCCTACTGCATGGATCCCGGGCAACTGCGTGTTATCCAGTGGACGGGCATTGACTGTCAGGTCCCCTCGCTCGCCGAGCACCCTAAGTCAGATGGCAATCGGAGCACCGCCTATTCGGCTCCTTCCGGCGGTAGTCTGACTGCAACCAAGCGTTTCAAAAACCACCGGTTTTTTGACACCGGCTCTTCTGTTAATCTGCCTTCAATACCAGAATCCCAATTCTTGGTCGTATCGAATGGCCATTCCTTCCAGGAAGTCCCACTATTGAGATTTTATTATCCCGGAAACGGGCCGTCGCCGGTACTCGGTGCATTTATTCGGCGACTTAAACATCCCAGCTATAGCGTGTTGCCGCTAGTTTAGTGGCACTGGCATAAGGCATGCAATATGGTATAGATGCTTAAAGACTTCCGATTCGCCTTCCGGATGATTGCGTGGCACCGCTGGTTCTCGGCCGCGATTGTGGCCACACTGGCTCTTGGAATAGGCATCAACACAACCGTCTTTACCCTGGTGAATGCGGTCCTATTCGCCCCCGTACCGATCCCCGGAGGCGATCGCCTCCTCACGGTCGACGGGAACCATCTGAGCAAGCCCAATGACACGTTTAAGGTCTCGTGGAAGGACTATCTCGAATTCAAGACAGCCAACAAAGAATTCGAGGGCATCGAGGCCCTAAGCCGCGCGCAGCGCGTAATCAGCGAGCCCGGAAACCCTCCGCAGCTTTACAACATGGCGCATGTGAGTTCGGGCCTCTTTCCGCTTTTCAAGATGAATCCCATAGCGGGAAGGGCCATTGCCGCCACCGACTGCGTTCCGGGCGCCGAACCTGTTGTCCTCCTTGGGAACTCGATTTGGCAGGACCGCTACGCCGGTGCACCGGCTGTTATTGGGAGAACAGTCCGTATCGACGGGAAGCCGGCGACCGTCATTGGGATCATGCCCCCGGGCCTCATGTTTCCGAGAACCGAAGAATTCTGGATGCCTCTCGTTCCCGACTCGGAAATGCTTAAGCGCTCGAACCACTCCCTGGAACTCTTCGGCCTCGTCAGGCCCCATACCCCGATTTCCGCCGCGAACGCCGAGCTTGCTGCGCTCGCCGCGCGGATCGCGAAGGATCATCCGGAATCGAACAAGGACATCGGGGCCGTCGCGCGAACATTTCAGGACAGCTACATGGGCGGCACGATCCGGGTCGTGTTCCTGACGATGCTGGGTGCTGTGGGCTTTGTCCTCCTGATCGCTTGCGCCAATGTGGCGAACATGATGCTCGGCCGGTCGATCGCCCGCGGCCGCGAATTCGCGGTGAGGGCCGCGATTGGGGCCACGCGCTGGCAGCTCGTGCGGCAGGTCCTTGTCGAGTGCATCGTCCTAAGCGTCCTGGGCGGGGCCTGCGGGCTCGGCCTCGCTGCATTCGGCGTCGATGGCTTCGATCTCGCGATGCAGGATGTCGGCAAGCCGTACTGGATCCAGTTTCGGATGGACTGGGAGGTCTATGGCTACTTTGCCGCCATCACGATTCTGACCGGGGTCGTTTTCGGCCTCGTGCCTGCGCTTCGGTCCTCCCGCGTCGACCTCAACTCCACCATGAAGAACGGGACACCCGGCGGCGGAAGCCACCATGGCCGCCTCTTGGGCACGCTGGTCGTCCTGCAATTCGCGCTCACGGTCGTGCTCCTTTCCGAAGCCGGCCTAATGATCCGAAGTTTTATTGCCGCCCAGCGGATCAATGCCGTGGTGGGCTCAGAAAGCCTGCTGGTTGGGCAGCTGCAGCTTCCCGAAGGCAAGGGCGAGCGTTATGAGGATCCCGCCACGCGGCGGAGGTTCATCGACGCCGCCCTTGCGAGAATGGCCACTCTGCCCGGGGTTACTGCAGCCACCGTGGGAAGTCGTTCGCCAGGGCTCGGTGTCGAGTCCAGGGATATCGAGATCGAGGGGCGTCCCAACGCCGACAACAAGGAACCGCCGGAGGCGGGTCTTATCGTGGAGGCACCCAACTACCTCTCCACCTTGGGAATCCCGCTCCTCGTTGGCCGGGGTTTCTCGGACTCGGACGGCGACCCGGGAAAGGAGGCGGTCGTCGTCTCACGCGCCTTCGCCGACAGGTACTGGCCGGATGGATCCGCTATCGGGAAACGCATGCGCCTCATTGAGGATAACAAGCCATCGGTTTGGATGTCCGTAATCGGTATCTGCGCCGATATCGAGATGCAGCCCGGCGAAGCCAATCCGCTTCCCGTTATCCACATCTCCTATCATCAGGACCCCTGGGGCTGGATTATGGGCCTCGTGCTCAGAACCCGTTCGGATCCCACGACCTTGGCGGCGCCGTTGCGTGTCATGGTCCAGGAAATGGACCAAGACCTCCCCCTTTTTGATACTCGCACGCTCACCGCGGCAGTCGCAAAGAATTTCTGGTACCTGCGCGTGTTCGGGACGCTCTTCGCAGTGTTTGCGGCGACCGGCCTCTTGATGGCATCGGTCGGAATCTACGCCACCGTGGCCCAAAACACAGCGCGGCGCACGCGGGAAATCGGCATCCGGATGTCCCTCGGCGCGACCGGAATGAACATTGCCCGCCTCGTCCTTTCGCGCGGGCTCGCCCAACTGTTGATCGGCCTTGGACTCGGCCTCTTCGGCGCCTTCGCCTCAACCCGGCTTCTCAACAACACGGGCTTCCTAGTCGGGATTTCGGCACATGACCCCGCCGTTTTTGCAGCCATAGTTATCCTTCTTCTTCTCATTGGCGCTGCGGCGTGCTGGGTGCCAGCCCGGAAAGCGTCGCGCCTCGCCCCG
>Ga0302325_10030505_pt1 | contig 11115 bp, 11 predicted proteins | sample Palsa_T0_2_FD_201948 | JGI IMG/M metagenome (GOLD analysis project Ga0302325, IMG submission 201948) | Peat permafrost microbial communities from Stordalen Mire near Abisko, Sweden - Palsa_T0_2 | ecosystem: Environmental > Terrestrial > Soil > Palsa > Peat permafrost | place: Sweden: Abisko...
CGGCGGTGGCATCGCTGGTCGTGGCCGAGGTTGTGGAACTGGAGGTGGCAGCCAGGGCCGCCGTACCGGCGGGAATCTGCAGCTTCTTGCCAATTTGCATCTTCCTGGGAATAACGCCCGGATTGGCCTCTTGCAGCGCCTTGAGCGATATACCGTTTTTCTTGGCAATGATCGCCAAATTGTCGCCGCTAACTACGATATATTCCTTAACTTCCCCTGGAACAGCGGGCGCGGCCAGATCCGTAGATTTTGCCGGCGGCACCATACCAGCCATAGTGGGTGCAGATGTTACGGGAGCCGCAGAGGTCATACCCCCAGCGTAGGCGTTGCTAATGTTGGGATTGATCGTGGCCGGCATGTCAACCGGTGCGGTGTTGGGAAGTGGCGTCGTGCTGGTAACAGCGGAAGTTGCGGCCATAGGATCGTTGGTCGCTGAAATGACACTGTCCTGTTTGGCCAGGTCTTTGTTGTCCTTGCATCCTTGCAAGAGCATGCCGCCGATAACCACGACGTGAACCGTCAGGATCATCAGCACCTTGAAGTAAAGACTGGATTTTCCCCGGGGTGGCGTAGCGCCCTGTGGAACGAGTGGGCTTGGAGTATTCATATTGACAAGTACTTTCTGTTATATTTTGAGGATTGTTTTTATTTGTTTTTGCACCGGGGTTTTCCCTCAAAAAACCCCGGAGCAAAGTTGTCAAAACGCAAGAATGCCGGTAAAAAACTCATTTTTTATGCAACATTCTCTAATAGTTTCGTTTTTATAGTCTTATCAAAATCTGTATTTAGTGGTTCTATGACTTCAATGCCACTATAGCTTGGGTCATCTGAACCTCTATTCCATCGAGGCAAAAAAAGGCCCGCTTGAGAGTCTGTCGATAAAAACCAACGCTCGAACAAGCTGGTGAACGCAAATACTTTCCCGCCTCGAAACGACACCATCGCCGCTTCAGTATTGGCTTTTAACAAAAAGACCAATTTTTTGCAAGCGAGAAAGTGCCTTTGCCAAAGAAATGTTTGTAAATGGAGCTGATGCTGTGTGTTCATCGGATTTTCAGGGTGCATAACGCCAGAACAGCACAGAGGACGCACATAATGTAAAACCGGTTTACCACCTGGGATTCATGCCAGCCGAGTTTTTCAAAATGATGATGCAGTGGCGCCATTAGAAAAACGCGGCGCCCCTGGCCGTATTTCGATTTGGTGTACTTGAACCAACTTCGCTGAATCATGACTGATCCTGCCTCAGCCACGAAAACTCCTCCTGCGAGCGCGAGCACCAAGGGCTGATGAATAAGCACGGCGATCATCCCCAGAACACCTCCCAGTGCGAGCGAGCCGGTGTCGCCCATAAATACTTGCGCCGGATGACAATTGAACCACATGAAGCCGAGGCTGGCGCCAATCATGGCTGAGCAAAACACCGTCAATTCCCCGGCGCCGGTGACATGGGGAATCTGCAAGTAGCGCGCTGTATTGGTATTGCCCGAAAGATACGTCAGGACGAGAAATACAAACGACACGATGGCCGTGCAGCCGATGGCCAAACCATCCAGGCCGTCGGTCAAGTTCACCGCATTGGAACTTCCCACAATGGTCACCGAGGTAAGAATAATGCCCAACACCACCCCGCCCAGGCCTTGGGCCACCGGGTATTTGTAAAACGGCACCATGACCTGGCTAATCAACACACTCGTGCTCGGCAACCGCCAGAGGTAAAAGGCGACGAAGACAGCAAGCACACCCTGCACCCACAGTTTGATAAATTCCTGCACGCCCTTGCTGTTTTGCTGGGTAATCTTGGCGTAGTCGTCAATGAAACCGAGGCCGCACAACACCACGACTGTTAACAGAGTCAACTGAATGAGAGTGTTCCACTCGGCCCAAAGTAAAGTTGTTACATCCAGCACCAGCACGATCATCAACCCGCCCATGGTCGGAGTGCCTCGTTTGCTGACAACGCGAGCTTGCAAATTGCCCGCCTGCTCAGCGTGATCGGCATATTCCTGACCGAATTTCAGTTCTTTAAGCCACTTGATCATACGCGGCCCCAGCCACCAACTCATCACCAGGGCCGTCACAGCGGCGCCGGCACTACGAAAGGTGACGTAACTGAAAAGCCTCAGGAAAGAAAATGCGCCTTGCATTGGGGTGTTTTTCGCCAACGAAAGCACGAAGAGGCTCAGGTAATAAAACATTAGTCGTGGGGTTGGCTGCTGCCGGAGGAGGCGCGCAAAACCTCGGTGATACGTTCCATGCGCATGGAACGTGACGCTTTCACCAGCACAACGTCGCCGGGCCGGGCAAATTCTTTGACCGCTTGTGCCGCTAGTTCCACTTCGTCAATCTCAATGACGCTTTTCAGCCCTCGGGCTCGCGCCGCCGCCGCGATCTCGCATCCTCGGCGGCCGATGGCGAATAATTGATCGAGACGCGAGGTCGCAGCCCTGCGACCGACTTCGAAATGAGCCGCACGAGAGCAGTCGCCGAGTTCGGCCATATCACCCAGCACCGCGACACGCCGGCCAACGCATGGCAGCTCCCGCAAAGTCTGCAACGCGGCCAACATGGAATCCGCGTTGGCATTGTAAGAATCGTCAAGCACACGAATGCCGCCCGGATTGGACATTTGCAGGCGCATTTTGGCCGGCGCGCATGAGAGCAAACCATCTCGGATTTCCGCGCGACTGAGGCCCATTTCTGCGCCCACCGCGAAGGCCAACAGGGCATTGATCACCTGGTGACGGCCCAAAAGGCCAATGCGATACTCGCCAGATAATCCGGGGTAACGGCAATCGATCGTAAAGGAAGAGCCATTCTCATCGACATGCACATTGCTTGCGGAACAATCATGGCTTCGATCATGGCCAACGAAAACAACCCGAGAACGAGTGCGGCGCGCCAGGATTTCGCTCCATGGGTTGTCGCCGTTAAGAAATAAAACACCGTCCTTGGGGAGGCATTCGGCAATGAAGCCCTCCTCGCGCACGACGCCGACCAAGTCATGGAAAAATTCCAGATGCTCGCGTCCGATATTCGTCACGACGCCAAATTTGGGCGACATCATTCGAAGCAGCGGCTTCAATTCACCGGGGTGATTCGTGCCTACTTCCAAAACCGCCGAGCGATGAGCCCTCTCCAGGCGCAGCAGAGTCATCGGGACGCCAACATCATTGTTGAAACTGGCTTCGCTCCAGAGTGTCGCGCTTCTCTGGCGCAGAACCGAGGCAATCAACTCCTTGGTCGTGGTCTTGCCGTTAGAACCGCCGACGGCGACCACCGGAAGCTCAAATTCACAACGATAAGCGGCTCCTAAGCGACCCAAAGCCTGCCTGACATTGTCAACCAGGATAACCGGGCAAGCATTAAAATCTGCTGCGAGTTTGTTTCGTTCCGCAACTATGGCGACAGCACCGCGCTGCAATGCTTGTGACAAAAAGGCATGGCCATCAAAGCGCTCGCCTGACAAAGCCAGAAACAAATCCCCCGGTTCGATCTGGCGTGAATCGGTTGAGATACGGACGATAGGTTGCTCGGTTGTGCCGTTAGCCAACTGACCTTGCATTGCTTGAGCTATATATTCGAGAGTACGCGGTTCCATATAATTTAGTGACGCGCTCCATCCACGGCCGCCGTCACAAGTTGCGGCTCCGCTGGTTCAGGCGCGATGTCTGGTTTCAAGTTTAAATAGTTGGCGGCTTGTTCGGCGATGGCATGAAAAATAGGCGCGGCGATTTCTCCGCCAAAATGCCCATCTTTTGGATCATCCAGAACCACAGAAATGCACAGTTCCGGATTATCAGCCGGGAAGAAACCGATGAAAGAAGTGAAAAATTTTCCAGAGTATTTGCCGTTTTCCGGCTTCTGCGCGGTTCCGGTTTTGCCCGCAACGGTATAATGGTCCAATCGGGCCTTGGGAGCCGTGCCATCTTTGGTCGGAACGGTTTTCAACGCCTTGACGAGGTCGTGAATGGCATCAGACCCGGCCACGCGCCGCACCGCCTGAGGCTTAAACTGCTCAGCGACCACGCCTGTGGGTTCCTCCAGGCGGTTCACCAGCATGGGGCGCATCAGAACCCCGTCGTTGGCAATAGCGGACATCGCCATCACCATTTGCAGAGAAGTTACGGCCACGCCCTGGCCCATCGGAATTTGGGCGATGGAAACCTTCGTCCAATTCGTCAGGGAATGGACAATACCAGGAATTTCTCCCGGCAAAGTAATGTGCGTGCGCTCGCCAAACCCAAAGCTGTGCATATATTGCCAGAGCGTTTCCTTACCGATGCGAATGCCGATCTGTGCTGCGCCAATGTTGGAGGATTTGGTAATAATCTGTTCTACGCTCAGCGGCCCGTAGGACTTGTGGTCATGCAACCATGTGTTGGCATAAAAAAATTTGCCGTTGCAGCAATCAAATACGTCATTGAGCGTGATCAGGTGCTCGTCCAACCCAGCGGTGACCACCACAATTTTAAAAGTGGAACCGGGTTCGGCCTGATCGGATATGACGCGGTTTCGCAGGTTCTCTGGCAGAAACGACGCGCGATTGTTTGGATCATAATTGGGCAATGTCGCCATCGCCAGAATCTCACCCGTGCGGGGCCGGACCATAATGCAAGAAATGCTGACCGGGGAATGTTCTTGCGCACCGACCGCCAACTGAGCCTCCACAATGTTCTGCAAGCCCGCATCAATCGTCAGCACCACGTTAAGGCCGTCAAGAGGGGCGACATCCTCTTCGCGATAAGGAACCAATTCACGATGACGTCCATCCAATTCAGTTTTGCGCCAGCCCGCGAGACCTGAAAGCTTGGTATTGAAGGAACTCTCGATGCCGTCCACGCCGGTTTGCACGTCATCACCAAGCACATAACCGACGATATGCGAAGCCAGCCGGTGACCCGGATAAGTGCGGATTTGGTCGTCTTCTGGAAAAATTGCCTTGCTGCGGAGATTGCGGTAAAATGCTTTATCCGTTTTGGAAGCCTTTTTTTCGTCAACGCCGAAGGAAAGGCCTGACATGGTTTGACGAATTTGTTCCCACGTCGCCAACGGTACTTGGCGCTTAAGGACGATGTATTTGGAAATGTTCGTTTTGCCATCTTCGACGCGGATGCGCGGCGTCAATCTTTCAGCCAGGTAAGCTTCATTGGTTTGCAGCAACGGGGCCAGGATTCGCGCTATGCTCGGGCGCATGGGGCCGATCAGGGTTGGGTCCGCGCAAACCACTTTGGCGGGCTGGCTCAGGGCCAGAGGGGTGCCCCGGATGTCCATGATTTGCCCGCGCATAGGCTGCCGCTCGATCGTGCGGACCGTGTTTTGTTGGGCCAGCGACTCGAACTCATCGTGACGGGCGATTTGCAGGTCCACCAAGCGGTACCCTAACGCGCCGAGCGCTCCGCCCAGGCACAATGCCATCACATACAATTTGGCGTATTTGGTCGCCGTGCTCATTCAAATTATCAGCCGTCCGCCCGCGCCCTTCGGTTCCTCCTTCCGAACAACGCGAGCGGCGGCTAAATCAATTTTTTCTCACCACCAAGGCCACTTTTACGCCTTTCGGACCCGCCGGCGAAGGAGCCGGGGCCGTTTCGTAATCAGGCGCATCAATCAGGCGAATAACCTGCGAAAGTTCGGGTGGCCCAAGCCCCAATTTCAATTGTTTGACACTCTTGTCCAAGGCCCATTGGGAGCTCAAGGTTGCAAGATTATCGCGCCGATTCTTATTCTGGCGCTGCAAATCTGTTAAGCGCCCTTCACGTGCTTTGATTTGTTGTCCGAGAAGGTCAATCTGGTTTTTGTACCAAACGTATCCCAACCCCAGCCCGGCGAAGAGCACGCACAGAATGACTGCGGACACAACCGGCTTTATGCGCAGCGCGGCATCATTTTTTCGGTTTCGAGCCATTTCTTATTTCCCGGTTTCCTGGTCAATACTTAATTTCTCCAGCACGCGGCATTGCGCACTGCGACTGCGCGGATTCTGTTTCAATTCGGTTTCACCGGGCATCAGCGCTTTGCGCCATACCCACCGCATCAACGGGGCCCGTGGCCGCCTCAACTCGGGCACGTCCACTTCTCCGGGCGATTCGTAATCCCGCGACAGCCGGCGGCCGAACTCCCGCACAATACGGTCCTCCACCGAATTGAACGAAAGAACGACCAGCCTGCCGCCGGGTTTTAAAATCGTCACCGCCGCCTCCAACCCGCGTCGCAGCGAGCCCAACTCGTCGTTGACCGCTATCCGCAATGCCTGGAAAATCTTTGTCGCAGGATGTGTCTTTCGTCCTGCCCGCGGCGAAAGCTTTTCAATCAACGCCGCCAATTGCCTGGTGCGCTGAAAAGGGCTTCCCTCCCGCTCCGCCACTATGGCCCTCGCCATTCGCCGCGACTGCTCCTCGTTTCCGTACCGCCAAAAAATCCCGGCCAATTCTTCCGCATCTGTCTCCGCGATCAGCCTTGCGGCTGTTAATTCCCGCCTTTGGTCCATGCGCATATCCAAAGGCCCGTCTTCCTGAAAACTGAATCCGCGTTCAGCCAAGTCCAATTGCGGGGAACTTACACCCAAGTCCAGCAACACCCCATCACAGCTCCCCAACTGGACCCATTCGGCCAGTTCGGCATAATTTCCCTGGCGAATCTTAAAACGGCCCGCGAATGCGGATAATCGGGCCGTGGCCGCTTCCACCGCCATGATATCCTGGTCGCATCCCACCAATCGCCCAGTCGGCGCGCTTGCTTTCAAGATCGCCGCTGCGTGCCCACCGCCACCGACGGTTCCGTCGGCGATGAGGCTTGTCGGACTCGGGCGAAGGGCTTCCAGCACCTCCGCCTCCATCACCGGTTTGTGAATGAAAACTGACACCGCTCATGATCTGGCAGCCAGTTCTTCAAGCTCAACTTTTTCATCCTGCGCCGGTTTCCGAGGCCCGCTTCCCGCTTTTTTTTCAATCAAGACCACCTCCAAGTCGTCTTCACTAAAATCGTTGCGCAATACCTTGATCTTATCCAACGCCAGCTCTGTTTGGAACGTAGCCTGTTGAGATGGCATCGCCTTGCGCTTGGGAATCCACGTGTTCATCCACGCCGCAGAAAAAACTGTCAATTGCCTAAGCCAGTTAAGTTTGGCGGACTGCGGCTGAGTCGGCGCGGCATCAGCCTGGGCCACTGGCTGGACCTTCCGTTTCTCCAATGCGGCTCGAGCAAAAGGCGATTTCTCGGCCAGGGACGATTTTACTTCTACCTTCACCGCCTCGACGGGCTTCGGTTGTTCAAAAAGAGCCGTTTGCTCGCTGGGAGCGGTTGTGTGGGGCATCGTGGGAATTTCATTTTTTGCCCCAGAAAATCTTGGCAAAGTGCCACTGCTCAATAGCTTGTAACGGCCAGGACGCTCTTTCAGTGCCCTGATTGTATGACCCTTGGTTAATAGGCTGATCGGGTTCATATCATTCTCCCATGCTCTCCAAAGCTTGCTTCCAAGTCGCGCTGTCTTGAGCTTTCGCCTCAGCATACCGGGCGGGAGACCAGATTTCGAAACGGTCCAAGAGCCCAACCAGCACGGCTTGGGTCGAGATATCCGCTTCCGACGCCATATCCTCCGGAATGCTCAAGCGGCCTGCCGCATCGAGCTTTAAACTCGTGGAAAAGCTTCCAATCATGCGCTTCAAGGCCGGTTTTTTGGCAGTGTCAGACATGGCTTCTATTTCAGCTCGAAATTTGGCCCAGGCTACGGGCGGAAAAACACGCAAACAGGTCCCTGCGGAATGCTTGGGCCAAACGGCGATATTGAAATCGAAAGGCTCCTTGGGCCTCCAGCGAAATGGCACCGGCAACCGCCGCTTGTCGTCCAAGCTGTGGCGATAAACCAGACTGTAAGTCACATCGCTTTCGATCGGCATTTTCTTTGTTGCGTTTGCTCACAAGCTCCTATATTTTCCCATCTTCTGCTCTTATGTCCCACTTTTTCCCACAAATTCAGATGAACGTCAAGGAAAAAGTTATTCACAATGTATTCACAGGCCTGATGAAATCTGCCTGCATCGCGCGTTCGTCGCAGGTCAGGCCATAGAAGAGCCAAACCCGCGAATCGAGAGTCATCCCTTGGACTCCTCAATAATGGACGAAATTGAACACGAAGATAATCGATTTTTTGGGAAGTTCCTCTGTATCAAATTGCGCAATCCGTCCCCAAAAAACCACTGCAAGCTTTAAGGTTTCGTTAAGCATCTTATGGTGAATTTTTAAGACAAATTCCTTCGACGCAAGGGAAAGAATCTTGCTTTTTGCTAAAAACAACATGACCAAGAAGGCAGTAACCCTATCTGTTCGCGTGGCACGTCCATTGCTCCGGCAAGCAGGACGGTCACGCCTCGCTGAACCAGTCATGGAGGTAGGCCTGCCGCCTTGAAAGTTCTGAGTGCGTTCCGGGCTCGATTACGTTTGTTAACTTTTGTGATTCGATATCTATAAATCTGAGATGAACTTTTACTTGACTATCAAATCGAAGAAACGCAAGAGAGCTCGTACGGTTCCGCCCCACAATGCATTTAGGCCATGTCCTACATACAGCGAACGTTACTTAGATTATATTCTCGCCATGAAAGGGCGGATTATCGACTCCGGTTCTTGAAGTAACAATATTCGTACCATGACTCAGTCATTTCAAGTAAGCAAGAAAGCCAGCTTTGCGATAATAGGCACTTTGGCTGCAGTCCTCTTTTTGGTTTTGCTGGAGTCGGGTCCGGCGCAAACGGCCACGAATAACGCGCCGGCCCCAACCACCAACACCGTCGCCGCGGAGGCCACAGTTACATTGGCCCCAAGCCAACTCAACGCGATCAAGATCGAAGCCGTGGGAACCCGTTCCTTTTCGGTCGAAAAGACCGCGATTGGCAATATTGATTATAATGAGGATTTGTCGGTGCAGGTCTTCTCTCCTTATCAAGGCAAGATTATTACGGCCTTCGCGAATCTTGGCGACGAAGTCAAAAAAGAGCAACCGCTTTACACCATTGATAGCCCCGATTTGGTCCAAGCCGAATCAACCTTGATCGGTGCGGTCGCCGTCTTCGATCTTACCAGCAAAGAGCTCTCGCGCGCCAAGGACCTTTACGGAACCAATGGCGTCTCCGAACGAGAGATGGAACAGGCGACTTCAGATGCGCATGCAGCGGAAGGCACGCTTAAAGCCGCGCGAGATTCGGTTCGAGTTTTTGGCAAGACGGAGGCTGAGATCGATCAAATTCTTGCCACTCGCAAAATTGATCCCGCTCTTATCGTGCGCAGTCCCGTGACTGGGCGCGTCACGGCGCGCGATGCGCAACCCGGGCTTTTGGTACAGCCCGGCAATGTCCCGGCGCCTTTCGCAGTAGCCGATCTCTCGACAAAATGGATGGTTGCCAACGTGATTGAAAGCGACAGCCCATTATTCCATAGCGGGCAACGCCTCCAGGCCAAAGTAATGGCCTATCCCGGTCGTGTATTTGAGGGCAAGATTTCCAGACTGGGAGCATCGGTGGACCCGAATACGCACCGAGTCATGGTGGGTTGCGACATTGCCGACCCCAAGGATGAGCTGCGTCCCGGTATGCTGGCCTCCTTCTCCATTCAAATTGAAGACTCCGTTCAATCTGTGGCTATTCCTATGAATGGAGTGGTTCGCAACGGCGACGGCACGATGGCCGCCTGGGTCACGACTGATCGCCACGTTTTTACCCAAAAAATCCTTAAAATCGGTTTACAACAAGACGGCCAATACCAGGTGCTCGAGGGCTTGCAGGGCGGGGAACTAGCCGTCACTGATGGGGCTGTTTTCATTAGCAACATTCTCTACGCCCCTCCTTCCGACTAAGTGTGATCTCCACAGACCTCAAGCACGACTAAGCAACACATGCTTAAATCCATTATTGCATTCTGCCTTAGCCGCCGCGCGATCATTATTATGGCGCTGCTGGCTTTCGCAGGGGCTGGTTACCTTGCTTTTAACAAGCTCAACATCGAAGCCTATCCCAATCCGACCCCGGTTATTCTGGAAATTACCGCGCAAGCACCGGGGCTCTCGGCCGAGGAGATGGAAAAGTATTACACCATTCCCATAGAAATCGGACTTTACACGACGCCCGGCATTGACGTTATTCGCTCCACTTCATTTTATGGGTTGTCCTTTATTCGAGTTGTATTCAAATATGGGGTTGACTATCATTTCGCCTATGCCCAGGCGGATATTGCGTTGCAACAGAACGTCACGCTTCCGGGAAATCAGACACCCCAAATCCAACAAAACAGTTCGACCGGGGAGATCTACCGTTACCAGGTTGTCGGGCCCAAACATTTTGGTTTGACCAATCTGCGTACTGTGCAGGATTGGATCGTCCTGCGACGGCTCTCGACCATTCCCGGCATCGTTGCGATCAACAGTTGGGGAGGCACAACCAAGGAATTCAATGTCGAGGTCAACCCGCAGAAACTGGAAGCTTTCAATGTCACCACACCTCAAATTCTAACCGCCTTGGGCAACGCGAATATCAACGTGGGCGGGCGCGAAATTCGAATTGGGCAACAGTCCATCAACATTCGGGGAGTCGGATTGATAAACGATGGCGGGGATGAGGACCTTACGCAAGGCGACAAGGTTGGGGACATTGAAAATGTCGTGCTCGGCCAATTTAACGGCGTGCCCGTGGTGGTCAAAGATGTGGCTGATGTCAAGGTGGGCTTCGTGCCACGCCTGGGTATCTGCGGGCGGGATGGGGACGACGACGTGGTGGCCTCCATTGTTGTTATGAGTCGCGTGGAAGAAACCGCCAAAATGCTGCCCAAGGTCAAGAAGGTGTTAGACAATATAAATGTCGATGGAAGCTTGCCACCGGGGGTCAAAGTGGTTCCATTTTATGATCGAGGCTCCCTGATCCACATCACGACCCACACCGTTTTGCACAATTTGATCTTCGGATGTCTTCTGGTGTTTCTCATCCAATGGATTTTCCTGGGCGACCTGCGCAGCGCGATCATCGTTGGAATCAACATCCCTTTTGCGCTTTTTTTCGCCATCATGTTGTTGGTGTCGCAGGGTGAAAGCGCCAACTTACTATCGGTGGGCGCGGTAGATTTCGGCAT
>Ga0302325_10030506_pt1 | contig 11115 bp, 13 predicted proteins | sample Palsa_T0_2_FD_201948 | JGI IMG/M metagenome (GOLD analysis project Ga0302325, IMG submission 201948) | Peat permafrost microbial communities from Stordalen Mire near Abisko, Sweden - Palsa_T0_2 | ecosystem: Environmental > Terrestrial > Soil > Palsa > Peat permafrost | place: Sweden: Abisko...
ATAACCTTAACCCCAAGAAACTAAACAATTACTGGCTTCAACTTCATGAAGTGTTCTCCACTTGTTTGGATGAGATACATCACGACCTAAAGGACCCTTATGCCATCCCTTTGCCTCATCAACCCAGATTTGAAGTTTACACCTAGAATACTTTCTTCATTTCCTTGACGGCTTTGCTTCCATCAAGCCTTGCACATAAAAGTCCTCGCTTGCTCGAGGACTGCTGTGTCCAAGATCGATTAGATGTCGAGAGAAACTAGTGAGGAACTCTAATAACAAGATTCTGATGGAAAATCTAGACTCATTTCTCAAAGGTGTCGTCAAAAACTCGGTGCTTCGTATTCAGAATCTCCATCAACATTCAGACTAATGATAAGAAGGTGGGTATAACTGATTTCTACGCTTCTCAACTCTCTATATGAGCTACTTCTTCCTAAATTCTCAGAAGTTTCCGAAAAGGAATCGAAAGAAGCTGTTGTCTTAACTAGTTGCGTTGCTCAATTTGAAAAGCTCATTGCAGAATAATCTCTTTCAAGGACAAATGTCCATTCGCGTAATGCTTTACCATCCATATTGTCATAAACAAGGGTGCCACCATTCTCTCCATTGCGAAGAACCATGGGAATGTTGACTCCTGGGATAATCCACACAGTATCTCCAGCTCGCATGGACGATGGCCGCTTGGCCGAAGAGGCCATTGCCGGTTGTGAAGATTCTTCTGCCTTTGAACGGAAGGAGTAAATTTTGTAGTCCTTGCACAATAGCGATGATCCGTGAGTAAAAAAACATCGTCATTTTGAGAGGGTATTTTTTGGAGAAGCTACTTTACATTGGGTCCCAATTTCTCAATGGCACTGATTACAGCGTAGTATCGGATCAGCTCTTCACCCGGCAGGCCGAGGAGGTGTTTTAGATCATTTGGGTTGTAAACCTCGAGTTACTGCAATTAATTGCAGGCCTTGTTATCTCGTATGACATGTTCAGCATGGTCACCGGACTCGTTAGAAGTCTCCTAATATTCTCGGGCAACCTTCAAGAGTAGCTAGTTAGCGAAGCAAATCCCGAAGTTTCCAGATGCTCTTCCAAGCTGTATCTATTTTCAATAAGACTCCTTCATAGCTTTTCAATTTGAGGAACGAAAGCTTTGAAGCCGTGCGACCAATTGGTTCTAAGCGTCTTCAATTCCTTAATTCCTTGGGACGAAAAAATGACTCTTGAACACCATGGACGATATACTGCAAAACCTCAGGTTGATCAAGAAGACTGGATTTGGGTTGTGTCCTAAAAGAAAGTCGGAGAGAACAATTGGAACTTGCAAAACTGAGCCAACGATGACAAAGTTCTACAAAACTGCGATGTGCAACAAAAACTTTCTCAGCACTTTGGGAAGAAATTTCATCTGATACACCTTGCTAGAAGAGACAATGAATGTAAAAGTGAATCGGTGACGATTTTCTACAGAATTGCGATGTGCAACAAAAACTTTTTTAACACTAAACACTTTGGGATGGAACTTCATCTGATACAGTTCTCTAAGCTCAAAACTCCGCTCCCACCTAAAAATCCCCACCTAGAAAGTGAATAGCCATTCAGTCCTTGGTCGGAAATGTAAGGACTACTTGATTTCTTTCTGCGTCCTTGTATTCCTGGGTTGATTTTGCGTCTTCCTTGCAGATTCTTCAGTGCCTTTAGCCTCTAAGAAGATACTATCCGATCGATTTGAGACTTGCACGGAATTTATCGAGCAGCTCGAATGCAGGGTCGGTGGAGCTATCTGTTCCCCGAGGCCATAAAATCACACTTTTGCAATGCTATTGCTATGAAAATTATTGTATTCATGATGCTTTATCTCTAGTTCTGCCCAGATTCAAGCAAAAAGGGCCGAAAAGGTACGAATACAGGCATGAGCACAAGCAAAGATACGAGATGCCAATTTGGCTGCACGTTTAACACCCTGGGCATACTCTCGACAATTCTGCTCCGAATGTAGCTCACAAGTATTATAGAGAAAACTCGCCTTGGATCTCATGGAGCACTCGAGGGAGTTGCAAACGATAAGTCAAAAATTTGCCAAAATGGACTGCATGGGATGATCGTTGAACTTCAACGAATTACATGAGAAGCAAAAGAGATTTATTTTGTCTGCTCGTTAATAGCCAATGCTCATAAGCTCAGTCATAACTTTGTCAATCATTTTCCCACGCTCCTCACAGAGCAAGCGGCCGTTCCAAGTCCATCTGCAGGCCAATAGACAACTGCGGAACCTGGGTGTAATTGGACTGCCTCAAGCAGTACCTCGTATCCGTCAAAGTCTACAGTTCATCAGTTTCTCTGCAAGCATCAACAAAAATACACTTACCTGCAAATAAGTCGGATTCGGGATCCGCTTCATAGTCTCCAGAAAAGCCCACGACATAGCACCCTCGCTCATGCCCCCAATATTAGCATCCGCGCTCGTCTGATCATCCCTGCAGCCTGAGAACATCGTGACCATCTTATGCTCCCTCTCATACTCAGCATAATTGCTATCCTCGCCCAATCCCGGCGGCTGCGATTCGCCCATGTGCTTGAAGGAGCGGAAGAAGTTCGTAGCACCGGCGTACAAATCTTGGGCTTCGCCGAGCTTTTGGAAGGAGAAGCCGCCGAGGAAGAGATCGTTGGCTTCGCCGAAGAGCTGCATGCCTTCTTTCAAGTTGTCCATGAGGTTCACGTTGCCTTCGTCGTCAGAACGGTAGACGAAAGGAAGCTCGAGGGCCGATCCGGAATGGCAGCAGTCCAGAATCACGAAGAGGGTACTGCTTGGTGGGAGTCGGGAGACCAGGTGTTCATGGAGGATATCACTGTTGATTTGACCCTGTTCTTGGAAGTCTACAGGGCAGATTGTATCGAGAATACCGGAAGGATGGTTGCCAGTCGGATCGCGGACTTGGCCTCCATGTCCGGAATAGTGGAAGAAGTTGCAGGTTCCAGGTTCACAGACAAGCCAGTCGATTGCCGCCTATGTTTGTTAGCTAGAAATTGATATACAGGGAGGGAGGAGTGCAGTACAAGGATGTTGTGACCCGTAGGATAATATTGACCGCCCAGGTCATCTCGAAGGATGACTTGAGAGTGCGGATCGTCCGAATAACCTCTGTAGCTGAGAAACTCGGCAACATTCTCAACGTCCTGGCGGCATCCCCGGAGTTCGTTTTGGCTTCCTTCGTAGTTGATGCCAATGAGGAGGGACTTCTTTCGTGACATGATGGCAGGCGGAAAGCCCCGAATTTTGACAACGGTGAGGCTGGATAGCTGATTGATTGATAAGATAGCAGATGATATGTAGGTGAGTTGAGCTGAGCTGCGGCTCATGCATGAAACGAAATGCATGTTTCAGTGCTCGTCCTCGTCTAACCCGAAAAGTAGATATTTCGATGGGTATATCGACCAAAATAATACGTATCGAGGACTTTATAGAGTAGTACATTATGGCATGGATTTCCAAAGCGGAAACTCTTTAAATCAACCTTTCAAGAAAGCATGATAAAACAGATAAAATTGCAGAACTTGAGTCCAAGAAACAGAGTTGAATGACACGTGACATAAGATGTGCGCTTGTCCAGGAGTGGAAAGGCGCGATTGAATGTCATATCTAATCTTTCCCACCATTCAGCTCACTCTAAATTCGTCATCACATATAATTGTTGCAAGTGCAATAGAAAACAGTCACCTCACGTTGCGAATTGATAAAAAGGTATAGAAGAGGAGCGCTATCAGATTCAGCTTTCTCAGTCTCCTATGAACAGTTTGCTCGTGGTATCATGCTTCGCTGTCATCATCGAAACGCTCAGTCGCACTGTTTATCCATCCCAACTGGAGCCGCACTACTCGCAAACCATCCGCATTATCTCCATTCTCCACCAATTGGGGCATCAGAAAGAAATTACAAATTCACGGACTAGCCACAAGCTGCTGAACTCTAGTCGAGGATTTATGCAGGGCTGGTCTCAGTGCGTCCCTGAGCCTCCGCAGTGGGGTGAACCACCTTCTCAACAACCTCCGGCGCAAGAGTGCCCTTGTCTGTCATGCCCATATCAGCAGCGAATGTACTGTGTGGAACCCACTTGGCGGAAGTGCGAGGAGTGGTCTCTTCGAGCATACGGTCAACCTGCTCAAGGGAAAGACCCTTAGTCTCAGGAATGAGAAGGTATGCGTAAACGAAGCACAGAGCACAGAGGGATCCCCAAACGAAGAACACACGAGATCCCAGATTGGCATCTCTCGATTCGGTTCCGACCATGTATGGGGTGATAACGGCGATGATGCAGTTCCAGAACCAGTTGCTGGCAGTGGAAAGCGCAACACCACGGGAACGGATGGGCAGCGGGAAGATCTCGCCGATGACGACCCAGGCAGCTAAACGAAAGAAGAGATTAGCAGCGATCACAGCAAACGGCATCCATATGAAGTGGTGACTTACCAGGACCCCAAGTGGTAGCGAAGAAGAAGATGTAGAAGCAGATGAAGGCAATTTGGGCCCGGACGGCGGATGGATCGTTCTGGCTGACACGGCCTTTGGTAACCCCGACAATACCGACAATGAATTCGCAAATCACCATACCCAATGCACCCCAGATAAGGATCGAACGACGACCATATCTCTCAATGATGTAGAAGGAGATCGGGGTCGAGCAGACATTGACGAGTGTGGTGACCAGACTAATCAAGAAAGGGTTGTGGATTGTCTTGAGCTCCTGGAAGAATGTGGTGCCGAAGTAGAAGATGAAATTGATACCAGTCCATTGTTGCATCATCTGGAGAGAGATACCCAGCAAGGTTCGGCGCAAGTTGGATGACGGGTTTGTGAAACCACCAGTGAAGCAATTAGCCCAGCTCTTGAAGTAACCGCCTTGTGGGATAACCGACATTTCGTATTCGTGGTTGGCGACAATTTCGGCAAGTTCTTGCTGAATATACTCGGAGCCTTCAGGTTCACCACGGAGCTGGGTCAGGACATGGGTGGCCTTCTCGAGGTTGCCCTTCTTGACGAAATAACGAGGAGACTCGGGAAGAAGGAAGAGACCAGTTCCAAGGATTAAAGCCCAAAGCATTTGCAGGCCGATGGGAATGCGGTAGGAAGCCGTAGTCAACTTGTTCTGGGTGCCATAATCGACGCAAGAAGCCAGTAAAATGCCGATGGTGATGCAGAATTGGTATCCGGACACAAGAGCTCCCCGAACCTTCTTTGGCGCGATCTCGGACATGTACAAGATAATGATGGCGGAGACGAATCCGACACCAAAGCCCGCAATCAGACGGCCAGCAACCAAGAGACCGAGACTCTTGGAGGCGGTTTGGAGGATGACACCAATGATGAAGACGACGCATCCCGCAATGATAGTAGTGCGTCGACCGATCCAATCAGCGAGATCGCCAGCCATGAGCGCACCGAAGAATGTACCAGCAGAGAGAATGGAGGTAATAAGTGACTTCTTCCAATCAGGGAGGGTGAAGGCATTCGACTGTGCAGTGGTTGGGTTTGCAGGGGGATACGGGAAACCTTCATACAAATGGATAAAATAGGGCATGCCCATGACTCCGGAGATGTATCCAGAGTCGTAGCCAAAGAAGATACCACCGAACGAGGCAAACGCGCACATGAGGTAAGCCTTGACCGTGACGGGAGCCTCAATGCGGTTGACGTCTGCAGTCGCGACGAGATTATGCGTACCGCCAGCCATTGTGGAGAGTGTGTGCGGTTGCACGGGTATCAAGTAGGAGTGTTCGGGAGAAAGGGAATAGGAGCAATTATTGTTTGAGGAGGGGTTGACGCCAACTAGCAAGCGTTGAGGTCAACAGATCGAATTGTTTGTATTTTGAAGGAAAAGAGAGATTGTGCGAGGACGACGGAATTTAACGTTCGGTTCGACAACGCGGGCGGTGAGACGGTTACGACAGCTTGGGAGACGAGGCTGGCTACTTGTACTCCGATGGGCAGGCAGATAAATTTCAAGTGAATTTCCTTTGGGTGCCAGTCAGGGCCGCTGCAGCCGTGTCTTGTGGGGATCTGTTCGCTTTCGAGGCGCGGGTGAATCTGCCCACGTTGTGCAGCATGGTTCCCTTGATGTCCTTTCGTTTCGGTCTTCATCTCCCCCTCACTTGGGTGGTGCAGTGCATGTCACCAACAGACTAATAGTCAGTCGCAAATCACCTCCTCCACAGTTCCAGCTCCTTTCCCTGGCCCGTGCAGACGCCCCCAGACGCCCCCAGCGCCCGCCCGCATCCAAACATACATAACATTAATTCTCCCCGCGTGGCGCTAGTCAGGCCCCTTGTCTCGATCCCCCTGCCCACTCCTCGACCCTGCAAACGGGCCGATTATTCGACATGGGCCAGCATGAGCCAGCAGCCAGCAGCCACCATGGCGCCGGTTGCCCAGGCGTGAGGCGTGATCATGTAGATGTTCGATTAATCATAGAAATGGTACGGCACTGGATGGGAGTAGTCAGTGCCGGGCGTGCCCAGACACTTCCCGGTCTCTGCTTTAACCTCCTGGAACGCTTTACGGTGCGCGAAGAGGCCCGTTGTCTTTGTCTTCGTCTTCTGTCTGTCTGCGAGTGTGTTTGGCGTAGCTGATATGGGATGCGCAGCTTCCATTCATCTTAGATCCTTTGCTCGTTGCAAGGGGACAAGCCGACACGCCCCTGTTCTTTCACTGTTCCCCGGAATCACGTTCGTTCGTTAGTCGACCCAATACATGGTTTGGGAAAGTTCGATCTTCGGCTTCTTCGGCAAGGGCTGACTTCGTCGAGGACTCTTTGAGGGAATGCATGCCCAAAAAGAGATCGGACATGGAGCTTATTTCCTGATGCCACAACAGCAGCATGCAATAGGTTATCTATCCACCAATAACAAGATGCGTATCATCATTTGACCGAGGAGGCATCCGAGAATCAGAGATCTAGAAGTATGGCTTGCAGATATCTCCCTCTCTGCATCTACAGACCACCAGACCACCAAACCACCAGTTACGTTAACGGACTTTCACCGAGGAGATTCCGAAAAGTCGGACTCGAGAGCAGCAACAAAGCCGTTAGAAGCCTTGCTTTCTCACGCCGTTGGATGGAGCCTTCTGCAACTGCTTACAGGCACATGTCACGGCACGGATTTGAACCCAGCTTGCTAATTGCGTTGGCAGATCACCTGCACCATACTTTCAGGTCACAGCATTCTTTAACCCTCTCTCAAAGCAAATTTTACTATCTCTCTAAAAAGGCGGAATCGATTTGTTTTGGGTTCCAAACTTTTCAGCCACTGACATCAAAGACCAGGGCGATCAACGTTTCATGGTTTCAGCATTATCGGTCACACAGCTTCAAATCAAACGGCAGAGGATCATAGGCGAATAAGTGGTCGAGCATGGGGAATCGAAAAATTAGGCGGCATGTAGCTTTTCGCATAGCACCACAGGAGAGAAAGTGCCGGAATGGGAACGCTGGATCGAAATACAATTTGCCCCTAGATACTTCCAGAGTATGGCTCCAGGATGAGCTGACTTCGGGTCCAGTTGTGAACTCATTGAATGGTTAGCATGAAAACAGAGCACCGAGAAGAGCCCGTTGCATGTTCCCAAATGGAGGACATGCTTCGTATGTGGCTTTTGTTTTGGCTAACATGCTGTGCTATCCAATACAGAAAGCCTCTCGCCGTCCGACGTTGACACTCCAATGTCGCGTTTCATGATCCAATAAATTGGCTGGTAGCGTGCCGCTTCTTCCCGCCGTAAGCCAATGTTACATGCAGGATACTGTACTTGGTTGCACGCGTGCCAGTGTGAGCGACTACAACGAGTTCGATGGTCACAGCATGGGTTACACGAAGGGGTACCAGCAAGATCAGAAATCGTCTGATGATTGGGAACTCCGATGCGGTGCTCAGGGTGAAGCAAAGAAGATCCAAGTCCCTGGATATTTGAAATCTATTTCGACCCAAGCTTTCCAGCTCGTCTTAGAGTGGTGCGTCATTCAAAGACTAAAATTCGAGATAGATTTCTTTCGAAAGACATCAACTCAAAGCATTCGAGATCGAAAAGCTTCAACCTCCTCTTTCCTCAAAGCTTCACGCTCAATCCTGACTGACAGTGGGGTCAGGTTCTCGATGCCGATGATCCGCGAGAGTCCCACACTTAGCTCCAATAACAGGCAAACCCGCGACCGAAGCACCAAAAAGTTCACCCTCCAAAACCACTCTGCTTACATTGTTAGTTCTCCCACTCGGTCACTTGCCTGTCAAATTCTTACGACATCGTATTCTACGACCCCCTCCTCACCGCCGTCCAACTACATCGAAATAGAGTACACGGTACCTCTCCACTCGAGGTTACATTAACATTTCAGTGCTAGCGACTCCCGCGCCCTATGGCTACCTGCCGGCCAAAGCGTGGAAAGTACAGGGAACAAGCCCGGCCTGTACAGTAGCTGCAGCGCGCTACGCTTTTCGCCCGAGCTCAGCGGGGCCGCTTGGCAGCGGGTGTTCTGATCTTGGGGATTTGTCGGAGCTTGGCTCCGATTCCCTCGCGGCCTCCAGAAACCTACTGCCTCAACGAATCCAGAATTCTCATTCACAGCGATAAGTGAATCTAAGAGGAGAGGAGAGAGGGTTGCACACTGCAAGCGCAAAGTTTAGGGTCTTGTTACAACAAGCCTTACCCCGCAAAAGCCAGGTCGTGCGCGACGAATCACAGGCGCGTGCGGCGTGCGGAATACGTGGTGTGAGAAGCCACGCATTTCAGTTGTCTCAGGTGAAAGCCATGGCTACCTCGTGGCGTTTACCGTTTATTTGCTGCATGTGATGTGTGCTGGCCGTGCGGCGTGGGTGCGCCGACAAGCGGCGATCTCCATGTGATAGGCTTTTTCTCCTCCGTGGAATCCTTGGAGTTCGTGGAATTTTTCGTCCCCGTATTTCAGGATTGGACTGAGCATCATCGCTTTTTTGAAGTTTTGATAATGGAGTTGCGTGCTGAAGTATCAGTTCATTTGCGAAGTGGGTGCTGAGGTTGTGTCGAGAAGTAGAATGACCGGCCCATCTAGTGATTTGGGGGCCGAAAGGAGGCACAGAGCAATCCACTTGTTTGAATGATCGAATTTGGAACACTTTTTCTTCCGACATGTCTGCTTCTGCGAGACAGAGTCTTCTATCTTGTTCCTTTTGGCCTTTCTCGTACCAAAAACCTACAAGATCCAAAGCTCTTGAAAATCACATGTTGGAAAGTCGCCAATGCTTAATATAACAGGCCAGATTCATAGAGTCTACATTCATAAATTTTACTCTCTAAGATATCACTCTGCCTTTTTGATGAGGCTATGGACTGTTACTGGAAGTGTTGACTTCAGCAAGCTCCATTCCATAAAGGCTCACTTTCAAATCCGTGGACAAGATAACTAAGTGTATTTTCAATGCATACTTTTGACTCAAAGTACAGGGTAAGTTTCGTGCAATTAACATCAGAGTTCTAAGCAGCTTCGTCTACTGGGAATCGATATCATCGAAACCCTTTAGTCGGCATACTTCACCCTTCAAGGGGCAAGAGTATCAGTTGCCAAGGCGGCTTATCATGAGCTCTTAGATCTTGAAGCATATATCGATCTCCGTCCGAGGCAGGCATAATGTCTTGGCTGGTTGAGTGCTTTCCTGTGCGCCATCAGTTCGACAATCACTGAGTATCAAGATTATGAATCTAAAGGCGCACTTGGATGGGTAAGGAGAATTGGAGTCCTTCATTTATAGACGTGGGGCTTGCAAGGTCCGCGGAAGCTTCAGCTCTGGAAGAGATTGGTTAATTGTTTATTCGTCTTAAGTAGCAATGCATACAGGCTCTGAAGGGAGAACATGTTAGTATATTTCATATCCTGTAAGGATGACGTAGATTTGAAACTTGAATAGAAAGGTAGTAGAATGTAAATCTTCTTGTAAGTGAGCGCAAAAATGACTTACTGACTTAGTAAGAGATCTATTGAATCTATTCTCATTAGTTTCTGGTGACATAACCTTAATAATCAAAAAATTACAAGAAGAAAGTAGTGAGAGAACAAAATCATCAATAAGAGACAACTATTTATTTTCATTTGGAAGTTCAATAACAAATTTCAAATCGAGGGAGTTGATACTTCAACAGTCCCACCAGCGCGGCCGCTAGCGCCATCCAACATCAAAAATAAATCTTCAGCCTCGAAACTTCATACTTCTCTCCATAACCCCATGAATTATGGCTCCGCCAACAGAAGGACGAAAGTCCAAACCCAAAGGACGACCCAAGAACGACACTCGTTCTCTGAAAAGAAAACGAGATGTCGACGACCTTGAAAACCTACAGAAAGCCGTCGAAGAACTCGTCAGTACCATCGCTCAAGACCAAGCCCCCCAACTAATCCTTCGTAGGATCTCAAAGCAGAGATAAAAGACTTTACCGACCTTCCCCTCTCGCAGACTACAGCGTCTGGCCTCGAAGCCTCCCACTTCAAAACCCTGACCGACATCCAATCGAAAGCGCTTCCTCTCGCGCTGAAAGGAAAGGATATCCTCGGCGCCGCGAAGACGGGCAGTGGAAAGACGCTCGCATTCCTGATACCCGTACTAGAAAACCTTTACCGGCAGAAATGGACAGAATTAGACGGACTTGGGGCGCTCATTATATCGCCGACACGCGAGCTAGCGATCCAGATATTCGAAGTGCTGCGGAAGATAGGACGGTATCATACATTTTCTGCGGGGTTGGTGATTGGCGGGCGGAGTCTGCAGGAGGAGAAGGAGCGGTTGGGCAGGATGAATATCCTGGTTTGCACGCCGGGGAGGATGTTGCAGCACATGGATCAGACGGCCGCTTTCGAGGTCGATAATCTGCAGATGCTGGTGCTGGATGAAGCGGATCGGATTATGGATATGGGGTTCCAGGCCTCGGTTGATGCGATTATTGAGCATTTGCCTAAACAGAGACAGACGATGCTGTTTAGTGCTACGCAGACGAAGAAGGTGTCTGATCTGGCTAGGTTGAGTTTAAGAGATCCGGAATACGTTTCTGTGCATGAAGCTGCTGCGAGCGCCACGCCTACGACTTTGCAGCAATACTACGTCCTCACG
>Ga0302325_10030508_pt1 | contig 11114 bp, 7 predicted proteins | sample Palsa_T0_2_FD_201948 | JGI IMG/M metagenome (GOLD analysis project Ga0302325, IMG submission 201948) | Peat permafrost microbial communities from Stordalen Mire near Abisko, Sweden - Palsa_T0_2 | ecosystem: Environmental > Terrestrial > Soil > Palsa > Peat permafrost | place: Sweden: Abisko...
AAGGCTATAAGAAGTGATGGGTGGAAATACGGCTTGCTTAGGTTGCTGCGCGTTGAGGAGCGGCAGCAGGAAGCACACGAGCGTGAAGATCAGGAATGGGAATCGATGCCGCAATCGGAAGGTCCAGAAACAGGGGTCCAGAAACAGGGGGTCCAGAAACGCTTTGCTGTCGCAAAAGGCCTGGAGGCATAGTACCACCCGGAAAATACGGTTATTTGCGGCTTTGCTGCGGTCGGAACCACGTGAATTATTATGGAAGGTAGTATGACTTCGCATCCGTTCCAGACCGACGATCCGCGCCTTGTTCCTATTGCCGACAAAGTTGCCGCGGGCGCGCGGTTGAGTTACGAGGATGGTCTGGCGCTTTACCGCTCGGGCGACGTGCTGGCGGTGGGCTGGCTGGCCAATTCCGTGCGCGAGCGGATGCATGGCGATGTGACGTACTTCAACGTCAACCGGCATATCAATCCGACGAATGTTTGCGTGGCAGCTTGCCGGCTTTGCGCGTTTGGGCGGACCAAGGGCGCGGAAGGCTCGTACACGATGGCGCTGGAGCAGGCTTGGGAGACGGCCGCGTCAGGGTACAGCGAGGCGGTGACGGAGTTTCACATCGTGGGCGGGCTGCATCCAGATCTGCCGTTTGAGTATTTTCTGGATTTGGTGCGTGGCCTCAAGGAGCGGTTTCCGCAGGTCCACATCAAGGCGTTCACCATGGTGGAGGTTGCGTTTCTGGCGAAGCGCGCGAAGCTGACGATTCCGCAGACGCTGGTGAAGATGAAGGAGGCGGGGGTCGATTCCCTGCCCGGCGGCGGCGCGGAGATTTTTGCGGATCGAATTCGGCATATCATCTGCGATCACAAGATTGATGGCGGTGAGTGGCTGGAGACGGCACGGGCGGCGCATCAGCTGGGACTGAAGTCGAACGCGACGATGCTGTACGGCCACATTGAGAATGACGAGGACCGCGTCGATCATCTGCTGAAACTGCGCGCGCTGCAGGATGAGACGGGCGGGTTCCAGACTTTTATTCCGCTGGCGTTTCATCCGGACAACACGCCGCTGGGGCATTTGCCGCGGACAACGGGGCTGACGGATATTCGGCAGATTGCTGTGGGTCGGTTGCTGCTGGACAATTTCCCGCACATCAAGGCGTACTGGCAGATGATGACGGCGAAGATTGCGCAGATCGCGCTGCGGTTTGGCGCCGATGACATTGACGGCACGGTGATCGAGGAGAAGATTTACCACGACGCGGGCGCGACGACTCCGCAGGGAATGCGGCGGGATGAGCTGATGCGGCTGATCACGGCGGCGGGGCGGGTTCCGGTGGAGCGGGACACGCTGTATCGGGCTGTTACTCGGACGGAAGAGAGCTTTACGGTCGCGGTGTAGGTGGCGGATTGGCTGTCAGACGGCAACTGAACTCAACGCCGAGATCGGTTCAGTGCGAAAATCCGTAGACCTTATACAAGAAGTATCCAATGCCAAAAGCACCGCCGAGGTAATCGATTGCGACCATCCATCAAAACTTATTTGGATCTTCGGCGCGGTTCACCATTCGGCCATAACGCCCCAATGCCTCTCCGGAAAGCGTCGACATTATTCCCAAGGCGATTAGGATTATCTCAATAATCAAGGAAGAATACTGCCTTAAGTTCGAATCATGCATGAACGGTCCCTTTCTTTACCGCCCCGGCTCGCAGTGATATTTTTCCAATGATCGCACAAGCGAGAGAGTCGAGTTTCTGCTGGTTCGTCGGCAACTCGGAGTTTCACGTCTCGCTCCGAGGCCCCACTTAGTCGAGATCTCTCAGCCAACCATAAGTCGATGAGAGGGTTCCAACCCCGTGAGCGGACGATCGCGCCGACGCAATGTGAATGGAGAAAGAAAGACTATGAAGAAAGCTTTTCTAGCAGCAACAATGATCGCGGCCAGCCTGAGCCCCGCAATCCAAGCCCAGGACACCGCAAAGATCGATGCGCGCATCGATGCCGCCCATGCGGTGCTTCATGAACTGCTGAACACGCCGGACAAGGGCGTTCCCCTCGACATCGCAGCCAGGGCTACCTGTGTTCTGGTGGTGCCTTCGTTTAAGAAAGGCGCATTTGTGTTTGGCGGCGAGTACGGACAGGGCGTTGCCAGTTGCCGGACCCGGGAGGGGAGATGGAGCGCGCCTGTGTTCGTCCAGCTGGAGGGCGCAAGCTTTGGTTTCCAGATTGGCGGTCAATCCACGGACCTGGTGATTATCGGCATGAATCACCACGCGATTGACGACCTGCTCAAGGAGAAGGTGAAACTGGGCGGTGACGCGGCGGTGGCAGCGGGACCGGTGGGGCGTAACTCAGAGGCCTCGACGACGGAGCTGGCGAACGCCGAATTTCTTACCTACTCACGGAGCCGCGGCCTTTTCGCCGGCATCGACATCAACGGCGATGTGGTGCACCAGAACACTGCGGACACCGATGCCGTCTACGGTCATGACATTCCTTATGCCAGGATCCTGTCCGGCGCGGTGGCGACTCCGCCAGCCGCTGTCCACTTTGTGGCGACGGTGAACGAGCTGTTCCGGCGCGGTGTTGAGCATCGGGACGCTGGGAAGTAAGCGGCATCAGCATCCGCAATCGTAGTTCAGAGCGCCAGCTGCCGTGACAACGGTAGCTGGCCTTCTTGTTTTGCGTTGGAGTGGCGAGAAGTTTTATCGGGTATTGCATCCCGTCTTCGGAGCAAAGCGAAAGCGCAGGGGCTAAAGCCCGCCTCATTCGGAGCCGGTTACGGCACGAGTAAACTCGTGCCCTGATACAAAAGCGCATTTTTCCGCGCCTTGTGAAGTCATGCCCTGATACAAAGAGCGCATTTCTCCTCGCCCTGTGAAGTCGTGCACGGATACAAAACCAAACGGTCTTTCCTTCATCCCTGCAGGGACGGGACGGTCAGAGCGGGCGTTCTTCGAAGGCCGCGGCTCCGATGGCGATGCAGTGCGTATTGGTAGAGATGCTGAGCGGCGGCTGGGTGGGGACGGCGGCAGTGGGCGGCTTCCTGGCGGCGTCCCGTTTGGCGCGGCGCTTTTTTCGAACTTCGTTGGCGGCGACCAGGAACAACGAGACAAACGTGACGGCGAGCAGCAGGATGGCGGTGATGCCGGTGAGTTGCTCCATTTCTCCGTAAAGCAGGGCGAGTCCGCCGAAGACGAAGAGCAGATGCGCACAGAAAACCTGGAGCGAGGCTTTGCCCAGGGTGAGGAAAGGCTCGCGGGCAACGGCGATCTTGACGTATTTGCGGAGCCAGTAGAAGACGATGAGGAACGCCGCGATATTGAGGACGCGGAGCGGGCCGATTTGCCACTTGTCGAGCAGGAGGCCGAGGGCCTGCTCGTTGAGGTGCGGGCCGAACCAGGTGTGACGCACGCCGAAGAAGAAGATGCAGACCGCGGCGCTGAGCGCTACTCCCCAGCGGGGCACGAGCCTGAGGGGAACATTTTGCTGTGCGGAGCGGGCGCCGAGCCAGAGGCCGACGATCCAGACCATCTGCCACGCGAAGAGGTTGAAGGCACCGGTTTCCTGGAGGGGAATCTGCAGATGCGTGACGTGGACGACCCAATTGTGGACGATGTCGCGGAGGCTGAACTGCGCGAGGAGCCAGATGAGGGCGCTGGCGGCGAGGACGATTCTCCACCCGAAACGCACGGCCACTGAAAGAAACAGCGGCGTGAGGAAGAGGAACATCACGTACATGGGCAGGATGTCGAGCAGGGGCGGGCAGTAGATGAGGAAGATGGAGCCGGCGATGGCGGTGCCGGGATGATTGAGATAGAAGTTCAGGAGGTTGGTGATGGCGGCGCGGTGGTGATGCACGGCCCAGCTGGCGGCGATGGTGAAGGCAAACGCCAGCAGAAACATGTGGTACGCGTAGATCTTGAACGAGCGCTTCCAGAGGCGCGACCAGACGTCGACGGGGTCTTCCATGAGCTTGCGGATATAGAGCCGGCCGATGAGCAGGGCCGACATGAAGACGAAGCCTTCCGCGGAAGAGACGTAGCCGAAGGGCTGGTTGACGAAGTCGCTGAAGCGGGTAGGGAGATGCGTCAGCGTCATCCAGACGAGGAACAGGCCACGCAGGGCGTCGAGTTCGGGAAGCCGCTGAAGCTTGGGGAAATGCATGGGGGTGTAGCGCCCACAGTATGAGATGCGCTACAGGTTAGACGCGGTATGGAGATATGGGTTGCGGGGGAGGAATCCGTCGGGAAAGAGGCGGACCGCGGGGCTGAAGCCCCTTTTATTTGGCGGGCTTTGCGGCACGACTGAAGTCGTGCCCTGATACAAAATCTGCTGGCTGCCTGACTCACAGACCAACCGGGCGCCTAAAAAGTTTTGCGCGAATTTTGTTCGGCGGGTGATCGTAAGGCGGCCAATACGGGGTTCCCGGCGCCGAAACTTCCGAAAAACCGGTCATTCGCCAAAAAGCAAACGAGAGACCTGCGCCTTATCGATGCCCTTGGTCCTTTCAAGCACCCAGCTCGATTTCCTTCCAAATGCTGCAAACCAGCAAATAGGCTCACCAAGTCCGATGCTGTAGACCATCGCGCTTCCTCGTCCGTTCTTAAGTGTGTTCCCGCTGTACCAGACGAAGGAAGCCGAGCGAACGAAATCCTCCACCCTCCTGTTGAGGTTGGAATGGCTGCGTCGTCGAGATTCTTTATGCGGCAACTTCGGGAGAGGGACTTCGGCGTAGCCCCCCTTGGAGTGCAGAAAGGACCACTGTCCCACCAATCTGTCCGGCGCAAACGGCGGGAACGTGAGCTTGTCGCGCCAAAATTGCTCCTTGACAGATGTGAACCGATCCATACAAATCGACGAAGTCATTGTCATCCGTTAGTCCGGAACGTATGGAGATCGCCATTTCACGATTATCCCCCTCTCAATTGTGCTGGTGGCGGCCTTCCGGGTAAGTGGTCGGCGGTCCGGGTCAATAGCTACTTGAAGTCGTGCCCCCGATACAAAAGCGACGGGGGGATCGCAATGATGAATGGTCCAGTACCTTGTCGCGGAGAATTCTTTAGTGATCGGAATGTCGCCAACCCACGTCTCAACAGCGAGACGTGGGCCAGCCATCTTCACAGCAATGCTAACGAAATCCTCGCAACATGCCTAGTAAGCAGCAATTCCGGTGACGCTTTGGCCAATGATGAGGGTGTGGATGTCGTGGGTGCCTTCGTAGGTCTTGACGGATTCGAGGTTCATCATGTGGCGCATGACCGGGTAGTCGTCCGTGATGCCGCTGGCTCCGAGGACGTCGCGGGCCATGCGGGCGCACTCGAGGGCCATCCAGATATTGTTGCGTTTGGCCATGGAGATGTGTTGGTGCTCGACTTTGCCCTCATCTTTAAGCCGGCCCACCTGGAGGACCAGGAGCTGGCCCTTGGTGATTTCGGTGATCATCCAGGCGAGTTTTTCCTGAACGAGCTGGTGGCTGGCGATGGGCTGATCGCGGAACTGTTTGCGGATGAGGGAATACTGGCGGGCGGTGTCGTAGCAGGACATGGCGGCGCCGATGCCTCCCCAGGCAATGCCGTAGCGGGCCTGGTTGAGGCACATGAGCGGCGATTTGAGGCCGCCGGAATGCGGCAACACGTTGGATGCGGGGATGCGGACATCCTGCATGGAGAGGCCGGATGTAACGGAGGCGCGCAGGGACCATTTGCCGTGGACGTCCCAGGCTTTGAAACCGGGGCGGTCGCATTCGACGAGAAAGCCACGGACTCGACCCTCTTCATCACCATCGCCGTAGGTTTTGGCCCAGATGATGGCAACGTCGGCGATGGAGCCGGAGGTGATCCACATCTTTTCGCCGTTGAGGATGTACTCGTCTCCACTACGATCGGCGCGAGTGCGCATTCCTCCCGGATTTGACCCGTAGTCGGGTTCGGTCAGCCCGAAGCAGCCGAGCTTTTCGCCGGTGGCCATCTTCGGCAGCCAGAAATCTTTTTGCTCGTCGGAGCCGAAGGTGAAGATGGGATACATGACCAGCGCCGACTGCACGCTGACGAAGCTGCGGACGCCGGAATCGCCGCGCTCGAATTCCTGCATGACGAGGCCGTACTCGACGTTGGACATGCCGGCGCAACCGTAGCCGTGCAGACTTGCGCCGAAGAAGCCGAGCTGGCCCATCTGCGGAACGAGTTCGCGGGGGAATCGGCCCTCGCGATTGCATTCTTCGATGATGGGGACGAGGTTGTCTTCGATGAACTGGCGGGCTGTGTCGCGGGTGAGGCGCTCGTCGTCGCTGAGCAGGCTGTCGAAACCGATGAAATCTACGCCCTTGAAAGGGAAGGCCATAATGCGGGTCGCTCCGGAAGGAAAATCATACCGTTTTGGACGGGAAGTGAGTGAACCGTGAGGTCTTCGAGGGAAATGTTGCGTCGAAAGTCCTGCCAGGTTCGTCCAAAGAAAGTTTTCCGGGGCGGTTTACGAAAACCCCGGAAATAGAGGATGATGACGTAGAGTGGAAACGAGGACTCATCATGGCTGGCGATCAGCAACTCACCTGTAGTGACTGCGGGCAGGTATTCACATTCACGGCCGAAGACCAGGCGTTCTTCCAGGAGCGCGGGTATTCGGCGCCCAAGCGCTGCAAACCATGCCGTCAGGCAAAGAAGAACGAACAGGGCGGCGGCGGGGGCGGTGGCGGATACCAGCGGTCCGAGTCGCGAGGGACGGCGGTGGTCTGCTCCGGGTGCGGACAGCAGACGACAGTGCCGTTCGAGCCGCGCGGCGATCGCCCGGTGTATTGCCGGGATTGCTACCAGGCGCAGAAGGGCGGCGCAGGCGGCGGCGCAAGCCGCAGCGGCGGACGCGGGCGCTACTAGCCGAATCGCGAAAACCTTCGGATGCGCACGGCGGCCGTTGGGGCCGGCGTCGCATCTTTGCGTGTCTGGTTATGGACGGTCGAGCAGGGCTTTTACGGCTTCGTAGAGGCGGGTGGTGATTTGCTCGGGAGTGTCGTCCTGGGTGAACTGGATGGGCTCGCCGACGCGGACGGTGAGCCTGCCTGAGCGGAACCATCCTCTGCGCTGCTGCTTGAGTTCGCTCAGGCCAACGAGCGCGACGGGGAGGACGGGCGCGTCGGACTCGCGGACCAGAAGACCGATGCCTGGGCGGAAGGCTTGCAGGCCGGTGTCGGTGCGCGTGCCCTCGGGAAAGACGAGCACGTTGTAGCCGCGGTCCAGCGCCTCGCCAGCATGCTGGAACGAGCGGCGGAAGCCGGCGCTGCGCGGCAGAGGAAAGACGTTGTACAGCGCGGTGATGAGCAGCCACGTGGGCGGACCCAGGACATCGAGCAGACGCGACACGGCACGGCCCTGTGGGCCGACGTTGCGCATGTGGCGGAAGTCCCGGAGCATGTTGCCCGCCATGGCGACTGCGACACGGCGGCGCATCGGACCGGGAAGGGCGTATTGGATGAGCGCCGCGTCGTAGGCGGTGACGTGATTGGCGACCAGGAGCATGGGGCGTTCGGGGCGCAGATCCGCTGGCCGGTCAGGCCCGAAACTCGCTGGACGCTCGACGCGCGGGTTGCCGAGGAGCCAGACGAAGAACTGGTTGGCGAGCTCGATGTACGCGCTGCGGACAAGTCGGACGGGCCACCACCACGGCCAGCGCGGGTAGATGTCGTCTTCCCCGGTTTTACGGGGTTCTTCTTGTACGTGAACCGGGGCGGCGGGAACAGCGGCAGGTTGGGGCCCGACGGAGAGCGGCGCTGAGGGGTCCGGGGCTGCATTGGCTGGCGCGGTTTCCGTGGTGTGCAGACCGAGTGCGCGGCGCAAATCGCCGAGCGTGTCGACGCGCTCGACGGCGACGTCGTCGAGAATCAGGCCGAGCCGTTGCTCCAGCTCCGACTGCAATTGAACGCGGCCCAGGCTGTCGAGGCCGAGGTCTTCGGAGAGACGCGCGTCGTCGCTCGCGTTGCCGGGATTCGCGTGGCTGATGGACAGAACCAGCGCGAGCAGCGGGTCGGTTGCGTCGCCGTTGCTGGACTGGGGGTGCTGCGCGTTCACCCACTCCGTCACTTTCGGGCGGCGGACTTTCCCGGTGGAGGTGCGGGGCAGGTCGAGCTCCGGCCAGAGGCGCCACTGATGGATCTGCTGGTACTCGGCGAGCTGACGGTTGGCAGCGACGATGGCCTGGTGCGCCTGTTCGTTGGATCCGCGAAACAGCAACACGGCTACGGGCTCGGTTCCCGCGGTTGTCAGCAGCGGAACGACGGCGGATGCCTGGACGCCGGACTGGCCGTTCAACGCGGCTTCCACATCTTCGGGATGCACGTTGAGGCCCGAGGGCGTAACGATGACCTGGCTCTTGCGGCCGAGGAAGTGGAGCTGGCCTTCCGCATCGCGCTGGGCCAGGTCGCCGGTAGCCAGCCACTCCGATTCGTTCTGCTGCAACGAGCCGTGCTGCCAGGTAGCGCGCGATACTACGTCACCCCGGACGAGAATCTCGCCTTCGTCGGTGATGCGGACTTCTCGTCCGGGCAAAATTTGGCCGATGGTGCCCTGGTGGGTCTTGAAAGGGTGATTGAGCGTGATGATGGCGGAGGTTTCCGTCATGCCGTAGCCCTGGACGAGCAGGAACGCCATGGTGGCCCAGAAACCTTCGAGTTCGGGCGAAAGTGCCGCGCCGCCACAAACGAAGGCCCAGAATCTGTACCCGAAGAGCGAATGAATTTTGCGGAATCGCCACCAGCGGCTCCAGAGTTGCTTCCCTGTGGCCTGCTGGATTCGATCCGCGAGCTTCGGGTCGACGGCGAGCAGGTGCGAGCGCAGCAAATCCAGTACGCGCGGTACGCAGGAGACGACGCCAATTTTTTCGCGGTGAATGGTCTCGATGAGGCGCTGCGCCTGAAGGCGCGATTCGAAATGAACTTCTGCGCCGAGGAGCGGCGGAATCCACAAGCCCATGAACTGGCCGAAGACGTGGCTAAGCGGCAACGTGTGCAGAAACTGCAGCGGGTGGAAGATGCGTTCGTACTTGAGGTACTTCCGCATCTCGGTCTCGATGGGATCGAGGCTCGCAAGCACATTGCGATGCGTGTGGACGATGCCTTTGGGCTCGGCTGTTGTGCCGGAGGTGAAAAGAATCTGAAACGGGGTGTCGAGAGTGAGGCCGGGATCGCGGAGATTCGTTTGTGTGGCCTGCGGCAGCGCAGCGGGAAAGTCTTCAAAGCTGAGGTTCGGCAGGTCTGGAAGGAGGTCAGGGGCGAGTTCACGAAGCAGCGCCGCATCGCCGATGACGAGCCGCGGCTTCGTGTTGTCGATGACGCGATTCGCGAAGTCCAGCGCTCCGGCGGGGTCGAGCGGGACCGCGATGACGCCACGCTGGATGCAGCCGAAGAATGCGCCCATCCACTCGAGGCCGTTCTGGCCGCAGATAACGACGCGCTCGCCGAGGGGAATTTCCCGGCGAATCAGTTCCGATGCGAAGCGATCCGCGAGGTCGGCGATCTGATTCCAGGAAGAAACCAGGCGGCGATTGCCACGATGGACAACGATGGCTGCCGCGTCGCCGTGGCGGCGGTAGTCATCGAGGAATGTCGCGAGGCTAGAACGCATCGGGCTGTTCGCTGCAACGATATTGGACGCAGACGCTGAGGGCGCAGGCCTGAGCGGGTCGAGCCAACCTGCGCCTGATCACAGCTTAAACGCGAGCGAAGTCGATGTATCCCTGGACTGGGTCCGTTCGCACAAGTGTCACACGGAGCCGGTCGCCGACATCGACGCCCTGCTGGCCACGGACCAGCATGCCGTCGACGGGAGGCTTGATGGTGCGGACGAAGGAGCCGTGATCGGTAACGCCGGTGACGATGGCGTCGAAGGCCTGACCGATGCGCCCGCTCATGGCGACGGCGGCGATACGTTTCCCCATTTCACGAGAGACTTTCCGCTCCGCGTCTTCCATCTTCGTGCACTGCGCGGCAACCGAGGCCAGCTCATCGTCGGAATAAGGCGAGGGCTTGCCCGCGATCATGGCTTTGAGGATGCGCTGTGCGACGAGGTCGGCGTAGCGGCGATTGGGCGCGGTGGAATGCGTGTAGTCCCGGACGGCGAGGCCGAAGTGACCCTGCGGCTCTTCGCCGGGTTTTTCCAGCACATACTCGCCGGGACCGAGCAGCTTGATGACGGCGAGCGAGAGGTCGGCGAAGTGGTCGGGATCCTTCGTCTGCTGCTCGCAGAGAAAATCGTGCAGGGGTTTGGGGTCGGGCTCGGCAGGAAGTTTTGTTCCTTTTTCGGCGGCGAGCTGCACGATACGCTCCCAGCGCTTCGGCGTCTTCACAACGCGGCGGATCGATGAATAATTTTTTGCTTCAAGTGCGCGGGCGACCACGCCGTTGGCGGCGATCATGAAGTCTTCGATGAGCTGCGTGGCACGGTTCTTCACCTCAGATTCGAGGTCAAGAGTGCCGTCACTGGCTTTGATCGCCTGTGTCTCAATGGTCTCGAGATTGAGAGCGCCGTGGCTGTAGCGCTCGCGGCGCAGATGCTGCGCGATGTCATCCTGGAGGTGCAGTTGCTGCTGCAAATTTGCCGACGCAGCGACTTTAGGAGGCGCCGGGGCCTGCCCGCCGAGCCACGCGCCCACCGATGGATACGCGAGCTGCGCTTTGTTCACGATGCGGGCGAGAGAGATATTGCTGTTGGTGATCTGCGCGTTTGGATCAACCGTGAACTCGATTACCACCACGGGGCGTTCCTGATCCTGCAGCAGCGAGGTCAGGCCGGTAGAAAGCTCTACGGGAAGCATGGGGAAGATGTCGACGCCGGTGTAGACCGTGGTGGTCTCGCGCAGCGCATGTTGATCGATGGGCGAGCCTTTAGGGACCCAGGCATCCACGTCGGCGATGGCGATCATGACGCGCTGACCGCCTCCGGGGACACCTTCGACGTACTCGATCTGGTCGAGATCTTTGGAGGTGTCGTTGTCGATGGAGGACCACAGGAGCCCGCGCAAATCGCGGGCAGACGGGTTCGGGGGCACCGGATGCTGGCGAAGCTGTTCGAGCTGCGCTGCGACGGGAGGCGGAAATTCCGGCTCAAAGCCGTGGGCGATCATCGAGCGGCGTGCCG
>Ga0302325_10030512_pt1 | contig 11113 bp, 10 predicted proteins | sample Palsa_T0_2_FD_201948 | JGI IMG/M metagenome (GOLD analysis project Ga0302325, IMG submission 201948) | Peat permafrost microbial communities from Stordalen Mire near Abisko, Sweden - Palsa_T0_2 | ecosystem: Environmental > Terrestrial > Soil > Palsa > Peat permafrost | place: Sweden: Abisko...
TGGCGAGGAAGGTCTCGGGCGGCGGCGCGCCCCACAGGTGCGGCGGGACGTCCCAGTCGTTGGCCACCCAGCAGTCGTCGATCTGGTCGATGTCGGAGAACCACTCGATCCACGAGCCCCAGGGGTCAGGGTTGTAGTGGAAGAAGTTCGACCCGATGGTGTGGCGGCCGATGCCCCAGCCCGCGTCGCGACCCTTGGCGCGCATCCGGTCGGCGCCGACCGCGATCGCGTCGATGGACGGTACCTCGAAGCTGGCGTGATGGAAGCCCCGGTGGGTACTGGCGATGAAGCCGAAGACGTGGTGATCGCCGGCTCCGGCGTTGAGGAACGTGACCAGGCCGTGGATCGTGTCGCTGACCCGGAGCCCGAGCACCTGGGTGTAGAAGTCGGTCATCTGCTGCGGCTGGGCCGTGAAGAGCAGCGAGTGCCCGAGCCGCTGCGGCGCTGCGTCCTTGGCGGCTTCCGGCCACGCCGCGACGCCGATCCGCTGACGGCTGCCGCCCATATTGACCAGGACATCCGCGGCCGGCCTGGCCGGAGCCTGGAGTTCGTCGAGCAGCTGGACGGAGGTGCCGTCCGGGTCGCGGATCCACAACCCGTCTTCGGTGGCGCCGGCCGGCGGCTCGATGACCGGCGTGCCGGCCCGCTCCAGCGCGTCGGCGATCGAGTCCATGGAGCCCGGCTGCAGAGTGAAGGTAACGTGATGCAGCCGCTTAGCCGCCGCCTGGACGAGGCGCACCTGCTCTTGATCACGACCGGGGCACGTGGCGACCAGCGACCCGTCCTTTTCGGCGGTCTCCAGGCCGAAGTCCTGCAGGAAGCCCTCGGCCACCTCGAGGTCCGGTACTTCCAGCGCGTAATGGTGCAGCCCTGAGATCACGGCTCTTTCCCTTCTCCTACTAAACTGCATACAGTTTAGACACGCAGGCGGGCATCTGGGAAGGGGAACTCTACGGTGATTCCGGCATCATCAGGACAGCAGGGTCAGCAGGCTGATCGGGGCCTTCAGGTGCCTCGGGGTCCTCAGGTGCCTCCGGGTCCTCAGGTTCTCCGGGGACTTCGGGTTCTTCGGGTCGAGGTCGCCGAGGCTGCCAACGTGCTGGCACGGCTGGGGCTGGTCACCGCCTACGGGCACGTGTCCGCCCGCTCGGGGTCGTCGATGCTGATCACGCCCGCCGCGGACCTGGCCCTGGTCACCGAGTCCGGCGTGCTGGAGGTTCCGCTCGCGGCCCGCGCCCCCGGGGACCTCCCCGCGGGCGTCCCGGCGGAGGCCTGGGCGCACCTCGCCCTTTACCGCGCCCGCCCCGACGCGCTGGCGATCGCCCGGGCCCAGCCCGCCAGCTCGTTCGCCGCGGCGGCGACGGTCACCTCACTGGTCCCGCTGCACGGCCAGGCCGCGTGGCTCGGCGAAACCGTACCCGTGCACGACGGCGCTGTCCTGCTCAGGTCGCTCGAGCTCGCCGAGTCCGCGGCCCGCAGCCTCCCGGCCGGCGAGGCGCTGCTGTTGCGCGGCAACGGCGCCCTCACCCTGGGCGCGACGGCGGGTATCGCGGTGGCCCGGATGTGGCTGCTCGCCGCCGCCTGCGATGTCTACCTCGCGGCTCACGCCGCGGCGGCGGCCGGCCTGGTCACGCCGCTTTCCGCCGCGGAGGTCGCGTCATGGCGCGCTGTCCGCGATGAACTGCTCCCCCGGCTCTGGCAGCACCTGCGCCGCCGAGCCGAGCCGAGATCCCCCTCCCCGGTTGAGCTGTCCCCGGCTGACCCGTCTGCGGTCGACCCGTCTGGGACGGGCAAAGAAGAGGGTGAGGGCTAGGACGGCGATCATCGGGGTCCACCAGCTCCACGGGTTATGCCAGTGGATCTGCGAGAAGAACGTGAGGCCGACGGCGGTGATACCCGCGCTGAGCAGGCGAGTCCAGTCCCGGGACGCCGGAATCAGAGCCAGCGCCAGCGGCGGCCACAGGTAGTAGGCGACCATCACGGGCTCGAATACGGAGCGCAGGGCCAGGGCCACCGCGGTCCACCACAGCACCTCCGACAGCCTGTCCGGACTCCATCCTGCGGCCCCGGTGGCTCTAGGGGGGCTTGGGGCGCTGGAGGTCATGTCGCGGGCCCGCCAGCTGTGCCAGGCGAGGAGGCCGCATCCGCAGGCCGCGATCAGCGCCAGGATCCGGGCGGGCCCGGCGGCGACCTGGCCGTCGGCCAGGTGGGGCGCCAGGTAGATCCACGGGGTGGGATGGTCGATCCGCGGTGAATTGGGCTGGCTGGTCACCGCGTGGATGGTGGCCGTCCAGTTGGCCGCGGCGGCGGCCGCCAGCAGCAGCACACCGGGAGCGGCACCCCTGGTAAGGAAGCCGGGCAGCCGCCGCGGGCTGACGACGGTGAGCAGGACGGGAAACGCGAGCAGGACGAGCGGCTGGATCGCCACCGCCACCCCGGCCAGCCAGGCGGCCCGGCTGGTCCTGGCCTCGGACAGGGCCAGGATGGCGTAGAGCAGCAGGCCGGTCGCCACGGCGTCTTCTGGGTGGCCCCACCGGATGGTGACGCTCCACAGCGCGGTCGCGCTTGCGGCGGCGAGCAGGAAACGCCGGGGGCGGGTCACGCCGAGACGTTCGGCGATCGCGTCGGCGGCGAACAGGACGACGGCGGAGATGGCGACCTGGTAAGGCCCGGCCAGCAGCCATGTGCCGGGATGGGCGGCGTGCGCGTCCGGCAGCCCTAGGCGGAGCCCGGCCGCGTCGATGAGCGCGACCACCGGGATCAGGATGACGGCCGCCCCGGGAAGAGAGACCAGCTGGGTGGGCGGGGTGTAGAGGCCGGCCAGGTTGAGGTGCACAAGTCGCTGGGCCGCGATCATCGTCCCCCACAGGTCATCGGGCAGCGCCCACGCCGATTTCCCGTAATAGCGGGGTCCCCAGATCGTGCCCGCCATCCCGATGATGATCATCACGACCGTGGCGAGCAGCGGAAAGAGCCTCCTGAGCAGCCACGGCGGACGTCCGCCGACGGCCGGGGCACTCATGCCGGGGGCGGTGTCCACGGCGGGGTTCGTGCTCACGCGTCGCGCCACCGCAGGAGCAGGCCCCCGGCCAGCAGCGCGGCCGCGGCCCAGGCCGCGAGCATGCCGAGGCCGCCCCACGGGCTGATCGGCAGGCTGCGCAGGCCGGTGGTGTCCTGGATGGTCAGCCCGGCGCTCATCGGCGCGTACCGCTCGAGCCGGTGGGACCAGACCGGGTCGGTCACGACACCCAGGATGATCGGAGAAAGGTAGAGCAGCCCGAGGACGACGCCGATGGCGGCGGCGGATTCCCGGACGAGCGTGGCGATGCCGAGGCTGAGCAGGGCGATCAGGGCAAGGTAGAGGACCGAGCCGGCCGCGGCGCGCAGCGTCGGCCCATCGGCCAGCGACTCCAGCGGAAAGCCGCGCGCGGCGGTGAAGCCGTGGCCGGGCAGGAGGATCCGCCCGGCCAGCACCGATCCGCCGACGGCGATGGCCCCGGCGGCCAGCACCAGGCCGGCCACCAGGATCGCCTTGGCGGCCAGCACGGCGGACCGGCGCGGCATCGCCGCCAGCGTGATGCGGATCATGCCGGTGCTGTACTCGCCGCTGATCGCCAGCACGGCCAGGACGGCGACGATCGCCTGGCCGGCCTGGATCCCGGTCAGGCTGAGCTTGGTGGTGTCCACCGGGCAGCCAGTGCCGGACGGGCACCGGACCGCGGCCGTCGCGGCGGTGCTGACGGCCACGGTCGCCACGATGGTGCCGGCCAGCAGCCAGGCCGGGGCGGCCACCGTGCGCAGCTTGGTCCATTCCGCGTGCAGCGCGTCCCGCAGGCCCGTCATGTCCAGCCGGCCTGCGCCGGACAGCCCTGGCTGCCCGGCGTGCACGGCCTGACTCATGCGTCCCTCCGGCGGAGCAGCACAACGGCCAGGCCCAATGCGAGCGCGGCGTACCCGCACAGTACGGCGAAGCCGGCCCACGGCGCCAGCGGGAAGAAGCCGGAATTGGGCGAGTAGATGGCCGTGACTTGCTGGTACTGCGGCGTGGCCTGCTGGACGGCGAAGGCGGCGGCCGGAGTGATCCGCAGCAGCCAGTCCGAGGCGCCGACCGGCAGGACGGAGGCGGCCCCCAGGATGTACGGCAGCACGATCACCACGATGACCAGGGTTACCGCGGCGGCGCTGCGGCGCAGGACGGTCCCGAGGGCGATGGCGAGGACGGCGGTCACGGCGATCAGCGCCGCGGTGCCGACGACCATGCGCAGCTCGGTCGGCCACGGCACTGGGTACACGTACGAGCCCCGGGCGTGCGCTAGCTGGGCCGCGAAGATCACCGCGGCAGCGGCGGCGACCAGCCCGGCCACGAAAGCGACCGAGCCGATCACTATCGCCTTCGCGGCCAGCACCCGCTCCCGGCGCGGGCTCGCGGTCAGCGTGACGCGGATCAGGCCGCGCCGGTACTCGGCGGTGATGAACATCGTCGCCACCACGATCACCGCGATCAGCCCGGCGAACGTGCCGATCAGGTGCTGGGTGACAGTGGTGCCGACGTCCCCGGCTTGCCCGGGCACGACCGGCGCGATGTCACCGGATCCGGTTACCGTGAACCGGCCGCTGGCCTGGTGAAACCCGCCGATGCCCGAACCGCCGTCGGCGTCGATATAGTCGCCGGTCCACGCGCCGGCCGGCCAGGTGCCTGACCGGCTGAGTTGATCGAAGACGGCGGTGTCCTGGCTGGGGGCCACCATCCCGTTTTCCCCGCCGCCGAAGTTCTGCGAGATCTGCTGCCACGCGGGGGACGCGGCGAACATCCCGGCCTGGACGGTCGACGGCAAGCCGGCCAGGCGAACGGCGCCCACCTGGGTCCAGTGCGTGCCGTCGGCCGAGTCGTAGCCGGTGATCGTGTCACCGGAGCGGGTCAGCCGCAGCCAGCGCGGGGATGCCGCGGAGACGGCACCTGGCAGGCCCGGGGTGTCGCTGGTGTAGTTGTCTTGCAGGCGGACCCCGTGGTCGGAGGTGACCATTATCGACGCGTACGCCGATCCCGGTGTGGTGCCGTCCTTGATGATGAGCCCGGCCTTGGCCCACGGGACGAGGCCGGGACGCGTGTCTATCGGGCCCTGCGCAGCGGGGTTCGATGACGGGAGCAGGCCGGTCAGCGAGGTGGTCCGGACGGTAATGCTGCCGTTACCTGCGAGCGGCTGGCGCACGAAGTAGAAGCTGTCGGTCACGGGCTCGCCACCCGGCCCTACCGGGTAAATGGTCCCGCCGCAGCCTTGGCCGGACCGAGCCGGGCCGCCGCTTGCGCTCTGGCACGAGCTGCTGCTGACGCCGGCGGTGAACAGGCCGAGCCCGGCCATCACCATGACAGCGACGACCGTGCCGATTATCCAGCCGCGGACGGTCCTGAACTTGGTCCATTCCGCGCGCAGGAGCTGCGCGAAGCCGTCCCTTCCGGTCTGCTGGTCGGGCTGGTACGGGGTCACCGTGCCGGCGGTCATCGTGCTGCCTCCTCGGTGCCGGCCTGGACCGAGGCAGCGGCGCGGAACTCGACCGCATCCTTGGTGAGCTCCATGTATGCCTCCTCGAGGGTCGCGCGATGAGCCGACACCTCCGAGAACGGCACCCCGCTCTCGCCGAGCAGCGCCACGATTTTCTCGGCCGCCAGCCCGGAGATGGTGAGGGTATCCCGGTCGGTGGTGGCGATGACGGCCCCCGAGTGTGCCAGCACCGCCATCGCCTCCGGCCGTGCGGTGGTGCGCAGCGTGACCCGGCCGCTGGACGCGGTCGCGATGAGGTCCGCCACGCTGGTATCGGCGATGACGTGCCCGCGGCCGACCACCACCAGGTGGTCCGCGGTGTCCTGCAGCTCACTCATCAGGTGGCTTGACACCAGCACCGCGCGGCCCTGGGCAGCCAGTGACCGCAGGAAGCCCTTTATCCACACGATGCCCTCGGGATCCAGGCCGTTGAACGGCTCATCGAGCATGAGCACCGGCGGATCGCCGAGCAGCGCGGCGGCGATGCCGAGCCGCTGCCGCATACCCAGGGAATAGCCGCCCGCCTTGCGCCGGATCGCCGATCCCAGGCCAGCATGCTCGACCACCTCATCCACCCGGCTGGCCCCCAGGCCCTGTGAGTGGGCCAGCCACAGCAGGTGATTGCGGGCGGACCGGCTCGGCTGCAACGCGCCGGCATCCAGCAGCGACCCGACGTGGCTGAGCGGATGCCGCAGGCTCGCATACGGCTGGCCGCCGATCAGCGCGCTACCCGCGTCGGCGGAGTCGAGGCCGAGGATGACCCGCATCGTGGTGGATTTCCCGGCGCCGTTCGGGCCGACGAAACCAGTGACCTGGCCTGGGCCGACAGTAAAGGACATTCCGTCCAGCGCCAGCGTCGAGCCGAATCGCTTGCGCAGGCTGCTGACTTCGATAGTTGCTCCCATAGCAGCTAAGGCTAGGGACCGGCAGGTGGCGCGGTCGTCACGCTGGGGAGCGCTGTTCGCCGTCCCCCGCAGGGGGGACGCGCCATCCCCGGCCGGGGTGACGCAATCTCCTGGCTGAGCGACGACAATGAGTTACGTGGGCACAATAGATGACTGGCGCGGCGGTTGGGCCGATAGGGGCCACCGGATGACCGCGAGCCCGCACGCGGCCGCGGTCGCCGGAGCCCTGCTCGGGCTGGCCGCGGTGACCGAGGCGCTGGTCCGGGCTGCGGACACCAAGACCAGCGCACTCACCCTGGTCGCCGCGTTCCTCCTGGCCTTGTTTACCACGGTGCCACTGGCGTTTCTCGGCCCGGTCGCCGCCGCCATAGCCATCAGCGCAGCCAGCGTGCTTTCGCTCGCGGTCTTCCATACGCTGACTGTCGCAGGTTTGTTCGCCCAGGTCATTGCCCTCTACCGGCTGGGCATGAAAGGGGTACCGCGGACCGGCGCCCTGGGGAGCAACAGTCAGCGTGATGAGACACAGCCGAATAATGCACAACTCCTGGCGCCTGCCCTGGGGGCGCCGTTCTTGGTGATCGCACTAGCCGGGGCCCGTTCGGTAAATTCTGAAGAAAGCGTGCTGATCGTGCTCCTGGCCGCGCTGGCTCCGGCGGCTGCCCTGGCCGGGATCGCGCGGCGGGCGCGCCTGGCGGCGCAAGCGCAAAGCGCCGCCCGGCAGGTCATCGCCGACTCCCTGTTCGAGCACATGGCCCGCGGGGAGCGGGCCCGGATCGCCCGGGAACTGCACGACGTTGTAGCCCACCACATATCCATGATCGCCGTCCAGGCGGAGACGGCCCGGCTGGCCACCCCCGGGATGCCGCCGGCCGGCGCTGTCCGGCTGCTGGAGATCGGTAACACCGCGCGGGCCGGGCTGACCGAGATGCGGCGGCTGCTCGGCGTGCTGCGCGAGGACGCCCGTGCCGCCGGGCCGGGCGAGCTCGGCGCGAGCCGACTCGGCGCCGACCGACATCCTCAGCCTGGGCTGCGACAGCTCGGCGAGCTGATCGACGAGGCCAGGGACGCCTCGGGCACGGGTACCAGGTTCATCGTCTCGGGACCGCCGGTCACCCTTGATCCCGGCGTCGAGCTGGCCGCCTACCGCATCGTGCAGGAGGCCCTGACCAACGCCCGCCGGCATGCCCTAGGCGCCGCCGTCGACGTCGAACTGCGCTTCAGCGACGACTCGCTCCGGCTGCGCATCCGGGACAACGGGCCGGGTCCGCCCCATGGCGGGTCCGCGATCCTGGTCACGGCGGAGGCCACGGGCGGCCATGGGCTGCCCGGCATGTGTGAGCGGGCCGCGGCGGCCGGCGGTGAGCTGCGCAGCGGCGCCGCGCCTGGCGGCGGCTTCGTGATCGAGGCCACGCTGCCCGCCAAGACAGAGGCGGGGGGTTGAGCGCCGTTCGGATCATCGTCGCTGATGATCATCACGTCGTGCGGACAGGTTTCGCCGCGCTGCTCGACACCCAGCCGGATTTCACGGTCGTCGGCACGGCCTGCGACGGGGCCGAGGCGGTGCGGATCTGCCGCGAGTTCTCCCCCGACGTTGCCTTGATGGACGTGCGGATGCCCGTCATGGACGGCATCGAAGCTACCCGGCAGCTGGCCGGGCCCGGCGGGCCGCGGATCCTGATCCTGACCACCTTCGACCTCGACCAGTACGTCTACGACGCGCTATGCGCGGGTGCCAGCGGCTTCCTGCTCAAAGATGTCACCGCCGAGCGGCTGTTCGACGCCGTCCGGGTCATCGCCGCGGGCGAGGCGCTGCTCGCGCCCGCCGTCACCCGCCGTCTGATCAGCGAGTTCACCCGGCTGCGCCCGAAGCCCGAAGGCGCCCCGGCCACGGCCGCGCTCGCCGCCCTGACCCCGCGGGAGACGCAGGTGCTGCGCCTGGTCGCCGAGGGCCTGTCCAACACGGAGATCGCGGGCCGCCTGGTGGTCACGGAAGAGACCGTGAAGACCCACGTCAGCCGGATGCTGAGCAAGCTCGGGTTGCGGGACCGGACGCAAGCGGTGGTCACCGCCTACGAGACCGGACTGGTGGTCCCGCGTTCCCAGGAGCCTGGCTGAGGCGGCATCTCGCGGCGCCGGCAGGTCACTTTCATGATCGTGGCCAGATTTGGGCAAATCGCGCCCGTTCCTGGCCACGATCATGGTGTCGCCGGGTCGGACCCTTTACCTGACGGGCGGCGGTGTGCCGTCGGCGGTCGCGGCCAGGGTCATGTCCCAGGCGCAGGCCGTGCAGGCCTGGCGGAACGCGGAGCGGGCGAACTCCAGGGCCGCCGCGAACGGATCGGGGGCGGAGCGGGCGTCGTCCCACTCCAGGATGTACTCGCTTAGCGCGGCGTCCCAGTGCGCGGCCGGGGGTGAGAGGGTCAGCTGGGCGAATCCCTCGGGGGCGGGATGGGCGTAGGCGTAGAAGGCCGCCTGGTCGTGGCGCGGATCGCCGGGCCACCAGCCGATGGCGACCTCCTGAGCGTCCATCGCGTTGCGCATGATGAAGTCTTCCGACGGAGGATCGGCCGACGCTCCCGAGAACAGGCTCACCGCGAGGTCGAACGAGCCCCACCACGCGTTGACCGGCGTGGAGCGGCCGCGGTACGGGGCGCGATACGCCGCCAGGACCAGCGCGGCCTGGGTGGCCGCCGCGAAGTAGGTACTGACCTGATCCCGGTCGTAAGAAGCGTGCTGCTCGTCCGCGTCCAGCGGCACGTCCCACGGGACCTCCTGCGGCGTCGGGTCGATCTCCACCGGGCCGGCCACCCGGCGGACCGCGGCCAGCACGTCGCGGGTCACCGGCCCGACGGCGCGGTCGGGGGTGAGCGGGATGCGTTCGGTACGCCCGGTGTTGCGCTCGACAAGCGCCTCGTGCGTCCGCAGGTCGAGCGCGACGACCAGCGATCCGGAGCCGTCGGGGGCGGGCAGCGGCGCGGTCTCCCAGCCCCGGGCCGTCAGGCGCAGCGCCGCGTGCTGCAACTCCGGCTCGGGCGGGGCCAGCTTCGCCGCGAGCTTGCCGAGGACCTGGGTGTGCGCGTGCAGCGTGTCACACGTCGCGCGCCACTGCGTGTAGGAGAGTGCGGGCCATATCGCAGACATGTGCCGCAGGCTATCTCAAGAGGAGAAACGCGTGACGGGGTCAGGCGAAATGCGTGACGGGACGGTCGAGCCGCTGCCCGTCGACGGTGATGTCGACTTTCTCGTTGTAGAAGGCGATCAGGCCGGTGATGGGCAGAAGCTGGCGGGTGGGGAAGTCGTAGGCCCAGGCGAGGTCCGGATAGAGGTTCTCCCCCGCCCGGACGGACCAGTAGCCGGTGGTCTTGCCCTTGTAAGGGCAGCCGGTGACGGTCTCCGTCGGCACCAGGTGCTCGAAGTTGACCTCGGTCCGGTTGAGGTAGTAGCGGGTCGGCAGGCCGGTCTCGAAGACCATCACCGGCGAAGACGAGGAGGCCAGCAGGACCCCGTCGAGTTCGACCCGCACCGTTCGGGTGGAACGCAGCGCGTCGACGCGGGTGTAGGGGCTGCGAGGATGGACGAAGACTTCCTCGTCCTCTTCGAACCAGGCATCGAGCGCGTCCCAGTCGAAACGCACGGTGCCGGCCAACCCAGGCGCGGCGTCGCCGGTGTACAGCCGAGCCGAACCCGGCCGGGAGATGTCCCCGACCCGCAGCCCGTGCCTGCGGGCCGTGCCCAGGCGCAGTTTCTGGTCGTGGTGCTCATCGACCAGCACGGCCGGCCGCACATCGGCGACCGGGATGTAGTACTGCGGGTAGTTCGGCCATTCCCACACGTACAAGGCCGCGGTGGTGTCCAGGACGACCTCGCCGCCGAGCATGGCGCGGATCCGGCGCGGCACCGGCGCGACGTGACCGGTGGGGGTGATTGTTTTCGGGTAGCTGCTCACCGGACCAGTCAACCAGGCTTGCGGTGCGACACTGGAACTACCCGCCAAACCCGCAAGGAGGACCATGACCCGTAACCGCGGGTACTTCCTGCTCATGGGGGTGTGCCTGACGCTATTCATCCTGTCCTGGTCCGTCATCCGGCTCTACTCCGTGGTGGCCGCGGTGGTGATATCTGTGGTGGCCATGGTGATTCCGCCGATCGCGGTATTCGTGGCCAACGCCGGGGACGAATCCAGCCGCCACAGTGACGGCAGCCCCCACTAGGAGCAGCCGCCACTAACAGCAGCGGGCCGGCCGCGTGCCATCATCGGGATCATGACGAGCCCGCAAGAAGGACAGATTCTGGAGCTGGACGGGATCTCGCTGTACGTCGAGGATCACGGCGACGGCGTCCCGGTCCTGCTCCTGCACGGCTGGCCGGATTCGGCCCGGCTCTGGCGCCATCAGGTCCCGTTCCTGGTGGCCAACGGGTTCCGGGTCATCACGCCGGATATGCGGGGGTTCGGGCGCTCGCAGCGTCCCGCTGACGTGGCCGCGTACCGGCTGCCGACTATGGTCGCCGACGTGACCGCGCTACTGGACCGGCTCGGCCTGGACCGGGCGCACGTCGTCGGCCATGACTGGGGCGCGGCGGTGGCGTGGCTCACCGCGATGCTGAGCCCGGACCGGGTCCGGACGCTCACCGTGATCTCGGTGCCGCACTTGCAGGCCGCGCCGACCC
>Ga0302325_10030516_pt1 | contig 11113 bp, 12 predicted proteins | sample Palsa_T0_2_FD_201948 | JGI IMG/M metagenome (GOLD analysis project Ga0302325, IMG submission 201948) | Peat permafrost microbial communities from Stordalen Mire near Abisko, Sweden - Palsa_T0_2 | ecosystem: Environmental > Terrestrial > Soil > Palsa > Peat permafrost | place: Sweden: Abisko...
AGCGAAGACCCTGTTCAATTTGGAGGGGGGATTAATTTCTACGCATATGTTTTCAATAGTCCGATCAATTTTTCTGATCTCTCTGGTCTAGGTCCCAATGGGGCTCAAAACCAGCAAATTCAAAACGGATTGATTCAGCAGCTCCAGAACATTTTTCCCGGATCTTCTTACAACCCAAATACCAACACTCTGTCCATCCCCCAAAATCCTAGCGCTGTTTCCAGCACCCTCAAGAACCAGGGCTACCAACAGCCTGGACAGTGGTGGAATCCGTTCATCTACTGGGATCCGATCTACCACTCCGGGGGAGACGAGTATCGGACGGGAATTCAGACGCTCAGTTTTCATTTCAGACAACCCTATCCGTCTCGAACGAATCCGTGCGTATCAACCGCTGATCAGTTTCACATCGACAGCAGCAATCCCGCCGTTGATCCAGTGGGACATATAGTTCATGACTTCTTGCACATTCCGCGTGACCTGCCCGTGTCACCGATCAACTACCCGCCGCCGTACTTATGAGGAGCGTAAGTGACACTTAATCTTAAATTGTGGACTCTTCTCTCCCTGATTTTGGGAATCTGCGTTTCTGAGGGCTGTCGTGTGGAGCGCCCAACGATGGTAGCGGTTGACGGCGGTGCAACCCCAGTTTTTCACCTTTCAGGAAGCGGCAAACTTTCGAGCTTCTCGGTCTACCTCGTTCCACCGCACCCGGAAGCGATGGATAAGCCATTCTCGGAGCAAATACCGATTTGGCAGATAAGCGCTCTGCCCGATTTCTTGCATGGCCGCAGTGTCGAAGAAATCCGAAGCCTAACTTACGGATCGATTCCCGCCGGATATAGGCAGAGCTTTCCAGGAGACGGTACTTTTCCCGTTTCTTTGGATAACGGAAATCCGATTTTTTTTATTTGCGACACTACTGATGCGCCCCCTGCCTCTGGTTTTTTTCGCATTCTAGAAGGCAAAGCGATTGCTGCGACGGTCCGGACTCCTTGTTGGACTACCAAGAATGGAAAGTGGATCGCCGCTCCATGCGTGGACTAGCGGAACAGCAAGTTTCAAATAGCTTCAAATACGATCCCTTCGGCCGAAGAATCTACAAATCGTCTTCCTCCACCACGAGCGTCTACGCCTACGACGGCGACAATTTAGGCGAAGAAACCAACTCCTCTGGCACCGCCGTCGCTCGCTACGAACAGACCGCGGATAACCTTGACGAGCCACTCGCCATGCTCCGCAGTAGTACCACGAGCTATTACAACGCCGATGCCTTGGGGAGCATTACGTCGCTGTCAAGCACGGCGGGCTCGCTGGCCCAGACCTATGCTTACGACTCCTTTGGTAGGCAGACAAGTTCGTCCGGTTCGCTCACCAATCCATTCCAATACACGGCCCGCGAATTCGACTCCGAGACTAGCCTGTATTATTACCGGGCCAGATACTACGACGCGGCCATTGGGCGCTTTAGCTCCGAAGATATGGAGCGCTTCAATGCCGGGGTGAATTTCTATCAATATGCCTTAGGTTCACCAATAAATTGGGTCGACCCACTGGGTTTGGATGTAACGGTAAAACTTTACCCGGCAGCAAACCCCTATGGCCACATCGGAATTGGCGTGAACACCTTGAACACAGAAGGGTTCTACCCAAATCATGATTTACCTACCTATCCAGGTCAGATACTGCCTGATAAAGCGCAGCCCATCAAATGTCTGATCATCCATACAACTCCTCAACAGGATCAGAAGATTCAAAATTACATCAATAGCAGAAAAAAGAATCCTGGTTGGTGGCGTTTTCCTGGGCGAGATTGCTCTAACTTCGTGCATGACGCTCTCAAGGCCGGTGGAATAAACGTGGGCGACTCCTCTCTTCCGCCGAAGGTATGGAGCAACTTGACGCAGCTGCCACACGAGTCCTGCTACAACGTGACACCATTACTCTAATGAGGTGACTCCATGACTGTGTCTTTGTCCAAAATATCTTGGAGTTTCCTGGGGGCTGGACTTTTTCTACCGTGTCTGGTTCAGTGCCTTTTCTATTTCAAGATACTGCCAATTGAACGAATGCCGGATTGGCTCTTTATCGCACTCTGGCCCGCTTTTGGCTTCTATATGGCGTCCGATACGGGGAGCGGTGCCGACACCGGTAGGGCGATTCTTGGCTTCTTGATGTCAGTAGCCGCGAACGGACTGGTGTATCTGTTGGTGGGCAGCTTGGTATCGTTCTCTTATCATCGGCTCTTCCTAGCAAAAACTGGGACTGGCGTGTGACGAAAGTGGGCGTACTCGCTTTGCCGGGCAGCGGCGGCACCGTCAGCTTCAAATACGATCCACTCGGTCACCGGATTTACAAATCTTCGTCCGCAGGCATGAGCATCTACGCCTACGATTACGACAATTTGATCGAGGAAACGAATGGCGCGGGCGCAGTTGTTGCTCGCTACGCGCAGCCGCAAACCGTCGATGAGCCGTTAGCTATGTTGCGTGGCGGTGCCACCAGCTATTACCATGGCGACGGTCTCGGCTCGGTTACTTCCCTGAGCAGTTCGGCTGGCTCTCTGGCCCAAACTTATACTTATGACTCGTTCGGAAAGCAAACGAGTTCATCCGGCTCGCTGACGAATCCTTTCCAGTACACGGCGCGGGAGTTTGACTCCGAAGTGAGTTTGTACTACTACCGCGCGAGATACTACGACCCCAGCGCAGGGCGATTCCTGTCCGAAGACCCCTTCTGGATAGACATTCCAGACGCGAGAATTAGTGCATATGCTTACGTCTCGAATGAACCCACTACCGTTACTGACCCCCTGGGGCTCTACGGGCTCTCCAAGAAAGGCAATCCGCCACCCGTCCCGCCGTCCCCAGGGCTTGATAAGGCTCTGAGATGCCTGGAAGGGTGCTACGGCAAGCCGTTGCTGATTACATCCACGTCTGAGCCGATTCCACAGCACAAACCGGGAACTCCTCATCGCCGTGGTGAGGCTGCAGATATCTCCTATCCGGCGAGCCCGGCGGATCGTGGCAACCTGCTTTGTTGCGCAGCAGGTTGCAATTTCCAGTTTGCTCTTGACGAGGGAGCCCATCCGTCCGGACCTAACGTTGCGCCGCATATACACGTGCAATTCACGCCTGCCAGACCTGGAGATGTTAAACCTAGCTGGCCGAATGGGGTTCATGGCGACCTGCCCAAGGCGGGTCCGACATGCGCTTGCGGAACGGGAGCGCTCCCGTAACACGTGGCGGAAAAATTGGAGGCCTTATGAAAAGGTGCCTAATTGTGCTGATGTCTCTTCTCGCGATTGTTAGCCGCGCGAGTGTCTGCCGTGCATCGAACGAACCTTGCGACAGTGTCAAAATTCCTCCAACGGTTTCAGCGCTGCTGGAGAAGTCATTTCCCCACTGGCGAATCGAGAAGCCGTCGGATTTGGATCCTTCATACCAAGAACTGTGGGCAAAAAAGTATGCGGCGGATTGTCCTGGATTCGTGGCCGGACACTTTCAGAAGCGCGATTCTATCGCCTACGCCGTTCTTCTTGTCCCAGCGGATCAATCAAGAAAGGGCTACCGTTTGATTATTTTCACTGAAACGACTAAGGACGTTTGGCATCCGATCGTTCTTGAAAAAGATGACCAATATACTCCAACGTCGGCGGTGATCAGACTTGCTCCGCCAGGAGATTACGAAGAAGCAGACAGCAGCAAGAAAGTTCACACATTGACTGATGGAATTGTCAGCGAACGAATTGAAGCTGGCGTCTTAGTCTATTACTGGAGTCGAACCCGCTTTCGCAGCATTTCGACCTCGGTGTAGTGTTGAACGGACTAGCGTCAGCGCATTCCAGGGCGTACGACTCCAACGGAAACACTACGTCCAAAACAGACTCCACGGGCACCACGACGTACACGCGGGACTTCGAAAACCGGCTCTCCAGTGTTACGTTGCCTGGCACGGGCGGCACCGTCAGCTTCAAATATGACCCATTCGGCAGAAGAATTTATAAATCCTCGCCCTCTGCCACGAGCGTGTACGCCTACGATGGCGACAATCTAATCGAAGAAACGAGTGCGACCGGGACCGCGGCGGCGCGCTACACCACGGGCCTGAACATCGACGAGCCCCTCGCTATTCTTCAGGGGACAACAACGGATTACTACCAAGCGGATGGTCTCGGCTCCATCACCTCGCTCGCCAACTCTGCCGGGGCAAATGCCGAGACCTACACTTACGACTCCTTTGGCAACTTGACGGCGTCAACCGGTTCGCTCACCAACCGGTATCGCTTCACGGGGAGGGAATTCGATTCAGAAACCGGCCTATATTTCTATCGCGCAAGACAATACGATTCATCTGTCGGTCGGTTCCTGAGCGAAGATCCGATGAGATACCGAGCTGGCGTGAATTTCTATTCATATGTGTTCAACAATCCGACAAGGTATACAGACCCGACGGGAGAGTGTCCGCAGATGGACAGCGTCAGTCGGTGGCATATGCAATGCGAGCAGTCCGCAAAAAACATACAGCTGTCGAAAGATCAAAAATGCGCATGTCATTGCGTCTATGCGCCCGAAGCACCGCCCGGACAGGGCTGTATCGACGTTTGTATGGACTGCTATGCCAAAAGCCCGACACCTTACGACGCCTGCTTGTGCTTCGCGAAGCGACTTGCGGGGAGAACTAAAGAGCAAGCTGAGTCTGATTGTAGCTTACTGAAAAAGCGCAAATGGTGGTGGCCTTGGTGAATGAGGAATTCACTTTTGTGGGCCGAGTGTCCATCTGCTCCTGGGAGGAATATGAAGAAAATATTTACCGTACTTTTCCTCGCGATGTTCTTGCTTACGATTTCGCCTTTTTCTGAATTGAAGACAGTCCAAGGTGAGAGTCTTGGTCGAATCATTTTGCCCAACTCTCAACTTCTGCGATGCAACTCGTCCGATTGTTTTCAATTGTGGTCCGGTGACATGAAACCGGACGCGCTGCGCCCTAATCAGATCCTGATTGATATGAATCAGGGATGTATTTACGGCATAACGGCGATGTACGACAAATCGGTGCCGCTTGACCGAATCAAATCTGGAATAGATGATCTTTATAAACAGTGGTCCGTCAGCAATTCAAGTGACTCTAATTTTTATCTTTGGCGCGTAGAAACTGAAAAGTTCGCGATTCAACTAACTGTCGCCGGGAAGGCACATGAGAAACGAAATGTCGCGGAGCTAGGAGCGCGCCAGGTTATATACATCGCCTTTGGAGGGAAATCTGCGTGTGACAACTCTTGAAGACTCCGGCTTAGCACTGCGGCTAGCGTCACGCAGTTCGGCTACAACACGCTCGGCGAACTCACCACCATCACCGATCCGCTGAACAACGTCACCACGATCACGTATTACCCGACCGGCCTTATCAATACGATCGAGGACGCGCAGAACAACATCACCACCTACGTCTACGACACGCACGGCAATCGCACCTCGGTGAAAGACGCCAATAATCAGACCACCACCTACACCTACGACAACGAGTCCCGCCTGCTCACCGCCCTGCACCAATTGTCCGGCAGTACCGTTGACGGCGCGGCGTATACGTTAGATAACGCTGGGAATCGCACCGCCAAAACGGACAAACGCACGGGTGTGACCACGAACTATGGCTACGACCCGATTTACGAGCTAAAAACGGCCATGCAAGGCACCAACACCACGGAAAGCTACACGTACGACGCCGTCGGCAATCGCCTCACCGACCTCGGCAGCCCCGCGTGGACCTATAACACGTCGAACGAGCTAAACACGCGCCCCAACGTCACGTACACCTACGACGCCAACGGCAACACGCAAACCGAAGTCACCAGCGCCGGCACCACGACCCTCAATTGGGACTTCGAAAATCGCCTCACCAGCGTAGTCCTCCCCGGCACCGGCGGCACCGTCACCTTCAAATACGATCCGATGGGAAGAAGGATCGAGAAAACCTCTTCGGCTGGCACGTCGATCTATGCTTACGATGGAATCAACATCGTTGAAGAGATCAACGCAACCGGCGGAGCCGTTGCCCGCTACACACAGACAGAAAACGTCGATGAACCGTTGGCAATGTTGCGTAGCTCGACGACCAGCTACTACGAGCAGGACGGTCTCAACTCAGTGACGTCGCTGAGCAACACAGCGGGGACACTCGCGCAAACCTACACGTTCGATTCCTTCGGCAAGCAAACTGCGTCCAGCGGCTCGCTGACAAATTCTTTCCAATATACGGGCCGTGAACTGGACAGTGAAACTGGCCTCTACTTTTTCAGAGCGCGTTACTACGATTCGAGCGCCGGACGCTTCCTCAACGAAGATCCACTTGGCCTTGAGAGCGGCAGCAGCAATTTTTACAGTTACGTTGAGAACAGTCCCGCGACTTGGATAGACCCATCTGGACTCTGCCGGGTCGATGTTCGCTATTTCAAGATCGGGCCCAATTGGTATCACGCGTATCTCGTCGTGAGTGACGGGAGCGGCACGCCGAATTTTTTCAGGGCCGGACCATCCGCAGGTGGACCGTCGTCCGGTACAACAGGCGCGCTAGGCTCCGGCTCTAGTGGTTCGTCGTCGGGATCATCGACAAGTGGATCGAGCAACTCGTCTGGAAGCAGCAATTCATCCAGTCCAGGCTCGTCGCCAAAGACCGGCGGGAACTATAGCCCCTGGGGTCCGATCAAAGCTAATTCAGGACCATATGTCCCCGGCTCGATTGACTGGGACCCTGGCAATCCGCCGTCTCAGACGCTTATCAACGATTCGAGTCCGTGCGGCTGTATCCTGGACAAGCTCAAGAAGTTCGAGAATGGCGTCAACTCTGGCAATATTCCCTACAGCCCGTTCTCCACAAACAGCAATGCTTACGCGCACGGCGCGGCGAACGCCGCTGGGTTGCCAACACCGAAACCGCCAGTGTGGGTTCCCGGCTGGGGTACGAACCTGGGAGTGCATTAGTGAGGAAAACCAGCATGCTTCTCGCCGCGTTGCTATTCTCAGGCATCATGGGTTGCGCAAAGAAGGATAAGGGCGACGACTGCGTGCAGAAGCTCTCTGAGAGAATCCAGGTGGGAGCCTCACAAGGCGACGCAGAGCAAGTCCTGGATCAGTGCGGGTTCACTCACTCGTTCGACCAAAAGACCAGCATGATTTACGCCCTGAAGCACGGCGAGAAAAGCGGACTCACAAGGCAGGACTGGAGCGCACAGATCAAACTGGACGAGGGGCGGAAGGTAACGTCCGTGAAAGTCGAAAAGGTCTTCACTGGCCCATGACCTGCGAGCGTTGGTCTGGGTCTGGGCCGAATCCTCCCGTTAGCCGCCTCTGAGGGACTGTCAGTGCACGGTTAGCAGGCAGCGCCGAGAGCATCCGAGCAGAGCCATGCCTTCGGCATGGCTCTTTTGGCGCCTAGGCCAACCACCGTCGGACTGCAGGATCGGAAGCGCTTGGGGCGAGGACGTCAGGTTTGCGGGGGAAGGGAGTAATAGCTTGATCTGGAGGGATGCTCAGAATGTATGTCGGGCTCGCTTCCCCCTCAAATAGGGGCCATTTTTCTGCGTCCCCTAAGGCTTTGGCCAGCCCGTCGCACGATGCCTTCGGGCCGATAAGTATGGGATAGACATTCTCGAATTTCTCGCCCAGCTCATCCAAGTTCGCTCCACGCGCAATCACGCCGCGTGTCATCCCGAACAGGCGACATTTTCCTTCAACGCATCCGTAGCCAAACACATCGCAGTCTTCCAACTCCCTGGGAACCGCCGAGCGAACGAGATCTAGAGAGACCTTCTGCATCTCAACGAGACCACCCGCCGCATCGCCGGAAGTCTCAACTTCCAGCATATATTGGACCTCGGTCGGGTAAGGTCTGGCGAATTCGCTTAGATTCGTATGCACAGCGAAGTTTCTGCGCTTATGATCGTCCGCTATGCTCTTGAGCCTTTCCTCGGGTACGGGGGCCCACAAAATATTCCCTGGTGACAGCTCGGTGTATATCCATGCATCGCTGAACTGCGGCCTCCTCGCAGGTTTGGAGGGTCCTGTCTTGCAGGTGATGTCCAGCTCGTTGCAGCCATCGCGACTGAGCCGAGAGAGAATGCGCTCGCGGTCTTTGGACTGCATTCTCTTGGTTCGCCCGTGACTCCACCACTTGGCCGACCATCTGGCTCCGGTTACGAAGGCCCCGTCTGCTGGGAAGCGAAACAGATTCAAGACCCGCTCGTCCTCGACGCGACTCGCGAGCTCAATATAAAGTTTGAATTTCATCTATGCAGCCAAGTCCAGCCCTACCTCCGTCTCGGTTCCAGCCTCAGTGCCCTGGATCGCAATTCGTGCTTTGTTACCAATATCAATAATCTCGGAACCCGCGGCGGGTGAGACAGGCACTACGGGAAGATTTCCAACCAACGTGTTCACCAATTGGCCCGCCAGGGCTCCTCCTGCGGCGGCGGCGCCAAGGCCAAAAGTCACTTGGATTATCTCCTCGAAATTTCTGTAGTCTTGCTGACTTGTCGTATAGAAAAGGATTCCTGCGGTGTTGAACACGAGAACTTGTCCTTGGCTAGAAGGGAATATTCTCCCGCCTGCTAACCATCCGACATCGGGGCTGATCCCAAGTGGCGCGAAAGCCGCAGTGTAGATGCCCCAAGCGGCGGATGCTCTCGCGACCCCGCCGAGGGAAAGTGGCTTAACCTCCATCCAAATCATCCGCCTCCAGTCTAGGATATCCGGCTTCAAAGAATAGGGAGCCGAGCGGGAAGGATTTCCGACCCTCGCCCACCCGCCCAAGCTGAGGCCTGGGCCCCCGCCAAAGTCGGCGATGTAGGCGTCCTGGACGATTCCTTCAACCTCATAGCCGTACGCTTGCGTATACAGGCCGGTCGGATCGAGCCCGTTCACAGGGTCCGCGTCAGCGTAGAGATAACGGTGCAAAGATGCTGGATCAGCCGGAGTGGGCTCTGCCGTGTCCATGGACAAGAACCTGCCGGTGCTCGTGTGTAAATATCGGGCACGGTTGTAATAGAGGCCGAGGTCGGGGTCGAACTGTTCGCCGGCGAAGAGGTAGTTGTTGGGCGTCGTGCCGGTAGAGTGGATGAGGTTGCCGAAGGCGTCGTAGTCGTAGGTGTCGGTGACGGTGCCGGTCGGGTCGGCGAGGGCGCGAACAGAGCCATGACCGTCGTAGACGTAGTAAGCGTTGGCGGTGGCGCCCTGGTTGTTCGCGACGTAATTGCGGCGCTCGCTGATGCGCTCGAGGCCGTAAACGTAGGTGTGCATCGATTCGAAGTTCGCGCCGGTGTTGCCGGTGAAGCTTTCCTGCAGAACCTGCACGTAGCCGGTGGGGTTTTGCGTGTCGATGAGGTACGTGCTGGTAATGCCGGAGACCGTCTTGCTGGCGCGATTGCCGTCGCCATCGTAGACCACGCTGATGCCCGCCTGCTGGATGAGGTGATTCTCGAAATCGTATGTATAGGCCAGAGAGTTTGAGGTGGTGGTGTTGCCGTTGGCGTCGTAGGCGTCGGTGGTGAGCTGGTCGTTGGTGTCGTAGTTGAGCGTGCCGCCGGGGAAGCCGGGGAGCGTGGAAGTTTTCTGCGTGCGATTGCCCACGGGGTCGTAGGTGTAGCTCACGGCACCGTTGATGCTGTGCGGATCGCTGGCGATGGTTTCACTGGTGAGGCGGTAGAGATTGTCGTAGGCGTAGGTGACGCTGCGGCCGCTGAGCTCGGCGACGGACAGGCGGTGGCCGCTGGCATCGAGGGTGTAGGCGTAGCTGGCAATGGCGCCAGGAGAGCCGGAGACGGAGCCCTTTACGCCAAGGTTCGTGAGGCGGTTGCGGGTGTCGTAGGTGTAGTTGTGGACGACGGTGTCCGGATAGGTGACGCTGGCCAGATTCCCAACGTTGTCGTACGTGTCGCTGGTAACGCCAGTGCCGTGGACACGTTGGCCATCGGCGCCGTAGGCGTACGTGGCGAGGACCGGACCGGTTGCGCTGCCCTGCTGGACCTCGACGATACGATTTTCGGCGTCGTAGGTGTAGAAGTTTGTGCCATCGCTGAGGAGGTTTCCGGCGGCGTCGTAGGCATAGCCATCCATGCGATTGTTGTTGACCGAACTGTTGCCGGTGAAGGCCTCGATCATGGTGTGCGGGCCATTCTGCTGCCAGCGATTGCCGAAGCGGTCGTAGACGTAGGAGTAGATGGCGGCGCCACTATTTTGGTTGGAGCCGACGAGGCGATTAAAGGGGTCGTACCGGGCATGATTGTGTTCAGGCGATTGTGCCAGGGGAGCGGAGGGCAAGGAGCTTCGATGTTGCCAGGGATTCACGGGAGTAGTAAAGAGCTCGGTGGAAGGGGTAAAGTTTCCGCATCGGGAACGGGAGCAGGCGATTCGCTCGTGAGCGATGCGGTGCGGGGCGGGTCGCTTGTGGGCCGGTCGATTACACCTATGGGCTGAGAGCCCGCTGTCGTATCTGGCCGCCCTGCGACCCACCCGGTTGAGCTTTGAGCTCGCATAGGTAGTTGTCGATTCGCCCCGCAAAAAACGGAGCGGGATCATCACGGTCTCAGACCCTCCAACAGGATGGCGGGCCAGGACCACGATTCAGTTCCGGAACCCCGCACCACATCTTTCCCGTCCCGATTCGATCGGGACAAGGAGGTCTATGCGCGATGCTACGCTTCGTCGGTTGTGATGTCCACAAGCGAACGGCGGTCTTCACTATCCTGCTTGCGGATGGCACGCTGTTCGCAACCTACACCGTTCTCGTAACACGAGAGGCTCTAGCGGCCTTTGCTGAACGACAACTCGCTCGGGAAGATCGCTTGGCGATGGAAGCCACTACGAATACCTGGGCAGTCGCCGGAGTGCTGCGACCGTTTGTCAAAGAGATCGTCATCGGGAATCCCTTAAAAGTCCGGGCCATCGCAGAAGCCAAAATAAAAACCGACAAAGTGGATTCGCGAGTGCTCGCCGAGCTGTTGCGCTGCGAGTATCTGCCGATGGTGTGGCAGCCGGACCAAGAGACGCAGCGTTTACGGCGACTGACCCATCGCCGTGCAGCGCTGGTGAGCGACCGCACGCGGCTGAAGAATCGCTTG
>Ga0302325_10030518_pt1 | contig 11113 bp, 8 predicted proteins | sample Palsa_T0_2_FD_201948 | JGI IMG/M metagenome (GOLD analysis project Ga0302325, IMG submission 201948) | Peat permafrost microbial communities from Stordalen Mire near Abisko, Sweden - Palsa_T0_2 | ecosystem: Environmental > Terrestrial > Soil > Palsa > Peat permafrost | place: Sweden: Abisko...
GACGTCGAGGGCGTGATCGTCGGGCTGCGCGAGCGGGGCGACTTCGAGGCGGCGGACGCGGTGGAGCAGGCCCGCGCCGCCAGCGCGCAGCGCGGCTAGCGCGCAGCGCGGCTAGCGCGCAGCGCGCGTGGCAAGCTCGGCCTCGCCCGCTGCGCGCATCGCCTCCAGCGGGGCGGGCTTGCCGGTCATCAGCTCCACCTGGGCGGCGGCCTGGTGCAGCAGCATGGCGAAGCCGCTGGCCACGATCGCGCCCGCCGCGGCCGCGGCCACCGCCAGCGGAGTCGGCCAGGGGTGGTACACCACGTCCATCACGGCAATGGGCGGGGTGGGAGACAGCACGGTTCGTTCAGCGTAAAAATCGGCCGCGCCGGCCGGGACGGTGGAGATCAGCAGGGCCGGCGCCACCGCCTCGCCGTGCTTGAGATCTTCCAGCGGGCGCAGCCGCACCGTGAGCGCGAGGCGGTCGGCCGTCGCCAGCACGGCGGCGGCGCGGGCGGGGTCGCGCAGGAAGACCTCCGCGCCGGGCGCGCCAAGCTCGCCCACCGCGGCCAGGGCCGAGCACGCGGTCGCGCCCGCGCCGATGATCGCCACCGGGCCGGGCACGGTCACCCCGGCCTCGGTCAGCGCGTCGACGATGCCCTGCACGTCGGTGTTGTAGCCGTAGCGGCCCTCGGGCCGGAACACGACCGTGTTCGCGCCGCCGGTGGCCGCGGCCATGTGGTCGACGTGGTCGAGCAGCGGCAGCACGGTGCGCTTGAGCGGCATGGTCAGGCTGAGGCCGGCCCACTCCGGGCCGCGGCTCTCGACGTAACCGGGCAGGCCCGCCTCGTCGCATTCGACCAGGTCGTAGGTCCAGTCGTCGAAGCCGAGCTCGCGGTAGGCCGCGCGGTGCAGTGCGGGCGACAGGGAGTGGGCGATGGGCTTGCCTAGTACTGCTGCCTTCACTGCCCCGCCAGCGCGTGCGCGGAGAATTCAGACTTGCCGCCGGTGACCGTGAGGAAGAACAGCCAGTTGCCGGTATCCGGGCGGAGAATGCCCTCGATCGCCGCGTTGCCGGGGTTGGCGATGGGACCGGGCGGCAGGCCGTCGTGCTCGAAGTCGTTGTACGGGCCCGGCGTGGCGATCTGCGCGTCGGTTACGTTGATCGCGTACTTGTTCAGGCCGTACAGCAGCACGCTGTCGAACTGCAGCGGCATGCCGGCCTTGAGCCTGTTGTTGATGACCTCGGCGATCTTCGGGTAGTCGGAGACGGAGCCGCCCTCGGCCTGCGCCATCGACGCCTCGATGATCACATCGCGCTCCGAGATGCCGAGCTTGTGGGCCGCGGCCTGCAGGTCGATCTGCTGCGCTTCGACGTTGTAGCGGGCCACCATCGCCTGCAGGATCTGCAGCGCGGTCTCGTGCGGCTGGATCGCGTAGGTGGCGGGGAAGAGGAAGCCCTCCACCTTGCCATCCGCGTACGACGGCAGGCCGAGCTGCGCCGGGTGGGCGATGACCTGCTGGAAGTCCTTGAGCGGGATCTTGGTCACGTTGGCCAGGGTGGCGATGACCTGGGTGGCCCGCTTGCCTTCGGGGATCGTCACCAGGGCCTGATCCCGGTTCTTCGGGTTCAGCAGCGCGGACCAGGCCAGGCTGGCCTGCATGTGGCGGTTGAGTACGAAGAACCCAGGCTCGAGGCCAGTCGGGTCGCTGCTGTTCTCGGCCGCGATCACGAACGCGCGGGTGCTGGCGACCACGCCGTCGGCGAACAGGGTCGGGGCCAGTTGGTCGGCCGTCTCGCCGCTCAGCACCTGCACGGTCACCGTCGGGGCGGTCCCGGCGCCGACGTAGTCGGCCGGGTGGGCCTTGGCCCGCCAGATGCCGTAGATGTGCCAGCCGCCGATCGCGAGCGGGACGACGATCACCAGCAGCGCGATCCACGGCGCGAGCCGGCGGATCGGGCTGCGGCGCCGATGGCGGGGCTGCAGGTCGTCGTCGAGGTCGTCGAGGTCGTCGGCGTCGTGGAGGCTGCCGTAGCCGCGGCCGTTGTCGTCATCCTGGGCGTCGCGGCGGGGGCCGCGGGCGCGCGGGTCGGGGCCGCGGCCGTCAGATCCCGGCCCTGCGGGCAGGAGTCCCTGCTGGCGGTCCTGCCTGCCCGCCCGCCCGCCCGCATCGGGGCGGGCGGGGGCGGCGGGGTAGGTGGGGCCGTCGGGGTAGCCGCCGCCTGGTTCGCGGGGGTCACGGGGGTCACGGGGGTCACGGCGCCGGGGATCGGCGACGGGCGCGCGCTGGGTGCGCGGGTCGTCGTAGCCGTTGTAGTCGCCGCCGGGGGCGGGAGCCTGGCCGCGGTCGGCGGCCCGGCCTCGGCGTCCGTCGCGAGTGCGGCCGTCGTTACCTGAGCGGGCCTGGCCACGACCGCGGCCACCCTCGAAGTCGTCCCTGGGACCGAAGCCGGGGAGGAAGGAGTCGTCGCCCGGCGGCTGCTCCCACCGTGGATCTTCGTATCCGCCGGGGCCGGCCCCGGCCATCCGGTGCGCTCCGGTGCCGCGCTGGTCGTAGCCGGGGGGGACCTGCGGCAGGCTGCCGCTGCCGCGCTGGACCGGACGCGATCCGGTGGCCGGGCCGCGCTGACCGGGCTGGGCCGGGTACGCGCCCGAGCCCGGGTAGGCCGGCTGCGCGCCCGAGCCGGGGTAGACCTCTTGCGCGCCCGTGCTCGGGTACACCTCCTGCGCCCCGGTGCGCGGGTAGACCTCCTGCGCGCCCGTGCTTGGGTAAACCTCCTGCGCGCCGGTGCGCGGGTACCGCTGCGGGCCGGGCGGCGGGAACGCGGGACCTGATCCGGGCGCGCCCCGGTCCGGGTAACCCTGGCTTTCGTAAGGCTGGCTTTCGTAAGGCTGGCTTTCGTAAGGCTGGCCCGCGTACGGCTGGTCCGCATAGGGCTGGGCGGCGTAGCCCGGGCCGTCGTAGTCCTGGCCCCCGTAGCCCTGGCCCCCGTAGCCCTGGCCGTTGTACGCCTGGGGGTCGTGGGCCTGCGGCTCGTAGCCCTGCCGGTCGTAGCCCTGCGGACCGTAACCCTGCGGGTCATAGCCTTGCGGCGAGTTGGGGTCCTGGGGGCCCCAGGCGTCGGGCTGGTCGCGCTGCCATACCGAGTCGTCCCACTGCGGCTCGCCGTCGGCCGGCGGCGAGCCGTCGGGGCCGTAGCCGTCGTCACCGTACTCGGCGGCGCCGTAGCCGGGCCCCGGATAACCGCCGCGGCCGCCGCTCACTGGGCGGCCCCCGGCCGTCGCGGTGTTACCAGGTCACCGGGCGCGTCGCCGGTGCGACGCTCGGACTCAAGCGCCGCCTCGAGCAGCACGGCGGCGGCGGCCGCGTCGACCGTCTGCCGCCGGGCGCGCGAGTCGTGGCCTGCGGCGGCGAGCGCGCCGTGCGCGGTGGACGTGGTGAAGCGCTCGTCGACCAGCCGCACCGGAAGCGGCGCCACCCGGTCAGCGAGGGCAACCGCGAACTGCCTGGCGGTGACGGCGGCCGGGCCTTCACGGCCGGACAACGAGCGGGGCAGACCCACCAAGATCTCCATTGCTTCCTCGGCCGCGGCCAGCGAGGCAAGAACGTCAAGGTCGCCCTTGCCTCGCCGCACTACGGTCAGCGGTGTGGCGAGGACACCGCCCGGATCGCTGCGTGCCACGCCTATGCGGACACTACCTGGATCGACGGCTAGACGCACGCCTGATCTCACCGGGTTACCGATCCGTATGAACATTGCATCACGTTACCCGGCAGTTCGACCGCTGTCCCGCAATGCGCCCCGAATCCCCTCAAAAGCGGCATTCACCGCGGTGGGGCTGGCACCGGGAGCACCGCCGCCCTGCGCGATGTCCGGCTTGCCGCCACCGCCGCCGCCGAGGGCCTTCGCCGCCGCCCCGACCAGCGCGCCGGCCGCGAGGCCGAAGCCCCGGCCGGCCTCGTTCACCGCGATGACCACGACCGGCCGGTCCGTCGGGGTGCCGATCAGCGCGACCACGGCCGGCCGCAGCACCGGGATCTTGGACCGCACGTCAAGGGCGAGCTTGCGCATCGCGTCCGCGTCGGTGCCGTCGGGTACCCGGTGCGCGACCAGCGCGATGCCGCCGATGTTCTCGGCCGCGTCCGCGATCTGCTCGGACGCGCCCAGGAGCTGGGCCGACTTGACCCGGGCGAGCTCGCGCTCGGCGTCGCGGAGCCGGTTCACCACGGTGGAGATCCGCTCCGGCAGCTCCTCCGGACGGGCCTTGAGCTGCTCGCTGAGCTGGTTGACGAGCACCGACTCGCGGGCGAGGAACCGGAACGCGTCGATACCGACGAGCGCCTCGACCCGGCGCACGCCGGAGCCGATGGACGCCTCGCCGAGGAGCTTGACCAGGCCGAGCTGGCCGGACCTGGCCACGTGGGTGCCACCGCAGAGCTCGCGCGAGTACTCGCCCACCTCGACGATGCGGACTTCGGTGCCGTACTTCTCGCCGAACAGCGCGAGCGCGCCCATCGAGCGGGCCTCGTCAATCGAGGTATGGTACGCGCGCACGGTCAGGTCGTCGATCAGCACCCGGTTGACCTCGTCCTCGACCTCGCGCAGGACCGTCACCGGCACCGCCCCGGACGCCGTGAAGTCGAAGCGGAGACGGCCCGGCGCGTTCTCCGAGCCCGCCTGCGCCGCCGACTCGCCCAGCGCGCCGCGCAGCGCGCGGTGCACCAGGTGGGTCGCGGTGTGGCTGCGCGAGGTCGCGCGCCGCCGCTCGACGTCGATCTCCGCGTACGCGGGCGAGCCGGTGGTGATCTCGCCGTAGCGGACGGTGCCGCGGTGCACGACCAAGCCGGGCAGCGGGGTCTGGACATCGGTCACCAGGACCTCGGCCGGGCCGCCGGCCCCGTTGGTCTTGATCACGCCGTGGTCGGGGAGCTGGCCGCCGCCCTCGGCGTAGAACGGGGTCCGGTCGAGGACGACCGCGACCTCCATGCCGGGGGTCGCCGCGCTGACCGGCACGCCGCCCGCGAGCAGGCCGACCACGGTCGCCTCGCCCTCGGCCATGTCGTAGCCGGTGAAGGTGACCTTGCCCGCCCGCTCGAGGAGCGACGCGTAGACCGAGATGTCGGCGTTGCCGGTCTTCTTCTCCCGCGCGTCCTTCTTGGCCCGGTCCCGCTGCTCGCCCATCAGCCGCCGGAAGCCTTCCTCGTCCACGGAAAGCCCCTGCTCGGCCGCCATTTCCAGGGTCAGGTCGATCGGGAAGCCGTAGGTGTCGTGGAGCTGGAACGCCTGCGCGCCGGAGAGGACGTTCGCGTGCTTGCGCTTGGTCTCCTCGACCGCCACGTCGAAGATCGCGGTGCCGGTGCGGAGCGTCCCCGCGAACGCCGCGTCCTCCGCGTCGATGACCAGGTGGATGTTGGCCGCGTCGCGGTGCAGCTCGGGGAACTGCTCGCCCATCGCGTCGATTGTGGTCGCGGTCAGCTCGTGCATGAACCCGATGGCCGACGACGCCCCGCCGCCGCGCTGCGCGCCGGACAGCAGGCGCAGGTTGCGGATGCTGCGGCGCAGCAGCCGGCGGAGCACGTAGCTGCCGCCCTCGTTGCCGGGCAGCACCCCGTCCTCGATCAGCATCACCGCGCTGCGCACGTGGTCCGCGACGACCCGCAGCGCCACGTCACTGCGGTGGTCGGTGCCGTACTCCTGCTCGGTTAGCTCGGCCGCCTTGTCGAGGATCTTCCACGTCGTGTCGATCTCGTAGAGGTTGTCGACCCCCTGCAGGATCGACGCCATCCGCTCCAGGCCCATGCCGGTGTCGACGTTCTTCATCGGCAGCGGGCCCTCGATGTCGAAATCGACCTTCGACCGGACCTCGCTCAGCATGTCCTGCATGAAGACCAGGTTCCAGATCTCCAGGTAGCGGTCTTCGTCCGCCTCGGGGCCGCCCTCGCGGCCGGCCTCGGGACCCTTGTCGTAGTAGATCTCCGAGCACGGGCCGCCGGGGCCGGGCACGCCCATGTGCCAGTAGTTGTCGGCCAGGCCGCGGCGCTGGATCCGGCTCTCAGAGACGCCGATCTCGTCCCGCCAGATCGCGTACGCCTCGTCGTCGCCGTGCAGCACGGTCGCCCAGAGCTTCTCCTCGGCGAAGCCGAACCCGCCGTCCTGCTCCGACCGGGTCAGCAGCTCCCAGGCGAACCGGATCGCGCCTTCCTTGAAGTAGTCGCCGAACGACCAGTTGCCGAGCATCTGGAAGAACGTCGCGTGCCGCGTCGTCTTGCCGACCTCTTCGATATCGAGCGTCCGCACGCACTTCTGCACGTCCGCCACCCGCTTGAACGGCGGCGTCTGCTGGCCGAGCAGGTAGGGCTTGAACGGCTGCATCCCGGCGACCACGAACAGCAGCGTGGGATCGTCGGCGACGAGGGAAGCCGAGGGCACGATGGCATGCCCCTGCGCCTCGAAGTACGCCAGGTAACGGCGGGCGATCTCAGCCGACTGCATCAGCGGTCATCCTTTACGTGTTTATCGTTGCCGGTGTTTGCGCCAGGGGCCTCGACGAGGGGCCGCGCTGGTGCGCGCCGCGCCTGCGCGCCTGCGTCAAGCGTAGGGCTTCCCTGGACCGCGCGCCGAACCATATAAAGGTCCATGCCCTCCCGGACGTCCCGGCCGAACCTCCGGGCGTCCCCGGTCAACCGAATTGTCCGGCGCACCAGGCCGCGCCGGGCTCCGTCGCTCAGCGCCCGGCGGTGCAGCGCGCCGCCGCTGACCTCGGCGCCCGGTGCGGTCGGGGACAGCGTTCCCGAGAGCTGGCGGCCGAGCGCGGTGACGCGCCGGTAGCCCATGATGCCGCCGGCCGCCCCGACCAGCAGCCAGAACCCGCGGCGGATCATCGCGTGGCTCCGGCCCGGCGGCGCGGTTCCGGCGCCGCCGACGGTTCCGGCGCCGCGGGCGGCAGCTCCGCGCCGGTGACGACCTGCCCGGACAGCGCCCGCCGCCGCCGGGTCCCGGTGCGCACCCCCACCGCGTGGCGGACACCGTAGGCCACCGCGGCGGCCCGGCCGAGCGGCCCGCCGACGACCGCGCCGGCGACCGTCCGGCCAACGCCGGCCAGCGCCGACGCCTGCCCTGCGAGCTCGGTCATGGCCGTGCCGAGCTCGCCCACGCTCGCGGTGGCGGCCTCGGTCAGGTCCAGCTGCGCGTTGGCCCGGTCGACGGCGGTGTTGGCCCGGCCGAACAGCGCCTTCTGGTCAGACCTGGTGTCGCGCACCAGCGTGGCCGCGTCGTCGAGCACCCGCGTGAACCGCACCGCCAGGTACACGCCGGCGCAGGCGAGCACCGCAAAGCTCAACGCCGCGATCAGCGCGGCGATCCCGGTGAGGCTCATCCACTGTCCTCCCGCTCATCCAGAGACTCATCCCAGGACCTGGGATTGCTCATGTCGTTTCCCCGCCCTCAGGCTCACTGGCCGGGGTTTCCCCGGCGCCGCCCCCGTCCTGCCCGCGATCTTTCCCAGAATGCAGGATCTCGCGGATGAGCCGTGACCGTTCGGAGAAACGAGCCTCCAGGCCGTGGCTTGAGGGTTCATAGTACGCGCGGCCGTTCACCTCGTCCGGCGCGTACTGCTGGCCGACGATCCCCTCGGGCCGGTCGTGCGGGTACACGTAGCCCTGCCCGTGGCCAAGCCGCTTGGCCCCCGGGTAGTGCGCGTCGCGCAGGTGGTTGGGGACCGCGCCGATCAGGCCCGCCTGCACGTCGGCCTGGGCCGCGCCGATCGCCTTGACCACCGCGTTGGACTTCGGCGCGAGCGCGATGTGGATCACCGCCTGGGCCAGGTTGATCCGCGCCTCGGGCAAGCCGACGAACTCCACCGCCTGCGCCGCCGCGACGGCGGTCTGCAGCGCGGTCGGGTCGGCCATCCCGACGTCCTCGCTGGCGTGCACGATCAGCCGCCGCGCGATGAACCGCGGGTCCTCGCCCGCCTCGATCATCCGGGCCAGGTAGTGCAGCGCCGCGTCGGCGTCGCTGCCGCGCATCGACTTGATGAACGCGCTGATCACGTCGTAGTGCTGGTCCCCGTCGCGGTCGTAGCGGACGGCCGCCTTGTCCACCGCGCGCTCCAGCGTCACCGCGTCGATGGTGTCGGTGCCGAGGGCGGCGACCTCCAGGTAGGTGAAGGCGCGGCGCCCGTCCCCGCCGGCCAGCCGGACCAGGTGGCCGAGGGCCTCGTCGTCCATCGCGACCTTGCCGCCAAGACCGCGTTCGGAGTCGGTCAGCGCCCGGGTAATCAGCGCCCTGATGTCCTCGTCGTCCAGCGGCTGGAGCGTCAGCAGCAGCGAGCGCGACAGCAGCGGGGAGACGACCGAGAAGCTCGGGTTCTCGGTGGTCGCGCCGATGAACGAGACCCACCGGTTCTCCACCGCAGGCAGCAGCGCGTCCTGCTGGGTCTTGGAGAACCGGTGCACCTCGTCCACGAAGAGCAAGGTCTGCCGCCCGTTGAACGCGAGCGCCTGCTTGGCGCCGTCGATCGCGGCGCGGACGTCCTTGACGCCCGCCGTCACGGCCGAGATCTCGGTGAAGCGCCGCTTCGTCACCTGGCTGACCACGGAGGCCAGCGTCGTCTTGCCCGTCCCCGGCGGCCCCCACAGGACCAGCGACATCGGCGCGTCGTTCTCGATGAGCTTGCGGAACGGCGTCCCGGCCGCGGTCAGGTGCCGCTGCCCGATCACCTCATCGAGCGTCCTCGGCCGCATCCGCACCGCAAGCGGCGCCGCGCTGGCGGCGGCCCGCTCCCCGGCGTCATCGAACAAACTGTCCACGCGTTGAGCCTACTGTGAACCGCAAGGTCAGCCGCCCACCGCTCACTTCTTGCTGTTATCTGCATATGCCGGCTAGCGCTGAAAGTTAGGCCGCCTACCACCGGCCAAACTTTCAGCGCTAGTGCGGCGACCCCGAAATGGGAGGCGCGTCCTCGTCGCCATCAAGGAAGATCATCGCGGGAAACCATCAGAAAGAGGGGAATCCAGATGACAGGCGGACATACGGCGATCGTGACCGGCGCCAATCACGGCATCGGCGCGGCGACCGCGCGGGCGCTGGCCCGGCAGGGGTGCGCGGTGCTGTGCGCCTACTTCCGGGTCATCGATCCAGCCCAACCCGGGCTTCCGCAGGCCTACCGCGACAGCCGTACCAGCAACGCCGGCCCCGTCCTGGGGGAGATCATCTCGGGCGGCGGCCGGGCCATCGCGATGGAAGCCGACCTGTCCGATCCGGCCGCCCCCGCGTCGCTGTTCGACCTGGCCGAGCAGCAACTCGGCCCGGTCGACATCCTGGTCAACAACGCGACCGGCTGGCTGGCGGACTCGTTCGCGGGCGCCGACACCGACCGGGTCGGCCGATCGCTGCAACCGGTCACCGCGGCCGGCTGGACCAGGCAGTTCACGGTCGACGCGATGGCCCCGGCCCTGATGATCGCCGAATTCGCCCGCCGTCACCGCGAGCGCCAGGCCGACTGGGGCCGGATCATCGGCCTGACCTCGGGCGGCGACCTCGGCTTCCCCGAGGAGGTCTCCTACGGCGCGGCCAAGGCCGCCCAGGTCAACTACACGATGTCGGCCGCCCTGGAGCTGGCCCGGTTCGGCGTCACCGCCAACATGGTCCACCCCCCGGTCACCGACACCGGCTGGGTCACCGACGCCGTCCGCGCCCAGGTAGCCGCCAGCCCCACCCTGTTCCACATCGCCACTCCCGACGAGGTCGCCGAGTTCATCGCCTACCTAGCCTCCGACGCCGCCGCCCTGATAACCGCCAACACCATCGTCCTGCGCTGAGCCCGACCCGGCCGGCGGCCCGCCCGCCCGATATGGCGTTAGGGGATGCGGGACCCAGAACCGGATGCTCACGGACGCTGTTAGGCGAGCGTCAGCCCATAAAGAGACGCGTCCTCCTGAACCCAGTGACCACAGCAACGGGGACCGAGAGCGGCACCACCGCCGCCCCGCGACCCCACGCCACCAGAATCGCCTGAGCGGGAGACGCCCTCGCGACCCACGCGTACCAGAATCACCGGAACCAGAGAGGCAACCACCCCGCAGGCTGGCCGACTACGACGACGACTTGACCTGCTGGGTGGCAGGCACCGCGTCGACGCCGGCTTCCTTGCGCTGCGCGGCCGTGATCGGCGTGGGCGCGCCGGTCAGCGGGTCGGCGCCGCTGGCGGCCTTGGGGAACGCGATGACGTCGCGGATCGACTCGGCGCCGGCCAGCAGCATGATGATGCGGTCCCAGCCGAAGGCCATGCCGCCGTGCGGCGGCGGGCCGTACTTGAACGCGTCGAGCAGGAAGCCGAACTGCGACCTGGCTTCCTCCTGGGTCAGCCCGATGACGTCGAAGACGGCCCGCTGCATCGCCTGCCGGTGGATGCGGATCGAACCGCCGCCGATCTCGAAGCCGTTGCAGACCATGTCGTAGGCGTCCGCGATCGCGCCGCCGGGCTCGGTCTCGAACTTGTCGGCCCACTCTGGGAGCGGGGCGGTGAACGGGTGGTGCACCGCCGTCCAGCCGCCGTTGTCGGTCTCCTCGAACATCGGCGCGTCCACCACCCAGAGGAAGGACCACGCGGCGGAGTCGATCAGCCCGCCCCGGTTGCCGATCTCCAGCCGGGCGGCGCCGAGGAGCTCCTGCGACGCATGGGCCGCGCCCGCGGCGAAGAACACGCAGTCGCCCGGCTCGGCCCCGACCGCGGCGGCAAGCCCGGTCCGTTCGGTGTCGGAGATGTTCTTCCCCACCGGCCCCGAGATCTCGCCGTCGGCGCCGATCAGCGCGTAGGCGAGCCCGCGGGCGCCGCGGGACTTGGCCCAGTCCTGCCAGCCGTCGAGCTCGCGGCGGGTCTGGGACGCGCCGCCCGGCATCACCACCGCGCCCACGTACGGCGCCTGGAACACCCGGAAGGCGGTGCCCGCGAAGTAGGCCGACAGGTCGGTCAGCTCGAGCCCGAAGCGCAGGTCCGGCTTGTCAGAACCGAACCGGGCCATCGCGTCCGCGTAGGTCATCCGCGGCAGCGGCATCGGGATCTCGTAGCCGACGATCTCCCGCCAGAGCGTGCTGACGATGGCCTCGCCCACCGCGATCACGTCGTCGCGG
>Ga0302325_10030519_pt1 | contig 11113 bp, 11 predicted proteins | sample Palsa_T0_2_FD_201948 | JGI IMG/M metagenome (GOLD analysis project Ga0302325, IMG submission 201948) | Peat permafrost microbial communities from Stordalen Mire near Abisko, Sweden - Palsa_T0_2 | ecosystem: Environmental > Terrestrial > Soil > Palsa > Peat permafrost | place: Sweden: Abisko...
AGCCTCCATTCAGGAATGCTGTGGGCATTGCGAATGGTCGCCGATGCCGGCAAATCCTTCGGCGCGCGTGGCGTCGAGAGCAACCTCAGGCCAGCTTCGTGCGGCAGGCGGTTGCCCTTGCGGGCGTTCACCTCTTTGCCGGCCCAGATCAGGTTTTCCCAGGCGTTCTTGCCGCCGCGCGAGCGGGGCAGGACGTGGTCCAGGCTGCCTTCATCATGATGCAGCATACGGCCGGTGTATTGGCAGCGGTTGCCGTCGCGCTCGCGGATGGCGCGGGCGCACAGCTTCGGGCGCTTCTTGGGCACCTTGGCGTAATTGACCGCCACAATCACCGTGGGAACGCGGATCGGACCGCGCACGGTCTGCACCGCATTGTCCTGCGGACGGATGGACAGCGTGAGCCACTCGCCCCAGGTCACAGGACGGATGTGGTTTTCGCCTTCGATTTCCAGGCCGGTCGCCACGTTGGTCGCCATCATGCAGAAGGCCTCCTGCGGCGTGCGGACGTTGACGGCCTGCCAGTTGCGGTTGAGCACCAGCACCATCGACTTGTTCAGTATGTCATTCATAAAATGTTTGCACACGGCCCCCCGGTTCTCACGGTGAGGTGCTTGTTCTTTCTTTTTTCGGTTTGCAAACTAAATTGGCTGCCTCGCCCGGTTTTGCTCCAGGTCCTCCGGTGTCAGAGACCGGCGCACTCCTGCTTACGCCAGGAGGCCCGCCGTCGCGCTTTGCGCTCTGGCGCGGCAAGCAATGGCTCGCCGAGCCGAAGCCCGGAGGGCAAAGGCTGGTCGCCCGGGAAGGTTCTGCCCCCTCGATTTCCGGGTGTAGGCCGGACGTGATCCTATTTCACCACCGAGCGAAAACTGGCTGCCGAGGCCGGATTTGGACCAGCATAAGTGCCTTCAAAGGGCACTATCCTACGATTTGGACGACCCGGCAAAATAGTGTCAGCGGCGGTCCGAAAACCGAATGAATCCGCCGGTTTGAAAATGCATCTTTTTCAAGTTCACATAGACGTGCCCCGTTACGATCCCGCACAATATCCTCATGACGCTCCGCTTCGAACGCTACGTCGCGATTGGTGACAGTTCCACCGAAGGGCTCCAAGACCCGGATGGGGCGGGCGGTTACCGTGGCTGGGCGAACCGTCTGGCCGAGCGCGTGGCGCAAGCGCAGGGCGGGTTGCTCTACGCCAACCTGGGTGTGCGCGGCAAGCGCTCCCAGGAAATTCGCGAGGAGCAGCTCGAACCAGCGCTTGCCATGAAGCCCGACCTCGCGACGGTTTTCGCAGGCTCGAATGACATCATCGAACGCAGTTTCGATGCTGGCAAGCTGCGGGCAGAACTCGAATGCATGATGGGGGCGCTCGTCGGCGGGAAAGCAGTCGTGTTGACTTTCACGCTCCCGGACCTTACCGGCGTCATGCCGATCGGCCGTTTCCTGGCTCCCCGGGTCCGGGCCATGAATGACGCCATCCGCGAGGCCGCTGCTTCCACCGGCACCCGGCTCACCGATTTTGCCGCCTACCCGGTCGGCTCCGACCCGCGACTCTGGAGCGAGGACCGTTTCCACGCGAACGCCGAAGGCCACGCCCGGATCGCGGCGGCGCTGGCTCAGGCCCTTGGCTTGCCGGGGACGGATGATGCCTGGCGGCAGCCCATCCCGGAGCGGAACGCGCGAAGCCGGTGGACTCGCATGGCCGAATCCTGGTCGTGGTATCGGCACCACTTGCTGGACCGCCTTTGGCCGGGCAGCCCCGTCGAAGGGCAATGCCACCCCAAACATCCCCGGCTGGAGCCGGTGCATCTTGGCACGCCGCAAAAGGTGACCCGCCCCGGTAACGCTCCGGGTTCCACGGCTTAAAAGACCGCGGCTTCACTTTAAAGCTTGCAGGCCGAAAAATGGCGCTCGCGGCAGGATTCGCACCTGCACCGGCGCCGCTCTCGACGTCGTGTCTCTGCTGTTGGACTACGCGAGCGAAAATGGAGCCTCCGTTTGGTGCTGCCCCAAATCGATTTCTTTACAAAAGAAATCTGCAGGCTGCTGCGTGGAGGCGAAAATGGTCGCGACCCCCAGTGCCGCCCTGGGCAGAGCGAGCGTATAAAACCGCCTGAGCGCTGGCTCGGTTGGGATATTAGAAAAGCGCCAATTTGGCCTTGAGTGTCTCAAAGTGGCGCTCGACACGTGCCCTCGTCGCTGGTAGCTGTTGAGGAGAATTGGAGACATGGCCCCGGCAACCCGAACCCCGGGCTGAACTGCATCTTGCGTATGAAGATCAAACGACTCTTGACCCTCGCCTGTGTAGGAGTGTTGCTCATCATTGCAGCGGCAGGCTATTTGCACTTTTTCCAGAGTCGGCCGATTGGAACCGGACCTGCAGGACCGCAGGTGCCAAGCACCGTCTTCTCTCGGCCATGGAGTGAAAAGCAGTTCTTGCTGGTTGGGCTTGGCGACAGCGTGACTGCGGGATTTGGCGCCCGGCACGGATATTCCTATTTTGACCGCCTTGTCACAAATCCACCGGAAGAATTTGAAGACATGAGAGGAAGGTGTCTTCAAATTGCTCTGCCGCATCTCAAATTCACAAATCTGGCGGTCTCAGGGAGCACCTCCAGCGAGCACGTCGCACATCTTTCCAAGCTGCCCGACGTCGGTTCAAATACTATCGCGCTGGTGGTGATGACCACGGGTGGAAATGATCTTATCCACAACTATGGAAAAACCCCGCCGCGCGATGGAGCGATGTTCGGCGCCACTTGGGATCAGGCCGCGCCGTGGGTCACCAATTTCGACAAGCGTCTGGAAGGAATGGTCAATCAGATCAACGGCCACTTTCCTGCTGGTTGCCATATTTTTCTGGCCAATATTATCGATCCGACGGACGGCATGGGTGATACCGAACTGGCGGGACTGCCCGCCTGGAAGGACGGTGAACAGATCGTGGCCGCTTACAACGAGGTGATTCGCCGGTGTGCGGCAAAGCACTCATTCGTGCATATCGTGGATGTCCATGGGGCCTTCATTGGGCACGGTATTCACTGCGCCCAGTTTTGGTCGGCACACTACGACGCCAAAGATCCGCATTATTGGTATTTTGTGAATTTGGAGGACCCCAATGAGCGGGGGTATGATGCGATTCGCAGGTTGTTCCTCCTCGAATTTGCACGGACCGCGAACCAGTTCCAGTAAGAAGGCTTTTTGAAGGATCGCACGCGAGTGCCGGGACTTCGGACAAACCCTTCGCGCGGTCTCTATGGAATCCAATCGAAACTTATGTCGAATATGGCGTCCAAAATGGTGCCCGTGGCAGGACTTGCGCCTGCACTCTCGAAGGTTTGAGCTTCGTGCCTCTGCTTTGGGCTACACGGGCGGCAAATGGTGCTCCCGGTCAGATTTGCACAGACACTGCACGGGGTTTAAGCCCGTCGCCTCTGCCTTGGGCTACGGGAGCGTTCTTCTTTAGTAAGTGTAACTTTGTATCGTGGTGGCATCGCCCCATGATTCACCAAGGAACAAGGGGCGTCGAGATGCGAACCATAATGTGTTACATGATACTAGCGTTGTCCTACGCCGACGCCGGCCGCAAGGATGAAGCGCACAAGCTGGGTCAAGAGGTTCTCACCCTTTCCCTCAGGCAAGATCCCAACTCCCCGGCAAGCGCGGATGCCTACGCTCGGCTTGGTTTCACCTTGGATGCGGAAGGCCGCGGTGAGGAGGCGATCAAGGCCTGGCAGGAGGCCGTGCGGATCAACCCGTCCGGGACTCAGAACATTGACTATTGGTTGGGCAAGGCGTTGATGGATCGCCAGCGCTATGCCGAGGCCCTGCCCATTCTCCGCGCCACCCAGAAATTCTATCCGAGTGGAGTCCGCGCCCGCGAAACGGCGGAACGGATCGCTTTGGCCGAGTCCATGCTGGTTGGCCAAGACACGAAGCCTGGCGCTTCAGACCACGCTTTGGCCGCGCTTCGTCAGACGGTCGCGGCGAATCCCGCCGACACGGACAAGCCCAAGCAGTGGGCCACAGTCTGTCTCTGGCTGGGCCAGACCAACGAGCACCATGCCATTTGCCGGAAGCTCCTGGATCTGGCCGTGCATTCCAAGGATCCCAGCTCCCACGACCGCGCGGCAAAGGCTTATCTAATCCAGGCCCATCCCGACCCGGAGACGCTGACGCGGGCGGTAGCTTCTGGCCGGCAAGCTTTGCAATTGGCGGCGCCCAACGACAGCAACCGGGGTTGGTTCCTTGTCACGGCCGCCATGTCCGCGGTGCGTGATGGGAAGCCGGCCGAGGCTGAATTGTTATTGAATGAGGCGCTCAAGGTCGCAGGCGACGATCTAAACCGCCGCAGCCTGGCACTGGCCTACCGCACTCTGGCGCGGGCATTTGGGCCGAACCGAGGAGGCCCGAGCAGACTTCGCTGAGCTGGAGAAGTTGCTACCCGCATGCCCCACCCCCCGGCGCCTTCAGCCATCCTCCTCCAACGGAGATACCATTCCCTCAGGCGCCAAGGCGCGAATTCGGAAAACCAATGGATACACATACAAACGGCCCAATCTAATTTGTCAACACTGGAATTTCTTCAAACGCAGCTTTTAGGAGGGGTTCGCCATCTGGTGTTTTGGCTTCTGTCCATCGTGCGTAATACGTTTTATATTTCACATGCCTGGAGTCCAGCCGCACGCCCACTCTCAACCGCCGTTGGAGGTCATCACGCGGGGTTAGTCTGGTAATTGTCGCGGAAGAGATGCTCGGTCGGTTTCTGCGCGAGGGGGCACAAAATATTTTAATGCTGGCCTAACGAGCGGAGTTCCGATATTTTGTCGGGAACCAATTCGTCCGAGAATTGCGCAATCGACTAGTTTATGTCAAAAGTGGCGGAACTTCAGGTGAACGGCAAAACCGTTCCGGTCAATGCCGACGGTGAACGCAGCTTGATGAGCGTCCTGCGCGACGACCTTGGTTTGACCGGAACCAAGTTTGGTTGCGGCGAGGCCCAATGCGGAGCCTGCACGGTGCTCCTCGACGGCACTCCGACTCGCTCCTGCATCTTCCCGGTCGGACAGGTCGGACAGAGAAAAATCGCGACCATCGAAGGTCTGGAAAAGGACGGCCATTTACATCCCTTGCAGGAGGCTTTCCTGAAAATGGACGCGATGCAATGTGCTTATTGCACCTCCGGCATGATCATGTCCGCCCATGCGTTGCTGCAAAAGAACAGCGATCCTTCGGAGAGTGAAATCATCCGCGCCATGGCTGGTAATGTCTGTCGTTGCGGAGTTTACCAGCGCATCATTGCGGCTATCCGGGAAGGCGCCAAAACACTACAAACCAAGTGAATCCTGCCGACGCCCAATTGTTGAAGCCCGAACTTGAGGAAATGGGCCCTGGCTTGTCTTCGCGTTCCGAAGTCACTCGTCGCGATTTCTTCAAAACGCTCGGTTCCGGCGTGATGGTGCTTTTTCTGACGCCGGCGGCGCTGGCCCAAGAGGCGGGCAACGCCGGAAGGGGCGGACGCGGCAGTCAGTCTCCTGCGGAAATCAGCGCCTGGCTTCATATCGGCGAGGATGGCACTGTGACGGTTTTCACCGGCAAGACTGAAGTGGGCCAGAATATCCGTACTTCCTTGACCCAGGCCGTGGCCGAGGAATTAAGGGTGGCGGTATCGGCCATCAAAATGGTGATGGCGGACACAGATTTGGTCCCCTATGACGCGGGGACATTCGGCAGCCAAACCACTCCGCAAATGGCTTCCCGACTACATCGCGTAGCCGCGGCGGCGCGCGAGGTGCTCCTCGATATGGCGGCGGATTACCTGAAGGCGGACCGCGCTTCGCTCACGGTGGCGGATGGCAAAATATTCAAGGCAGACGCGGATCGCAACCAAGCGGTGACATTTGGCCAGCTTACCAAAGGGCAGAAATTCACCAAGACAGTGGACAATTCGACAGTGGTTACCCCGGCCAGCAAATGGACCATCGCCGGGACCTCCGTTCCAAAAGTGGACGGGCGGGATTTTGTCACCGGCCGGCACAAGTATTCGTCCGACATGAAATTGCCGGGAATGTTATTTGCCAAACGCCTCCGTCCGGCCACATTTGGCGCGAAAGTGGTTTCGGTTGACACCACAGCCGCCGAAGCGATGGAAGGAGCGAAGGTGGTGCATGACGGGGATTTTATCGGGGTGGTTGCGCCGGATTCTTTGCAGGCCGAACATGCTGTTAACGCCATCAAAGTGGAATGGTCTGCGCCCACGGATCAGCCTTCCAATGCCAACATTTTCGATTATTTGAGACAGAATGTTGTTGCCGGGGGTGGACGCGGCGGGCGAGGGGAAGGCAGAGGCGGCGGAACAGCACCGGCGGGCGCGGATGGCAAAGGGGCCTCGGCGGCTCCTGTCGCCGACCAGACTCTCAAACAAAGCTACACAGTGGCCTACATCGCCCACACTCCTTTGGAGCCGCGGGCCGCCGTGGCGGATTGGAAGGAAGACAAGCTGACCGTTTGGACAGGGACGCAACGGCCTTTTGGCGTTCGGGGTGATCTGGCGCAAGCGCTGGGGATTCCGAACGAGCGCATCCGCGTGATCGTTCCAGACACCGGTTCCGGCTATGGGGGAAAACACACCGGCGAAGCCGCCATCGAAGCGGCGCGCTTTTCCAGGGCGGTCGGCCGACCGGTTAAGGTGGTTTGGACGCGCCAGGAGGAATTCACCTGGGCCTATTTTCGTCCGGCGGGTGTCATTGACATTACCAGCGGGGTGAACAAAGATGGCTCTCTTGTCTCCTGGGATGTCGCCAATTACCAATCCGGCAACTCAGGACTGCAAAGTCCTTACCATTTTCCAGCGGGTAATCAAAAGACCGTCTTTCACCAAACGCGCGCCCCCCTGGCAATCGGTTCCTACCGAGCCCTCGCTTCCACTGCCAATCATTTTGCCAGAGAAGTCCACATGGACGAACTGGCGCGGATGCTGAAGATGGACCCGTTGGAATTCCGGCTCAAGAATGTAGTGGACCAGCGGCTGCTCGCGGTTTTTGAGGCGGCGGCCAAGGCGTTCGGTTGGGGCGCAGCCAAGGCGACCGCCGGCCACGGCTTCGGCATCGCCGGAGGAACGGAAAAAAATTCCTACATCGCCACGTGCGCCGAGGTATTGGCCGACACCGCCAGCGGAACAGTCAAAGTGTTACGGGCGGTCACGGCTTTTGATTGCGGCGCGGTGGTCAACCCGAATCATCTCAAGAATCAAATTGAGGGAGCGATGATGATGGGGCTGGGCGGCGCCCTTTTCGAGGCGATCGAATTCAAGGACGGGATGATCACCAATCCGCATCTAGCGGATTACCGCGTGCCGCGCTTCACCGACCTTCCTAAAATGGAAGTCGTTTTGATCGACCGCAAGGATATCGCGTCCGCCGGCGCGGGAGAGACGCCGATTGTTGGAATCGCCCCCGCTGTGGCCAACGCAATTTTTGACGCCACCAATATCCGCCTGCGCTCCATGCCGATGGTGCCGGATGGACTAAAGGGATAGCAGTAGGGGAATTGAAAATAGCTTATGAAGGAACTCGCCTCTATTCTCAGCATTTGCTCCCTCCAGCCCGAGAGCACACTGGCGCTGGCCACGTTAGTCAAGGTTTCCGGTTCCACTTACCGGCATCTGGGCGCGCGGATGCTGTTGTTAAGAAATGGAGAGTCCATCGGCTCCGTCAGCGGCGGCTGCCTGGAGCGCGATGTCGTCAAGAAGGCACGAGCCGCCTCCGAAAACGGGGCAAACATCCTTGTGACTTACGACACTTCAGCGGAGGAGGACATCGTTTTTGGGACGGGTTTGGGTTGCAAGGGGGCCGTGCATATCTTGATCGAACTGTTGGGGGCGGGTTCGGCGGTCGATGAATGGATTCGTTTTGCTGCAAGGATTTTCCAACAGCGGCAATCCGGCGCGGCAGCCACGGTCTTTCAAATCCGAGGCGACGTTCCAGCTCGTCTTGGCGACCGCTTGATGCTGGACTCGGACGGCAACGCGTTGGGACGGATTGGGGATCAAGGGCTAAATGCGAAAATGATGGCCGCCGCCGCGGAAGCGCTTTCGGCGAATCGTTCCATGTCGGTGGAATTTGAACTGCCGGATGGCGCGGTGGAAGTGTTCGTGGAGGTAATTCATGCCCCGGCGCCGTTGGTGATTTTTGGAGCTGGTTATGACGCGATCCCCCTCTGCCGTTTGGCCAAGGAGGTCGGGTTTCATGTGACGGTGGCGGATGTACGGCCGGCTTATGCCCGGGCCGAACGATTCCCGGAGGCGGACGCGGTCAAGGTGGTCCACCCGGAATCAATTGCCACGCTGGGTCCGAACCAACGACCGGCGGTCGTCATCATGTCCCACAATTATTTGACCGACCGCGCATTTCTCGAGGCAATGCTGCCGTTGAATTTGCGCTATCTAGGTTTAATGGGTCCGAGGGCGCGCGCGCTGAAAATGTTGCAGGAATTGCGCGAGGCAGGCGTGGAGGCCCGTGAAGACGTATTGCGGCGAATTCACAATCCGGTCGGTTTGGACATCGGGGCGGAAAGTCCGGAGCAAATCGCCCTGGCCATACTCTCGGAAATCCAGGCCGTTTTAGCCAACCGCCCCGGTGGGTTGTTGCGCGAGAAGAAGGGGCCAATTCATGCGCCCGCATGTTGAAAATTTGAATCCTCCCGTCAACGTTGGAACCGCCCTGATCATCTTGGCAGCGGGCGCTTCGACACGTCTGGGCCAGCCCAAACAACTGCTGCCGTTTCGCGGGCGCAGCCTTCTTCGTCACGCAACCGAGACCGCTCTGGCGTCGGCTTGTCGCCCTGTGGTGGTGGTATTAGGCGCATCTGCGGAGCGGCTGCAAACCGAGTTAAATGGGTTGGCTGTCACGGTGGCGCAGAATCCATCGTGTGCTGAGGGCATCGCTTCGTCCATCCGCACGGGACTCAAAGCAGCGGCCTTGGAGTCGCCTGGACCGGACTCGGTTGTGATCATGCTTTGTGACCAACCTCTGATCACGGCCAGCATGTTGGACCAACTGGTAAAGGTCCATCACTCCGAAGCCCGAGGTATCGTGGCCTCGGAGTACGCGGGCATCCTGGGAGTTCCCGCACTTTTTAGCCGCAGGTATTATCGAGAATTGAGCTTGCTGGAGGGAGATCAAGGCGCCCGGAGGATCATCGTCGAACATGAAAATGATTTGGCTCGGGTTTCATCGCCAGAAGCCGCTGTTGACGTAGATCGGCTGGAAGATGTCGCGCGGCTGGAAAGTTCGCAACGGGCATGATTGCCGATTTGATAACGACTCTCACACTCGTTCCAAAATTGCGCGAATTGACATGAAGTCTGACCAGTCTCCAGACGACGCGAAAGGTGGCATGATTTCCCGGCGGAAATTCATGGGTCACGTCGCTGCCGGCAGCGCACTGGTAGTCGTCGGGTTACCGGTATTAGATGCCGGGGCAGAACCGGCTGTTTCGACAACTGCCGCAGCGGGAGCGGAAACCGTGGAGGTTCGCCTGTCGGTCAATGGGTCCCTGAAAATCTTGAACTTGGATCCGCGCGTCACCTTGCTGGATGCTCTTCGCGAAAAACTTGCCTTAATGGGTACAAAAAAGGGGGGCGATCATGGCCAGTGCGGGGCCTGCACGGTGTTGGTGGATGGGCGGCGCACCAACTCCTGCCTGCGTCTGGCGGCCATGTGCCAAAACGAGGAGATCACCACCGTAGAAGGACTTGCTAAGGCCGGGGACTTGCATCCCATGCAAGCAGCCTTTATCAAGCATGACGCATTTCAATGCGGTTATTGCACGCCGGCCAAATTTGTTCCGCCGTCGGTTTATTAAAAGAAGGCCAGTTTCGAACGGATGCGGATATCCGTGAGTTGATGAGCGGAAATATCTGCCGTTGCGGCGCTTATCAAAATATCCTGGCGGCCGTTCGTGAAGTGGCCGGCCATCCAACAGGCACCCCTAGGTAAAGGCATGCAACCATTTAAACTAGTTCAGGTCAAGGATGGCGGCGCGCCTCTTCCGGCGTCATACCTGATCGAATATTGTCTTCCGTGTGCATCTGGATGTGACACTCCAGTTCGTCTTGGAGTTCTTGATCCTTACGTCCCTTGCTGAACAAGCCGGCAAACCTCATTATCCAGCCACGAAGCTTTCTCATGCCAGCCCCTCCTTCGGAGTCAGGAACCTCGCCAGGATCGCGGTCATCCGTTCCCAATCTTGCGTTTCCTTTTCGATCTGCTTCCTTCCGGCGCGGGCCAATTCATAAAACTTGGCCTTCCGATTGTTGTCCGAGACACCCCAGTGCGAAGCGATGTATCCTTCCTGTTCGAGCTTCAACAGCGCGGGATAGAGCGTCCCGTAATTGACGGTCAAGAGATTGGCGCTGGTTTGTTCAATCTGCCGGGCGATCCCATACCCATGCAATGAGCCGGTTTGTTCCAACGTTTTCAAGACCATCAAGGCCAAAGTTCCCTGCCAAACATCAGGTTTGCTGTTCATAGAAATAAAGAGTATCACACTCATATTGGAAAGCAATAGGAAAAGCAAACAAACTTCATCTCCAGGTTTTTCACGTTCATTTCTCCATCCACCCATCCTTCAATCTGATGATCCGCCGGCCATACGCCGCCCATGCTTCGTTATGGGTCACTTGCACGATAGTTGTGCCTTGTTGATTGAGTTTCTTGAACAACTCCATGATCTCACGACCTTGATCAGTGTGAAGATTGCCTGTCGGCTCGTCGGCCAGAATCAGTTTGGGCTTGGCCAGGATCGCCCTCGCCACGGCAACCAGTTGCTGCTGGCCGCCCGAAAGCTGGCTCGGGAACAGGTCTTTCTTGCCGACAATATTGAAGCGGTCCAGAGCATCGGCCACGATTGCCTGCCGGTCGGATTTTGGAATGTTGCGGTAAGAAAGCGGCATATCAAGATTTTCAGCAACGGTCAAATCGTCCAACAGATGAAATTGCTGAAAGACGAATCCGATGTACCGTTTGTTGAGCGCCGCCCGTTCCTTGGCCGAGAGCCGGTGCGTGGGATGGCCGAGCAAATGATACTCGCCCTCCCAGGCGTGGTCGTAGAG
>Ga0302325_10030521_pt1 | contig 11113 bp, 8 predicted proteins | sample Palsa_T0_2_FD_201948 | JGI IMG/M metagenome (GOLD analysis project Ga0302325, IMG submission 201948) | Peat permafrost microbial communities from Stordalen Mire near Abisko, Sweden - Palsa_T0_2 | ecosystem: Environmental > Terrestrial > Soil > Palsa > Peat permafrost | place: Sweden: Abisko...
AGGTGACTGAGGTCGTAGCGGACCTGGTATTTATCCTGATTGCGCAGGTCGGGGAAAAGAGTGATGGGAGTGGCGAACTGGTTGTCGCCGAAAGTTTCGAATCCCGAAATTGTGAGCGCGGTGGAACTGAAGGGGAAGGCCAGCGCGAAACCCAGATCGTAGTTGCGAGTTTGGGTAAGGTGCAACAGACTGGCGCCGAGAACGAAATTGCCGAGCCAACTCGGACTGAAGATATAGGCATTGCTGATCACAGCGTTCCAGTAGTTGTTGTGCGTGATCAAGCCGGTGGAGGGCAGCGTGCCCTGCTCCACCAAAGCATTGTGGGTGAGGTAGGTGTCTTCGGAAGTGCGCAGAAACCACTGCGACTTGGAAGACTGGGCCCAGTCAAAACGAACTGAGCCGAGGTAATCGCGGAACGGGATGGGGACGAACTGCGGAACGGGGATGGAAGGGACGCCGGAAATGAGGCCATCAGCGGCCAACTGGGAGAGCGCATCGAATTGGGTAACGCTGGCGGGGCTGTAGGCTACGCTAGCATTCTCGTGGACGTTCTCGAAAGAGGTAAAGAACCACACTTTGTTTTTTGCCATGGGCCCGCCCAGAGTGACGACATAGTTCTGGCGCGAGAAGGGCTGCTTAGGATTCGCCACGCAGGTTCCGCCGGTGCAGGTGTCCGCCGGATTTTCAATGGGGAAGCGGGCATTGAGCGACGCAGCGCGTTCGTAGAAAGCTCCATCGCCATGCCAGTCGTTGGTGCCGTGCTTGGTAGTGATGACGACGGAGCCAGCGGTGGTCCAACCGGTATCGGCGTCTTCATTGGATGTGCGGACGGCAAATTCCTGAATGCCGTCGGGCGAAAAGTTTTGCAGGAAGCCGCCAATCCAGTCGTCGGAGTTGTCGGCGCCGTCAACCGAGAGTTCATTATTCAAGCCCGAGCTTCCGCCAGTGGAGACGGCGGTGATGCGCGCCTTGGTGGGATCGGAAGGCTCGACGGGCTCCGTTCCAGGCACGAGGTATGCGATGTTGGCGAAGCTGCGTGCCGGGAGTGGGAGAGCCTCGAGATCATGGCTGCCGACTACGCCTCCATGCACAGCGCTCGAGGTGTCAATGGTTTCGCTGGTAATCGAGGAAGAAATCCCCTTGACATTCACGGTCTCGCGCCCGGTTGCGGGCTTGAGCGTGACGGTGATATCGCGCACCACGCTGACTGCAACGTCTACGTCGGCCGTGGCTTGGGCAAAGCCCTTGGCTGTTACGGTGACGCGATAGGAACCCGGCAGCAGTCCCTCGATGCGGAACTCTCCGTGGGCATCTGCCGTGGCTTCGCGGACGATGGAAGACCCTAGCGACTGCGCCACGATCCGGGCGCCCGCCACGCGAGCTTCACTTGCGTCCTGTGTTTCTCCCCGAAGCGTGCCGTTTGGATTTTGCGCGTGGAGGTTGGCAAAGAGGAGGGCGACTAGTGTCGTGGTTAATGCGATCTTGTGCAGATGGTTCCTCCAATAGTTTGTAGGTCCGCCGGAATGCTCGCGCTTTGCCGGGACTGCGATTGGGACCCCGGCAGTGGAACGTAGGCGGATGTTAAACAGCTCCGCTCGCTACTACCAGTGGTAGACAACAACAGCCGATCGGAGTTTGGTTGTGCTCTGCAAGGTTTATTTTTTCAGTGTGCCTCTCACAGGCGTCAGCATTTCTTTGGCGTGCTATGTCGCTAGCATTGCGCTATCGGGCCTAGCAATGCGCTCCTCGACCCACAGCCCCTGAAACTATTTCAAGTCAGTCACAATAGTCCTCGACGGTGTGGAAGCCTAGATTGTCATGAAGGATCAAATGAATTTCCGCTCTACAAACCGCTACGTCTTGGTGGTAGCTTGTTCGGTATTCCTACTTGGGAGTCTGTGGTCCCAAAGGGAGGTCCCCATGAGGTCCGAGCAAAATGTGCGGTCACTGGAACAATCAACGCGCACAGCCATTGACAGATTCAATGAGGCCTTTAATCGACACGACGCTGATGGATTAGCAGCGTTGCTGACCGACGATACCGTGTTCGAGGACACGTCGCCCGCTCCGGATGGACGACGCATTGAAGGAAAGGCCGCCGTGGTCGAATTCTGGCGTGGATGGTTTGTCCGCAACGCCGACGCACGGTTCGAGTCCGAGGAAGTGATCGTCAGCGGGAGTCGGGCTACAGTGCTCTGGGTGTATCACAAGATGCGCAACGGTCAACCATGGTACCTGCGGGGCGTTGACGTTTTTACCGTGCGCGATGGAAAAGTGGCCGCAAAGCTCGCTTATGTGAAGGGCTAAGGGCAGGTCGTCGGAGTTGCCGCCGGCGATCTCCTTCATGGCGCGAAGTAGTTCCACGGTATAGCGCGCGAAACCGCGCATCTCACAATGCATCAAGATGCGGCCGTCGAGACCAATCCAAATCAAGGGGCTCCTCGTGTGGCAAGCGTTTATCTTAAACTGAATGCCCGGTGGCGTGGCATGCCAGGCACAAAGTGATTAGGTTTTCCTCGGTGTCGGCTCCGGAATGGCTGCGGAGGGGATGTTCCTGACGGGGCGCGGGTTTTCGATTCCCCAACGGAGTGGTTTTGATGGACGTTAGAAAACCTATCGAAGTCTGCCCTCTTCAACCCGCATAAACATTGGGTCCTCACGTCGTAGGGTCGACATTAGAAAGGTGTAGTTTTCTAAATTAGGGACATGATAAAACGATTGCGCTGAACGCCGGATACATTCACTGTTAGAAGAATTCAAACATTTGCGTTGTAATGCGGGAAATCGGCGGACATTAAGGTTTTCGTTTACAGATTTGAGAACGCCGCTGTGTATTGCCCTGAGCAGGCATTTCCTTCGTCTAGAAGCTTATAATCGCCGATTAAATACCGGAAACGACCGCCCGCATGAACGTTTCATTGGGCGCGAAGCTTGGGAAATCGCTCGTAAAGGCCAGCGGCATGTTTAAGAAGTTTGTTCTGATTCTTTTCGCCTGGTTGTGCTTCGCACAACCACGTGCGGCTCTATACGCAGAGGTCGAGGCAGAAGCGTGCCCACGCCCGACGGAAAGCAGTCGGGTCACCGAGCCGGAGGATTTGCGCAGCCATAACGGTGAACTAAAAGTGGAACTCACCGCGCGCGATTCCAGGCAGAGCGACGGATCCACCCGCTACTGCTTCCTCGATGAAAAAGGTAGAGAATCGCCCACGTTACGGGTGAATCCAGGCGACCTCGTCATTTTGAGCCTCAAGAACGACTTGACCGACCTCCGTCCAGCCGCGGCCGAGAACGGCCGGCAACACATGCACAGGGAAATGGAAGGAAGCGGAAACGCGTGCACCAGCGGTCTCATGACTTACCTATCAACCAATCTGCATTTCCACGGATTGACCATTCCTCCCGTATGCCATCAGGACGACGTGCTCAAAACGTCAATTCAGCCCGGTGATCCGGCCTTCGAGTACCGATTCCGGGTCCCTGAAGATGAGCCGCCCGGACTCTACTGGTACCATCCGCACATTCACGGTTTTACCAAGACCCAGGTGCTCGGCGGCGCCTCAGGTGCTCTCATCGTTGAGGGTATCGAGCGAGCGGATAAGGCGGCGGCCGGTTTGCCGGAACGAGTCTTGATCATTCGCGATCAGGATCTCCTCAACCCGAACGCTCCGCCCGCAAAATGGGAACCCGTTGTCCCAAAGATGATGATTGATCGCGACGGCGACGCAGCCAATAACGGTACGGGATACGGCAAGCCGGCCAAAGACCTCTCGATCAACTTTGTTCCTGTGCCATACCCGGATTATCGCCCCGCCGTGATCGAGATGAAACCGGAGGAGCGGCAGCTCTGGCGCGTATTGAATGCCTCGGGAATCACCTACCTCAACCTGCAACTCTTATATAGCCAAACGCCGCAACCGCTCGGACTCGTGGCCATGGATGGCGTGCCCCTCAACCAAAATGGCCTGGCACGCGATTTCGTCGATTGGCAAACGCACTTGGGAATTCCACCCGGTGCGCGTATGGAATTCATCGTGAAAGGCCCTCCCTCCGGAGTCTCGGGACTTCTCGTCACGAAAACTGTCGACACTGGCCCAAGTGGAGAAAACGACCCCAATCGTGCGATTGCCACGGTTGTGGCTTCGAAGGATGCGGTCGAACCCTCCTCCCAACTTTCGGCGGCGGCGTCACCGCTTGCGTCGCCACAGTTGCCATGGCTAGGCAGTGTTGCTCCCGTGCGGACGCGAAGATTGTTTTTCTCCGAAAAGCTCGTAGATCCGAACGATCCGACGAGCGCCACCGAGTTCTATCTCACCGTGGACGGGCAGCCGCCACAGATGTTCGATCCCAAATCAGGCGTCCCCAACATAATTGCCAAGCAGGGAACCGTCGAAGACTGGATCATAGAAAACCGCTCAGCCGAACTTCATGCCTTCCACATTCATCAGCTGCATTTCCTGCTGCTCGATTATCTGGGCAGGCCTGTGAATGAGCCATTTCTTCGCGATACCGTAAACGTCCCGTATTACAATGGCAGAACTCTCACCTATCCCAGCATCAGGGTGCGGATGGATTTTCGCGATCCGAATACCGTTGGCGACTTTCTTTACCACTGCCACCTTTTGGAACACGAAGACGGAGGAATGATGGGGCTGATTCGCGTAGAACCATGAACGAACGCCGTGTTCTACGTGAGTTGGTCAAGACAAAAACCAGTCCAACCAGTACGAGTAAAAAGCGAGGCTTCGCCGGAAGTCTGTCAGTTTCGGAGAAGAGCTTCTTGCATATTGGCTTTCCACTCTAAACCGCAACTTCAACCAGGAAGAAGAAGAGGAGGAGGAAAAATGACTTCTAGGTCACTCGCATCAAAAGGAATGCATTACCTGCGCATTGGGTTAGCGGGGCTTGCGATGTTTCAGTTCACAATCTGCGCCCCCTTTGCCGGTGCGGCTGGTCAGCCACAAGCGGCGACAGCCTCGCCAATCACGCATGTGATCGTGATTATCGGAGAAAATCGCAGCTTCGATCACGTCTTTGCCACCTACCAGCCGAAGCACGGAGAAACGGTCAACAACCTGCTTTCCGAAGGAATTGTCACGTTGGATGCCAACAAGAATGCAATCCCCGGTCCCAACTTCAAGCAAGCGCAACAGCTTTTTGCTACGGATACCGACAGCTTCCTGTTGTCCCCGCCAACCCAGGAATTTCCCAGCAACATCTTGCCCGCGCCGCTTGTCGGTGGTCCCGGCGGACCGGCTGGATATTTTTCCGGTAGCAATCCGTGCGGAACCACGCCGGCGATTTCGGCGCTGACGTGCGCGGAGATTTCGGAGAGTGGTTTGCCGAGCGCGCAGTACTATCAGTTTCTCGCCAGCGGCGGAACCGGCCTGAAGAAATACACTCCCGATACGCGCATCACCAATGTTCACAGTCTGCGAGCCGGACCATTTCAGATCACCAACACCAGCACGTTCCCCTACAACGCTTATGCCGCAAGTCCTGTCCATCGCTTCTATCAGATGTGGCAACAGTTGAATTGCAACCTGGCAAATGCAACGCCGAGCAATCCTTCTGGTTGCAATGGCGCGTTGTTTTCCTATGTTGAAACGACTGTCGGAGCTGGTACGAATGGCGCTACCCAGCCGCCACTTTGCTCCTCCGATGGCAAGGCTCTTCCTTGCTTCACCTACAACTACTTGAACAGCCTTCCTGCCGCACAAACCACCGGCGAAGGATCGACTGCTCTCGCCTTCTATAACGTGCAGCAGGGTGATGCTCCCTATTTCAAGGGCCTCGCAGACCAGTACACTATGAGCGATAACTTCCACCAGTCCGTCGATGGAGGCACCGGCGCCAACCACATCATGCTTGGGCATGCCGATGCCATCTGGTTCAGCGATAGCCTGGGAAATCCCGCCGTGCCACCCAATAACAAAGTTGTCTTTACCTCGCGATACGACGGTGGGCCCAATCCAGACAAGGGCATCGTCAATGAGATTGAAGACCCCAACCCGGCATCCGGTACCAACAATTGGTACGCGGAGGATGGCTATGGCAACAGCGACAATGCGGGCTATCCGCCGCCATACTACTCCGCCCCTGTGTCCGGCGGCGGATCGTATAGCGAATGCGCGAACACCACGCAGCCCGGTGTCGCCCCGATCGTCACCTATCTCAAGTCTCTCGGCGTCAATCCAAATTGCGAACCCGGCCACTATTACCTGTTGAACAACTACAACCCGGGCTGGTTTGGCAATGGCAAAAACGCTTACATCGACCAGAACCCCGCGAACACGCCATTCACGATTCCACCCTCATCAACGCCCAGCATCGGGGATAACCTCAACTCGCATGGTATTTCATGGAAATACTACGGCGACCAGTGGAACAACTATGTGCCCGACCAGTACCAGCTCAATTATGGAACCAACGGGCCGAACGCCGATGAATATTGCAACATCTGCAACCCGTTCCAGTACGACACATCCATCATGTCGAATCCGGCGCAGGTTAAAGCACACATGAAGGATTCGGTAGATCTCTATTCGGACATCGCGGCTGGAGCCCTACCCGCAGTTTCCTTTGTGAAGCCGAGCGGCTACGTCGACGGCCATCCTGCATCTTCGAAGCTTGATCTCTTCGAAGGTTTCACGAAGAAGATCGTAGACCTGGTTCAGAACTCGCCGTATTGGAACAATACGGCAATCTTCATCACCTTCGATGAAGGCGGCGGGTATTACTACTCCGGTTACGTCCAGCCGCTCGACTTCTTCGGCGATGGCACTCGCATCCCACTGCTCATCGTTTCACAATACACGAAGGGCGGTCACATCACACACGACTACGCGGATCATGTTTCTATCGACAAATTCATCGAGAGAAACTGGAAAATCGGCACCATCAGCTTCCGCAGCCGTGACAATTTCCCGAATCCAATCACGGCGTCAGGTAACCCTTATGTTCCGATCAACGGACCGGCAATTACGGACCTCTTTGACGCGTTTAATTTCTCTAACTGATCGGTTGTAATCGTGTCGCATTCACCGGCCAGGAGACTTTCCTGGCCGGATTTTTTGTGCCCCCATTACACTCAAAGCCCCTCCCTGGGAATGCCTTTGGAAGGTAGTTTACTTAGAAAAACCACCTTGTCTGGAACCAGATGATTCGAGTAGCAGGAGTCAGTCGGGCTAGACGCAATTTGCGCTTCGAAGGTCCATGCGTTCGCTTGTCATTGAGGGGGACGCGACGACCAGCGGATCACTGAGTTCTTGAAAACCTCTGCGGTCATAAAAACGTGATAGTCCCCCATTTACTTCGCGATTGTGCGGATAAAGCTGGACCTGATACGAGGGTTGTCGGTGCGGATGAATACCGCCTTTCTCTAGGCAGCTGTATCGTCAAGATCCTGTCCGCATCGTTGGCAGGACGGTTCGCAGGTTTCCGTGATTTGGATTTGATGAACCTCACGATCACCACAAGCGCCCGCGGCGAGCCTTGGCATTGTACTGGCTCATGTGGCGTTCGACGCGGGCATTATGAATCCTAAGTTCTAGGCCACGCTTGTTGCGCCGCAGTCTTGACCTCTCAGGCCGCCTGTACATGGCTGGATTATGTGCTGAGCAAGGGTTGTCCATTGCTGACGCCTGTACCTGCCGACCAGACAAGAGTCGAAACAACACAGAGAGTCGCAGCCGTTTTTGAAAGTATTGCTGGTTCGAGAAGCCGGACGAGGTGAGCGAAACGTGTATGTCGTATGGAGACTGATTCGCCATGGGTCTCGCCCGTCTGCGGAGTAGCTCCGTCAGATGAAGGCTCGGTTGCCGAGAATCGCTTCGAGAGGGCAAATCGCGACTGTAGCTACCAAGTTTTGGGAGCCATTTTGCGTGTGGTTTGCGTTATTGTTCTCTGATGCAGCCTTCGGCATTGGGCTTAATCCTGGTCAGCCGGTTCCCACCATCGGAGGTGGCGTCGAAGATCGCCGTGTCGTTAGGCATCGGACTGCTGGTCGGAATCGAACGAGAGTGGTCGAACAAGGATCTGGGTGCACGAACCTTTGCTCTAACCGCCCTCTTGGGGACTGCGGGAGCGCTGTTTGGGCCGGCGATGGCCATTGCCTCTCTGGTTGGCGTGCTGCTGATTGTGCTTGCCGCGAATGCGCGCAGCATTTGGGTAGACCGATCCCTTGAAGCGACAACCTCAACAGCTTTGCTGGTGATTTTCGTTTTAGGAGCGCTAGCGGGGCAGGGACACTTGTTCACGCCAGTTGCATCGTCGATCTTGATGACCATGCTACTGGCGTGGAAAGGAGAGTTGCGACGGTTCGCGGGCGGATTACGGCCAGAGGAAATTCGGAGTGCTGTTCTGCTAGGACTGATAGGGCTGGTGGTCTACCCGGTTTTGCCGGATCGGTTTATCGATCGCTGGCAACTGATTAATCCTCGACAAGCTTGGATCACCGTGATCATCATCGCTGGCATTGGGTTCGCCAACTACGTTTTGCTGAAAATGTATGGCGCTCGGGGAGTGTATGTCAGTGGGTTCCTCGGGGGATTTGTAAACAGCAGCGCGGCTGCACTAGAGTTGGCAAGACCGGTTGGAAAAGGCGTTGCAACCGGCGTTGCCCTTTCAGCAATGTTGCTCACCATCGTGGCGATGTTTGTGCGCAACCTGCTCATTCTTGCCATCTTATCGCCGACTGCCGTAATGGCCGCGGCAGGGCCCCTTCTAGCGATGTCAGTCGTGGCGCTTGTGTTTGTTCGTCGTGCAAGCAAGCACGATGTCGTAGGATCCACAGACCTTCACCTTGAGCTGCCGGTTTCTTTTCGCCGTGTGCTGAGCTTTGCAGGGCTCTTCTTGTTGATTCAGATTCTGTCTACATTGGCTCAGCGGTATCTAGGAAAAGTCGGGTTTCTCGGCATCAGCGTGTTGGGAGGCTTGGTTAGCAGCGCGAGCACGTCCGCAGCCGCGGCGAACATGGTCGGTCATCAACAGATGCGAGCGACCCTAGCTGCGGAAGGCGTCGTGTTGGCATCGGTGGCGAGTGCGATCATCAATCTCCCGATTCTTTATCGGAATGTGAAAAACCCAGTACTGTTGAAACGGTTGAGTGTCTTTACCACGATAGTGGCAATGGTTGGCATCACTTTACTTGTCATGCAGGAGTACTTGCTGCCCATGAACAAGTGACAGCGGCGCGATTCCATTGCAGCACGAAAGCGAAGCTCTCGCCCGTGAGGCCATGGAGATGAATCGAAAGAACCGGCCGGATGACTGGAAAGGGTTCCGCGCCGAGAGCCTACTGGGCGCTAGCCTTGCGGGACAGAAGAAATACGCCGAAGCCGAACCGCTGTTGCTCGAAGGCTTCCTGGGGATGCTGGCGCGGAAAGACGGGATTGCCGCCCCCGATCGATACCACCTGCAACTGGCCCATCAGTGGCTCGTCCAGCTTTACAAGGATTGGGGAAAACCGCAGAAGGCGGCCGAAATAGCGAAAGAAAGAGAACGGTAGAGGTTCCGACGGCAAACAGGAAGGTGGCTTATAACGAGGAGCGCCGGGTTGAACCTGGCTGCGGACTCAACCGGGCGGAGGCTTCTCGCGGATACCAGCGGATTCCCGTGTAGGGATAATCCGGACATTGGTTGACGAAGGGCACACCAACGGATTTACGGATTCGTTTTTGGACGAGCAACTCGAGTACATCGATCCTGTATTCCTACCAGGATGAAAACTTCCTGCGGATAGTCTCAGCCTGCAACCGTCCCTGGCGCTGCCACCAACGCGGCGCCGGGAGGCTCGGGAATTTCTCCTTGAACCGTCCTCCGCTGAATCGACTACCCTGGGGCCTACCCGGTTGCTTACAAGCTCGTCTTTGGAATTGCTTCCGGAACGTCCGATGGTGTAATCCGTTGTGTCGAGTGACAAACGGGGCATTCGGTGACGTTCGATGCATAGTATGCATGACAATCGGCGCAAGGCAGCCCATACAGCACACAGCGAGGCTGCGCTCGCCTTGAGGTCATTCTGACGGCGTCGCTTTCGTTTGCCATTATTATTCCTCCTCTCTGCTAATCACGAACGGGGAAAGACGAAGCAGGGCTCTTCCAAAAGACTGTTCCGACACTTGCTCAGTGGGCTGTTTCTAAGCTCAATCCTCTGGAGCTTGTATTCTGCGGTAGCGGACTTGGGTTCTCAAACGGACTCACACGAGAACCGGTTAACCTGTTCTAGAACGGAGAACAAAGGTTTCGGTCAGGCCGACTTCTCTTGTGGCAAGCCGAATGGGATCACTTTGCCCTGTTGTTCCGGCGGGATCCACTTGTCTGCCTTTTTCCTGAAGCTGCTGGGTACGTAGAAGTCAATGATTTTTGCCATATATCAACCCTTCTTTCCGAATGAGAGCCGCGTCCGGACTTGCAACCGGACCGCCGCAGTGTGTGGAAGCAGGTTCTCTTTCATGTGCTCTGCGCCACTGTGTGGGCAGGAACGAGCAATAATGGGAAGGCCTTTCGAATCGCAACCACCCATTCCCTGCCCTCACTTATCTATAGCGAGAACTAGGTTCGAAAAGTCTCATTCAACCGAATTTCTTCAGATCAATTCAGACGGTTCAGATTGGCTACACACTCTTCCAGATCCGCGATCAAACAAGCAGCTTTTCTGCAATTTGACAGTCGCTGTCAATTTAAGCCACACTCCGCCTTGCTGCCTACATTAAGAAAGAGAGTCTGATGCGTCGATTCAAGCGTCTCGCGGTTTTGGTTCTCATGACGGCCCCTCTAATGGCTCAGTCGTTCGTCCAGCGGGCCGGAACGCATTTGCAGTCGGATGGCGCACCATTCCGCTATAGCGGCCCTAACATCGAGTGGCTGGGATTAGAGGGATACGGTCCACACGATCCCATGGGACCGCGATATCCATCGCACTTTGAAATCGATGACGCGCTTGCCACGGCGGCCGAAATGGGTGGAAAGGTCATACGGTCGCAAACTCTCGGCGACACCATAGGTTGCGCGTTATGCATCGAACCAGAACTCGGAAAGTTCAATGAGAGTGCCTTTCAGGCTGCGGACTATGCGATTGCACAGGCTGGCAAGCTGGGCATTCGGCTCATCATTC
>Ga0302325_10030522_pt1 | contig 11112 bp, 6 predicted proteins | sample Palsa_T0_2_FD_201948 | JGI IMG/M metagenome (GOLD analysis project Ga0302325, IMG submission 201948) | Peat permafrost microbial communities from Stordalen Mire near Abisko, Sweden - Palsa_T0_2 | ecosystem: Environmental > Terrestrial > Soil > Palsa > Peat permafrost | place: Sweden: Abisko...
GGATGACACCCAGAAGTACGTCGGCACGCCGCTCGATTTCAGGAGGGAGGACCTGGTCGGTGAGATTGAGGAGGACCGGTACTTCGTGGTCCTGATGGCCTACGACTTTCAGCAGCTTTGGTGGAAAAAGAAGCACACGCTGCTTTGGGAGACCCGGTTCAGCATCCGCGAGCGCCACCATGCTTTTGACAAGGACCTCCCCGGGATGGCGAAATATGCCTCGCAGTATTTCGGGCAGGACACGCACGGCCTGATTCACGAGGCCCTTCCGCTGGGACGCGTTGACATCGGCGCCGTGAAGTCCCTCGGAGCGGTGCCCGACAAATGAGCATGCGCCCCCCGGGCAGTGCGGCGCTTCCGACCGCCTACCGCGACGAACGGACCAGGTCCAGCATCCTGAGCGCGGAAGGATCGCCGGGCCGCAGCTGCAGGACCCTCTCAAATTCGGCGACAGCCTCGTCCTTCTGCCCGGTCTGCAGCAGCGCGGCTCCGCGCGCAAAATGCGCCGGGACAAAGTCCGGCTTCGCGCGAAGCGCCGCCTCGATGCACACCAATCCCTCCTGGGGATGCCCGGTCCGGCAGAGAAGCATCCCGAGATTGTTGCTTGCCTCGGCCAGGTCGGGCTGGATCTCGAGCGTCTTTCCGTATTGCTGGATGGCCTCGGGGATCCTTCCCGCCTGCACCAGCGCATTGCCCAGGTAGAAATGGGCCTCGGCATAGTCGGGCTTAAGCCGAAGCGCCTCGCCGAACTGGGCGATCGCTTCGTCGAGCCTGCCGGGCATGGCGGCCAATGCGTTGCCCAGGTTTGCATGCGCCTCGGCGATATTCGGGTCCAGGCGCAGCGCCTCCTGGAACTGGGCGGCCGCATCGTTGAGCCGCCCCGGCATCTTCGACAGCGTCAGGCCCAGGTTGTTGTGCGCCGCGGCGAATTCGGGTCTCGAGCGGATCGCCGCCTCAAAGTGCTCGACGGCCTCGCCCGTGCGGCCCAGCGAATTCAGGGTGTTCGCCAGGTTGTAGTGCGCCTCGGCGTAATGGGACTTCAGGTTGAGCGCCTCCTGGAACTGGGCAATCGATTCCTGGGTCCTGCCCTCGGCTCCCAGCGCGTTTCCCAGATTGTAGTGGGCCTCGGCAAAGTCGGGCTTCAGCCGGATCGCCTCGCCGAACTGCGCGATGGCGTCATCCATCCGGCCGGGCAGTTTCTCGAGGTCGCAACCCAGGTTGTTGTGCGCCTCGAATAATCCGGGATTGAGACTCAATGCCTTCTGAAACTGGCCGACCGCCTCTTCCGTTCGGCCCGGTACCGCGTCGAGCTGGACGCCCAGGTTGTTATACGCCATCCAGGAGCCCGGATTGAGCTGCAAATTCTCGAGGTAGAGCGTCCGGTCGTCATGAAACATGCCGCAGTGGGACCATGTGAGCGCGCCAAGAAACACGGCGACGGCCGCCACGGTCCCCTGTCCCAGACGCCGGACTTGCGGTGCGACATGAGTCCAGCCCGCGGCGATTCCCACCGCGGCCAGCGCGATCAGGCCCAGGTCGGGAAGGTATTGCCAGTGATCCCAGACCCATGAATAGCGGGCCCCGTAGAGGTTGACGAAGCCCAGCACGGGAAAAAGGGAGCCCACAAAAAAGAGGAATGCAGCCAGCGGGCCGCGCGAGCGCCGGCGGAGGGCCCAGAGCGCGGCGCCAGCCGCGAGCACCCCCACGGGGAAGAGCCATTGCCACCAGGCCGCCGCGTCGACCGTCCAGCGCGGATAGATGAAGTTGAGCCCGAACGGCCACGCGAGCTTGCCGGCGTAGAACCAGACGGCCCGGCCGGCGACGAGCGCGCGGGCGGCGAAGGGTATGTCGAATTCCGCGCCCCTCGCCCCCCCGTAGGTCCGCTCGACCCAGCTGCTGAACATCCCGGCCGCCGCGCCGATGGCGAGCCACGGAGCGAGCGGCATCACGTCTCGTCGCCAGTCGAGCCGCCCGCGCTTCCACCACAACGCCACCAGGAGGGCCGCGGGCAGGGTGGACGTGACCGTCTTGCACAGAAGCGAGAGCGCGAACAGCGCCAGCGCGGCGAAATATGTCCGCGGTCGCCGCCCGTCGTCATAGTTGAGGTAGGCGAGGGCCGAGGCCAGGTAGAACGCGAGGGAGAGAGTGTTCTTCTGCTCCGAGATCCAGGCGACGGACTCGACGTGGACGGGGTGGAGCGCGAAGAGGAGCGCCGCAAGCCATTCGGCGCCGGGATAGGGGACCTGGCCTGCCGGGCGCCGCGGGCCGCCATCCAGCAATCGGCGCAGCACAAGCGCAAACAACACGGCCGACCCTGCATGCAGCAGCAGGGTGAAGACATGGTAGCCGAGCGCGTGGTCGCCCCATAGCCGGTGCTGGATCCAAAATGCGCTGTGCAGGAGCGGATAGTACTGCTGTGTCGCGCCCACCTCGGTCCAGATACGGACAAGGCCGCCAAACGGGCGAAGCGCCGGCGCCGTCACGTAGTCGCTGTCGTTCCAGAGGAAGCTGCCCGCGAGCGACGGCAGGTAGGCGATAATCGTCGCGCAGACGACGAGCACAGCAGGCCCGATGCCCCTGAAGGACATGGAGTTGGGACTTGCCCCTGCAGGGTTCGGCGCTTTCACCGGCGAAAATGCGAACAGAACTGATTGCGCCCCGCAACCGCCCAGTCGGGGGCGGGAAATTTTTGCTTACTTCGCCGCGGTTCATCTGGTCTCATTGCACGTTGACCAAGAATTCCGAAGCCGGGTGACGAAGAGAGCGACAGCTTCATCGAGGCAAGGGCTTCCGAAGGAACCGCGGAGCATCGAATGGCGGGTGCCCGCATTTGGCGCCGCAATCGCTGTCGCCGCCACGGCCGCGTATTGCCGGACGTTTTCGGTCCCGGCGCTGTTCGACGACGACCCATCGATTGCGGACAACCCCACGATCCACCACCTGGCCACCGCCTTTTTTCCTCCGAGCTACGCGACGGTGGGCGGCCGGCCCGTCCTCAATCTCTCGCTTGCGTTGAACTATGCGATCAGCGGAAACCGCCTCTGGAGCTATCACGCGCTGAACCTGGCGATCCACGTCCTTGCCGGACTGGCCCTTTTCGGGATCGTCCGCCGGACGCTGGCGCGGCGGGCGGCGCGGGCCGCGACGCTCGTCGCGTTCTCGATCGCACTCCTGTGGACACTGCACCCGCTCCAGACCGAATCGGTCACGTATTTGATCCAGCGCGCGGAGTCGCTGATGGGCCTGTTTTACCTGGGCACGCTGTATTTTTTCATCCGCGGCGCCGACAAGGAGGGACCCGGGAGAAATCCGTGGTTCGCGCTTTGCATTGCCGCGTGCCTTCTCGGCATGGCCACCAAGGAGGTCATGGTGTCGGCGCCGCTGATCGTGCTTCTCTACGACCGCACGTTTCTCGCAGGCGGCTTCGCGCCTGCGTGGCGGCTGCGTCGCCGCGTGTACCTCGGGCTTGCCGCCACATGGCTGGTCGTGCCTTTCCTTGTATTATCAACGCACGGCAGGGGCGGGACCGCCGGGTATGGCAGCGGCGTGTCGGTGTGGAGCTACGCGCTGACCGAATTCCCGGCAATCCTCCATTATCTGCGCCTTGGCGTCTGGCCGCATCCTCTCGTCTTCGACTACGGAACCACACTGGCGCCCCAGTCGCTCGGGACGCTGGCCTGCGCGTGCGTCGTTGCCGGCCTCGTGGCGGCGACCCTGTGGGCGCTCGTCAGGCGACCCGTCGCCGGTTTCCTTGGGGCCTGTTTTTTCGCGATCCTGGCGCCGAGTTCGAGCATCGTCCCGGTGGCCTCCGAGCCGGTCGCGGAACACCGGATGTACCTCGCGCTGGTTCCCGTCGTGATACTTGCGGTGATGGGAATCTACCGGTGGCTTGGTCGCGCGGCGCTGCCGGCGTGCCTCGCCGCGGCCGCCGCTCTCCTCGGCGCCACCTTGGAGCGAAACGAAGCCTACGCCAGCGACGAACGCATCTGGAGCGACACGGCTGCCAAGCTTCCGGACAACGAGCGGGCGCGCAACAACCTCGGTATCGCCCTGGACGACGAAGGCCGGACGGCCGAGGCGATCGCCCAGTTTGAAAAGGGGCTCCAGATTGAGCCCAACCTTGCGGAGGCTCACAGCAATCTGGGGAATGCCCTTGCAAAGATTCCCGGCCGCTTGGACGAGGCGATCGCCCAGTACAGGGAGGCCGTGCGGCTCAAGCCCGAGTACGCCCCCGCGCACATCAACCTTGCTGATGCCCTGGAGGACGAGGGCCGCAATGACGAGGCGATCGAGCAGGGCGAATGGGCGCTGCGGATCAGGCCGAATTCCGCGGAGGCGCACAGCAACCTGGGAAGCGCCCTTTCGAACGTCCCGGGTCGGTTGACGGAGGCGATCGCCCAGTGCGAGGAGGCGCTGCGGCTCAAGCCGGACCTCGCGCAGGCTCACAGCAACCTAGGGAGCGCCCTGGCGCGGGTTCCCGGCCGAATGGACGAGGCGACGGCGCAGTGCGAGGAGGCGGTCCGCCTCGACCCGGGCGACGCAAAGGCGCATAACAACCTTGGAAATATCCTGGTGAGGTCCCCCGGCCGGCTCAGCGACGCGATCGCCCAGTTTGCCGAAGCGGTGCGGCTCAAGCCGGATTTGGCCGCGGCCCACAACAACCTCGGCAACGCCCTCGATGCACAGGGCCGCGCCGATGAGGCGATTGCGCAGTTTCAGGAGGCGCTCCGGCTGAAGCCGGACTCCGCTGAGGCGCACAGCAACCTGGGAAACGCCCTCGCGAGGGCGCCCGGGCGCCTGGATGAGGCGATAGCCCAGTACGAGGAGGCGCTGCGGATCAGGCCTGATTACGTGTCGGCGCACAACAACCTGGGGAGCGTCCTCAATGCCGAGGGCCGCACCGCCGAGGCCGCCGTCCAATACGAGGACGCGCTGCGGTTGAAGCCGGGTGTCGCGGCGATCCAGCTCAACCTCGCGATCGCGCTCTTGAAGCTTCCCGGTCGGTCTGACGAGGCGGTGGAACACCTCAACGCGGTCTTGAGGCTTCAGCCGGGCAACGTCACGGCCCGCCAGATGCTGGCCCGGATCGGGCAGGTCCAGCCGTGAGCCCCATGGCCAGGGAGGCGGCCATGGCGCGCATCTTAACCCCTTTCGGCTCACATGACTTGTTACATTCCGCGCCAAACGCCGCCTGATGTTCAGAGGGAGAGTCACCCCGCGGGTTACTATTGGTTTCATTTGGCTTTTCAGAGGCACGTGACAAAGCGATGCGACCCATTTTTGAGCGCGCGGCGCTTCGCCCCGTCGCTTATTCGTGTTTGATCGCTGGGCATCGGGCGCACATCCTCGCCGCATGCCCAAGACACTCCCCACCGTTGACGAATTCCTCGCCGCCCTCCCCGCCGATCGCCGCGACACGATGACGGCCCTGCACAAGGCAATCCGCAAAGCCGTTCCGAAGCTCGCGCCGGCCATGATGTCCGGCATGGGGCCGTCGCCCATCATCGGTTACGGGAAGTATCGCTACAAGTCTGCCAGCGGTCGCGAGGGCGACTGGTTCCTGATCGGACTCGCCGCGGGGAAAAACTACTACAGCCTCCACATCTGTGTCGGAGGCAAGGACGGCTACCTCGTCGAGCGGAATGCCACGAAGCTCGGCAAGGTGAAAACCGGCCGCTCGTGCATCAACTTCAACAAACTCGAGGACCTGAAGCTCGACGTCGTGCTGGGGCTCTTGAAACAGGCCGCGAAATCCGGGGGCATCAACGCCGTGGTGTGATGCGGCGCCACGCGCGGTCGCCGAACCCGCCACCCCGTGGGAACGCCTCGCGTATGTGCAAGCGCGCCGATCCCGGATCGAGCGGAGCTTTCAGGACGCCAAGAGCGACTTTGGCGTTCCCCAATAGAACTAGGGGGAGGGTGCGGTGAGGGGATCTCTTTTTTGCGCCAATACCTCTCCCGTAAACGAGGTCCCGCTGACCCCTTGGACGACCGTGTTCGTTCCAACGATGGGCCGATACCAATTCTCGCGATCGCCGAAATCGAGCGCATACCGGAAGACTTCCCTGCCGTCCCACGAGAGCACGACCTCCTGCCTTGAAGCCTCGATCGCGCTTTGGGTCCAACCGCGGTAGGAAGCGGAGTCGGTATAGGGCGGCAGAATTGCGCCCAGGGCCACCGTGAGTGCGTGCGGCTTGGCATAGTCCGTCTCTATCGGCACCGTGAACCGGTGGATCATCCCGGTCTGGAAGTATCCCAAGCGGATGTGGGTCGCGTCCGCATAGTGCACGATGACGACGACGGCACCTCCGTCGCGGTTGGGGACGACGACCAGCGGCTCGTATTGGCCGAGATCCGTCGTCGGGAGCCTCAGCTCGAGGTCGAGCGGCCCATGCGGTCCTCCAAGGCCCGCAACGTAGTCACCCAGCTTCCGGTAGAGGTGCCGCACGATCGGCGTGAACAACGGCCTGCCGTACTTGAACTCCGTCAGCATGTTGTCCTGAGTGATGACCTCGAGCGGTCGGCCCGCCCGTTTTTCCTCCTCCTGGGGCGTGACCAGAGGCTCGTCGACGTAGGCATGCAGGAGGTTCTCCGTTGATTCCGGGAAAAGCCTCCTGTCTCCGAGCTTAAGGGAAAACACCCGGTCGAATGACTCTTTCGATCGAAGGTCGAACGTGAAATCGTGGTCGCTTGCCAGGATGAAGCTCTTTCTCCTTCGCGCAAAATTGAAGACAACGCTCGCGGTCTTGAGGACGTCGGGGGCCTCGGTGGAATTGTACGTCAGCACGGCGCCCTTGTTCATGTGACGTGAAACCTCGGTGAGGAATTCCCGCGACAGCAGGTTCGAGGTGAAATTCCTCCAATAGTAGGTCGTGTTCATCACGATCAGGTCGTACCGCGCGGACGGGTGCGCCGTCAGCCAGCGATGTCCGTCATCGATGAACACATGGACGCGCGGGTCGTGGAGCGTCCGCTCCTGCTCGGGGTAGTATGGGATCGCCTTCAGATAACCTTCGTTGATCTCGACGACATCGATGGACTCTATGCCGGGAAACGTGTCGATGAGCGTCAGCCAAGTGCCTATGGACAGCCCGATCATGAGCACCCGCGTCGGATGGGATTGCACCGCAGCCAGTATCACCTCGCGGTCGATCAGGTTTGTATTGCGCTGAAGATCGAGGTTCGTCCTCCCGTCGTAGACGTTTCCGCCGAGCACCGCGTCGTCGGAGCCGGGCGCACCCGAAACGCTTCCATAGAGACTCACGACGCCGTTCCTGGTCTCGATCACCTTCGTCGGTCCGGGCTCGGACCTCTTGTCCCCGAGTTTGTAATAGAGGATGTCCTTGGCCGCGACGATGCAGAGGAAGGCCGCTGCGCTCAGGACCAGCGCGACGCAGGGCCAAATCCGTGATCGCCGAGGACTTCCGGAAGGAGGGGCGGGCGGGACATTGCGCGGGCCGGGAATTTCGGCGGTGGCCCTGGAAAAGCAGAAAAACGAAGTCAGGCCCGAAAGGCCGAGCAGAAGGAAGATGCACTGCTGCGTGGTCAAGAAGCTCAGCAGGAACAGGCCGGTCACAAGCGGCCCCATGGTGGAGCCGAGGATGTTGCACAGGTAGACCATTGACATGGACCTTCCGACCTTCCCGCTCTCAGCGATCGTGCCCAGATGGTGCGCGATCGGGAAAAGGACGGCTTTGCCGCCCGCCACCAGGACGATCAATAGGGGAACGGCAAACAGCCCGACCTGCGGATCGAGAAATGCCGGCAGGACGAGCGAATAAAAACATGCCGCGTCGATGGCCAGCGAGACAAGCATGACGCAGCCCGAGACTTGCCACAGGTTGCGGCCGCCGTCGCAGAAACGCTTGCCCCATTCGGCCCCAAGCGCGATTCCGACCAGATAGCACACCACGACCACGCCGAAGGCCTGCGGCAGCGAATGATTGGCGAACCCGAATATCCTGACCCAGAGGATCTCCTGGCTGAGGCTGATGTAGCCGACGAGGAAGGAGAGCAGGTGCGGAAAATACCTCCTCATCGCCGCAGCAGCCCGAAAATGCCGTAGGCCATCACGGCCACGAAGAGGTTGATGCCGGAGGCCGCCTTCACGGAATCCGATATTCCCGTCACCACGAAGAGATAGAAGGTGGCCAGCGCGGCGCCGAACGCGCCGCCGATCGTGTTGGCGAAGTAGAGCTTCCCGACGGATACCCCCACGCTTTTCTCCTCGGAAAAGAGATGGGCGACCAGAATGGGAAGCGTCGCACCCATGAGGGTGGTCGGGATCATCAGTACGGCGAAGCTCTTGACGAGGTTGCCCGCGTGGCTGAATCCCAGGATCGAATTCGCTGCGACAAGATGAATGATCTGTGGGCTGCAGTAGCCGTAAAGCCCGATGGCGGTCTCGGCCACCGCGAACGCCAATATTCGCCTTCCCGGATAGGCGTCGGCGAAGCGCCCCCCCAGAAGGGCCCCGCATCCAAGCCCGAACATGAAAACGGAGACAACGATCGTCGTGGACTCCAGGTCGACTCCGAGGAGCGAGAACAGGGACCGCTGCCAGCAGACTTGGTAGATGAGCGCGGCCATGCCCGAGAGCATGAAGAGCAGCAGAATCATGAAATTCACGCCCGCCTCGCGGCCCCAGCGATGGGTTTGCTCGTCGGACGTCGGCATCAGTGGGATATGAGTCGGCGGTAAGACGGGCGTGCGCAATTGGAAAGATTCCGGTCGCCGTTCTTGCTCTCCGACGCAGGATCGGCGTTCCTGTTCAGGATGGCAAAGCGAGAAGCGGAAACTTCCAACGGGTCATTCTTTGAGTGGCGTGGGGCGCATCAATTTCCGCTGGCCCGAGGACCATTCTGCCGATGACTGCTGAGAACTGGCGGGGATCGCGTCCCCTATTTCGCTTTCGGTCTGTTCTTCTGGGGCTTCTCGATCGCTGTTTTTCATTCTTCGCGGCCGTCCTTTTCGCCGTCGGCGGAATCTCCGGATCACCGGCCGACGCTCAGACATTGCCCGGGGTGACGTGGACGAAATCCACCATGAAGCCGATCACGGGAGCCAACCCCCAATCCATTGCGGTGGCGGATTTTAACGGCGACGGGATTGCCGATATCGCCGTTGGACAAGCGGGTTCAGTGGGCGTCTTTTTGGGAAACGGCGACGGCACCTTCAAGCCTGCCGACGCGGGCAACGACGGCATCACTATCGAGGCACCCCTGAGCAGCACGATCGCGATTGCGGCAGGCGCCTTCCAAAGCGGCAAGCCCGATGGCATCGCCATTGTCAGCTCCACTTACGACGCCGCCATCCTCAGTAACGGGACGGGCGGCGAGATGGCGCCCAATCCCCTTTCTGGAGTGCCATCCTCTGCTTCCGTCGCCGTCGGCGATTTCACCGGGGGCGGAATTCAGGACTTGGTCGTCAGCGGCCTCAGCCCGGGTTCCCAGATTCCCGTGGTCGCCGTCTACCTTAACGCCGGGAACGGCACGTTTGGAACGCCGACGCTACTCCCCAGTACCTCCAATTCTCCTGGATTCGTGGCGGTGGGGGACTTCGTCGGCAACAGCAAACAGGATTTGGCCGCGACGGATAACAACGCAGTGGACGTATTTCTGAACGACGGCTCGGGAAACTTTTCCCAAGGGGTGGGCGCGCCTGTGGGCAATCGTCCCGTTGCCATTGCGGTGGCTGATTTCAACGGCGACGGAAAACAGGATCTGGCCGTTGTGAACCAGGCCGACGGTACGGTATCGGTGCTGCTGAGCACCGGGAATATCGGGATGTTTAACGCGGCGCCCACTGTGAAGGTGGGCAAGGGCCCATCGGACATCGTGGTCGGGGACTTCAACAAGGACGGGAAGGCGGACCTTGCCGTGACCAACCAAACCGACAACACGGTAACCGTGCTGCTCGGCAACGGGGACGGAACGTTTGCCGCCCCCTTGACCCTGACCGTGGGCAACGCTCCCACTTCCTTGGCTGTGGGAAACTTCAGCGGGAACGGCGCCGTCGATCTTGCCGTAGCAAACAGCGGCGAAAACACCGTGACGATTCTGCTGTCGCAGGTGCAGGCGTCGCCGACGCCAACTCCGACCCCCACGCCGACGCCCCCCGGCGGTGGAGGGGGGGGCGGGGGCGGCAACGGATCGGCCCGCCTCATCAATATATCCACTCGCGCTGAGGTGGGGACCGAGGGCAACATCCTGATTCCCGGATTTGTGATCGGCGGAAGCGGCTCGGAGACGCTTCTCATCCGCGCCGACGGGCCTGCCCTGACGCAATTCGGCGTCGCGGGCGTCCTCGCCCAGCCGAGCCTCAGCGTCTACAACAGTGCGGGAACCGCGATCGCCTCCAACACGGGCTGGGGCACCAGTTCGAACCCCGCCCTGATCGCGAGCACGGCGGCTTCAGTGGGTGCCTTTGCATTCGCGTCGGGAAGCGCTGACTGTGCGCTTATAGCCAGCCTGCCTGCGGGCGCCTACACGGTGCAGGTGTCGGGCGTGAACGGCACCACGGGCGTAGCGCTGGCCGAGGTCTACGAGGTGTCGGCAAGCGGCACCCGTCTTTCCAACATTTCGACCCGCGCCCAGGTCGGCACTGGGGGCAACATCCTTATACCCGGCTTTGTGATAGCGGGCAGCGGCACGGACCAGCTGCTGGTGCGGGCCGACGGGCCCAGCCTGAGCCAGTTCGGCGTCACGGGCGTCCTGGCCCAGCCGAGTCTCAGCGTTTACAATGGTGCGGGAACCGCGATCGCGGCCAACACCGGCTGGGGCACCAGTACCAACCCCGCCCTCATCGCCAGCACGGCATCCGCTGTCGGAGCCTTTGCGCTCACTTCAGGGAGCGCCGACAGCGCCCAGATCGTCAACCTTGCGGCGGGCGCCTACACGATCCAGGTATTCGGCGTGGGCAGCACGACCGGAGTCGCGCTGGCGGAAGTCTACGAGGCACCTTAGAGCATTTTCGAGTGCGTTTGCGGTATGCGTCGGCCGCACGGCATTTTTCGGGTGACAACATTTGACGTCGACTTGACGTTGCGGCCTTGTTGTATCTACATGTAGATATGCCCCCCAAGGCAACCCGCGCCAAACTTTTTCGACATGG
>Ga0302325_10030523_pt1 | contig 11112 bp, 7 predicted proteins | sample Palsa_T0_2_FD_201948 | JGI IMG/M metagenome (GOLD analysis project Ga0302325, IMG submission 201948) | Peat permafrost microbial communities from Stordalen Mire near Abisko, Sweden - Palsa_T0_2 | ecosystem: Environmental > Terrestrial > Soil > Palsa > Peat permafrost | place: Sweden: Abisko...
GCGATGCCCTCGCGCAGGTCCGGCGCGGCGAAGCAGGCGCGCTGCAGCTGCTCGAGCTCGGCCTCCAGCGCCGGGTCGAGCTGGCGGCGTGCGCCGCGCAGGCGCTCCAGCAGCCGCTTGTTGCCGGCCTGGGCCAGGGCGGAGTGGGCGGCGATCGTCGACGCGGCCTCGAGCACCTCACCCTCCAACTCAGCTGCCGGCACCACCTCGGTGACGATCCCGAGCGCCAGCGCGCGCTCAGCGTCCAGCCGCCGCCCGAGCAGGAACAGCTCCTTGGTCGCGGCCAGCCCGATCGTCTCGACGAAGCGGCGCAGCCCGGTGGGCGAGTAGGTGAGTCCGAGCGTGCCGGCCGGCATCGCGAACGTCGCAACCTCTGAGGCGAAGCGCAGGTCGCAACAGATCGCGAGCTCGAGGCCGCCGCCGATCGCGGCGCCGCCCAGCTGCGCGATCACGGTCGCGTCGGAGCGCTCGAGCGCGTCGAACAGACGGTGGTGGGGGTTGGCGACCAGCGCCTGCGCGCGCGCGGCGAACTCGGGCCCGTCAAGCTCAGAGCCGTCGAGCCCGCGCAGGTCATAGCCGGAGCAGAACGTGTCGCCGGCGCCCCGGATCACGATGCAGCGGGCGTCGCTGCGCTGCACCGCGTCGGCCAGCGCCGCCAGCAGCGCGAGGTCCAGCGCGTTGCGCCGCCGCGGGTTGTCGATCGTCAGCCGCAGCACGCCGTCGCCGGGGTGATCGATCCCGAGGCGCGGATCGCCCGGGCGAGAGCTGCCGTCGCCGGCGAGCGTGATGAACGGCTCGAGCGCGTCGGGATTGGCCAGCGATGAGCGCTCGACGACGTCATCCGGCGCGGCGCCCATCAGGATCCGTTTGACCGGTACCTCCAGCGGCTTGCCCGACAGCGTCCGCGGAACCTCGTCGATCGCGATCACCTGGTCAGGCAGATGGCGCGGCGAGCAGTCGCGCAGCAGCCGCTGACGCAACCGTGCGGTGACGGCGTCGTCGAGCGGCGCGCCGTCGCGCATCACCACGAACAGGGGCAGCCACGAGGAGCCGTCCGGCCGCAGGACGTCGACGACGAGCGCGTCGACGATGTCCGGATCGGCCAGCACCGCCTGGTAGATCTCGCTGCTGCCGAAGCGGACGCCGCCGCGGTTGATCGTCGAGTCCGAACGGCCGGAGATGACGACGCCGCCGTGCTCGTTGATCTCGATCCAGTCGCCGTGGCGCCAGACGCCCGGGAACACGTCGAAGTAGGACTCACGCAGCCGCTGGCCGTCGTCGTCGCCCCAGAAGCCGACCGGCATCGATGGCATCGGCTCGGTCAGCACGAGCTCGCCGACCTGACCGATCAGCGGCCGCCCGGCGGGGTCCCAGGCTTCGATCGCCGCCCCCAGCGAGCGGGCCTGCAGTTCGCCGCGCCGGACCGGCAGCGTCGGCACGCCGCCCACGAACGAGGTGCAGACATCGGTGCCGCCGCTGGACGAGAACAGCCACGTGTCGGGGCCGACGCGGTCATAGACCCAGTCGAACACGGGTCCCAGCAGCGGCGAGCCGGTGGAGCCGACCGCGCGCAGCGCCGACAGGTCACGTCCGGCGTGGGGGTCGATGCCGTCGGTCATGCACGCGGCCAGGTAGCCGGCCGAGGAGCCGAACACGGTCACGCCGGCGTCGGCGCAGACGCCCCAGAGCGCGCCCAGATCAGGGTGCTTGGGGCTGCCGTCGTAGAGCACGATCGCGGCCTGTGTCAGCAGCCCGCCGACGAGGAAGTTCCACATCATCCAGCCGGTCGTGGTGAACCAGAACAGCCGGTCGGAGGCGCCGAGGTCGACGTGCAGGTGGAGCGTCTTGAGATGCTCGAGCAGGATCCCGCCATGGCTGTGGACGATCGCCTTCGGCGCACCGGTCGTGCCCGACGAGTACAGGATCCAGAGCGGGTGATCGAACGGGACCCGTTCGAACGCCAGCGGCCCGTCGGTGGCGACGAACGCGTCCCAGCCGGCGCTGCCGAGTACGACCGCGCGGGCCAGGCTCGGGAGCGCGTCGCGCACCCGTGCCACCGTCTCCCGCAGGTCGAAATCACGGCCGTTGTAGCGGTAGCCGTCGACCGACACCAGGACCGTCGGCTCGATCTGACTGAAACGGTCGACGACGCTGGCGGCGCCCATCTCCGGCGCCACGCACGAGAACACGGCGCCGAGGCTGGCGCTCGCCAGCAGCAGCGCGACGGTCTCCAGGCAGTTGGGCAGCAACGCCGCGACCCGGTCTCCGGGCCCGACGCCGGCATCGACGAGGCCCGTCCGGATCCGCCGCGTCAGTGACTCCAAAGCGGCCCAGTCACAGGACGAGACCGCAGCCGTTTCGGAGCCGTGCAGCACGGCGACGCGGCTGGGATCGCGATCACGGAAGACGTGCTCGGCATAGTTGAGCGTGGCCCCCGGAAACCACTCCGTGTCCGGCATCCGGCGGTCGACCAGCACCTCGCTGCGCGGACGGTCGCCGCGGACCTCGAAGTAATCCCAGATCGATCCCCAGAACGCCTCGAGCTCGGTGATCGACCAGCTGCGCAGCGCCTCGTAGGAGTCGAACCGCACGCCGCGCTCACGCGCGAGCCAGTCCGTGTATGGGGTCAGCTGCGAGCGCCGCACGCGCGCGGCCGACGGCTCCCAGAGCACGGCGCCGGCGAGCTCGCCGAGCGGCTCAAGCATGCTGCGCCTCCGGCAGCGCCAGCGTCGCCATCGCCTGCCCTGCCCAGCCCAGCAGGTGAGCGTCGTCGCCGGGCGCGGCCACCAACTGGACCCCCACCGGACGGCCGTCGACCGTCCCACACGGGATCGAGACGCACGGCCAGCCGAACCCGCTCAGCGGCAGCGTCGAGCGGCTCACCTCCGAGATCGAGACCGCCTGCCCGAGTGCCGGAGCCGGGCCCGCAACCGTCGGCGTGATCAGCAGCGAGGCGAACTGGAACAGGCGGCGGGCCGTGCGCTCTGAGGCGCTCAACGCGGCTCGGTCGGCCGTCACGTCGGCAGCGTCCAGAACGCGACCGCGCTCGATCCCGGCCCAGACGTCGGCCGAGACCTGCTCGCGTGAGAGGCGGTCGCCCCACGCCGCGGCGAACTCCGACGCCAGGATCCGTCCGAGCCGCGGCCGCGGCTGCGGTGCTACCCGCTTCGTGAGCCGCCAGTCGGTGCCGGCGAACACGTCGACCACGGCATCGAACCAGCCGAGTCCGTCGGTCACCACCACACAGCGCGGTGCCGGCACGGATCCGGGAACGTCGATGCCCGCCAGCACCTGCAGCACCGTAATCTGGTCACGCGCGCTGCGGGTCAGCACGCCGGCGGTGTCGAGGCTCGGTGCCAGCGGCGCGACGCCACGCAGCGAGACGAGCCCGTGCGTCGGCTTGAAGCCCAGCACGCCGCACCACGCGGCCGGCACCCGCACCGAGCCGGCCGTGTCAGAGCCGAGCGCCACCGGCACGATCCCGGCGGCGACCGCGGCGGCGCTACCGCCCGACGAGCCGCCGGTCAGGTGACCGGGCGCGGCCGGGTTCTCCAGCTCAGGGCGTTCCGCCGCGGTGCCGTTCATCGACCACGCCAGCTGGTCCATCGCGGTCGTGCCGATCACGATCGCGCCGGCGCCGCGCAGCCGTGCGACCGCCTCGGCATCGGTCGAGGGAGCGTCCGTCAGCGGCGCCGGCAAACCGATCGTCGCTGCCACGCCGGCAACCTCGTAGTTGTCCTTGACCGCCACCGGCACGCCGCCGAGCGGCCCGAGCGCGCGCCCGTCGACGCGGTCGCGGTCGATCGCCGCGGCATCGGCGCGGGCGCGGGCGGCATCGATCGACCAGAAGATTCCGGGCGCGGCGGCGGCTCGCTCGAGCGCTGTCTCGCACGTCTCTGACGCCGACAGGCTGCCCGCGCGGATCGCCGCTGCGATCGCGACTGCGTCGGGCTCGATCGACGCGGCCAGCCCGCTCACGTCCGCGCCGCCTTGCCCGCCAACTGCTCGGCGGCCGCGACGAACGGCTCGAGCGGAAGCTCGGTGACGCCCGCGCCGACCTGCCCGACCCCGGGATCGCGATGGGCGAAGCCGTTGTTGACGACCGGCGTGGTCCGCCGGCCGGCCACCAGCTCGATGTCGATCCCCAGCGGCGTGCCCTCGTAGTCGTGGGCAGGGATCAGGAAGCGGCTCGAGGCGCTCATGCAGATCGTGCGCATCCGCGCGACCAGCGCTCGCGCCTCGCCGGCGTCGGCGCCGATGAACGAGCTGATCGCGGGGGCGGCGACGAGCGCGAACGCCCCCAGGCCGATCGTCTCGGTGATGAACGAGTCGCCGAGCATCGGGCAGGCGTCGTCGGCCGTGTAGCCCTGGAACAGGCGTGGGCGCCCGCGCGGCGCCGGCGCGGTGGTCCAGCCGTCGACGCCCGACACGCGGATCCCGACCTCGACCCCGTTGGCGGCGATCGCGGTCACCAGCCCGGCCGCGCCGGCGCGATGTGCGGCGTCCGCGATCGCCTTGCCGGCGGCCATCGAGAAGGTCAAGAAGAAATGGGGATTGGCGGCGATGAACTCCAGCAGCCGCGCGGCCACCTCCGCCGACGGCGCTGCCCGCACGATCGCCGGCGCCAGCTGCGCCAGGACGGCCGCGGTGCTGGCGACGTTGCGGTTGTGGCACTCGTCGCCGCGGCGCAGTCCCTCGGCCTGCAGCGCCGCGATGTCGAGGCCGCCGACCGCGATCAGCGCCGCGTCGAGGACCGGCGTCGCGACGTCGCCGAGCCAGCGCAGCCGGTCGAGCACGATCTCGTCGTTGGAGCCGAACCGCAGCGCCTGGCCGAGTCCCTCGTTCAACGGCGCGTGCACGCGAGCCCCGCCGGCGCCCTCGACGACCAGCACCGGGATCCGCGGCGAGATGATCCCCGCCATCGCGCCGGTCGCGCGATGGTCGTGCGCGCACCGCAGCTGCACGCCGCCGGCGTCGAGGATCTCGCCGGCCTCGCGCAGATCACGGGCTTCGCCCTCCAGCACGAGCGCGCCGAGCACCGCCCCGCGCGTCGGTCCCGGCAGCTGCGCGCCGGCCGGGAACGGCGGGCCGCTGTGCAGGTAACGGCGAGGCCCGACGATCGGCAGCACCGACCCGGCCAGGGCGACGCCGACCGCCCGCGCGGGCGCCGTATCGAGCATCTCAAGGCCCGGTGCCGTAGCCGCGTCGCGCAGGCTCATCGCCGCGATGCGATCCGCAGCTCGGGCGGTTCGAACTCACCGTCGACAAGCACCGGCCGCTCGTCGACCTCGACCGACGCGACCCTGGCGGCGAGATCGACGTGGACGCTCGAGACCGAGCTGCCGCCGAGGTCGTTGTTGGCGCCGAACGCGATCACGACCGATCCGTAGACCGAGCGGACGTCGGCGCCGCCGCCGCCCTCGCGCCCGTACAGGTCGACGCCGTTGAAGTCGGCTCGCGGATCGCAGCCCCAGCCGATGTGCGACAGCCGTCGCGCGTCGCCGCCGCCGCCGCGCTCGATCAGTTCCTGCAGCATCTGGGCCTCGATCCCACCCGTGATCGACTCGATCACGCCTGCGTGAAAGCGGACGCGCAGCGGCTCGGTCACGTAGCGGCCGACGGTGGCGGTGAAGAACACGACATCGCCGGGTGCGAGCACATACTCGCCCTCGCCCTCGCCCTCGGCGGGGGCAAGCGCCGCCAGCGCGGTGCCGAAGTGGTCCCAGCGCCCGGGGGTGTCGGTGTAGCCGTACTGGACGGTCACCGGCCGGCCGGGCATGTTGACGTGCAGGTCGGTGCCGGATGGGGAGGTGAAGCGGATCGACTCCGAGCCGGCCAGCAGCTCGCCGCTGCGCCGCGCGTGCTCGGTGACGGCTGGGGTAGGGAACAGCGCCTCGAGTCGACGCAACGGCTCACGAGCCCGCAGGATCCGCGCGCCGGTGGCGAGGATCTGGTCCTGGCCGGCGTGGAACAGGCCGCCGCCGGAGACGTCGACGACGAGGTCGGCGAGCGACAGTTGGCGCGCGATCGCTTCGCTGGCGGTCGTCCACCAGTGGTCGGGCCCGGTCTGGCCGGGCACGCGCGGCTTACGGGGCACGCGCAGCTCGAGCACGGTCGCGCCGAGCAGCTGGGCCGCGGTCGAAAACCCTGAGAACAGCTCCGGACGGCCGCCCTCGTCGCTGTAGACGATCACGGTCTCCGCGGGCGTCACCCCGCACAGCTCAAGCTCCCGGGCCAGCATCCCGGCGGTGCCGCCGAGCACTGGTGGCGGGCTGGCGGTCATCGGGCCGCCTGGTACTCCTCGCCCATCACCCGGCGTTCGAGCTCCTGGAGGCGCTGGGCGTCGTCGGGCGTGATGTTGCGGCCGGGGTCTTTGATCCGAGGCGTCTCGCCGTCGTCGAACAGCCCAATCGAGCCGTCGTTGGTCTCGGGATCGAGGATCGGCGAGAAGCACTGGAAGGTGACGAGCGGCTCATCGCCGGTATTCCAGGACCAGTGGGCCTCGCCGGCCGGGACGCGGAAGAAATCACCGGGGCGAGCGACGAAGCCGTGCTCGCCGATGAACATCCACGTCTGCCCGGAGACGACATAGGTCAGCTGCTCGATCGCGTGGTAATGCGGGATCGAGTGGTAGCCGGGCTCACGGGTGGCGACAGTCATCGAGACCTGATTGCCGTAGACCGAGCGGGTCGAGAGGCCGCCCTGGTCGGCGTCGACGACGATCGAGCCGTCACGCATCTCCTCGCCTCGCACATGCAGTGCCATCCAGTCCTCCGGTGTCGTCGTTGAATGAACTCAGGTGGCGGCGCCGAGCGACACGACCACCGTTTTCAGCTCGGTGTACTCGTCGAGTGTCTCTTTGCAGGTCTCACGACCCCAACCGGACTCCTTGTAGCCACCGAACGGGAGCGCCGAATCACATGCCTGGTAGCAGTTGACCCACACCTGACCGGATTCCAACGCCGCGGCCATCCGGTGCGCGCCGGCGATGTCGGCGGTCCAGACGGCGGCCGCGAGACCGAAGCGGCTGTCGTTGGCGGCCTCGAGCACCTGTGTCTCGTCCGTGAACGGGAGCGCGGTGAGTACCGGACCGAAGATCTCCTCACGCGTGACCCGCATCTCGCCGGTCGCGTTGACGAGCACGGTCGGCTCGATGAACCAACCCTCGTCGCCCCAGCGCCCGCCGCCGGTGACGATCTCGGCGCCTTCCGCCCGGCCGACGTCGATGTAGCCGGAGACGCGCTCCAGCTGCTCGGCGGAGACGAGCGGGCCCATCTCGGTGCTGGCGTCAAGCCCCGGGCCGAGCTTCAGCGAGCGGGCGCGCTCGGTCACGCCCGCGACGATCTCGTCGAACAGCGGCTCCTGCACGTACAGGCGCGACCCGGCGATGCAGCTCTCGCCCTGGCAGGCGAAGATCGCGTCGCAGGCGCCCTGGATCGCGGCGGCGGGATCGGCGTCGGCGAACACGATATTGGGCGACTTCCCGCCCAGCTCCAGCGATACTCGCTTGAGCGTGTCGGTCGCTTGACGCGCGATCAGCTTGCCGGTCTCAGACGATCCGGTGAAGCTGATCTTGTCGACGCCGGGATGGGCGACGAGCGCGGCGCCGGCTTCCTCGCCGAAGCCGGTGACGAAGTTGACGACGCCCTCCGGGATCCCGGCCTCGAGCGCCAGCCGCGCCAGCAACTGCATCGACAGCGGCGTCTGCTCGGCGGGCTTGATCACGATCGTGCAGCCGGCGGCGAGCGCCGGCGCCAGCTTCTTGACGACCATCAGCAGTGGCAGGTTCCACGGCGTGATCGCGCCGACGACGCCGACCGGCTGACGCAGCGTGTAGGCGTGAAACGCGCCGCCGAACGAGGCCGGGTAGGAGATCGGGATCGTGTCGCCGGTCAGCTTCGTCGGCCAGCCGGCGAAGTAGCGCAGCATGTCGACGGTGAACGGCACGTCGAAGAACCTCATCTCGTTGATCGGCTTGCCGTTGTCGAGCGAGTCGATCTGCGAGAAATCCTCCAGATGGGCCTCGACCAGATCCGCCAGCCGCCAGATCGCCTTGCCGCGCTCCTGCGGCGTCGTCAGCCGCCACGGGCCCTTCAGGGCCGCGCGGGCGGCGGTGACTGCGCGGTCCACGTCGGCGGCGCGGCCGCGCGGCGCGCGCGCGATCTCGGCGCCGGTCGCGGGATCGAACACGGGGAACGTCTCGCCGGACACGGCGGCCGTCCAGGCGCCGCCGATCAGCATCCTGACGTCGCCTTCGGTGTATTCCCGGACGCTCTCCGAGAGGGTCACAGCCGACATCGAACCCCTTCCTCTCCGCTTCGCTGACAGCGCTAGGCCAGGCCTGTATCCAGTAGAGTATACCGGAGCCATGCAAGGCTGCCCGACGTCATGAGCGCCAGCGTTGTGATCGTCGGGGCCGGCGTGCTCGGCGCGACCCTGGCGCAGCGGCTGGTCGTCGACGGCTGGCAGGTCAGGGTCGTCGACCAGCACGATCCGGGCACGCCGCTCGCGTCCTCGGGCGGCGCGTCGCGGCTGATCCGCTGCGCCCACGGCGACAGCGCCGATGATGCGCTCGCGGCGTGGGAGAGCCTGGCGCTGTGGCGGCGGATCGAGGCCGAGACGGGCGTCGAGCTGCTGACCGAGACCGGCGTCGCCTGGCTCGCCGGCGCGGACGATCTGTGGGAGCGCGCGAGTCACGCCGCTCTGGACGGACTCGAGATTCCGGTGGAGATCGTCTCGGTCGGCGACGTGCGCTCGTTGTTTCCTGGCCTCGGCGTCGATGACCTCCGGTATGTGCTGTACGAGCCGCAGGCGGCGCTGATCGCCGCCCGGCTGGCGCTGCGGGCGCTGATCGACGATGCGGTCCGGCGCGGCGCGAGATTCACCCGTGAGCGAGCCACGCGTGCCGGTTCCGACGTGATCGTGGGCGGGCGGCGGCTGACGGCCGACCACGTCGTCTGGGCCGCGGGCTGCTGGACCGCCCAGATCTTCCCGAAGCTGCTGCGGGCCTCGGTCATCCAGCAGGACACGTACTACTACGGGGCGGGTCCTGAATGGTCGAGCCCGCCGGTACCCGCGTGGGCCGATACCGGCGCCGGGATCACCGGTGCCGGCGACCTGGCCGGCGCCGGCGTCAAGGTCGGATTGCACGAGGCGGGACCGCCGGTGGCGCTCGATCGCCCGCGCGTGGCCGATCCCGATCTCGCGACGCACGCCCGTATGTACCTGACCCGGCGGTTTCCGTCGCTTGCCGACGCGCCGGTCGTGCGGGCGGAGGTGCAGCACACCGCGGAGGTGCAGTGGGTCGACGGCTGCGAGCCGGTGTCGGTCACCGGCGGCGTCCGGATCGTGCGCGATCCGGAGCACCCGTCGGTGTGGATCCTCGGCGACGGGTCAGGGTCGGTGTTCAAGACCGCGCCACTGGTGGCCATGCGGGCGGCCGAGCTGCTGCTCAACATGTGAGCGTGCGTTCGAACCGTCCATTGCGCCTCAGCGTCCATATGAGTCGTTAAAACGCAAAGGTCGGTCGTCTCAGGCCGTGCGCCGACTCATCCCGGCGCCGAGCCGCTCGTCAGCGAGATCGTTGCGCGCGATGGCTGGTCACGGCGGGCGAGCTCTGACTCCAGCAGCGTCGCGCACGCCGGGCAGCAGTGCTCGCGCAGCTCCAGCTCGTCGTGTAGGCGGATCCGCGGCCCGTGCTCGTGGGGCTCGACGTCTTCCGGCCCCTGCGGCGGCGCGGCGCGGGCGGGCTCGACGTCTCCCGACCCCTGCGGCGGCGCGGCGCGGGCGGGCTCGAGGCCACCGAGGCGCGCGCGGCGCACCGCGGCGCGGCGGGCGACCGTTCCCGGTTCGTCGACGGCGCCGGCGTCGTCGATCACGACCCCGTAGACGGCAGCGGCCGCTGCCGCGCTCACGAACCCGGTGTCGACGTCGCGTGCGACCGCGGCCGGCGCGCGCTCCAGCGGATCGCCGTAACCACCGCCGCCCTGGAACGCATACGCGATCACGTCACCGGCGCCCAGCTCGAAGTGGCCGAGCTTGGCGGGCACGCGCTCGGCCCCGGGCAATTGCGCGAGCGCGTCGCCATCAGCGGCTTCGAACGGCAACGCTCCGACGGCGCCGCCCGCTCCGGCGCCGCGGTACAGGACGCCCTCGTTGCAGCTGGCCTCGATCCCACCGAACAGACCGGCCGAGTTGGGCACCTCGACCCCGTGGCCGATCAGCATCGCGTGCAGTACCACGGCGTCATGCGGCGTGACCGCGACCCCGGCCGCGACGCCGCCACGGGTGCGGCCCGGGCCGCCGGTGTCGGCGATCAGCCGGCGGTACAGATACAGGTACGGGCCGCTGCGCTCGTTGGACTCGACGGTGGCGACGGCCGGGCGCGGGACCGGATACTCGCCCGACGCGTCGAGCCCGTCGTGGTCGAGGTAGGCGCCGCCGCCGCCGATCGTCGAGTCCAGCAGGAACGTCCCGAACGGCCCGCCGTCCCGGTCGGCACCGGCCATCGTCAATACCCACATCGAGCCCTTGGTCACGGCGGTCGCCTCGGTCGCGGTCTCCGGCCCGCAGGCGGCGAGACGTGAGATCGCCTGCACGGCGACGTTCGTGACCACCCACACGGCGGAGACCGTGCCGGCCGAGACCGGCGCCGGCCGGGTCGCGTTGCAGATCGAGCCCTCGGGCGCGGTGATCGTGACCGGCGCCAGCGTCCCCTGGTTCCAGCGGATATCGGGCGCCAGGATCGGCAGCATCGCGGTCATCACCGCGCCGACCAGGCCCGAGCGGGTGCAGTTGATGAAGCCGGGCGCCTGCGGCGAGCTGCCGGCGAAGTCGAACGTCAGCTCGTCGGCGTGCTTGGTCAGCGTCAGCGCGATCTCATACAGCCGGTTCGTGTGGCCGTCGTGCTCGAGGAAGTCAGCTGGTGGCGCGGGCTGATCCCGTACGCGCTGGCGATCGGGTGCGAGATCCCGTTCATCGACCAGACGTTCTACACGGGGCCGCTGGTCAAGCCGCTGGGCGGCGTCGACATCTCCTGGGTGGTCGGCGGCGTCGCCGGGTTCGTGCTGTACATGATCGCGATGTCGATCCCGATCGGCGGCAAGACGGCGC
>Ga0302325_10030529_pt1 | contig 11112 bp, 4 predicted proteins | sample Palsa_T0_2_FD_201948 | JGI IMG/M metagenome (GOLD analysis project Ga0302325, IMG submission 201948) | Peat permafrost microbial communities from Stordalen Mire near Abisko, Sweden - Palsa_T0_2 | ecosystem: Environmental > Terrestrial > Soil > Palsa > Peat permafrost | place: Sweden: Abisko...
CGTCGAAGATCGATGGCGAATCGAAGTTCTCTACGTGCTCGTAACCTAACGGCAACCCCGGCGGGTCGTAGGGATGATTGGCCATCTTGACGTTGTATTCTTTGCAAACTGGAATCACCTTCTCCAGGAAGAAGGTGATTCTTTCCCAATACTCTTCGAAGCTGACGGTCCCGGCAATGCCTGCTGGAAGAGCTTTCCAGTTGTCCTCCAACTTGAAGGTTTCGTAGGTCGCTCCGCCTCTGCCTGGCGCTTTGCCGTTGCGCCGGATGGGTATCATCGTCCAATGCTGGCTGATCAGGCCGACACCTACTTCGTGAGTCTTGCGGATGTTTTCACAGATTTGATCAATCTTGCGGTCACGTTCCGCACCTGGCTTCATCACGATGTAGCCGGAATCCATGCGGAACCCCTCGAGCGTCATGCCCACGGCATCGCAGGCATCCCTCATGCGCTTGAGCTTGTCGAGATCGAAGGCGCCTCCTGACGGGCCTTCCGCAGGGATAAACGCTCCTCCTTTCGCTGCAGAGGAACCACGCTGATCCCCCATGTCAGGATCAGGGCTGATATGGCGGACGCCGAAGCGCAGGTTGTATTCGAGGTTCTCCCGGGACACGATTCCGTCCCCCTCGATGACGTGATAATCCGCACCTACATGCATCACGGTATTTTTCCGGGGCGCCTTGGCAGCCGCGACGGCAGGAATCGCAGGGACGAGAAGAGCACCTGCGAGCGCTTTATGAAAGTCTCTTCGTCTCATGTCAGAAGCTGAAGACTCCTCCAATGCGAGCGACGCGGGGTGACAGCAAACTGGAGACGACGCCGAACGTGGTCGCTCCGGTCTGGTAGTTCGTGGTTACCGCGGCACTCCCATTTAACAGATTAAACACCTGGAAGTTGGCTTCGACATGATAGCGCTCGCGGAAGGTAAATGTCTTGGCGACCTTGGTGTTGAGGGTGGAGATGATCGGACCCCGGTAGGAACCGAAAGGAGACATCCTGAGTGTGGTCGAACCCTGGATAAGCGCCGCACTATTAAAGACGCTCAGGCGCTGCGCTGCCGTGCCCGATTGCGCGCGGTAGAACGAATAGACCTGGAAACCTTTGGGAAAGTTGTAAACGACATTTCCGCGCAGTTCCCAATTCCATGTGTTGTCAATGGGAAAGCGGTCGTCGTTGGGGCTCCCTTCGATTCCGGCCAACCCCTGTATCCAGCGATGATCCTTGGTAACCCAGAAGGTTGCCATGCCATCCCACCGGCTCGAATAACGCTTGGTTACACCGACCTCGAAACTGTTGTAGGTATCAGGGCGGCTCGACGGGGTATTCAGGACCTCGTTGGTTGTGCTTCCTGAGCCCTTGGGGTAGGTATAGACGGTGACCGGCGTACTTACCCCGTTGAAGGTATCAGTGAATGTGACTGGAACCGTGTAACTGCTGTAAGGATGGCCTACGTTGATTCCGTTGTTCACGTAGGTAGCTGTGGGAAGCACAACGCCCGAGGCGTTGGTGGCCGAGTCATACAGGTTGTAAATCTGGTGGTAGACGTAAGTCGCATTCAAGGCCACGTTCGACACCAGCTGCCGCTCCAGCTTGGCTGTATATTCGTAGGTCTTGTCCTGCTTGAGGCTGGTGTTAATTACCTGGCTGGTACCTCCGGTAGCGGCGGTTGGGGTGAGCGAGGGGAGGGTGGCCAGGAAGTCCGAGGTGACGTCGCAGGGATACTGAATAGGAGCGAGCGCTGCCGTGGGCGCGCACGGCCCTGACCAGTTGTAGGTACGGCTTTGCTGGGCGTTGGGGTTGAAGGTATTGGCGAAAAGGTCCCCCATGGTGTCGCCGAAGAGACCAAACGAGCCCTTCACCACGGTTTTTCCATTTCCCCTCACGTCCCATGCCGCGCCAATTCTGGGAACAACATCAGACCAGACGACGATAGTGGTTTCGTTAAAGGTTTGCGCGGGGAAGATGTTGCTGAACTGCCCGGCAACTTTGGCCTGCGTGGGATAGAACGAATGATAGCGCTCCCATCGCACACCCAGGTTCAGGGTCACTCGCCGAATCGCCCAGGTGTCGGTTCCGAAGAAAGCCTGGCTGTACAGATGGTTGATGGAGTTGGGGAAGGGATAATTGAAGATGACGATTTTATTGGGAACTCCGTTTTGAAATTGCAGCAGGTAGTCGCCACTGGGTTTATCCGCCTCAACCCGGGTGCCGGCAATTTCCCAGTCATTCACCGTTCCGACCTTGAGCTGGTGGTTTCCTCCAAAGTGCGGCTGCGAGGGGATAAAACTGACGGTGGCTCGCATCTCGTAGCGGTTTTGCGGGCGGTTTTGGGGGAAATCCGTCGGCCCGGTGTAGAGTGCGTCGGTCAATTCTTCCTGGCTGGGGGATCCCGCAAAATCACTTCCCTTGGTAAATCCGAATTGCCCGATGCTGCTCGCAGGCTGGGCAATGTAGGTAGTGTGATAGCCACCGTGCCCAAATAACGCGTCGATCAAAAGCCGAGGGCTGGGCGTGCTCTGTACTTCTCCGTGCCAGGAGCTATCGGGCTGCTGTTCATACATGGTGTCGACCAATGGGACAAGCGGGGTCGCGCCCTGCGAGTTGAGGAACTTGTTGCCATGCAGTTCAGAGAACAGCACCTTGGTGCTGGGTTTGATCTGGTAGGAGATTTTGTAGTTGAACTCCGGTAAGGACGTGATGACGTCGGCCGGCTTGGCGTCGGAGCAAGTCCAGCAGCCGGCTGCATCCGGTCCGCCGAAGAAGTTTACCTGTCCCTCGGTCAGCTTTTGCTTGCTGTAGCCGCCGTAGAACCAGAGCTTGTCGGTGATAATGCGACCGCCGAGGTCTCCCGAGTAATCGTAGTAACCGCTATCGTGGAGGGGATTACTGAGCTTGAGATTGTTGGGGGGCGCCGCCAGGGCCGGGGTGATGTTGTTTCCCTGAAATGATGGGTTCTCATAGTCCGCGCGCGCGCTGCCGTGAAAGGTGTTGCCCCCGGATTTAAGGACGGCAACCTGCGCCACCCCAGGAAACGCTACGTCGGCGTTGTTGCCGCTGGTCTTGAATTCCACTTCAGACAATGCGAAAGAGTCGAGATAGACGGCCGAATCCGCCGCTTTGTCGGTTGAGGTGTTGATCCCTTCCACATCCAACGTTGGAGTGAGAACCACGCCATAGGTGATGATGGCCGTGCGGGCCGCGAGGTTACTGTCGCCCACGTCAGGTTTGCCCTGCAGGCTGACCCCGGCGGCCATGGGCAGCAATTCCTGCAATCCTGCTCCTTTGGGAGCGCTTTGAATTTCTTCCGTTTGCAGGGTGGAGGTGCCGGAGGTGTTGACCGTGTCCACCACCGGATTTTCGCCGCGGACCACCACGGTTTGCTGCACCGACCCGACCTTCATGTCGGCATCGATGCGTCCGCTAAAGCCGACGCTCAGGTTCACACCCTCCTGGGTGTAGGTTTCGAACCCGGCCAAGGTGAAGCTGACGCGGTAGACGCCGGGAGCGGGTAAGTCGAGCAGCTTGTAGTCTCCGTTGGCGTCGGTGGTCGTCGTCAGTTCCGGAACCTGCAGGGCGGGGCTGGTGACCGTCACCTTGACACCCGGAAGGATACCGCCACCCGGGGACGTCACCTTGCCCGTGATACTTGCGGAGGTGAGCGCCTGACCCCACACAGCGGCAGACGCAGTGAACATCAACCCAAGAAAACCAATGACAGCACCGAGTCGGCGCATTCTGTAGCCCTCCTGAAGCAGGGTGAAATTCCTGCCTCGGGAGAGTTAGCACCGGACGGATAGAGTTGGAAAGCAGCAACGTGCAAGAAACCTGTGTGTGACAGGTTACATTTGTGTTGGACCCATATGTGGAACCTGACATCAGCTACTTAAGGGCGATGGGTTGGAGATAGGCTCCGTTTCCCGCTGAATCCCAAACGGCAAAACGAACCCATTTCTTGCCGGTGGCGTCAAAGGGAATCTTGAAGTCCTTGGTTCCAAACGGCGTGGTGTCCTTAAGATCGATAATCTTGCGGTCGACCTTGGTGCCGTCACTCCAAACCAACTCCGCGAAGTCGAGGGGAAAGGTGTATTCGATACTCGCGGTGTAGGTGCGCTTGTCGCCGGCGCCTTCGACTCCCCAGTTATGAAAGAGGATTTCCCCGGTCGTACCATAGAAGTTGCCGGCACGGATGCCCTCGACGATCGGCGCCCAGCTTTCCTTGTACAGAGGAACCCGGTCGAGCTTGATGTAGTTGATGGTCAACTGGGGATAGGTCTCATCATCGGGCCACTTGGTATAGGTGTCGCCTTCTGCAATCAGGTATTTTGGCTTAGGGGCCCAGTTGCTCATGTCGTCGCCTGTACCGAAGCAACGAGTCTCGCACAGCCTTTTCTCCGATAGGTCCACCGGCAACGACTCCCACGATGCCCCGATGAAGCGGTCACTCAGGAAGAAGTCTTTGTCTTTGTAAATCTCGGGATATCCTTCAGAGCTTTTGGTGCGCGGATGCGCGGTCCAGAATATGCCTTGCTCCTGATTCACCATGTTCAATATATCGTCGGACGATCCGAGATGGTACACCTTCCCGTAGACGGGATCGTTCTCCATGAACTGCTGGTCCGCCGGCCGCGGCACCGCATGGGAGAAGTAGATCGGCTTGGGTGACAGCAGATACCAGTGGCCGCCCAGATAGACATTGGGCTCTTCCGCGGGCATCACCAGGAAGTCTTTGTCAGAAAGGCGCTGGGCACCCTCGAAATAGACCTTTTCTTCTGCAAAGCGCTTGGGGCCGGGATCCCTCAAATCGGAATCGTCATGAAAATCGCCGAGGTAGACGATGTTGATTCCCAGACCGCGGAAGACCGGAACCCAGGTGGCTTGATAGTCCAGGTTTTCACGATCGCGAAGCTGCTCATTTAGGTCCATGTGGAAATGGCCGGTGAGCACTTTGAAGCCGGGCACCGGCTTGAAGACATCATTATGGGTGTAAGCCAACACTGCTTGCTGGGTGGCCTGGTCGCCATGCGGGCTCAGGTAGTAGTAGACCGCCATGTGCTGCATGGTCCCCGAGGGCGCATTGTATAAAGCGAAGTTATCCCATTCTCCCCGCGCTGTGCCGGTGCGCCGCTTCCACTCGGCATCGGTCACACCCCAGGGATGATATCCCTCTCCTTTTTCCGGTTGCATGGCGCCCAGGGAGAAGGAATTGTCATTGTCTTTGCGGTAGTAGACGAAGCCGAGGTTGACTTCATTTTCGCGAGCAAAGAAGAACTTATGCGGCGGGGGAAAAACGGCCAGCGATCCCGCTCCGGCATCCAGGATGAGCAGGCGATTGCGGGCGCGCACGTTCACCGGTCCGTCGTTGGGCGCGCCTCCGAGGCGGGTCTCCTGGGGCTGACGAGCGGTGTCGCGCCAGACCAGCCGGGTGTTGTCGCCCAGCGCAAAGCCCTTCATGCCGGCCTTGTAGATATAGGCCACAGAATCTTCATCCGTCTTGGCAATAGCCTCCTGGCGGAGCAGGTTCGACCCCTTGTAAGCGGTAAATTGCAGGGTGCCGGAGAAGACACCCAAGGTCAAACCATTGAACGAGATGCTTACGCGCGCGCCATCGCTCGCGACCTCGCAGCCATTGGATTTGTAGCTCACCGAGCCGCGGCGAACTTCCTCTTCCTTGCGCGGCAGGTCGGTGGTGTCACCTCCTCCCGGGATCTGGAGGGGCGCATCCCAGAAGGTATTCCACTTCCTCACATTTTCCTGTTCGGGTGTGTCGTCACCCTGTTCCTTGAGCAACTGGCGCTGGGCATTGGAAATGCGTCTTTTTCCTGTGGTTACCTGGAAGTCCGGCAGTAGATCCTTACCGAGAACGACCCACTGACCGCCACTCGAGCGCGCGGCGAGTTCTTTTACCAGCGGCTGGCCATCGCGAATGCCAAACTGCGCCCTCAGCTGTGCTCCCGCTTCGCCGGACCAAGTCAGAGTCACCGCCTCCGGGCCGGCCTCAGCCTTCATGCCTTCGACGGGCTTGTATCCTTTGAGGTTGCAATCGAGAGATTCCGCGACCACGGCGCCGGGAACCAACCACAGGCACAACAACAATCCAAAGAGCTTCATTCGCTTCCTCCCCGCCAACTTGCATTGGTATTCCTAATGGCCTGCGATTGAAAGCATAAACAGGTGACAAACCTGTCTATGACCGGTTACATGAAACAAAACCAATGATTGGACACCCAGCCTGAATGGCTTGTCAATGGGTTGCCCTGGATGATTCGGCGATTGACAGAGGTTGCGAGGACGTGATATCCCCGCTCACATGCTTATCGTCGAAGACAAAGCATTGCAGTCCCAGGTTGATCGGATCCTTCATAGTGACGAGTTGCGGACCTCGGAAGTTCTGCGTCGTCTGTTGAAATTCCTGGCTGACAAATCGCTTGCCGGGGAGGCTGACCAGCTAAAGGAATATGCGGTTGCGATCGACGGACTAGGTAAGGATCCTTCCTACGACCCGCGGCATAATTCGGCGGTTCGCATCCAGGTGGGAAGGCTTCGCCAGAAACTGGCGGAATACTATCGGACCGAAGGCAAACGGGATGAGTTCGTGATCGATTTGCCCAAGGGGCGGTTCAAGCTGACCTGCGAACCGAGATGTGGGGCAGTTGAGTCACCCGCCCTACAGATTGTGCAGGCTGCTCCAGCGCTGCCCGTTCCGATGGCGCCCCCGCCTAAAATTGGTCCGGCCATCAAGCCCCTACCGGCTGCTTCATTTTTCATGTGGGCGGTGGTCGCGATGGTGGCCGGGCTTGGCGTCTCTTATTGGATGCACGCTTCGCACATAGAAGCTCGAGCCGCTTCGATGCAGGGATGGAGCGTCGACCTGCAAGCGTTGTGGGGACCTTTTGTGAACTCGAAGCAGCCGTCCATCCTGGCTATTGAAGATCCGCTCTTTGTGGAACTGAACTCGGAGCCGGGTATCTACTATCGCGATAAATCGCTGAACCAGTGGAAGGATGTGGTCGGTTCACCGGCCGTGGCGGCGATTCGGGCTTCGCTGAGGAATGCCAGCATCCAGCCTAGCCGGTACTACACGGCGTATGGGGAAGTGGATGTCGCTTTCCTGCTGGGGAAGTTGCTCGGGCCACGAGAGCAAAATTTCTCCATTCTCAAGACCAGCCAACTTTGCTGGCGGCAGTTGGCTGACAACAATGTGGTGTTCGTGGGGGTGCAGAATCTGTTTTTTGATGAGCAACTGCACGGGATGCCACTCGAGCCGCAGTTGGTTCCGATCCAGACGGGCATTCGCAATGTGCACCCGAAGCCGGGTGAGCCGGCGCTGTTTACCGATCAATACTCGACCGCTCCCGCGGAAGAGGGTTCCGCTTACGCCTTGGTGACCCATTTACCTGGACCACTGCGGAGTAATGATGTCGTGAGTTTCACCAGCAGCCGATCGGCAGGGTATGTGGCTGCCGTGCAGTGGTTCACCGACCCCAGCCTGGCCCAGGTGTTGGTGGGGAGGTTGAAGGAGGCTTCGGAGGGGCGAATGCCTCGGTATTATCAGGTGCTGCTTAAGGTGAGGTTTCGCGATGATATTCCAACCGAGACGAGCTATGTGTTGAGCCGCGAGCTGCTTTGAGCCGCGAGCCGCGTTGATCCGCAGGACCGTCCGAGCCCCCTTAAATCTTCTGCTGTCTGCCGTCAGATCGTACAGTACAGGTGACTAACTGTTTCTTACTCCTCCTAAGGAGACGCCTGGGGAGTTCTTGGTTATGATCCTAAGTTCGAGGTGGCGGGATGGGTGGAAGCGAAGCGCCCAGGACAGTTGACGTTGTTCGCATGCCCGATAGCAGCCATCGGGCAGCGGTGGTGGCGGGGTTCTCCGGCTGGCTGCTCGACGCTTTCGACTTCTTCCTGGTGACGTTCTGCTTAACCGCCATCGCCAGGGATTTCCATAAGTCCGACGCGGAGATCGCCCTGGTGATCACCATGACACTGGCTTTTCGGCCGGTGGGCGGATTCGTTTTCGGCATGCTGGCCGACCGGTATGGCCGGCGAAGACCGCTCATGATCAATATCGGATTTTTCGCGGTGGCAGAAGTGCTCACCGGGCTGGCTCCGAACTACACCGCGCTGCTGGTCGTACGGGCACTGTTTGGCGTGGTCATGGGGGGTCAGTGGGGCGTGGGCGCGTCCCTGGTCATGGAAAAAGCCCCCGCCGGCCGGCGAGGTATGGTCTCCGGGTTGCTGCAGGAGGGTTATGCCGCCGGAAATGTGCTGGCAGCCCTCAGCTTCTTTTTCCTCTACGGACGCCTGGGTTGGCGCCCGCTTTTTTTCCTGGGCAGCCTGCCGGCCCTTGTGCTGATATGGTTGATCCGCTTCAAGGTGAAGGAATCTGAGGTTTGGGAAAAGAGCAAGAGCCAAAACTGGGGGGAGCAGTGGCGCGAGATGGCGTCCCACTGGAAGCTGTTCCTTTATCTACTCGCGTTCATGACCATGATGTTGTTCTCCTCGCACGGCACGCAGGACATGTATCCCACGTTCCTGCAGCGGCAATGGCATTTCAGTCCGATGCGGCGCTCGGCAATCACGGCTTTCTCCGGCGTGGGAGCGATTATCGGAGGAATTCTCGTGGGCCACCTGTCCGACAAATGGGGGCGGCGACGGGCGATCATCACGGCTTTTGTGTTGGCTGTTGCCTTGACACCGCTGTGGGCCTTCGCGCCCAACCAGGCGTTGCTGATCACAGGAGCCTTTCTGATGCAGTTCATGGTGCAGGGCGCCTGGGGAGTCATACCCGCACACCTCGCCGAATTATCACCCAACTCGGTGCGCGCCTTCCTTCCGGGATTCGCGTATCAGAGTGCCGGCGTGCTGGCGAGTTCCGTCGTCTACATTGAGGCCGTGTACGCCCAGAAGACCAGTTACGCAACGGCGATGGCACTTACCGCGGCCAGTGTGTTCGTGATGGCCGCGATCATGGCCGCATTGGGCCGCGAGCGACGGGGGCATACATTTCATACATGAGGTGGGCGATGGGAAAGATGTTGATGATTGCCGCGTTGCTGTTGAGCGCCGCAAGCGCCAGTGCCAGCGAATCCCTTTGTAAGCTGCAAGACTACAAGGCATCGCCTGGACTTACCGCGACGAACGAGGGGCACGCGCTGGTTGTCACTTGGGAAGGACAGAAGGGCCAGGAGCTAAGGCTTCAGTTTGCGATCGTCAGCGGAACGCCGACCGTGCAGGATATCTCTGTTCGCGCCAAGGGCGGCGCCTGGGCCACGCTGGCCACCGGGGTCACACCTGAGTTTCGCGTGGTAACTGGCCGCCGCCGCTTGGATCAGGAAGCTTATCCGGCACTCAAAGAGGCCTTTCATGGGGAGGTGACGCAGGCAGTCCTCGATCACTACAGGTGGGATGCATTCTGGGATGCGCCGCTGCGCATTCCCGGCGATGAGATCGCTCATGGCAACTCGACTCCTCCACCCGCCGGCATTCCCGGTACCAACCAGCTCCCTTTGCCGCGCACCGAGTCCGAGGTCACGCGCGCCACGGCTTCTTATCAAGCTTCGGGTTGTGCGGTAAAGACGGATGGAGAGCGGCTGGAAGTCAGCTTTCCCGGCGTGGAGATGGGAATCTTCTCCGGACGTTTGCAATACACCGTCTACAAGGGCACTGACCTGGTCCGCCAGGAGGTGATTGCCTCGACCGATAAGGATGACATCGCCTACAAGTACGACGCAGGGTTGAAGGGACTCGAGATTACCCCGGCATCGAAGCTGGTTTGGCGCGATACCTCGAATGTGTGGCAGGACTACCAGTTCGGAGGGCCGGCCAACCACAAGCCAGCGACGGTGCGCTCGGCCAATCGCATACTGGCTGCGGAAACGGGGTCAGGATCGATTGCGACTTTCCCCCCACCGCATAATTTCTTCTGGACCCGCGAAATCTCCGTGAACCTTGGCTATACGTGGTACCGCAAGGACAGTGATAGTTCCTTCTCCCTCGGTGTGCGCCAGGCAGAGGCAGAAGAGGATCCGGCCTATGCGGGGCGCGGTCCGGAAGACCGGCGGCAGAATTTTGCCCTCTACAACGCGCGGCCGGGAACAGAGCAGCGCATGCCGGTTTATTTCGAAATAAAAGCGGACCGCGGACCGGCGACGATCGAAGCCGCGCTGGCTTATACCAGGAACGATCACTACCAGCCACTGCCAGGCTATTGGGTGATGGCACGGCACTTTCACACGAACCCGGTCCCCAGACTGCTGGGGCTTGGGGGACTGGATACTGTACTGCCGGACTATGAATTGGCGCGGGGCGCCGGGGTGAACGTTTTCGGTCCGATCGGCGCGGGAGGCCTGCAACCTACGGGAACGACGCACATCGGACCGCGGCAGAATCCAACCGGACCGAACGCTGCGCCGGTGCCCCTGCCGGGGCGCGGTATGTCCACAGAGGATCGTTTGAAGATGCAGTCCCTGTATTACCAGATGGCACGGCTGCAATCGAAGAAGGATTTTCTGGTGATGCCCAACGAAGAGCTCTTCAACTATCCGATGCCCGCGCACAACGACATTCTGATCTCGCACCCTACGTATTGGGTGGACGAGCGTAAGCCGGGCGAGCCGCTGGTCGATAACGACCCGACTTATGGCAAGGTCTACCACATCGGTGGTCCCGCCGACCTGATGGAGATGGCCCGCCAGGAGGATATGTTTCTCATGATGCCGCATCCCAACACCAAGGGATCGGCCGGCTATCCAGGAGCCTTCAAGGATCAGGACTATTTCAAGGACGCGCACTACGGCGGAGTTGGTTTCCGTTGGGGCATGGGCGTGGATCGATCGGAAAAGCGCTTGTCTGACTACCGCTGCATGCCGCTGTTTGACGAAATGAATAACTGGGTGGCCGCGCTGCCTGGGCCACCGAAATATATGGATGCGATCACGGAGACCTATGAGCAGGGACCGGGGGACGATTTCTATGCCAACAATCCAGTGAGTTACATCAGGGTAGAAGGCCAGCCGGGTATCGATAATTGGAAGCCCATCATCGACGCCATGATGACGGGCGATTACTTCGTGACCTCTGGGGAGGTGTTGATCCCCTCTTACTCGGTGGAGG